>Ga0209210_1002765_pt1 | contig 12442 bp, 13 predicted proteins | sample RifGroA1_FD_183991 | JGI IMG/M metagenome (GOLD analysis project Ga0209210, IMG submission 183991) | Contaminated groundwater microbial communities from Rifle, Colorado, USA - Rifle Groundwater A1 (SPAdes) (version 2) | ecosystem: Environmental > Aquatic > Deep subsurface > Groundwater >...
CGAAAAAACTCTATTTGGGTTTGGACCGCCGATTGAGCCGATTTTCACCTCGCCCGGAACTATTGCGCCAACTGATGCCGGACCCAAAACCCGGATATTCTTTTCTTGAGCTTTTACCAAAACAACAGAAACATCAAAAATAGGCATTTTTTCAACAAATATATGAACCAATGGAATCTGCACTTCAATTGCCTCAAGAGCCGCATCCTTTGCCATCAAAGGAGGCACATAAACCATAGAACAGTCAACCCGGCCAACTTCATCGATTGCTTCTTTGATCGAGTTAAAAACCGGCACAGTATCCACCTCCTGGCCGCCTTTTTGCGGCGTCACGCCGGCCACAACTTTCGTGCCGTAATCCAAAAGCTCAGAAGTTACTTCCCTACCAGATTTGCCGGTAATCCCCTGAATCAAAACCCTTGTATCTTTATCCACTAAAATCGCCATTTTATTTTTGATCTTTGAATTTTTTTGAAAGCTCGGCCATTTTTTTGCAGGCCACAGAAATCGGAGTGTCCGGACCAAAAAGATGAAAGTCGAATCCTTCTTTTTTGGCAAATTTTTCAAGCATTTCGTAGGCTTCTTCCTGTCTCGGCCCGCCGCGCCTAACAATAATCGGGAAGGTCGGCTTTGGCTTAATTTTTAAAAGGCCGTCTGCAAAACCTGCCAAAGTTTCATAAATGTCGGTAAAATTGGCATAAGCTCCCGCGACCAGACAACCGCAGAGATCTTCCCTTTCCAGAGTAATTTCCGTAAGCGCCTCAACCTTTTCCCTTGGAGGATTGCCGGAATATTCCGTGTAATTTGCCGGTTTTGCCCCGAATGTCAAAAGGGCATCCATCACCAAAAGCGAAGCTCCGCCGCCTGATGCCAAAACCGCAATATTGCCGTCAAATTCGATAAAAGTCGAGCCGGCACTGCCCCTGTAATCTTCGGCATCGATATTTTTGGCCGCAAGCTCTCTTTGTGTAGGAACGGCAGACACTGCCCCTTTTGGCAAAACATCGATATTTTTGTGGCGTACAAGACCTGAATCATCCAAAATTACTTTGGCATCGACGGCGATCAATTTTCTCCCGGATTGCACCAGCGGATTAACCTCGCAAAGCCTTAAGTCGAACTTCCAAAAAACGTCCCATAGCCGCAGGGCAAAATCGGAAAAATTTAAATCTTTTGGAAAAATTTTCTCAAGATCTTTTTTGGCAGGACCTAAAATCGGATTAATATCAACTCTTACAATTTTCTGGGGTTCTTTGGCCTGAACTTCTTCAATATCGACTCCGCCTTCTTCACAAAACAGCAAAAACGGAATTTTTTTGGTTGTGTCGTAGGTTATCGAAATATAGTACTCATGGTCTATCTCTATTTTTTCGGCTAATGTTATATACATTACTTCCTCACCCTGAAAATCTTTTCCTAGAAACTGCTTGGCAAATAAATTAAGCTGAGCTTCGGTAGTACAAACCTTTATTGCGCCTGCTTTGCCGCGCTTACCCGAAAGCACCTGGATTTTGGCAACGATTGGAAATTTTAGCCTTTTTCTGGCCTGTATAATTTCGTGCAGATTAGTGCAGGTAATAAAAAAAGGGCTTTCTATCCCTCCTTTTTTAAGGATCGAATGCCCTTCAAATTCGTAGAGTTTCACAGTCTTTTCTTAAATTTCGCAGGCATTCCGACAACAAGTGTTTTTACGGGAACATCATCCCTAACTACTGCACCGGCGCCTGTTTTTGACTGATTGCCGACATTAACGGGCGCAACAAAAACGGTGTTTGCGCCTATGAAACATCCGTCTCCAATTGTCGTCTGATGTTTTTTTACTCCGTCATAATTTGCGCAAATTGTACCGGCACCGATATTGACATTTTCGCCAATTGTTGCATCCCCCAGATATGTTACGTGGCCAACTTTTGTGTTTGAACCGACTTTCGTTCTAACCATCTCTACGTAATTGCCGACGTGGACACCCTCTGCGATTTCTACCTGGCCGCGAAGATGGGAAAACGGTCCGATATCTACTTTTTCTGAAATTTCGGAGTTTTTTACAACGGAAAAAAAGATAACACAACTATCGCCGATTTCTGAATCCTGAATCACGCTGTTTGGCCCGATTTCGCAATTCCTGCCGATCTTTACCTTTCCCAAAATAGTGGTGTTTGGGTAAATCACCGTGCCCTCACCAACTTCCGCCTCTTCGTCTATGTAAGTCGACTTTGGATCAATAACCTGCAGTTTACCTGAATCCATGTGAAGCTATTTTAGCACAAAACGGGATATTATGAGGTTAGCTTAAAACCCCTTGTTTTGACCGTAATGGCCTGATATTTGCTCTTTTGGTTTTTTAGCTTTTCCCGAAGCCTGGCAACTAACCTGTCTATTGTCCAGTCGGAAACACCAAGTTCCGCAGATTCCGGCCAAACGGCCTCGATTATTTTTTCCCTCTCGCAAACCTTATCTAAATTGCCCATCAAAAAACTGTACAGATCGTTTTCTTTTTTTGTAAAATCGGTAAGTTCCTTAAGTTCTTTCTCTCCGCTTTTGATCTCCAAAAAACTTTCAAAAAGCGGGCTAAAAATATAATTTTCACCATCTAAATGGTGAACCATGCCTGTATCCCATAAATACCTGCCGGTCTCTTTTTCTTCGTTCGAAATATCGTCACGGTTATGGATATTAAGAAGAATACTCTGCTCATTTTTATCCAGGCTTTCCCAAATTTCTTCCGATTGCAAAACAATTCTTTCATCCCTGCAGATAATTTCAAACAGCTCGCTGGGATCAACTTTTTGCAGTTTTATATTTTGGGACAAAATGATAATTGCCAGATGAAGGTACTGAACATGTCCCCCGCAAATTTCAATCAGTTTCCTAACGACCCTCCCCTTTTGCCTAATTTTATATCTCTTCTTAAATGTTCCGAAAATTATTTTTGTACTTTTTTTATCTGCTGGCTTAATAAAAATAATATTTTGAAAGACATGCAGGAAATTCCTGGAAAGTTTCTCACCTGCCATCTCATCTATTTTGCGAAAACTGGTAAAAACATAGGCCAGTTTTCTACCGGACGAATCAACCAGCCCTTCTAAATTCGAAAAAAACTGCGAATCGCAGACATTCACAATTCTGTCAAAACGAATCAAAAATATTGTAGGGGTAATTTTTGCCTTAACAATTTTGGAAATCGCCTGCCTGATGTTTTCCAAAGTTAGAAAAGTGTCTCTTTCCTGAATACTGTCCAGGAACAATAAGTTGATTTCGCGCTTTAATTTTTCGGAAACTGCGGCGGCTTGAACCGCATCGTTAATCCTTTTAAATGTCAAAATCCAAAACGGAAAAATTTCCAACTCCACCAGATCGTTTAGGTCTACCGAGATAAATAAGTGAAATTCTCGTCTTTCTATGTATTTTTGGACAATGCCGCGTCTGTATAGAAAAAACCTCAAAAAATCGGAAATACCGACTCTTTTTGTACCGACAAGTTCAACCGAATGACGAAGCTTTAAGTGTTCCCCTAGCTCTTTGGCTTCTTTTTTTCGAAAAGACAGAGGGTATTCTGTTTCGATCATCGAATCCATCATAGCTTTCAATAATATATGCCCAAAGCGGAAGGAAGCAAATTTGCTTGCACATCGAAGCTAGAATGCGAAGTTGTGTCCTGATTTTGTCAGGAAAAGATTATTTTGAAGTCAAGCATAAAGCGCAACCGTACCCTAAAATTTACGATGTGACAGTAGAACGACGGCCAGAATCTCGCCTTTATAAAGCTTACGGTGCTGTCCGGAGGATATTCCAACGTGCGTCTAACTCCAACCACGAAATGCCCCCTTTCGAAAAAAGTATTGATCCTGTACACCAGAGGGGCTTCAGACCTCCACCAATCACAATGGAAGAATTGACTAAGCCGATCCAGATTATTGATCAGCACGGAGAGCTCAAACCTGCCGAATAAATTGGCGATTACCTATTTACCAACCAAAATATCCTCCGGAATATAAGAACCTACTTTATAGAACCTTGTATTCCCGCCAGCAGACTGTCCGGAATATCAAAATTCGAATAGACTTTCTGAACGTCGTCTAAATCCTCCAGCTTTTCGACGAATTCCAAGACTTTTTTTGCGGTTTCCGCATCTTCAATTTCGACAGTCTGCACAGGTTTTTTATAAAGCTCGGCAGATTGAACATTCAACCCCTTCTCAGAAAGCGCGCTTCTTACCTTGTCCAGTTCATTTGGTTTTGAATAAATTTCTACCGAATCTCCGGCGTCTTCTATGTCCTGGGCGCCTGCGTCTGCTGCGGTTTCAAAAATTTCATCCGCACTCTTGCCATCTTTGCCAACAACAATCAGGCCAACATCCTCAAACATCCATGAAACCGCACCCTGCGACGCAAAATGGCCGCCTGCGCGCTCCACTACCGCTTTCAATTGCGAACTTGCCCTGTTTCTATTGTCGGTTGTGACTTGTGCGATAAAGGCAATTTTCCCAGGACCGTAGCCTTCGTACGCAACAGACTCCAACTGGCCGCCTGTGCCTTTACCCAGTCCCCTTTCGATTGCCCTCTCGATGTTGTCTTTTGGCATGTTGGCAGTCTTTGCCTGATCAATTGCGAGTCTTAATTTAAAATTAGATGTGGGATCACCTCCACCGCCTTCGCGGACGGCAATCGTTATGGCGTTTGCAAGCTTGGTAAAAACCTGCCCCCGCTTGGCATCTAAGGCGCCTTTTTTCCTTTTAATTGTGGACCACTTAGAATGACCGGACATAACTGTTCGAATTATACAATTTTTTTTTACAAAATTTCTCAAAAATTTGTTTTGAACAAAATGGGTACCCAAATTATCCAAAATTGTCGCATTTTTTTCACCTATTGACGTAAATTTCACATTATTCTAACTTAGGTCTATCGTAAATGTCGCAGAAAATTTCAAGTAGCCGGTCAAAAAATCCGCAAGAAATTGAGGCTTTGACTAAGCTGGCCGTTATGGCTGCAGCTTATTTTGATTGGGAAGAAGCGGCCAAAATTAACCAAAAAATACTTAAAATCTCCGAAAATTCAGTCGAAACCCTGAACCGTCTTGCTAAAGCCTACATTTCGCTTGGTGAAACCCAAAAGGCGCAAAAGTATTATAAAAAGGCCTTGGGTCTTGATCCGTACAACGTAATTGCCAAAAGAAACCTTGAGAAAATTACTAAAGCAAACGGAGACATCAAAAGCAAAAATAGTAACGAAAATGCGGCAAAACCGCAAGTTAATCTTTCTACTCTTTTTCTTTTTGAACCTGGCAAAACAAAAATTATCAGCCTTTTAAATCTTGCTCCCCCGCAAATTCTGGCAGCTGTAAGCTGCGGCGATGAAGTCAGCTTAAATCCGAAAAAACACAGTGTGACGGTTGCAAGTTCCGACGGAACTTATCTGGGGGCTTTACCTGACGATCTTGCCCATAAACTTATTTCTTATATCGACGGCGGCAATAAGTATGAAACCTACGTCATGTGCACTACCACAAAGATGCTCTCAATTTTTATAAAAGAAGTTTATAAATCCGAAAAATTCGTAAACCAGCCTTCTTTTGCTAATAGCCAAGGCCAATACCTCTACGATTCCTGATCCTGCTTTGTAAGATCCGAAACCGCAAAACTTCCCTGAAGATTTGCGCTTCCCTCTTGAGGTGTTTGGCCGCCAGGCTTCTCTTCTCCTAAAACTTGGCTTGGCGATTGCACAATGGGCACCTCAAGTCCCTGCTGACGGCTGGCCTCGGCAATATTTTCTTCTTGGACGATGTGATTTTGCGGCCCATCATCCCTCTTTTGAATCTCCTTCTCCCACCAAGGTTTTTCAGCTAAGTGCAACGCATTGAAGTCCAGACTTGGAGTTTGGGGCTGAGTTTGAGTTTGGTCGACTTTTAAAGTTGCCAAATCGGGTTCCGATACATGTTGATTCCCCGCTTGAAATTTTTCAGCTTTCGGCTTGCCATCGTTTTCGCCGAAGGCGACATTTTCCTTCTCTATTTTTGATTGTTCCCTTATCAGTGAAACAAGTGCGACGACAAAAGAAATAACAAGTATAAAAACTGCGGCAATTACAAATATCATTCGAAGTAATTTGAGGCAAAGTCACGTCCGATTATAACGATAATATCGCTCTTCTCTGCCTCGTCCGGCTGAAAAACTATATCACAGTCAAAAATACTTGCCAAATATGAAGCATTGTAGGAATTTTTATCTTTGGCAATAATACGGGTTGCCTCGGAAATCGCAGATGATTGTTCAACACCTGTAACATTAAAGCCTGCGCTTGATGCAAAATCGGCGGCAAGTTTACCTGCTTCGGCGACTTTCGACTCGTTGAAAATTTCAATGTCTGCTTTTTGGGCATCCAAATATCTGTTTTCCAAATATTGGCCCATCAAAAGACGGATCGACTCCTCCTCCACTCCCAACACCTTGTTATTGTCGCCCGTTACTATTTCTTCTTTAAAGGGTGCGAGCTCGACCAATTTGACATTACCTACACTAACGCCTTTTAACTGCCACCACAGCTTTAAAAGATCTATTCGAGTAATATTTGTATTCTCAATTTCACTATCATTCAATCCGCCAATTATTTTAAAGGGGGCAACAAAAGACGCAATATTTTTAAATAAATTTTTTACACTTTCTGCATCTGCCGGGACTTTTTCTTTCAGAGTGACGTATTTTTCTACATCAACTCCCAAATTAAGACTCATGATTTCGGCAATTTTCTCTCCATCTTCTTTTGCGAAAATGTCTGCTGTTTTCTTTAAAGTTTCTTTGCCACCAGTGACAAGATAAGCATTTTCGTCGAGTTTAAAAACCGTAAGTCTTTTAGGGTCTTTTTGCAATATAAATATTGAAGGCGGCGAGGTTGAAAAAATACTAACATATGGAGATTTGCCGTCCCATTCAGATTGGCTAAAATATTTTTTTAAGGAAAATGATTTGGCAATTCCGTTTGCGGCGGCAAAAACCAAAACAATTAAAATAAAGACAGCCAAAATATTTTTGCCGTCGCGTCTTACTTCGTGTTTTTTCCAAGACGGGTAACGGGTCAAATTAACCTCCCGCCTTAGCTTTTTACCCTAATTTACCTCTTCCCTTTTTTACCTAAAATCTCAACCTTAGGAGGCGCGAACATTTTTCTTATTTGTTCCGCTTCCCTTTCCAAAATTTCTTTTTTCTTTTTTTTCTTCTCTCCCTTGTAGTAGCCGCCAAAAGATCCCATTTGAATTCTCCTTACTTAATTTTATAACGGATTGGCAGAAAACTGCGACTATAAAGATCGCAGATGAATGCCAAGCGGCTACATACTTCTCTAGCAGGAAGAAAAAGTATAGGTTTTCTGCCACTCGATGTAAGCAAAGCTTGCGGTCCTCGTATTTCGATGAACTCAGGGCTGCGGGCCTAAAACTTAAAAAACAATACTCCAGCCCTTCGGCAGTGAGCTCAGGACAGTCGAACTGCTTTTAAGCTGGAGAAGTTTATCAATCAAAACCAAAAAAGAACAATCTAGAATAATTTGTGCTTGAGAAGCTCCTCGAAGTTTCTACTCTTGGCCTTTTTTATTTTTGATAGATCCTCCCAATGTTCTTCTAAAATCCTGGCAATATGATCGCCGCCTATTGTTTCCGGCACAATCACGTAATCGGCTCCATGTTCGTACATTTTGACTGCATCATGCATCCAGTATGCACAAGTCACAACAGGTCCCCGGTAATTTTTGCTCTTGGCAAATTTAATAAGAGCAGAAGTATCGCCAAAATCGGGATCGGTAATAATTAAGAGTTTGGCCCGTCCAAGCTCCAACTCCTCCAAAACTTCCGGGTCGGAAATATCTCCAAAAACCGCATTATAACCGCTCGCCGTAAGGCCTTCGATTATTTCCGGATTGAAATCAACAACTAAAAATGTATCTTCTTTGTGTTTTTTTTTCAAAAACTCCAAAATATCCCAGCCCATTTGTTCTGCACCAACAAGTACAATGTGATTATTCAGCGATTCATGGTTGGCAACATAGGGATCACGAGCCCGTTCCGGAAAAAGTCTGCCAAGCGGCTTCTCCACAAATCTGTAAATCTTATCACCGTAAAGAATCATGTAAGAAGAAAGAGTAATTGTCACTATTCCTACAGCAGAAACCAAAGCTACGTGACCTGAACTCAAATGTCCAAGACTGGCACCGACCGCCATTAAGATCAAAGAAAACTCTGAAATCTGAGCCGTGATAATCGAAGCTAAAAACGAAGTCCTGTTTCTAAACTTCAAAGCAAACATTATCGCCAGAACAATTAAGGGGTTACCAATAAGGATAAAGACGGACAATATTAATACATGAGAAATTGAAACGTCGGATGCCCCCAGCGACATTGAGGCCCCCAACAAAATAAAAAACAAAACGATAAAGAAGTCGCGAAGAGGTTTAACCCTTGCCGAAATTTGCAGTCTATACGGAGAAGAAGCAATCGAAACTCCGGCCAAAAAGGCTCCGATTGCAATCGAAAAGCCGGCCTTTGCTCCCAAAGCTGCCAGTAAAAATGCCCAGGCAATTGCCGATACAAACAAAAGTTCGGTCGACTGTGAAGTAAACTTGAAAAGATGCTTAAGCAGGTATTTGGCAGCCAAATAGGCAAAACCGACCAAGATTGCTCCTTTTATAAGAATCAGGAAAAGTCCGCCTGCATCGAGACCTTTACCTTGGCCGAATCCGGAAATTATCATTAGCGCCAGAATTGCCACAAAATCCTGAACCAGCAAAAATCCGACTGCAATCTTTCCATAAAGGGAATTAAGATCATGTTTTTCCGTCAAAAGCTTGATGATAATCACAGTAGAAGAAAAAGTCAGGGCAATAGCCATATATAGCGCGGGGACAGGACCGAAACCCAAGGCGGAAATTAGAACATACCCGACAATAACCGTAAAAAAGATTTGGCCAAACCCTGTGTAGACTGCCGCCCGACCGACGTATTTTAGATCTTGTAAATTTAATTCAATTCCAACCAAAAATAAAAGGAAGGCTATCCCAAGGTTGGAAAGAAGGTCCAAAACCGAAGAATCAACATTTTTGAATACCCCAAATACCGAAATTAAAATTCCGGTAAAAATGTAGGCGGTAATTAAAGGTTGGCGAAATATTCTGGCAACGATTCCCAAAACTGTAGCCAGTGCCAAAACCAAAGAGAGCTCAAAAAATAAAATCGGCATGGGCAGCCTAGACGTCCAGCGCAAAACAACTAATGACTAAAGCTAATCCGATTACGTTTGTCGTTTATCGTTAGCCGCTTGGCGAAACCTTTTCAAGATTAAGAATCGCATCTTTTAAATCTTTTGGCAAGTCAGATTTAAATGAAGCAGATTTTTTCAACTTTGGATGGACAAATTTTAAAGATGATGCATGTAAAAACAATCTTGGGCACCATAAAAAATCGAACTTCAAAAGTTTTTTGGGGGTATAAATTAAATCCGAAACTGCAGGATGGCCGATACTTTTTACATGAACTCTAATCTGGTGAGTCCTGCCTGTTTTTGGAAAGAGATTTAAAAGCGTGTATTTTTTTGCCTGTTTAGTTAAATAAAATACTTTCGATTTTGTGTGAACCTTCGAAAGCAATTCGTCAAAAAAAAAATTCTTAAATTCATATCTTTCAATAACTTTAAATTCCGTTTTTGATTCTCTTCCCTCTTTTACAATCCCAAATTTACCGAATTTGCCGATTCGGCCAACATCGGCATCAATGATTCCGAATTGTTGACTGACAATACCGTGGACTAGACACGTATATTCTTTTTGGACTTTTCTTTCTTCAAACTGGCTTTGGAGGTTCTCAAATGCCTTTTGCGTTTTGGCAACCAAAAGAAGTCCGGATGTTTCCCTGTCCAGCCGATGGACAATCCCAGCCCGTCCGCCGATACCCAAATCAGCACCGAGTTTAAAATAAGCGGATAGCTGATCCTGCAGTGTTTCTTCTTTTATAGTCTCCGACCGGTTAACCACAAGTCCCGCCGGCTTATCAACTACCAAAATTTGCTCATCTTCAAAAACAATTTGTAACTTCATCATTCTTTTTTAGAAAAGTCCCTAAACATAGAAAAAATTATGAGTAAAACTCCAACGGTAACAGCCAAATCAGCAAAATTAAATGTCGTCGGCCACAATGGAATCCGTATAAAATCCACAACGCACCCTTTGTAAATCCTGTCTGTCAAATTGGCAATTCCCCCGCCGATAATTAGGGCAAAAGGAGCGTAAAAAATGAATTCTTTTTGGGGCAAAAACAGATAGACAATAACGGAAAGAATTAAAAACGCGATCAACCCGTTTAAAAATCCGGGCAAAATACCGAATGCAAAACCGCTGTTGCACGCCCAAAAAGTATTGCTTTTTACGACAAAAAACTTAATTGCCTGATCTAATAAAATTACAGAAAAAAATATGGATGCGGAAACGAGGACTTTTTTAGTAATTACCTTTTGATTCAAGTTTCTTTTCACAGGACAAACAATATATTGCCTGAGGTTTAACTTCAAGTCGCATCTCGTCTATCTTTTTGCCGCAATTATCGCAAATTCCGTATGTCCCCTTTTTGATTTTTGAAAGGGCTTTTTCTATTTCTTTTAAATCGCTTTTTAATTTTTCTTCAAAAACCGCGACCTGCTCATGGGAAAAAAGCGTCTGGGCATCCGTTCCCGGCTCCTCAATAATCGAACGGTCTTCATTTGCAAAAGGATCGTCCTTTCTCAGGCGTTTAATTTTGGAAAGGATTAAGTTCCTTTGCTTTTCTACTTTTTGTCTGATTTTTTCGATATTTATCATTTTTTAATCCCCAGTGCATGGGCAAAATCTACAAATCCTGAAATTATTTCTTTTGCGATCATCTTTAAAACCTTAAAGATCAGCTTACCAAAATTATAGGGCGAAAGCACAGCCATCCTGGCAATCTGATCCGCTTCGTTTACGCTCGTAACGCTTCTTTTGAACCGAAAGATTAATAATAAAAAAAGCGCAAGCAATCCTTTAATATCACCCTTCGGCTTTCGCTTCGCCAAAATATACCATGAGACAGTACCAAATAACAAAAAGGAGCCTGCAAAAATTTCATGGTACGAAACAACATTGAAAAAATTGGCAGATTCAGCCTCCTTTAAAATACCCAATTTGCCCAAATAAAAAGCGCTTAGGTTGCCAACAGAAAAAAAGACAATTGCAAAAGATGTAAAAAAGCCAACATGTTTCTTTTGTTTTTCAAGCCTTTTTAAAACCCAAAAGAGTACGAAAAATAAAATAGCATTAAATAACGAATTCGGCAGATTCTTAAAAAACCCAAGGTTCAAAGGTATGTCTTTTGATCCCAAAAACAGCCCAAAGTTATAAATTGCCAAAAATAGGAAAAGAGGAGCGACGGCAAGATCAAAAATCTGCCAAAAATTATATTTTTTGTTTTTTAAATAAATCATTCCGGCAAAAATAGTGCCGAATAATGTTCCCCACAAGCTCAATCCGCTAATTGGATTTAAGAAGAAAAAATTTGAAAAGGACCATTTATATATCGCAGGATGAGTCGCAAATTCAAAAACTCGGGCAAAAAAAATCGAAGAAATCAGGCAAATTACCAAGGTATCAAAAATAATTTCCTCATCAACAAACTCATGTTTGGCCGCCCGCCAAAACAAAAACAGAAACAGCACAAAACCCAAAAATAAAAAGAAACTTATAGTCGGAAGCGCTAAGTTCCCGATGGTAAGGATTGCAGGAATCATAGAAATCGTGCAGATATTATAAACTTCTCCAGCTGAAAAAGCTGGAGTCTACTTTAAGTTTACATGAACTCTGCTGGAGAATTATGTATTCTCTTGCTTTCATCTTCGACATAAATATCGAAGTATTCAGCAGAGTGAATATAAACTTCTGATGACGCAAAGTCATCGGTATTCTTTTAAGTTTTAGACCCGCAATCCTGAGTTTACGAAGGATGAGGACCGCAAGCTTTGCTTTCAAGACCTGGCAGAAAATTCCAAACATCTGGGATTTTCTGCTCAGTGATTCTATCAAGGGTAAACGCTAAGTTGCCCAAGCAAATAAATTGTGGTAAGCTGTAATTCGTAGCCAAGCTTTGCTTGGTTTTGTTATGACCGCAACCGCACATGCTCTTATCGGCGCAAGTATAGCTTCAAGAGTCATAAATCCCTTAATCGGAATCCCGCTTGCAATTGCCTCGCATTTTGCGGCCGATCTTATCCCTCATTGGGATGCAGGCACAAACCATAAACAAAAATCCCTTATGCGCCTAAAGCTCGAGGCAGCAACAGATGTTTTAGTCGGATTTGCCCTGGTCTTTTTGATTTTTAGAAGTTCCGTTGAACCTGTCTACCTTTTTACTATGGTAATTGCCGCTCAGCTTCCCGATTGGCTAGAGGCACCCTCAT
>Ga0209210_1002770_pt1 | contig 12421 bp, 18 predicted proteins | sample RifGroA1_FD_183991 | JGI IMG/M metagenome (GOLD analysis project Ga0209210, IMG submission 183991) | Contaminated groundwater microbial communities from Rifle, Colorado, USA - Rifle Groundwater A1 (SPAdes) (version 2) | ecosystem: Environmental > Aquatic > Deep subsurface > Groundwater >...
CATCCCCCAAAAAGAAATAGTTGAATATATGATAATTGCAGAAGTAGGACAACCGACGACGTTGAATGCTTTGACTGGTTTGTTGCAGAAGGGTTATTTGAGGAAAGCTACGATGACGATATGCCCTTATTGTTCGTCATCGTTATCTAATAAGGCTTTTTATGTAGGATTGAGGACAGTATGAGTGAAGAAGTTAAGGACAAGGGATTGAGAGTCAGGAGCAGTGCGCCGTTTAAGTTGAAGGATAGACCGGGGCGGAACTTTATGCCTATTCATCTTTTAAAGAACTTTGGATTTGTGCCGGAGATTATTATAATTGAAAAGGTGCGGGGTGAGTCTAATCGTTTGATTGTTAGGGCGGTGCTGACGCCGGAGGAGATTAAAAAAGAGGATGTGGAGTTGGCAAAGCAGAAGAAGGAGAAAAAATGATTGTCTTGGCTATATTGTTTTTGGCTATTGGATATGTGTTCGGTGTGAAATTGTGTGATGAGTTATATAGAGATATGGAAGGAAAATAATGGCAGAAGAGGGGGTTATTGTTGTGCAATCCACACAGCAGTTAAGTAACAGGGATGAGCGGGGGAAGTTTAAGCCTGGTTTTTCTGGCAATCCCGGGGGGCGTCCCAAGGGTTTTTTAACTTCGATAATGTACGATATTTTGAAGAAAGACGGTAATCAGTCAGAAAATATCATAAAAAAATTATTAGAAATGGCCTTATCTGGTGATATTGCTGCGATTAAAGAGATACTTGATCGGATAGAGGGCAAGTCGGTGATGAAAGCTGAAGTTAAAACAGTGGACGCGCCAAAGTCTATTTTGGAAACCTATGTACCAACAAACGACAGCAACCAAGAAATTAAGGGCGTTGAGTAGGCGTATCCGGGGGGTTGGTGGGGGAACTTCGGCTTCAAAGACTGTTTCAATTCTTCTCATCTTAATTGATTATGCTCAATCGCGCGCTGGTGAGTTAATAAGTGTAGTTTCAGAGTCTTTTCCGCATTTAAAACGGGGCGCTATTAGGGACTTTATGAGTATTATGGTTGAGCATGGATATTTTTTAGACGATAGGTGGAATAAAACAGATTGTGTTTATACTTTTGAAACGGGTTCTATTATAGAATTTTTCAGCGCCGACCAGCCGGGTAAGGTACGCGGTCCCAGGCGGGATGTGCTTTTTATCAATGAGGCGAACAATATTTCTTATGAAACTTATACCCAACTCGAAATTCGGACAAAGAAAGTAGTCTGGCTTGACTGGAACCCGGTGAGTGAGTTCTGGTGGTACACAGAGGTGGTAAATAAGCAAGACGTGGATTTTATTACTTTGACTTATCGGGATAATGAGGCATTAGACCCGCAGATTATTCAGGCTATTGAAGCTCGGCGGGATAATAAGCGTTGGTGGGTTGTGTATGGCGAAGGCCAGCTTGGGGAGGCGGAGGGCAAGATTTACCGGGATTGGCAGATTATAGATGAAGTGCCACATGAAGCTAGACTTGAAAGATACGGGTTGGACTTTGGTTACAGCAATGATCCAACTGCGTCAGATGCTATTTATCGATGGAACGGGGCGTACATCGTGGACCAGGTAATTCATCAAGTTGGGTTAAGTAACAAACAGATTGCTGACATTTATATCAATATGGCGAGAGCGTTGGTGGTCGCAGATAGTGCGGAACCGAAAAGTATTGATGAAATAAAGAGCTATGGAATTAACATCTTAGCTTCAACTAAGGGTAAGGGGAGTGTTTTGCAGGGGATACAATATGTTCAGGACCAACGGATTTACGTCACCAAGAGGAGTACAGAGACACTGAAAGAGTACCGGAACTACTTTTGGATAACGGACAAGGATGGAAAAAATGTGAATGAGCCTAGCCCGATTTGGAATCATCACATGGATGATGTTCGGTATGGTATTGTGAGTTGTGCTGGTCGGACGTTATGGAAACCCAATGACCCCGGTGGTGTTAAACCATTATTCGAAGGCCTACCGGGTTAGTTGCGTCTGCATACTTTGGTGGTTTAATGTATAAATATGGCAGACCAAAAAGTAATCATTGACCCAATGAGCTTGGAACTCCAGACACTTTTGCTTAACAAAGATGGTGGGTATAACTATCAACAGCGCCGGCATGATCCCTGGGAGGAAACGTACAGCTTTTACAGGGACAAAGTGGTTATCAATCGCTTGACCCAGCGTCAGTCGGTGCATCTTCCCATGATGAAGTTGGCTTGTCAGACAAACTTGGCCAGCATGGATGATATGCCGGTGAATTACTTTGAGAATTTGGACAACGACAAACAAGCAGAGTATTTTAAGAATGAGTATTGGAGAATTACTGGGGAAGACAATAACTTTGAGTTGCAGGACATTGTGGACAAAAAGCAGGAGTGGTTGTTTGGACGCACATTCGATCAGTGGCAAGTTGTAGACGGCAAAATTAAGATGACAGTAACTGATCCGCAGGACATTTTGGTGGATAGATATTGTGATCCATACAATCTTCACTCCTCGCGGTTTCTGATTCACTCACATATCTTCGTGCCGTTATCCTCGCTGGAGAAAAACCAGGACTATGACCAGAAGAAAGTGGCGGAACTGAAAGAATGGCACGCTACGAATCAGGGATTGATAAAGAATGTGGCTAATCAGAGGATGTTGACTGAAAAGAACCGCAAAATGTCTAATATGGGAGTACCGGATGTAGACAATCCTATACTTGGAGAAGTGATAGTCGAACTTAGTCTGCATTTTGTTTTCAGGAAAGAGGGGAACGAGGAAGAACAGATTTGGTTGTATGTTGAAGCGGATGACCAGAAGATTTTGATGAAAAAGAGGCTGGAAGAAGTGATTGGTACAACCAAGGATCATTTCTTCAGAAACCATTACCCATACGTTACTTGGGCTGGCGACGTGGAGAAACAGGACTTTTGGAGCGACGGCAAAGGGGATTCAGTTAGACCGTTGAATAAGGTGCTGGATTCGTGGTTCTCGCAGCTGGTTGAGAATCGGACGCTTAGAAACTTTGGGATGCACTATTACGATTCAACGATTGAGGGTTTTGTTCCGTCTACATTTAATCCCATTCCTTGGGGATGGTACGGGGTGCCGGGCAAACCAGACGAGGTAATGAAGAAAGTGGAGATTCCAGACTTGTCAGAGTCTTTGGACGAGATGAACTTTATCATGCAGATGATTGAAAAGAATACAGCAGCTACACCAACTCAACAGGGTGTCCAGACTCAAAACAGAATTACATTAGGAGAGGTAGAGTTAGCCCTCGGTCAGGCTCAAGAGAGGTCGAAAAGTGTCTCTAAGTTTTACACCCAAGCATGGTTGGATCGGGGAAATATGTTTATCAAGTTGATTGAAGCTGCCAGCAATAGATTGGATGTTGTAAAGTTTTATAAGAGCGGCAAAAATACGCAGGATTTGTATGCCCGTGAGATTGGTCCTAAAGATTGGATGACGGCGTCCGGGTATCGGTGCCGGGTTTGGAGTCAAGATGAAAGAAACAAGCAAAGTACAGACACTCTCCAGAAGTTAAATGCGGTAAAGGCGGTTATGCCGTTTAATAAAAAGTTGAATGAGGTGTATCAGAGGAAGTTGCTGGAGTTTGCTAATCTTACTCCAGAAGATACCAATGCTATAATGCAGGAAGAGAAACAAACTATGGAAGTGGGACAAAATATGCCAAGTGCTCAACCGACAGGTTCTTTAATGGCGCAGCCAGTTGTTAGTGGTCAACCTACACAAGCATGAGCATCATAGATGATTTATTATCGAAAGCCGGACTTAAATATGAAGAGTTAAAACCTATAGAGAAGGAAACGCTTAATACTTGGCTTCAAGCGTTTCAGCAGTCAGAATTGAATGTGGGAGTAATTAAACAGTATATCGCTACAATGCGGGACGCTGTGGAGCAGGAACTCACTAAAACAGGAAATACCAAGGATCAAGATATTTTGTTAAAAGCTAGACTAAGGAACTATATGTTACTTGAAGCGTTTTTATCTACGCCAGAGAAGGCTAAACAGCAAATGGAGAATGCGATAGCTGGACTGGCTAATTCATTGAGGTAAGGTGATTTCAATGCAACACGGAAAACGCATGGGCAATGGGAAGAAATTGACCAGTGCTAAAGCCAAGAAGATTTTGGCTGACGGCACGGTTCGTGGTCACAAATTGACTAAAAAACAAAGGAGATTCATGGGTGCGATTGCTGGCGGCCAAAAACCACGAAAGAGCAAAAGAGCTTGACACCTGATAATTCTTGTGGTTAATATCTAATTGTTGAACCTAACCCCGTAAGGGACTGGTTAGAATTATGCCTAAAGGACATACAAAACCAACTAAAGAAGAACTTGATGCGGATATTAAGAAGTCCCTTGAAGAAGCGGAAGCGTTGAAAGATCAGCCGGAACCAAAACTAGATGAGCCAGCACCTGAACCTGAACCTGTTGTGGAGCCAGGGCTTGTTGTAGAGCCAGCACCTGAACCTGAACCTGTTGTGGAGCCGGAGCCGGAAATAGATTACAAGAAAAGATTTGTGGAATCCACTAAAGAGGGGCAAATTCTTCATTCTAAGACGAAGAAGATGGCCGAGGCGATTGATAAGGCTGGTGAGATACCTGAATCTACTGATGAAGAAATGATTAAAGAATATCCAGATTGGGAAATCATGGACGAGGCGACCAAGAAGATCGCCAAAAGCAATACTCGCAACGAACGCAGATTTGCCATTATTGCTGAAGCGCACAAAGAATCTAAAGATATAGAAGTATGGCATGAAAAGGTGGATGCTTTTATATCTGATCCCCGGACTTTGATAGATAACTCGGAACTTGAGGGGCGTGAGACTGATTTCAGGGTGTTTGCCACTAAACCAACTCGTCGGGGGGCCGATCTTAAAGACATAGTATCTTCATTTTTGTGGGAATTGGGCAGAAGTGTTAAACCGGCCAGCAAAGGACAAATGTTTCCTACGGGGTCGGGGGGTCCGAACGACAGGCCTAAGCCAAAATCCGATAAATTGTCTATTGACGAGGCTCGTATGCTTCGTAAAAATGACTATCCTAAGTATGTAGAGCTTCTGAAGGCGGGGAAAATTGATCTAACTACCATTTGATCCATTTCTTATCTGATAGACTCGTTGTCTTGATATTCCGAGATGCTTGGCGATGAATTCATAAGACTTTCCTTGGGCCCGTATTTCCTCAATAATCTCTAATGTAGGGTGTGAGAAGCTAAGTGCTTGACCATGTGCTTCGGCATGACAGTTTTTACATAGCCGGCGTTTGTCGTGTATCACTAACAGTTCTTCAGACCCGCATTCATCACAAGATTTACTTGCCATTAGTAAAATACTTTACACTGTCAGCCTCGTTGAAGACAACTCAAGAAGTATTGACACCTGGTAATTTGGCAGATTATAGTTGCAGATAGATAACATCTTCCTAACCTCCCAGTGAGACTGGTAAAGAAAAATCTACAAACTTTACCATGTCAGCATACGCAACAAAAATAGCCGAAGGATTTTCCCAGAGATTGATGTTGGAGTTCTATGACCGGAATTTGGTGGATTCAATTGTAAACCGTGATTATGAGGGTGGAATTAACGCAGTGGGTTCTAAATTAAATATTCTTAATCTGGACAGACTTTCCGAGAAAACTTACACTGGCGCGAACTTGACTGCAGACTCTTTAACTGAAAACAATGCTACTCTAACGATTGACCAATATAAATCCTTCTATTGGAAAGAATTAACTCTGGACCGTTGGCTGTCCTACATCAAGAATCCCCATGCAACTGTCGTGTCTCAAAAAGCGGATGAGAGATCCAAAAATGTAGACTCCTTTGTGTTTGGCCTATACACAGATGGCACGGTTACGGTGGCCGTGACAACCGGAGTTGTGACCGGAAGTTCAACGGTCTTTACTTCCGCGATGGTTGGTCGCCCGTTCAAAGCAACCGGACACACAAGATGGTACAGAGTTAAGACTTTTACTTCCACAACCTCTATTACCATTGAAGATGACCTTGACGATGCGACTTCTGCCTACACTGGTGGAGCTATCGTTGCGGGTGCAACTTACACGATTCAGGCTGCGACTGTTCTGCAGATTACTACGGCCAATATTCTGAACAATGTTGCTAAATTAAAGCAAGCTCTGGATCTGGCTGAAAAGAATGGTTACTCCAGCGTCCCCGACTCTGACCGCTGGCTGATTGTTCCCCCAGAGTTTGAGACACTATTGGTGCAAGGAACCGGCATTGCTCTGCACGTGCCGGCAGTCTACGAAGGATTGGTGCAAAAGGGCATGATTACTGAATTGCAAGGATTTAAGGTATTCAAGTCTAACCGCTTGACCGGCGACAACACTGATGGTTACCGTGTCCTGGCTGGCCACAGCAATTGGATGACCTTTGCCGAGAAATTGCTTGAGGCAGACATTGAGGAAGACCTAATTGGAAACTTCGGTTCAGCATACAAAGACCTCTTTGTATACGGGGCTAAAGTGACAGACGCCCGCAGACATTTCGCTGCACAGGGCTTCTGGAAGTTCTAATCGTAGATTCCTAAAATTTATAGTCCGGTTTCTCTTAAAGCCTAGAGTTTTAAGCCTAGAGTTTAATGATCTCCAGGTTTTAACGAAAGGCTTTTTTCATTATTATGGCTATATTCAAAATCAAAACAGATTTGTCAAAGGCGGTTCAAAACGAGATTGACAGGGTTCTCGCGATTTCCAGTGCTAATCGAACTACGGCGGAGGCCAATTTCTTGGCGGCCTTACTTCCTTATCAGACTAATGCCATTCTCCGGTGGGATACTGACCAAATCTATGGCGCCCAGACTCCTAATGCCCAACTTTCTACAGATTTGATTGCAGAGGCCGAAGGTGACAGTCTGCCAACCGGAGACTCTGGATTCAAAAGGGGAGCGCTTTTTTACAAGCTGAACAAAGACGGGAACAGGATATTTGTCAATGTTGGTACGGGCACGTCTGCCGTTTGGGAACTGATAACCTCGGCTACAACGACTGATCTATCGAGTTCTCCATCAGCATCAGTATCACCAAGTGCAAGTCTCTCACCATCAGCCAGTCTCTCGCCGTCAGCGTCACAGTCGCCGTCAGCGTCCAGTTCGGCTTCAGCCTCTAAGTCTGCATCTGCCAGTCTTTCACCGTCAGCGTCGGCGTCGTCTTCTGTATCAGCTTCTCTTAGCCCATCTGCGTCTGCTTCAAAGTCACTATCGCCATCAGCGAGTGCTTCCGCGTCTAAATCCGCGTCAGCTTCGCCATCTCTTAGTCCGTCTGGGTCTGCCAGTGGTTCTGCCTCGGCTTCTCTTAGTCCGTCAGCATCAGCATCAGCGTCCGCATCGGCTTCTGCTTCTAAGTCTGCCAGTGCGTCAGCTTCTGCCTCTCTCTCGCCGTCTGCATCAGAATCAGCGTCGGCCAGCGCTTCGCTGTCACCATCTGCTAGTCAGTCACCATCGGCTAGTGCAAGTGCTTCTCTTAGTCCTTCAGCGTCTGGGTCTGCGTCAGGATCGGCGTCTGCTTCAAAGTCGTTGTCTCCGTCTGCGTCAGCCTCGGCTTCAGGATCGGCCAGTGGTTCAGCTTCAGCGTCTAAGTCTGCAAGTCCATCTGCGTCTATTTCACCATCGGCATCGCCGTCACCATCTTTGCCTTTCTAGTCTGAAGATATATGCAAGTAATAAACTACAACATCATCAAAACAGGAGAAATAGCCGGATCGCTTTCCATCGAACAGTTGCCGGACATTCCTTGTGTTATGGTTAAAATCAAAGCTAAGGCAGGCAACTCCGGCAAAGTGTATATTGGTGGGTCAAGCGTAACTGTTGTGGATGGGACAACCGATACTACTACTGGCTATCAATTGGCTGCCAGCGCAGACACCGACTGGTTATACGTCGGAAATTTGAATCAGCTTTATGCTATTTGCGACACCGGGGGGGATGGTTTAGTATACATCGCTCTTATGTCAAAAATAACTGCGGCTTAGTTGACACACACCTCTTTTCATGGATATAATGGAAGACAATGTTGTCAGTGATAATTCCGAGCCGGAATTGCCAGTTTTTGACCCGTACGATTCAGGATATTTTGGAAAAAGCAGTAGACGAGATCGAGGTAATCGTAAATATAGACGAGAATTTGCCAGATACGCGCGTAGAGGATTCAAGGGTCACATATCTTCATCCAGACGCTCCAATAGGTTTGAGGAAGGGTATTAATGCTTGTGTAGCAGTGGCTAAGGGTAAGTACATAATGAAAACAGATGACCACTGTTTGTTTGGTCCCAAGTTTGACAGGATCCTCATAGAGGCCCATTTAGACGACAAGTGGGTACAGATACCCCGTAGGTACTCTTTAGACGCAGAGAACTGGTGTATTAATTATTCAAGACCATACAGGGACTATATGTATATAGATTTTCCCCGGAAGGGAAAAGACCACGACGACGGTATGCATGGGGTGGAGTGGTATGGGAGACAACGAGAACGAATCGGTCCGGAGTACGACATGGATGATACAGCCTCAATGCAGGGGAGCTGTTATTTTATGGCTAAAAATCATTTTGATAACTTTTTGCATGGATTAGAAGAGTATCCAGTACCAGGAGAGGTGGGGTACGGCCAGTTTTCGCAAGAGTCACAAGAAATTGGATTCAAGACATGGTTGGGTGGAGGAGCGATGAAAGTCAACAAAAAGACCTTCTACGCTCATTTACACAAAGGTAAGACTTATGGACGGATGTACAGTATACCCAGCTGGAACGACTACACGGTCAAGGCTTCGGCTTGGAGTGCCGATTATTGGTTAAATAATAAGTGGAAGGACAGAGTACATGACTTTGAGTGGTTTGTTGATGAGAAGTTTCCAAGTATGCCGAGTTGGCCGTTAGATTGGAAGAGACAAGTAAAGGAGATGGGATGGATACTATGAAATGGCTAGTTTTTTGTTTAGCTGCTACTTATGGTGGTTTTGCATCATTATCTGGAAACGTGGCAGCAGTATTATACTCAATCTTTATTATGTTAATAGTTTTGTTAAGTAAATGAACGATCTTGATACTTTGGCCTTGAAATATAATGCGGATAAATGGGGTAAACATCATTACACCCCTGTTTATTACGACTTATTCAAAGACCGGAGGGAATCTGTAAAAAAAGTAGTCGAGTTGGGAATAGGAGAAGGAGCAAGCCTAAGAATGTGGAATGAATTTTTCCTTAATGCGATTATATATGGGGCAGACATTGATCCTGATAGATATGTTGCCGAACCCGGCGATCCTCGTATCCAGATAATAAAATGTGACCAAACTTCTGATGATAGTTTGATTGACCTGACAAACTTGACGGATTCAGATGTAGATTTGTTTATTGATGATGGTTCACACAAACCGGAGGATCAGATTTTTACTGCGTTAACTCTTTTACCTTTATTAAAAGAGGACGCAATTTACGTTATAGAAGATGTAGCAGATGTTTCTATTGATAAACCCATTCGTATCTTTGCACATAATTTAAATCGGCTCGTAGAGTTGAAAAGACTTGGTAAAAGACGTGACGATCAGTTAATAATTATTAAACCTATATGAGTATATTTTCGACAGCGGGAATGAAAGAGTTAGTAAAGCCAAAACCTATTAAGTGTCCAGTCTGTAAAAAACTGCTTGATTGGTATATTTATGACGATCAGAAACACTATACAACGAGTCACCATTTTGTTTGGGAGAATACCGAGGCATTATTGCACCATACCTTTTATTTAATTAAACCCAGATATGTCTAGAGTAAGTATCATTATTCCCGCAAGGAATGAGAACCCAGATAATCTTAATAGAACAATACAGAGTATTTTTGATAATGCTACTGGTGAATATGAGATTATAGTTGGGTTTGATGGTAATTATCCTTACGATCTTCCTATGAAAGTAGGAGTAGAGATAGAAGAAATTAGGTTCCCCGATGTGGTGGGTATCAAAACCAATATCAACGCCATGTGTGCTATGGCTACTGGTAAATATATCTATAAGTCAGATGCGCATTGTTCATTCAGTAAAGGTTTTGATGAGGTTTTACAGGCAGACATGAGAGAAGACTGGATTGTCACTCCAAGATTCTATGTACTTAATGGTGAGACCTGGAAATGGCAAGATGGGAGATTCTATGACTATTTTTATTTGTGTTGTCCGTTCACTGATCCCAAAGGCTTTAGATTTAAAGCTGGTGGCCATTGGCCAGAGAGAACCCAAGAGAGGTTATTAAGTCACCTAGATATAGACGAAACTCCGCAGATACATGGATCGGGTTGGTTTATCAGCAAAGACAGATACTTTGAGTTGGGCGGATTCCCAAACATCGATCCCTATGGTCATGCTCAAGAACCTATTTGGTTGGGACTAAAGAACTGGTTGGCCGGAGGAAAAGTCATGGTAAACAAGAAATGCTGGTATGCGCATCTGCATCAGCAGGGTAATGAGAGGGGATATAACATGGATCACGCACAAGAAGTTAAGAGTTACGACATTGCAGCGAAGTATTGGGTTGGTGACAAATGGCACGAAAGGAAATATGACTTTAGTTGGTTTGTAGAGAAATTTGGTCCAATGCCAACATGGCCAGATAACTGGATAGAACTCTATTCAAAATGGCTAGTTGACAACCGATAATTTGTGTGTGTAAAGTTATGGGTGAAATATGGATGACTTTAAAACATTGGATTTTTACGAAGCACTGAAGGCTGTAGCCGAAGGTAGGAGAATTACCAAACTTGAGTGGAATGACAAGCGAAGTTATGGGTTTATGAGAGCTGGTTTACTAGAACTCCATAAGGCTGGGGAAACAGATGACAAATTTCATGCCTGGATTCTGAACGATGGCGACCTTGGAGGACTCGACTGGATAGTTTTAGAGGATAAACCTAAGGTCGTCACCCAGGTTGTAAACTAACATGAAAGTAGGGATAATCGGTTTGGGTTGGGTAGGAAACTCAATGTCTAAATTGTTTCCGGATAATTATGTATATGATCCTGCCATTGGATTTGATGACAAAAAAAGAGTCAATCAAGCCCCAGTTGCTTTTATTTGTGTACCCACGTCAAACATCAAAGAGGGAAAACTAGATACATCTATAGTCGAAGAAACAATTAAGTGGTGTAAGTGTAAATTGTTAGTAGTCAGATCAACAGTAAACCCGGGCGATTGCGATAGGTGGGTTAAAAAGTATAAAAAGAAAATTGTATTCCAGCCGGAGTATCTTGGGGAGACACCATCTCATCCCATGCTTAATCCAAAGACTCGGCAATTCTTAATCCTTGGGGGAGACAAGAAAGACACCAGAGAACTCATCAACCTGTATGCAACCGTCTACAATGCCAACATAACGATCCGGCAGACCACTTTGTTAGAAGCAGAAATAATCAAGTTGAGCGAGAACCGGGCGATTTCCTTCAAAGTAGCCCAATGCCAAGAGCTTTACGATGTCTGCGAGAGAGCTGGTGTAGATTACTACACGATCCGTGACGCAGTATACGGTGACGATTCCCGCTTCAATCTGTGGTGGACGTTTGTATATCCGAATAAGCGTGGTTTTAATTCCAAGTGTGTTCCCAAAGACGTCTATGCGTGGTGTGCGTGGGCGGAATCTGTGGGATATAAACCGGATATAACCAGAGCATTACTTAAAAGAAATAAAATATGGCTCAAAGAATGAACGTAAGTGGAAATTATGGTACTCATTTGCCGGCATTGATTAAAGCTATGGAAAAAACTACGGGCGATGTGCTTGAGTTGGGCCTGGGCGTATTTAGCACCCCCTTTCTACATTACCAGTGTATTCTTCAAAACAGAAAGCTAGTATCCTATGAAAACTACAAAGAGTGGATAGATTTTTTTTTGAAATATAATTATTTGTGCGAGAACCACGAGATAAAATTTGTCGAAAAATATGAAGATGCGGATATAGATAAGCCTTGGAGTGTAGCGTTGATAGACCAGACTCCCGACTCAAGTCGGATAGAGACAGTCAGAAGACTCGCAAACTTGGCCAAGTACATAATTATTCACGATTCAAATGGCAGAAAAGAAAATGTGTATCACTATTCGGAGATTTACCCTTTGTTTAAGTACCGGACAATTTGGGATAAAGACAGTAATCACGCTACTGTATTATCAAATTTTGTTAATTTGGATGATTTTTGGAAATGAAGATCGTAATTCGCATTTACAACAAGAAAAACAAGCTGGTGGCTAGAAGGATGGGTGGTCGGGATAATTGGCCGAAACTATATGGGAAGCTAGCCTCGGCAGTCGGCCACAAGTGGGTTATAAGGGTTGATTATGGTTACGCTGAGAATGTTTTTGGTGAAAGAGTGATGTTTAAGAATGAAG
>Ga0209210_1002771_pt1 | contig 12420 bp, 13 predicted proteins | sample RifGroA1_FD_183991 | JGI IMG/M metagenome (GOLD analysis project Ga0209210, IMG submission 183991) | Contaminated groundwater microbial communities from Rifle, Colorado, USA - Rifle Groundwater A1 (SPAdes) (version 2) | ecosystem: Environmental > Aquatic > Deep subsurface > Groundwater >...
CGAAATTTTGGTGGCTTCAAAAGACGATACTTTTGAAGCATTCGAACCTTCAGGTTCTCATCCTGAGATTATTTTCAGTTTTTTAATAGCCCCACCAGGATTCGAACCTGGGTCGCGAGAGTCAGAGTCTCGTATACTTGACCGCTGTACTATAGGGCTTTGAATTAAAAAACAATTATTTATTTTTAAATTTATAGTAATTTACGACGGAAAATTATTATTCTACTCTTCCAGAATATTTTCTCATTCCCAACAAAGAACAAGCAAGACCCATTAACCCGCTTGTTTTATCTGTTAATGTTTGATGGTCAATAGTTTTTCCTCTTTTTATTTCTTCTATTTGTGTTAAGTCCACTGCCAAATCTTAACATCAACAAAACATTTTTATACTAAGATTATTTTTATATATTATGATTGGGGTGATATTATTTATAGTAAGTTTACTTCTCGTCGGTATTTGGGTATACATTGAAGTTCAAAAATTTAAACACAAAGCTCTCGCGATTTTTTTCATCGCCCTCCTTGTTTTTATTTATCTAACTGGTGCATTTGTTCTTAAAGATAAAGAGGTAAATTTCAACTCTATTTCAGGAATTATGACTGCTACAAAAATTTATTTTTCATGGCTCGGAACTGCCTTTGTAAACCTCAAGACAATTACCTCAAATGCGATGAAATTAAACTGGGAAAACCAGAATAAAACAAAATGAAGAAAAAAAATTCAAAAAGAAAAATTATAAAAAATAAAATAGAAACAGAAAGTAAATTGGAAATAAAAATTTCTAAATTAAAAAAAGTGTTGAAAAATTTAATTATCTCTTTTATCGCATTTGTTGTTTTTTCCATCGGATATCAGATTTATCCGGTAATTATTCTTTTCACTTTGGCGTTGATTGCGGGAGTAATTAGTTTATCTTTTTTTATGATTTTATTAATTATTTTTTTCTTGAAGATATTTAAGAGACAGATTTTTTAGTATAGATATACTCACGGACATAAATAATTGAGCACATTGCGATTAAATGGCTGTTTCTCCCAATATTCTTTTAAACTTTCTGATATAGTCAAAGACATTGTCCGTTGAGCAGTTATGCCTTGGATAGATAGGAAAGGTCATACCTTTTGCTCAATTTTTATATCGTTTACTATAATTCTTTTTGAGAAGTTTGTAAAAATATATCTTTTATTTTAATTTTGATTTATGCAAAAAGTTTTCAACTTTGGATGTTGCATCATTTGGTATCTGTATTTGGTTGCAATCTGAATAAATTTTAGATTATTCCCAACAGAGCTTCCATAAGATTTGTATTGTTGTATTTCAATTTTTACATGGCTCCCGCCAAGACAAATTTGTTGTTCCATTTTTTCTCCGAAAAGTTTATTTAGTTTTAGAAAGTTCCAACTAAGTTTGACTTTCAAGAGCCGAGTATCTCGGCTCTATTTTTACAAAGAATTTTAGAAATAAATATTTATTGTTCGGCGACGCAATTCATCCGTCCGTTAAAACAGACGGATTTCTTGCGGGGAATTCAATTATGATTTTTACATTTAAACTGTTCATTCCCCTTTGTTTAATAATTATAAAATTTTTTACGTTTAAATATTTGATGATTAAATTAAATTGAATAAATTTATAACCCCCTCTTATTTATTTTATTTATGCGAGAATTTATTTATTATTCTAAACACGCGAGAACAACTGGAAATTTTGACTTGACAGATTTGATGAAAGCCGGACGAATGGACATCGCATGTCAAATTACAATAATGGCCTTTTTTGTTTCTCATCACACGCGCGAAAATGTAAAATTGCATCTTGTCTTTGATGGAGCCCCAGACCCGCCAAAACATTTAGAATTATTTCCAGGAAAAAATTTTTCAGTTGAAACAGAAAGTAAAATTGACATCAGCAAAAAAGACGTCGGAAGTTTGATAAAAAAAATGCTTTACAAATACAAACGCGGAGAAAAAAATGAAATGTCTCCTGGCTATTGGATTGAAAAAAAATCTATTGAAAAATTAATTGAAGAACTTCAAGAGGCAGGAAAAGAAATTTTTATAATGGAAAAGTCAGGCGAAGACATTCGCAAAATAAAAACAGAGGACTTGAAGAACGCAGTTTTTTTAATTGGAGACCAAGACGGAATTCCAAAAGAAAAATTAAAAAAATTAAAAAAATTAGGAATTAAAAAAATCAGCGTCGGACAACAGATGTATTTTGCTTCGCAAACTCTGACAATAATTCAAAATGAATTGGACAGAAGAGAAGCGAATTAAAATACAGGGGGTACTTCAGAAAAAATAGGGTATTCAAAATTAGGAGAGGTCACATTAATTCTTACTATTTGTTGCGGAACATATTTTGGTTGTATGTCTACTGAAAATCTTCAAGAGAAATTAGTTAGCGAAATAGATTGATCTTTAGTAAAGGGAAGTTTTTTGGATATTAAAAAACCAGTGACAAAACAATTTTAAATACTCCTTAAATTAAACTTTCTGATGAATAAAAAAAAGGTTTACTCGCATTCTCGTCTCAGCTCTTTTGAACAATGCAAAATAAAATTCAAATTCAAATATATTGATAAATATGTTCCAGATGTTGAAGAAACAATTGAGTCGCTTTTGGGAAAATGCGCGCACGAATCCCTTGAATGGCTTTACAAAAAAGTAAAAGAAAAAAATATTCCGATTATTGATGACTTAATTGTTTATTACACTGAAATCTGGAGAAGAATGTTTAATCCAGACATTGTCGTCGTGAAAGACCATCTTAATCCGCAGGATTATTTCAATAAAGGAATAAAATTTCTTTTAGATTATTACACCACAAATTATCCTTTTGCAGACAACACAATTGAACTTGAGAAAAAAATTGAAATTGTTTTAGACAAGGAAAAAAATTTTGCGATTCTGGGATTTATTGATAGACTGGCTTATAACCCAAAAACAGAGGAGTATGAAATTCACGACTACAAAACCAGCGGGACTTTGCCGACGAGCGAAAAAATAAATTCAGACCGACAGCTCGGACTTTATGCAATCGCGATAAAAGAAATTTTTGGAAAAGATAAAAAAGTTTGTCTGAACTGGCATTATTTAAATTTTAATAAAAAAATTTGCTCGCGAAGAACTGACCAAGAACTTGAAAAACTGAAAAAAGAAACTATAAAATTGATTGAAGAAATTGAGGCGACAACAGAATTTCCTGCGCAAAAATCAATGCTGTGCAACTGGTGCGAATACAAAAATATCTGCCCTGCTCACGGCAATATTCCGCCAAAAATTGACAGACAAAAAGAAATTTTTGATTTTGAGGAAGAGTGAGGGGCACCTTTGGTTCCCCTTACAGTAACCCCTCCTTTTCTGTGCATGTAAGTGATATCTTTTTTATGCCTCCGATGGATATCACAAAAAAACCTAAGAGGTTTTCAAAATTTATTTTTCTTAATAATACTTTTGTCGTCGGTAAAATAGGTTTTTTCTTGTCATAAGATTTATAAACCAAAGCAAATTTTATATAAGAGATCAAAATTCTGATCAAATTAAGATGGACAAAACAGATTACGACGCAAGTTCAATAAAGGTTTTGGAAGGTTTGGAGGGGGTGAGAAAAAGACCTGCAATGTATATTGGTTCAACAGGAAAAGAAGGTCTGCATCATCTTGTTTATGAAGTTGTTGATAACTCAGTTGACGAAGCTCTCGCAGGATATTGTACAGATATAAAAATAATAATAAAGAAAAACGGAAGCGTTGAAGTAGAAGACAATGGACGAGGAATTCCCGTTGACATTCATCCGATTTACAAAAAACCAGCAGTTGAAATTGCTTTGACAAAACTTCACGCAGGAGGAAAATTTGATAAAAAGTCCTATGCAATTTCTGGAGGTTTGCATGGTGTCGGAGTTTCTTGCGTAAACGCGCTTTCAAAAAAATTAATTGTCCAAGTAAAACGCGACGGAAATATTTACGAACAAGAATATTCTCGCGGAGTCCCACAGACAAAATTAAAAATCATCGGCAAATGCGAAAAAAACGAAACAGGAACAAAAGTAATTTTCTGGCCTGACTCAGAAATAATGACTGTGACAACTTTTGATTACAAGATTTTGGAAAATCGTTTCAGAGAAATTGCATTTCTTAACGCAGGATTAAAATTGCATTTATTCGACGAGGAAAAAAATCAAAGAGAAGAATTTTTTGCAGCAGGCGGATTAATTGAATTTGTAAAATGGGCGAACAAATCAAAAGAGGTCTTGCACAAGCCAATATATTTCAAAAGGGAATCAGACAGAACCGTTGTTGAGATCGCGATTCAATACAATGAAGGTTATCAAGAAAATATTTTCGGATTTGTAAATACAATTAACACTGTCGAGGGCGGAACTCATGTCTCGGGTTTCAAAACTGCGTTGACAAGGGTGATAAATGATTATGTAAAAAAAACAGGAATGTTAAAAACAGAAAGTTTAATGGGCGAGGATACTCGCGAGGGTTTGACTTCAATCGTGAGTGTGAAAATTCCAGAACCGCAGTTTGAAGGACAAACAAAAACAAAATTAGGAAATTCTGAATTAAAGGGCTATGTTGATTCAATTGTCACAAGCGCGCTTGCAGAATATTTTGAAGAAAATCCCGCGATAGCAAAAAGAATTTCGCAAAAGGCCTTGGACTCTGCAAAAGCTCGGCTTGCTGCAAAAAAAGCAAAGGACTTAGTTAGAAGAAAAAACGCGTTTTCACTTGGCGGGCTTCCAGGAAAATTAGCAGATTGTTCTAACAAAAAATCCGATGACACAGAACTTTATATTGTTGAAGGTGAAAGCGCAGGGGGCTCAGCAAAGCAAGCACGCAATAAAGAAATTCAGGCGATACTTCCCTTGAGAGGAAAAATTTTAAATGTGGAAAAAGCAAGCCCGTCAAAGGTCTTGTCGTCGGAAGAAATCGCAAATTTGATTACTGCAATTGGAACAGGAGTTGGAGAAGAATTTAAATTAGATGATTTGAGATATAGCAAAGTAATTATCATGAGCGATGCAGATGTTGACGGAGAACACATTAAAACTTTGTTGCTGACTTTATTTTTTAGATTTATGCCTCAGTTAATTGAAAACGGAAATATTTATGTCGCACTTCCGCCACTTTACAGAGTTAGAAAAAATAAGGACTATTATGTTTATACAGACGAGGAATTAAAAAAATTAAATGAAAAATTAAATATAAAAGAAGGGGGAGTTACAAGATTTAAGGGTTTGGGGGAAATGTCTTCGACTCAACTTTGGGATACAACTATGAATCCTAAGACGAGAAAAATTAAAAAAATTTATATTGAAGACGCTGTTGAAGCAGACAGAGTTTTCGCAATGTTGATGGGCGACGATGTTCAAGGCAGAAAGGACTTCATAGCAGAAAACGCAAAGGAGGCGAATTTGGATATTTGAAAATTCAATGAATTTTCAAGCCACAAAAATTTCCAATTTTTGATGTTTAAAATGAGATTAAAAAAACTCAAAGGCGCGAATATGGATATTGATTTAATAAATAATAAAAAGAATTTTTTAAAAAATTCTTTAGGATTCTCTACTTCGTCACAATCAGGCAACAAAGCATCAAACTCAGTAGAGAATAAAAAAATAAACTGGAAGCAAGACAAATGTCCGTGGAGTAGTGACGATAAACAAGAACACAAATGCGCAGAAAAAAATATTTGCGTTTGTGATTTTTTTCAAGGGATTGAAGAACCCGATGTCGTGCTTTGCAGTTATGGAGAAAAAATTTAAAATGCCCAAAAAGTCAAAACTCGCAACACCTGAATGGATTTTACATGGTTATGATTCAATTGAAGAATACAATAAAAAGAATTTTCAAGAAAAAAATTCTTTAGGATTTTCTACTTCATTGCAAAAAATAAACTCAGTAGAAAACAAATCAAAAGGAATTTCAAAAGAAAAAAAATCAGGAAAAACTTTTAAAATAAAAACTTGTCCGGAATGCAACAGCGACGATATCGGAGTGGTTTTGAGCGGAATTGATTCAGAAGAAGAAAGTAATACTGGAAGTGAATGGAAATGCAGAAAATGTAAATGGGTTGGAGAAGATGTTGTGGAAAAAGAATTAAATGAAGAGGACTTTATGAAATATCTTGACGAGAAAGGTGAGGAGGTAGCATAAAAAATAAAATGAAAAATAATTTTGATGATGACAAAAAAGTTTATGAAATAGTTGGAACAGCAAGAAATTCAAAAGTTCTTGACGACGAAGATGAATTTGAAGAATGTGATTGTGAAGATGAAGAGTGTGACGATGAAAAATGCGAGTGTCATAATCACGGAAGTTTTGAAGAAATTGAAATAGATATTTTAGAATTTGGTTTAAACGATTCCGACATTGAAGAATTAATTTCAAAACTTTTGGAGTTGCGCGAAACAAAACACCAAGTTGAATTTGATTTAGATGAGGAAAATAAATTTATAATAAATTATGAAAATGATGAATTTGACGACGAGGAAATGGGAGGGGAAGATGAATAATAAATTAACTAAAATTGAAATAATTTTTTTTATAATGGGGGTTTTATTTTTTGCGTTTAGTATTCTCTCAAGCTTTGCAATCTTGCCAGTAAATAATGAAACAAATTCAACTGATTGTAATTTGATCAATGACAATTCTCTTTTAGGGATTTTGGTAAAATCTTCTTGTTTATATGGGTTAAAAGGAATATTTTTTTATTTTATTTTAATTCTTTTAGCTATAATTTTTATAGATTTATTAATTAAATCAACTAAAAAAATAAAAAATAAAAAATGACCCCAAAAGATTTTCCCGACGAAGAAATAGAAAATTCAGAAAAGGAAACTGAAAATTTAGAAAAAGAGGAAACTGAAATTGAAAAAGAAGAAATAAAAGTTGAAGAACCAAAAGATGCTTGCGAGATTTTTAAAGAAAGTGAAAAAGAATTAGAAAAAGGGGTGATACCGACGGAAATTTCAGCAGAAGCACAAAAGTCCTATCTTGATTACGCAATGAGTGTAATTGTTTCGCGTGCGATTCCTTCAATTGAAGATGGGATGAAACCAGTTCAGAGAAGAATTCTTTTTGCAATGAGACAGATGGGTTTGAAACCTGAGACACAAACAAAAAAATCAGCGAGAATTGTCGGAGATGTTATTGGCAAGTTTCATCCGCACGGCGACAGCGCGGTCTACGACGCATTAGTCAGAATGGCGCAGGATTTTTCTTTAAGATATCCTTTAGTTTTTGGGCAAGGAAATTTTGGAAGTATCGACGGAGATCCGCCTGCGGCTTATCGATATTGCGTTGCAGGAGATACATTAGTTGTTACAGAAAAAGGATTGAAAAAAATCAATGAAATTTCAGACAAAGAAAATATTGATTTAAAAATTTTATCCAAAGATAAAAAAATAAATATTGCAAGCAAATGGTTTAATTCTGGAATTCATGAAACAAAAACTATCACAACAGATAAAGGATTTAAATTAACTGGAAGTTACAATCATCCTGTTTTAATTTTAACTTCTGATGAGTTTGGAAAACCAATTTTTATCTGGAAAACATTAGAACAAATTCAGAATGGGGACTTTGTTGTCTTGGACAGATTGCAAGATGAATTCTGGCCTGAAAAAGAAATTTCATTGGAAAATAAATTCCCGTCGATAAAAAGCAAAAAAACTAAAAAAAGAATTTTACCCAAGACATTAAATAAAAATCTCGCATTTTTGCTCGGCTCTTTATTAGCAGAAGGAAGTTTTTCAAATAAAAATAAAATTGAATTCTGCAATACGGATAAAGAATGGATTAAATTATTTGAAGAAAAATGGAAACAAGTTTTTCCGGATAGCCGACTTCACAATTTTCTAAGAAAACCTTCTTCATATGGCAAAAAAAATTATTGGAGATTGGAATGTCATTGCAGATATACTTTAGAATTTTTAAGAAACATTGGATTTTTTTCTGTTAAGTCAAAAGAAAAAGAAATTCCTGAACTGCTTTTACAATCTCCTAAAGAAATTTTATCTGAATTTATTCGCGCATTTTACGAAGGTGAAGGAAGTTTGGGTTACGGAAAAAAAATTAAAGAAATAAGATTATGTTCTACAAGCGAAAAAATAATTAGCAAACTGCAAATCGTTCTTCTTAGATATGGAATAAGTTCATTTAAAAGATTTGACAAATACAAAAATTTATATCTACTTCAGATAAGAGAAAAAAGAAATTTCTTGAGATTTTACAAAGAGATTGGATTTATTTCAAAAAGAAAAAAATTCGCATTGGAATTTTTATTATCGGCTTATAAAAAAGATTATTCGGCAAGGGACTTTGTTCCGTTTTTATCTGACTATATAAGAAAAATTGGAAGCAGTGAATTTATTTCTAAAAATAATTTTGATAGATATGAAAACATGTCAAAAAATTCAGGAAAAATAATTCAGATTCTTTCTCAGAAAACCAAATTAAAAATTAATTCTTTATTTGAATATCTTTTAACCTATCAATATTTATTTGACAAAATTGTTTGCATTGAAAATACAGGAGAACAAAAAGTTTATTCAATAAAAGTAAATAGTGGTTGTCATTCTTTTATTTCAAACGGATTTATCAGTCACAATACAGAAGCAAAACTCACGCAAATTTCTCAAGAACTTTTGCAAGACATTGACAAAGAAACAGTTGGATTTATTCCTAACTTTGACAACTCTTTAAAAGAACCGCTTTTGCTTCCAGGAAAATTACCGACGCTGATGTTGAACGGCGCAACAGGAATTGCTGTCGGCATGGCTACAAATATTCCTCCGCATAATTTAACAGAGGTCTGCGACGCGATTATTGCGAACATAAAAAATCCAGAAATAAAAACAGAAGAACTTTGCGAAATTGTTTTAGGTCCTGATTTTCCAACAGGCGGAAGTGTTTCAGGCGATATGCTCGAACTTTATAAAACAGGAAGAGGAAAATTAATAATGCGCGGAAAAGTTTCTACAGAGACAATAAAAAATAAAGAAATGATTATTATCACAGAAATTCCTTACATGCTAAACAAGTCAAGTTTGGTTCAGCAAATTGCGGACTTAATTCAAAAGAAAAAAATAAAAGATATTTCTGATTTACGCGACGAAAGTTCAAAAGGAAAAATAAGAATTGTGATTGAATTGAAAAAATCCGCGAACTCAAAATTTGTAATTAATTCTCTTTACAAATACACGCGACTGCAAGATAGTTTTGGCGTGAATTTTTTGGCGCTTGTCGACGGGCAACCGCGAATTTTGGGTTTGAAAGAAGTTCTTGACAATTATGTTAAATACAGAAAATTAGTTATAACAAAAAGAACAAAATATGATTTGAAAAAAGCAGAAGAGCGACAGGAAATTGTTGAGGGCTTGCTAATTGCTTTAAAAAATATTGACGAAGTTATTTCTCTAATTAAAAAATCAAAATCTACTGCAGAGGCGCTTGAAAATTTAATGAAAAAATTTAATCTTTCAAAAAGACAAGGCCAAGCAGTTCTTGAAACCAAACTTCAACAATTAACTTCTCTTGAAAGAGACAAACTAAATAAAGAGCACGAAGAATTAAATAAAGCAATTGAAAATTACAAAAAAATTTTAGCAGACATAAAAGAAATTTTAAAAATAATCGCAAAAGAAGTTAATGAATTGAAAAATACTTATGGCGACGCGAGAAGAACAACTATTTTGAAAAATATAAAAGAAATTAATGAAAAAGATCTGGTTCAGAAAAAAGATGTTGTTGTCACAATTACTGATAAGGGTTATTGCAAAAGAATGGATGTGCAATCTTATCGCGAACAAAAACGCGGAGGCAAAGGAGTTATCGGAAGCAATCTCGCAACAGGCGATTTTACAAAACAATTAATTTCTTGTTCAACGCACAACTACTTAATGTTTTTCACGACGAGAGGAAGGGTCTTATGGTTAAAGGCCTATGATATTCCTGAAGCAGAAAAATACAGCAAAGGAAAAGCAATTATCAACATGTTGAATTTGAAAGACGAAAATATCACGAATGTAATTTCAGTAAATTCTTTTGATGATTCTTTATTTATGGCGACGAAAAAAGGAGTTGTCAAGAAAATTTCTTTAAAATATTTTTCAAAACCAAGAGCGTCTGGAGTTCGCGCGATAAATCTTCCGCCAGATAATTCTGATTTTCTCGTCGGTGTTGAGGTTGTAAAAAAGTCGCAGGAAATTTTGTTGGCGACGAGAAAAGGAACTGCAATAAGATTTAATTCAGATGATGTTCGCGAGATGGGAAGAGCAAGTTATGGGGTTAATGGAATAAAACTTCACGACGGCGATGTTGTTGTAAGTATGGAGGTTTTGAAGTCCGACGCTGTTTTAACAATTACAGAAAAGGGCTATGGAAAAAGAACTGCTGTTGCAGATTACAGGAAAACTGCACGCGCAGGAAGAGGAGTTATTAATCTGAAGGTTTCTGAAAAAACTGGAAATGTTGTAACAACTGTTTCTGTAAATCCGAAGGATGGCGTTATTATTACGACGTCAAAAGGAATTGTGATTAGAACTTCTTTGAAGGATATTCGAGTTATGGGACGCGCAACTCAAGGCGTGAGAATTGTAAAACTTCAGCAAGGTGATTCTGTAACTGATTTAGTCAGAGTGCAGGAAGATGAAAATGGGGAATGAAAGTATATTTTAGATTATCATAATTCTTTTTAATAAGATTATTTTTAATAAAAAATGGATTTAATTGGAGAACTCTTTTCAACAAAAGAAGCAGGGGTTGTGGAAAGTTTATGGCAAGATGATATTTCTTCAAGAGTTAGATTAATAATAGCTAGAGAAATTGGAAAAAGATTAAGTGATAGAACTCTTATTTTTTCTTCTGCTCAAAATCAGTTAATGGCCTTATTGTCGTTAGCAAAATTTGCAAATTCAGATACAGAATGTGTTTATGTTGCAGGGATATTAAAATATTTATTACCTCAAAAAAAGATACTTCCATATAGCATTGATTACATGGGCTATGAATTAGCGTCGAGATGTCTTGTTTCTTTAGGATTTTTTTTAGATGCAATGGAAAAAAGAACAAAATATTCTGGAGCTCCAGAACCAAAATATTATCGCGAAATTGGTAAACAAACCTTTGATAAAATTGGCAGAACAGACGTTGCAGATAATTTTGAAAATTGGGAAATATTTTTAAGAGATAATTTTAATTAAATCTTTTTACAGACAAGTTGAATAATTTATTTTTGAAAATAGTTTTTGCAAATCAGTTAAATTGTAATTTTATTTTGATAAAAGATTTTTGCAAAAAAGTTGAAACAAAATTTTTTTTGAGCACAAACGAATTTTATTTTGATAAAAGATTTTGCAAGAAAGTTGAATAATTTATTTTTGTGGCATCACCGGAGGCATAAAAAAATGCCACTTACCTGAACAGAGAAGGGAGATTTCCAAAAACAGAGAAAATATCCCGACGGATTTTCTATGTCCCAAAAATTTCAAGAAGAAATTAAAAATTTTTGAGAGAACCGCTTAGGTTTAACTTCTATGTGGCATCATCGGAGGCATAGAAAATGCCACTTACCTGAACCTAAAAGGAGGGGGGAATGTCGGGGGAACCAAAGGTGCCCCTCATTGTAGACCAAGCAGTTTGCTCAAAGATAGTTAGAAAGTTTCCTTTATTTTTTCTCAGCTCTGCAACCTGCTAAGCATCTAAATAAATGTTTAGGGCTGCTCCGATCAAGGCCTGACCCGCTTCGCATCTACAAGATCAAAACAGACAAAGCGTCAACGTCCAAATAAAGACCTTTAACGCACTTATCACGCCCTGCTCGTAATCTGCCATAAAGCCCGTTTGCATTCAGCAGAGGGCTAACCTGCCAACCTAGTCTACAATAAATTAAGAAAAAAAGAGTTTAAATGTTTTGCTCTTTATATTTTTTATCACAATAATATTTATTAATCTCTTTTTTGTTAATTTATTATGAGTTTTGGAGAAGGGGATCTTGGAAGGGTAGTTGGTTCAGTTTTTCTTGGCGGAGTAAAGTTAGGTTGTTATGCTTCAGAAATTGCAGGGGTTTTACTTATTTCTTATGGTATGAATACTCGCGGTGATGAACAAATAATGGGAAATGTTTTTGGGGCAGGTCTTTTTTTTGGCGGGAGAATTATCGGAGATTTAATAACTCGGGTTTCTGTGGTTGGAAGAATTTACGAGGAGAACACTAGATTAGTAAGAGAATTAAAAGAGTATATCCCAAACAGAGAAAGAACTGAATAAGATTAAGAATTTACAAATATTATTCTATAAATTATAAAAGAATTAGGTGATTAGGTCAATTCCGCACTAAACTGTCTTCCTTACAATACAAATATCAATTAACAATTTAAATACATTTTCGTTTCGGTTGTTGAATCTG
>Ga0209210_1002774_pt1 | contig 12410 bp, 10 predicted proteins | sample RifGroA1_FD_183991 | JGI IMG/M metagenome (GOLD analysis project Ga0209210, IMG submission 183991) | Contaminated groundwater microbial communities from Rifle, Colorado, USA - Rifle Groundwater A1 (SPAdes) (version 2) | ecosystem: Environmental > Aquatic > Deep subsurface > Groundwater >...
TCAAAGTAAGAAACTCATTGCTTATTGGCCGGGGCCTGTTGCCTCGCCCGGTATGAGTATTGAAACCTACGAGGCCTTTATTAAAGGTAAGGATGTTTGGGTAATTTATTTAGGCAAAGAAGCCAGCCCGTTTACCACAAGTTTTACTACTCATTCTAAGCTTTTTGAAAGTGAAGGAGAATTCTTTGAGTTTCTTGATAAGAAATATCCCGAAAGGAAGAACTTGTCATGGTAAGCTGCTATCGCTCCGGTCCCATTGAACGCGATCCGGCATCGGCTTTTCACGCTAAAAATAAGCTTGACGGCTTTCTTAGAAAAAATAATTTCACCATAATCGGCGATACCTTTGAAATTTTAGAATCTTGCGGTCGGCCGCAAACTATTTACGGACCGGAAATGAAAAAACTGCGCAATCAAGGCAGATTTTCTGAATATTCTAAAAAAGAATTGCTTTTAGCATCCAGTTTAAAAGCTGTTAGAAAAGCTGATTTTGTGGTTTCGAGACCGGCGCCGGAGGCCTCCGGCGGCACCACCAGCGAAACTGTTGTTATGTGGCTTAAGGCTATTCCCAAATTAGTTATTATCGGTCCTCACTCTGAAGGCATGCTGGATAATAACTCCACTTTTATGATTAAAATGTTGTCCGACAATCCCAGCTTGATTTTCAATACTGAGCGGCAGGTCATTAATTTTATATCAGATCATATTGAGATTTTTAAAAGAGGGCGATCGGCAATTCGCGATTTAATTATAAAAATTAAAAAACTTAATCCGCACATTAACGATCGCCCAAAATCTTTTTACAGCGAGCATTTTGATGGCAGAACAATTATTATTCAAGGCCGGCCCGGAGCCGGAAAAGACACTCAAGGCCGGATGCTTCAAGATTTATGCGGTTTTAAGTTTTTCGGCAGCGGTTATGAATTAAGGCGGCTGTCGTCCAGATTCCCGGTTTTAGCCGAAAGTTTGGGCAAAGGCAATTTGGCGCCGGAGGTGATTATCAAATTTTTGTTTACCCAAAGTTTAATTAAACTTGAAAAATTTGAGCCGATAGTTTTTAGCGGAACGCCTAAAAAATTGGGCGAAGCTAAGGCGCTCATGGATATATTGGGGCTTCTTAGTCGGAAACCGCTAATGATTGTTATAGATATTAACGAGGAATTGGCGAAAGAAAGAATTTTACTGAGGCGCGTCTGTGATGATTGCGAAATTTCTTTCTGCGACGAAAAACTGGTTGAGCATCCGATTTGTCCGGAGTGCGGAAAACCGCTCGGAATCAGGGCTGAAAATACAACCAAAGCAGCGATTGACAAAATATTTAACTGGTACAAAACCGATGTTGAAGAGGTAATTAAATATTTTGACAATTTAGGTTTAGTTATTCATATTAACGGCAGTCGCTGCAAAGAAGAAATTTTCAACGATATCTTAGAAATTTTAAGGAATTCATAACCCCCAAAAGGGGTTTTTATTTTTGTTACATTTTATCCTATAAAAACGATCGTTTTTATAGGATACATTTAGCTGTTTTATTTTTTTAATATTTTATGTTAAATTATTCTTAGTATTTGGATATAATTTTATGAAATACGAACCAGTAATAGGTTTGGAAATACATACGGAGCTCAAAACAAAAACCAAAATGTTTTGCGCTTCAAAAAACGATCCGGATGAAAGGCATCCTAATGTTAATATTTGTCCAATTTGCACCGGACAGCCGGGAACATTGCCGGTAATCAATAAAGAAGCGGTAAACCATGTAATCAAAGTGGGGCTGGCGCTTGAAAGTAAAATAGCGGAAATTACCAAGTGGGACCGGAAAAATTATTTTTATCCCGATCTGCCAAAGGGCTACCAAATTTCACAATATGACGAGCCAATTTGTCTGGGCGGTAAATTAAAAATTCCCAATTCTGACAGAGAGATAAGAATAACGCGCGTTCATCTGGAAGAAGACACTGGGCGGCTTATTCATTTTGGCCATATCGGCCATTCGTTGGTTGATTTTAATCGCGCCGGCGTGCCTTTAATGGAACTCGTAACCGAACCGGATTTTCATTCCGGAGAAGAAGCGTCGGCTTTTGCGCAGGAACTTCAATTAATATTGCGGTATTTAGGCGTTTCCGATGCCAATATGGAAAAGGGGCAACTCCGGGTCGAAGCGAATATATCGATTCGACCGCCAAGCTCCAAGCTCCAAGCTCCAAGCTCTATTTTGGGCACTAAAGTTGAAGTAAAAAATTTAAATTCTTTTAAAGCCGTTCGCGACGCGGTTGATTATGAAATTAAAAGGCAATCGGAACTTCTTGATGAAGGCAAAAAAATAGCGCAAGAAACTCGCGGCTGGAACGAAACGAAGGGGCAAACCATTTCCCAGAGGGGCAAAGAGCAGTCGCATGATTATCGTTATTTTCCGGAACCGGATTTGCCGCCTCTGCGAATTGATTTTGGTATTGTCGAAGAAATTAAGGCGGCGATGCCCGAATTGCCATCTCAAAAAAGAACAAGATTCAAGAATAATTACGGATTACAAGACGATCAAACAAATATTCTGGTTAACAATGAAAAGCTGGCGAATTATTTTGAAAATGTCGTAAGCGAATTTATGAATTGGGATAAGGAAGGTCTTGATAAAGATAGTTTGCTTGCGCCTGAATTAGACGCTAGTCCCCATTTTATAGAAAAAGAAAAACAATTAATTATTAATCTTTCGGCCAATTATCTTTTGAGTGATTTTTTGGGGTTGTTAAATGAAGCATCGGCCGATGTTGGCGATACCAACATTAACGCTGAAAATTTCGCCGAATGGGTTTGTTTAATTCATCGCAATATTATTACTTCGCGGGCCGCTAAAGAAGTTTTAAAAGAAATGTGGGCGACCGGCAAAGACCCGTCGCAGGTGATTAGAGAAAAAGATTTGGTTCAAGTTGAGGACGGCGGTGAACTTTTAAAAATCGCGGAAAAAATAATAAAAGATAATCAAGCGGCGGTTTCGGATTATAAAAAAGGAAAAACTACTTCACTGCAATTTTTGATTGGCCAAGTGATGAAAGAAACCCGCGGCAAAGCCAACCCGAAAACGGTTTCTGATATTTTAAAACAACTGCTGAAATAAAACTGAAACTTATCCTCAATTTCTTGCTATAGCAATTTTTTGAGGATAAATCGCGCTATCTAGTTATTTATGATTTAAGAAATTTTTAATTAACTTTTTTATTTCTTTTTCACCCGCCTGCCAACGCCTGATGGCGTAGCCATTGGCGGGCAGGTTTTTTATCCAGCGGATTCTTTTGTCTTTTCTAAACCAAGTCATCTGACGTTTGGCATAATTTCTGGTATTTTTTTTGATTAATTCCGTTGCCTCATTGAGTGCAGTTTTTTTATTTAAAAAATCTATTATTTCACGGTAATCGATAGCGTCGAAGCTCTGCTGTTTTTGGCCGTATTTTTTAATTAAATTTTTAATTTCTTCTAAAAGCCCGTTTTTTATCATCAAATCAACTCTTTTATTTATTCTCCCATCCAGAGTATTTTTCGGCCATTTGATTCCTATTTCAATAAAATCAAAAAGCGACGTGCCGATTTTGCGCTGGGCTGAAAATGGTTTTTTGGTTTTTATTGCGATTTCTAAGGCCCTAATGATTCGTCTGGGGTTATTAGGGTCAACGATGTAAGCGGCTTCAGGATCTAATTTTATAAGTTTTTCAAAAAGATATTTTAATCCGTATTTTTCAATTTCTTTTTCCAATTTATTCCGCAATTTCAGATCGGGCGCGACTTCCGGAATATTTAGATTATCTATAACCGCTTTAATATAAAGGCCGGTGCCCCCAACGAGAATAGGGAGTTTTTTCTTTTTTAGGATTTTATTTATCGCTTTTATAGCGTCGCGCTTATATTCGGCGACAGTATAATTTTCATCAGGATTTTTTATATCAATTAAATAATGGGGTATCCCTTCAGAAATTATTGATATTCCCGAAGTTCTTTGAACTTCGGGTTTTGCCGTTCCGATATTCATTCCGCGATAAACCTGCCGCGAATCGGCGGAAACGATCTCGCCATTGAACTTTTTTGCCAATTTAATGGCTAAGTCGCTTTTTCCCGACGCCGTCGGTCCGACAATAACGATTATTTTTGCCATAAATTTCTATAATTTTGGAGTAAAGCGAACAAAATTTAGCTAAATTTATGAGCACCCCGTTCTAATTTTGCCAAATTTTAATCTTGTATCAATGTATTAATACATTGTAACAGAAGCTTTTGCAATCCGCGTGTGCCGAAGGGGTGGCTTTCTATTTCCCATGACACCTTTTATATTTCATCCACTATAGGGAATATCACGCGGATTTTTTTGCGATTTCGGAAAGGATTTTTAATTTAAATTTTTCCAATTTTTGCGCGCCCAGATTGCCTTTGCCGCGCTCGCGGACAGCGACAGTGCCGGATTTTTCTTCTTTATCGCCGACAACCAAAATATACGGAATTTTTTCAAGCTCGGCTTCGCGGATTTTTTTTCCGATGGTCTCATTGGCGGCATTTAATTCCACTCTTAATCCATCTGCGGCAAGTTTAGCGGCAACGCTTTCGGCATATTTTTCATTGCGATCTGTAAGGTTCAATACTTTAACCTGAACGGGGGACAGCCAAATGGGAAAAGCGCCCTGATAATTTTCAACCAAAATGCCGATAAATCTTTCAAATGAACCGAAAACGGCGCGATGAATAACGATCGGCTTTTCTTTTTTTCCGTCTTGGTTTATAAAACTTAAATTGAATTTTTCCGCCATATTGAAATCAACTTGAATTGTTCCAAGCTGCCATGCGCGGCCCAGCGAATCTTTAACGTGAACTTCAATTTTGGGGCCGTAAAAGGCGCCTTCTTTCGGTTGAATTTCATATTTTATTTTATTTTGTTTTAAGGCCTCGGCAAGCGCATCTTCGGCCTTGTCCCAAAGCAATTTATCGCCCATGGCTTCATCGGGGCGTGTGGCAAGATAATAACTGGTTTTGAACTCAAAAATTTTATAAAAATTGTTTATCAAGATAATTAACCGGTCAATTTCATCAATCATTTGGTTTTGCCGGACATAAATATGGGCGTCATCCATAGTGATTTGGCGAACACGGAACAGGCCATTTAATACGCCGGAAAGTTCTTTTCGGTGAAGTCGGCCAATTTCGGAAAAACGAAGCGGCAAATCACGCCAGCTTCTCACTTTTGAGGAATAAATAATGGTGCTTTCGGGGCAGTTCATCGGTTTGATAACAAAAGTTTGATTATCATTTTTTATGGTAAACATCAAATCTTTGTAAAATTTAAAATGCCCCGACTTTTCAAATAAATCTTTTCTCACCATTATCGGAGTGGAAATTTCCTGATAGTTGGCACTGTCAAGCGCCTCGCGGATAAGCTTTTCAAGCTCTCTAAAAATTATCATGCCCTTAGGATGCCAAAAAGGCGCTCCCGGAGCGATTTCATTGAATGAATATAAATCCAATTGCGTTCCCAATTCCTGATGGCTTAATAATTTTTTATTTTCATCTTTCATTTTATTTTCTAAATTTTATATTATATTTTTAACTCTTTTACGGCGTCGCAAATTATTTTTAAATTACCGCCGTAATTATCAACCCGTCCTTGAACCACAAGCATATTATCTTCAGCCCAAATCTCCAGGTTTTTTTCGAGTAGATCGGGGAATACGACCACCTCTATTTTATTAGCCCAATCTTCAAGTTTTGTAAAGAGCATTAACCGGCCGTTTTTAGTAACATGTTTCTGGACTGAGGAAATTAATCCGCCAACGGCGATTTTCTGGCCGATCAAAGAAGGTTTGATTTTTCCGATTAAAAGCGACTTTTTTTCCATTAATTCCTTGTATTCGCTGGTCGGGTGTTCCGAGATGTAAAGTCCGAGTAATTCTTTTTCCCATGCCAACTTCTCTTTTTTTGCCGCCGGAGTTGCCGAAATTAATTTTAAAGGCGCCAAATTCGAATAAGAATCAAAAAGCCCTATCTGCGAAGAATTATTGTTTTTGCCAAGATCTTTAGAATATCTTAACAGTTCTTCTATATTTATCAAAAGTTTTCGTCTTTCATTAAAAGTGTCAAACGCTCCGCATTTTATGAGGGCCTCAAGCGATTTTTTATTCAGGTCTTTTGCCAATACCCTTTTTATAAAATCGGAAATGTCTAAAAATGCGCCGCTTATTTCTCTTTCTTTAATAATGCTTTCTATCGCGTTGGCACTTAAGTTTTTAATTGCCGAAAGGCCGAATCTGATTTTTACTCCCTCTCCTTTGATTAGAGTAAAATCTTCCAAACTTTCGTTGACGCTCGGCGGTAAAATTTCTATTCCCATTCTCTTGGCTTCGTTAATGATAACTGCTACGCGGTCAAGGTCAAAACTTTCGGCGTTAAGAAGTGCTGTCATAAATTCGGCCGGATATTTTGTTTTAAGATAGGCCGTTTGGTAAGAGATTAAGGCATAACAGGCGGCATGAGAGCGATTGAAGCCGTAGCGGGCGAATGGTTCTATGAAATGCCAAATTTTTTCTGCCGTTACATTATTTATTCCGTTGCTAATCAACCCTTTTATGAATTTTTCCGATTGTTCGTCAAGAAGTTTTTTAATTTTTTTGCCCACTGCTTTTCTCAAAATATCGGCTTCCGATAATGTAAAACCGGCCAATTGATTGGCGATGCGCAATACCTGTTCCTGGTAAATTGCTACCCCGTGCGTGCTTTTTAAAATCGGTTCAAGTCCCGGATGCAGATAAGTTACTTTTTCTTTTCCGTTTTTTCTCGCTATGTACGCTGGAATAAATTCCATCGGTCCGGGCCGAAAAGCCGCAATCATCACAATAATATCTTCGATTTCCGTCGGTTTTAATTCTTTAAGATATCGGCGCATGCCGTTTGATTCAAGCTGAAAAACCCCGGTCGTGTTGGCGCGCTGAAGCAATTCAAAAACTTCAGGGTCATCAATTGGAATGCTATAAATATCCAACTTTTCCCCGTAGTTTTTTTCAATAAGATTCAGCGCTTTTTCAATGATGGTTAAATTTCTAAGTCCCAAAATATCCATTTTTAAAAGACCCAGCGCCTCAACCGAGCGCATTTCATATTGAGTAACAAGCGCCTCTTCCTCGCCTTTCGAAGAATGAGCCCATTGAAGCGGCATATAATCAATAATAGGATTTTTAGTAATAACAATGCCGCAGGCGTGAGTTGAGGCGTGGCGCGCCACTCCCTCGAGTTTCCTTGCCGTTTGAATCAACTGGCGCGCCTGCGGATCGGTATCAATCGCTTGTTTTAATTCGGCGACATTTCCCGCGGCTTTTTCTAAAGTTACTCCCGGCCCGAATGGCACCATTTTGGCTATTTTGTCGCAAAAACCATATCCAAAACCCAAAGCCCTGCCGGCATCTCTTATGGCGGCTCGGGCCGCCATCGTGCCAAAAGTAATGATTTGAGCAACACGGTCTTTGCCGTATTTTTGGGAAATATAATCCAATACTTCATTGCGCCTGTGATCGGCAAAGTCCAAATCAATATCGGGCGGCGCGATTCTATCGGGGTTTAAAAATCTTTCAAAAAGCAAAGCGTATTTTATCGGGTCTATATTGGTAATCCCGATTAAATAAGATATTAGAGATCCGGCGGCGCTACCGCGTCCGGGGCCAACGGCAATGCCTTTGCTTTTAGCCCAATTTACAATGTCCCAAACAATTAGTATGTAAGACGCAAAGCCGGTTCTTTTAATGACTTCAATCTCAAAATTAAATCGTGAAGAAAGTTCTTCGGGCGCTTCTTTTAAGGATTTATATCCAAAACGTTTTTGTAATCCCAAAATTGCCAATTTTTCCAGATAATTTTCCGCCGTTTCGTTTTCCGGAAGCTCGAAATGGGGGAATTGGGTTTTGCCCAACTCAAATTCAAAATCAACCGCATCGGAGATTTTAGCGGTATTTTCAATCGCTTCCGGAAAATCTTTAAAAAATTCAGCCATTTCTTCCGCTGATTTCAGCGAAAGATTGCTACCTTTAACCGACAGCCGGTTAGCATCGGAAATTTTATTGCCGGTGCCAACAGCCAAAAGCACATCGTGGTAATATTCATCTTCTTTTGATATATAGTGGACGTCATTTGTTGCCGCCAATGGAATTTTTAATTTTTTAGCCAAATCAGCTGTTTTTAAAAAAATATCGGGGTTTTTGTTATCAGAAAAAAAATGCGGTTGAAGCTCAACAAAAAAATTATCTTTGCCAAAAATGTTTTGGTATTCCAGGACGGCAGTTTTCGCGTTTTCCAACTGATTTATTGTTAAAAAATGAGAAATTTCCGAATTCCGGCATCCGGAAAGACAAATCAGGCCATCAGCATGCTGGCGCAGTAAGTTTTTATCAACTCGCGGTTTGTAATAAAACCCATCAAGGTGTGCTTTGGTAATAAGTTTCACAAGATTTTTATATCCCGTTTTATTTTTTACAAGCACAGTCAGGTGATAGCGTTTATTGTCTGGGGCGCTGGTTTTGTTATTCATACTGCCGCTTGCGACGTAAATTTCGCATCCGATTATCGGTTTTATGCCGGCTTTTTTCGCTTTCTGAAAAAATTCTACGGCGCCATAAAGCGCGCCGTGATCGGTCAAAGCCAACGAGTCCATGCCGAGCTCTTTAGTTTTAGCAATCAAATCATCAATCTTAGCAAGACCGTCGAGCAAACTATAGTGAGAATGGACGTGTAAGTGGGTAAACGGCATAAAAATTACAAATTAAAAATGAAAAATTAAAAATTACAATTTTAAATCTTAAATAATTTTAACATTTTAAATTTTTTTAACAAAATTTTTATAAGTTAAAAATTAAAAACGCGGAAAACGATTAAGATGCGAAGAAACAAATTCTTAATCTTTGTAAAAAGATTGTTGTAAGAATGAAACATGCTAAATGGGAATATTTTATCATACAAGCAATGCCATACTGGAAATCAGAAAATGCTATATTAGATGGCAACAGATTATAAAATTACGGTAGAAATTGACGATCGTCGTGGAGTGCGGTAATTTAATTATATCTTTAATCATTAAAATCTATTCACCATTAAAATCTGTGGGTTATCAAGATTTATATGAGAAGTATTTTTAAAAGAAAAATTTTGTTTATGATAGCTGCCGGCCTTTCTCTTGGTTTACATCGTTCGCCGCAGCAATATTTTAAAATTATAGGCGATATTCCTAAAGAATGGCGAAAAATGAAGAAGAGTTATCTTAGAGATTGCATTCGAGAGTTTTATAACGACAAGTTAATTGATTTTAAAGAAAATCCTAATGGAGCATGCCAGATTATACTAACAGAAAAGGGGAAGAAAAAAGTTATTGCTTTTGATTTAGATAACATAGTAATTAAGAAACCAGCTTTTTGGGATAAAAAATGGCGAGTAGTTACTTTTGATATCCCGGAATCAAAAAGACCGGCTCGAAATGCCTTGCGCCAGAAACTCAATGATCTTGGTTTTTATTCTTTACAGAAAAGCGTTTTTGTTCATCCATATAACTGTTTAGATGAGATTGAGTTTATTGCAGAAATTTTTCAAGTTAGATCGTATGTAAGATTTTTTGAGGCCATCAAGGTTACGAATGAATCAGAACTCAAACTACATTTTGAAAATATTCTGTGAAATTTTGTAAAGGGAAATAAATTCTGAAAAATATTTTACCTTGTGAAAGTAAAGAAGAACAATCACGGCAAAAATTGACGATCGTCTTATAATGCTGTGATTTTTATTATTACTAAACAGAAAGGGCGGCGTTCTATTCTGTTATAATATTAGAATTGAAATATTGATTTTTATTTAATTATTTGCTATAATGTATATGCACCTATCAATCTGTGCGGACAGAATGTCTTTGTTAGATACAGGCGACACCGTGCCTAATGGAAACGCGGATCCGGTTCGGCATTACCGTAGCTTAATTGCACGGGATATTTATAAGAAATTCTGTTCGCACACTTTGGTGCATTTTAATATAAGTCTATGGGGGGAGTGCAGACACAAAGGCATACGAAAGGCAAAAGAAACCGGCGGCGGTCTCATTTGGCTTTAAAAAAAATCTTTTTAGCAGTTTGCGGTAAATGCGATCGGGATGTTTTGCCGCACCATATTTGCGCTTATTGCGGCTATTATAATGGAAGAGAAATTATTGATGTTTTGGCGAAACTTGATAAAAAAGATAAGAAAAAACGGTTAAAAGAAGAAGCGGCGGCTCAAGCGGCTCGCGGCGATCATGGGGGCGGCGAAAAGATGACGGAATTAAACCCCAAAGAGCTTTCAAAAAAATAAATTTTCGCAAAATAATCTTTTTTTTAAATTTATTATTAAGTAATTTAAAACATGGATAAAAAATTTAAAAGCATTTTTATCGTTACCGTTTTGTTTTTTATGTTTACTTTTTCAGCTATGGCGCAAACTAATACTTTCTCGCGGAAGGATGTAAAAACAAAAAGAATCGAGTTAAAAAATCAATTAAAAGATGAGCATGAAGCGGCAAAAAAGCGGCTTGAAACCACACGAGAAGAGGCTAAAAAAGCAGCCGAAACGCGCCATGCGGAATTAAAAGATAAAATAAGCAAATTACGCGATGAAAAAAAGAAACAAATCGCCACTCGGCTTAATGAACAATTGGCGCATCTTAATATCCAATGGACCAATCATTTCAGTAATGTATTAAATCGCCTTTCAGAAATTCTAGGCAAAATAGAATTAAGGGCCGATAAGGCTCAAGCCGCGGGCAAAGATGTTTCAATGGTGAAAACGGCAATTCAAAATGCTAAAACTGCCATTGCAACCGCTCGGACGGCAGTTGAAGCGCAAGCAAAGAAAACTTATATTGCCAACTTTAGCTCTGAAGCAAATCTCAATGCGGCGTTTAAAGCGGTAAAAGAACAGCTTAAAACAGATTTATTTGGACTCCGCGATGGAGCGATGAAAGACGCCCGCGAAGCCGTTAAGAACGCACTTCAGTCATTAAAAAATATTCCTCGTGTAGACGAAGAACCGAAAGCAACCACAACCCCATCGCAATAAAACTGTATTTATAAATAATTAAGAATAAAAAAATATGGAAACATCAAATAAAACTTGGATTTGGATTTTAATTACAGTCGTTGTCTTGGCGCTCGTCTGGATTGTTTGGCAGTATGGCTTTTTCAACCAACTGGTTACCAAAGAAGCAGTTCCAATTTCTGATAATGATACTACAGCTGAAATAGATAAAGATTTAAATGCGGTTGATGTCGGTAATCCCGATCAGGATCTGAAGCAATTAGATGCCGATTTAAACCAGCTTTAAACAACATTGCGAGCGACGTAAAAACCTGCTAAAATCCTTTCATGGGAAAGGAAGGCAATAAAACATCTTTAACTCCGGAAGAAGAAACTCTGATTTTAGTACGTAAACTCTGGCAGGCGGAGAAATGGCGCCGCTTTTGGGGTATTTTGAGATATGTTATTTATATCGGAGTAATTTTTGGCACATTCTATTTTCTTACCCCTTACATCGAGCGCTATTTTAACATAGTACAAGGCCTGCGAAGCGCTCAAAGCCCGCAGGAACTGCAAAAAGTTCTGCAGCAATTGCAAAAATGATAAATTCCAATTTTTATAAAATGACTGGCAAATATTCTAAATTATTCGGACCGGCTATCGTCGGTCTCTTAATTATTATTACGCTCTTAGCTTACGTTAAAGTTTTTCGCGCCGAATTCGTTTACGACGATTATGCTTTTATTGTAAATAATAAAGACATCCAAAGCTTTAAGCCGTTTTCCAAATTCTTTTTAAGTCCAGATATTTTTACTGGAAGCAATTATCATACCGAGCAAGGCGGAGGGAAAAACTGGAGGCCGATCGCGTCTTTGATGTTCGCGGCGCAATACGCAAGTTTCGGCAAAAATCCATCAGGTTTTCATTTTGTAAGTATTCTCATTCATATTCTTAATTTAATTTTGGTTTATATTTTGGTAATGAGGATTACCCGGCGGATTGGCGTTGCCGCCATAACGGCAGCTTTTTGGGCGCTGCATCCGACGGCAACCGAAGCGGTAAGCTGGGTTGCCAATCAAAGCAGTTTGATTTTTTTCGGTTTTTTTATTTTGGCCGTTTTATCAATTTTAAGTTATAAGGAAAATAAAAATAAGAAATTTTTACTTTGGATTTCGTATTTGTTTTTTGCTTTATCTCTCTTAACAAAAGAAACCGCGTTAGGGGGTATTTTTATTATCCCGTTTGTTTTCCTGTTGGGTTACGGAAAACAAGAAAAAATTTATGGTGAGCAAAGTCGAACCATTGATTTTCGCAGAATTTTTATAAACTCTATTCCATTCATTCTTATCGGTTTAGTTTAT
>Ga0209210_1002776_pt1 | contig 12403 bp, 13 predicted proteins | sample RifGroA1_FD_183991 | JGI IMG/M metagenome (GOLD analysis project Ga0209210, IMG submission 183991) | Contaminated groundwater microbial communities from Rifle, Colorado, USA - Rifle Groundwater A1 (SPAdes) (version 2) | ecosystem: Environmental > Aquatic > Deep subsurface > Groundwater >...
GGGGTTGATTTTTGGTCTTTTCCTGTAACTAGTCCGGCAATCATTCCGAATTCAGTTTCATTTCCCGTTGCGGTAACTACGGCATCCGCAAAACCCTGCATTACTAAAGTGCCGCCAAAAGCCATTGATTTTCTTTCACTTAGCGTTGTCGCGGGAAGTAGCGAAGAAATGTTTTTTTCTACCGGCAAAGATTCGCCAGTAAGAATTGATTCATCTATTTCTAAATTATTTGTAAATAAAAGCCGAGCGTCGGCGGGAATACGGTCGCCTTGCGTAATGCGAATGATGTCGCCCGGCACGAGCTCAGAAGCGTCAATTCCATGCTCTTGGCCATTGCGACGCACCCGGGCGCGAACTTGAATGTATGTCTTAAGAAGTTTAATGACAGATTCGGCTTTATTTTCCTGCCAAAAGCCGAAAATCGCGTTCACTATAACCGCGGCAAAAATCACGCCCATTTCTATCCATTCGCCGAGAAAAATGGTAACAATGCCGGCAATGACTAAAATAATGATAAGCAAGCTTTGGAATTGGCGCAGAGCAATTTTTATTTTGGAAGATCTTGAATATTCTTTAATGACATTCAGACCGAATATTTTAAGACGTGCCGCAGCTTCTTCATTGTCTAGACCGGAAAGATTAGTTTTGAGTGCGCCGATAACTTCCTCGGCGCCCATAGACCAAAAAGGTTCTTTTGTTGATTCTCGGCTAATTATCATATACCTTTAAGATACTATATTTCTATTTGAGATGCTATATAATCTGAAGCTTTAGCTTGAAAAATAGCGGTTTTTGTTTTATAATTCGCGAGTCATGAAAGACACGGAAAATAAAAACTTGGTTTCCAGGCCGCCCGTTGTGGTAATAATGGGCCATGTTGATCATGGCAAAACCAAGTTACTGGATTACATCAGGAAAACTAATGTGGCCGAGCATGAAGCCGGCGGTATTACCCAGCGCATCGGGGCTTATGAAATCATCCATAAAAACCGAAAAATTACTTTCATAGACACCCCCGGCCATGAAACGTTTTCAAAACTGCGCGCCCGCGGCGCTAAAGCCGCGGACATCGCCGTTTTAGTTGTCGCCGCTGATGACGGCGTAAAGCCCCAAACAATAGAAGCGTTGGAACATATCAAAAAAGCCGGATTGCCTTTTATCGTCGCGATCAATAAAATCGACAAACCCGAAGCTAATGTAGAAAAAGTAAAAAAAGAATTATCGGAAAATGATGTCTTAGTTGAGTCCTGGGGTGGTAAAATTCCTTCGGTTGAAATTTCAGCCAAAGCCGGAAAAAACATAAGTGAACTCTTGGATTTAATTGAACTTTTGGCCGATATGGGCGAACTTAAGGCCTCTTTAAACAGCCCGGCTGAAGGCATTGTTATTGAAACCAATCTTGATCCTCGCCGCGGTTTCGTAGTATCGCTTTTGATATTGGACGGCACATTGGAAATCGGCGATTATATTTTAAGCGGCACCGCCAGCGGCAAAATTAAGATTCTTGAAGATTTTTTGGGGAATTCAATTGAAAAAGCGTTTTTTTCTTCTCCGGTTTCAGTTGTCGGCTGGGACGAGCTTCCTCTTGTCGGTGAAAAATTCACAACCGATAAAATACCGTTTACACCCGCGCTTAAGGCGGCAAAAAAAATAGGCGAAATTATTGAAAAATCACTCTTAACAAATGAGAAAGAAGGCGGAAATGTTATTTTTTATATAATTATTAAAGCCGACGTTCAGAGTTCCGCCGAAGCCATAAAAGAAAATTTTGAGAAAATGACATTCTCGATTCAAGAAAGCGATAAACCTATTGTCAAAATTCTCAAGTCAGAGGCTGGTAACGTTAGTGAAAGCGATTTTAAGACCGCCTTAATCGCAAACGCGATAATTATCGCTTTCAACGTAAAAATTGACCCGGCGATAAGCGCCTATAAAGAAAAAATAACCTTAATTTCCGGAAGTATAATTTATGATGTATTAGACAGCGCCAAAAAAGTCATTGAAGAGAAATTAAAACCCAAGCTCTCGCGGGAAGAAATCGGCCGACTTCAAGTTCTTGCTGTTTTCCGTCAGGAAAAAAATCGGCAAGTGGTTGGCGGTAAAGTTATTTCCGGCGAAATTGTGAAAGGAGTGAGAATAGAAATCATAAGAAATGAAATAGTAATTGGACAGGGGCGGATTATCAGTTTACAGGCCGACAAAAAAGAAGTGGGCAAAGTTGAAGCCGGCAAAGAAGCCGGAATAAGTGTTGATTTCGGCGAGCCAAAAATTGCCGCAAGCGATATAATTGTATTATTTAGGAAACTCGCATGACAGAATTGCGCGTTAAAAGATTTAACGAATTGATTAAGATCGAACTCGGCAAAATTATTTTTGATTTTTTAGACGTTAAGCCCGGCGTTTTAGTAACCGTTACCAGAGTTATTACCGCGCCAGACCTGTTTTCCGCCGCCATTTTTATAAGCGTCTATCCTGACAGTAAAGCAAATGAAACATTTAATAAATTAAATCGATTGGTTTATCAAATCCAGCAGCTTTTAAATAAAAAACTAAAAGTCAGGCCAGTGCCAAAAATAATTTTTAAACGAGATATAAATCCGGAAGAAGCAGCGCGAGTAGAAGAATTATTAAAAAACATCAACGAATAACAAATCTCGCGTGAATGAACGAATATGAAAAAATTGTCTTTCAAAGAAATAGAAAAAATAATTAAAGAAGCTAAAAAAATCCTTGTGGCAACCCATCAAGGCCCGGACGCTGACGCCATTGGCTCTTTAGCGGCCTTGGGAATGTATTTTGCAAAAACAAAAAAACAAAATTATTTGCTTTCAATTTCCGGAGTGCCGGAATCGTTAAAATTTATTCCCGGCGTCAGATTAATAAAATCAAAACATCCGAAAATGCCTTACGATTTAATTATCGGCCTTGATTACGGTTCGGAATGGCGTTTGGGACTTAATAGCTATTTTAAAAAATATCCAAAAATTCCAATTTTAATTTTTGACCACCATCCGGTTGCCGACCAGGGAGCGAATTTCGGCGTCATTGACACAACTTACTCTTCAACATCGGAAATAATTTATGATTACTTAAAAACTATTAAATTTAAAATTGATAAAAATATCGCTTACGCTTTAGCGATCGGCATTTTAACCGATACGGGATTTTTTAAATATACCGTGAGTCCGAAGCCGCTTGAAATATTGGCGGAACTAATGAAAGAATTTAAAATAAAACCGGTTGAAATTGATAATGCCTTAAGCGGCCAAGTGAAATTTGAAGCGCTTAAATTGTCAGGGAAAATATTGAGCCGCACCAAATATAAAGAAAAAGAAAATTTTGTTTATTCGTGGTTTAAAAGACGGGAACTTAACAAGCATCGCTTAATAACTGATGATTTAAGGGGTCTTGTAGAACGGCTTAGGAATTTAAAAAACGGCCGTTTTGCTTTGCTGCTTATTGAGGAAAAACAAAATAGAATCCGCGGCGAACTGCGCAGCCGGCCCGATAAAAATTATGACGTGGCAAAGCTCGCAAAAAAATTCGGGAGCGGAGGCGGCCACAAATTCGCGGCCGGTTTCAGATGCAAAGGCACAATTGACTCGGTACTAAAACTCGTGGCAAAATACGCGAGAAAGTAAATAAAAAATGGCCTCGTAGCCAAGTGGCAAGGCAGAGCTCTGCAAAAGCTCTATACGGGAGTTCGATTCTCCCCGAGGCCTTCAGCCGAAATAAAATTTAATTACGGGCGAGTGGCGGAATTGGCAGACGCGCTGGGCTTAAGCCCCAGTGAGAGTAATATCTCGTGGGAGTTCGACTCTCCCCTCGCCCATCAAGACAAAAAATTTTATTCAAATACAATTACTTCCGCTTCTTGAATGCCGAATTTTTTTGCCAAATGCCGTTCCGGAAACCAGATGTCTATTTTGTCGTTATGCTTTTTTGCCATCCGGTCTTCAACGGTAAAAACTTTATCGCCGAAAATTTCCGGAATCTGAACTTTAGTTCCGAAAGCCAAAAAGTTGGCCGCCACTATGCCATCGCGAACACGGGTATTTGAAGCTGTAATAAATGGCGTATCATCGGTCTGATCTGGCGTTGAAGAATAAGCTGTTAATACAGCTCTTATGGTTTTTTGCTGCAAAGGCGCGTCAACGCCCATTAAAGAATCGCCGCCGGTAACTAAAAACAAATTTCCTCTTATTTCCGGCCTATTATTAACAAAAGTTAAAATATCGTTGTAACTCCAAGCGGCGCTTGCCTTTCCTATAGGCATATTAATAGTTAAAACCAGCGTAATTACTACAATTGTGGCTTTATGGAGCCAAAAAGTATTAAGTTTTAGTATTTTAAGCATTTTTATACAAACAAAAAATCCCCGCCTTAGCAGAGATTCCTTATTGTGCTTTAATACTAACCGATACTGCCTAATTTGTCAACTTTTCAAAACCCGAAGGGTTGGCCGGTTATGAACCCGAAAAGCCAAAATATCAAAGGCAAAACGAGGCCAAAACCGAAAAAAACAAAAAGCAGAATAAGAAAAAAACCGTATCGTTCCAATTGAAATTCAAAATCGCGCCATGAAACGGGCAGAACCGAAAATAAAATTTTTGAACCATCAAGCGGCGGAATTGGAACCAAATTAAAAACAGCCAAAAGAAGATTTATCCAGACAATAATCGCTATGAAAAACCCGAGCGATGGCAAAAAAGACAAATCAAAAAATCTTATTAAAAGACCAAATAAAACAGCTAGAAGAACATTGGCCGAAGGTCCGGCTAAAGCCATTAGCGCCGGCCCCCATTTTTTATTTCTTAAATTAGCCAAATTGAAAGGTACCGGCTTGGCCCAACCGATAATAATAACTGGAGCGCCGAAAAGCGCCGGCAATGCCAATAAAAGCGGTAAAATTATTGAGCCAAACGGATCTAAATGCGGTAAGGGATTTAAGGTTAATCGGCCGGCCACTTCGGCGGTATTATCACCCTGAAGCTTGGCAAAAAAACCATGGCTTATTTCATGAAGAATTGCGGAAAAAAGCAGAACCAGTAAAGCGTAAATAAAGAATATAACTTGATTTGACACCATGCTCTATGTTAAAAATAAACAATTATGGCAAATAATAATAAAAATTGCGCTATTTGCGGCAAAACTTCAACTTTAATGACGCCGCGAAATAAACTCCGCGGTAAGTATAACCCGACAGCTAAAAAAAGAAAATATCCCAATCTCCAATGGGTGCTTTTAAGTTCGAGCAAAACCAGAATAAAGGCCTGCACCAAGTGCATTAAAACAATAGCTAAACCGAAGAAGAAATAATTAAACGGGCTGTAGTATACCGGCAGTACGCATGCATGGGGTGCATGTAGACCGGGTTCAATTCCCGGCAGCCCGAAAGGGCAACTCAAAAACCTCTATTAAAACATTATATCCTCTTCCGCTCTTTTATAATCAAAAATTTCTTCGGGTGAAAACCAATAAGACAACTCGTGTTTTGCTTCTTCCGGAGTTTCCGACGCGTGGATTAAGTTGTGAACCGCCCGCTGGTTTTTGTTTGCCAGCGCCGCCGAATCAACAGAAAAATCGCCGCGGATTGTTCCCATTTCCGCCAAAGCCGGAATGGAATTACCCACCAGTTTTCTTACCATCTCAACCGCATGAATACCCTCTACCACTATTTTGACGCTTGGCCCGGAAGTCATAAAATCCAAAATCCAGCCACGCACCGACTTGCCGATTTTCATTGGATCATTTGTCCCCATTTCCTGTTTCGCATCCCAGCCATATTTGGCATAAGTCGCAAGCGACTTCTCGCCAAGGCGTTTAACCCATGCCAAATCCTTGGGATAATGTTCGTCAATTTGCTTACGCGTCGGACTTATCATTGAAAGCGCGATAATTTTAAGGCCGCGTTTTTCAATGCGAGAGATTACTTCGCCGATAAGCCCTCTTTTTACTCCATCGGGTTTTATTAAAACAACGGTGCGTTCTTGTGCCATAAATTTCTATAATTTTATAGAAATAACTTAACACAAAAAAATTTTATTGACAACAAATTATCGCCTTTTAGCAAATTGTAGCTGTATTTCCGATCGGAGTTATAGCTACATTTCAAAAATTTTTATTGACAACAGATTTTTATTAGCTTAAATTGATTTATATTGATTTTTAAAAATTAAATAAGCCGGGTAGTAGAAGTTCGATTTGCTTCGCAATTTACGCCGAAGGCGTTATCGAACTTTCACTACCCTGTAAGGAGCTCCAGAATGGCAAAACCGTTAGAATATGGACTTTCAGAAAATTTGATTGTCCTATTATCGCCTAAACCAAAAAAGATAATTTTTGTAATTTGCCCCGTTAGGCGTCCTGAAGCTGGATTTTTAAGCAGCATATTACAGAGTGTCGCTTGGCTATTTTTTGGGGTTGAAAATGAATGGACGCAAAATCAAAATACTATTGGAAAATACGTTTCCGGGCTTGAAAACGATGGCTATGATGTTTATTGGCCGGCAAGAGATAATCCTCACCAGAAAACCGATAAAAATGGAGTGGCTATTTGCGAACATAACCGCAAAAAAATGCTGATGGCTGATGAAATCCATATTTGGTACGATAAAAACAGCATTGGTTCTGTTTTTGACATCGGAATGTTTTTTGCGTTTTCCGGCACCAATAATTTCAAAAAATTTGTAATCATCAACCGCAATGATATTAAGCCAACGTCGTATAAAAGCTTTGAAAACGTTATTCTGGCTTTGGCAAAAGAATTTAATAATCCTATAGCCAACGGCCTTAAGGAAAAGTGGGAAAAACATGGAAAGTAAATCCAGCCTTTGGGATGAAGAATACCAAAGACAGAATATTGCTTCGTCTTTTAAAGGCACACTATCGCATTCGGTAAAATTTCTTCTGGGAAGCTTTGGGGAGTTTTCCCCAAAGAGTTTTCTTGACTTGGGCTGTGGGAATGGAAGAAATACTATACCACTGGCCAGAATGGGGTATGAAGTAACTGGCGTAGACATTTCTCAAGTGGCGTTAAATCAAGCCGGAGAAAAATTAGAATCAGAAAGCGCGGGGGTTCAAAAGAGAGTCCAACTTATTCCCAGTTCTATGGGCCAACCATTTCCTTTTGAAGACAAAACATTTGATGTGGTGATGGACATTACTTCTTTTGATATTTTAATTAATGATACAGAAATTGATTGTCATAAAAAGGAAGTGGCGCGCGTACTGAAAAATAACGGTTACTTTCTTTATTATGATATGGCCGAAGACGACCCTTATTCTTTAGCTCTTCTGGCTAAATCACCGGATAAAAGTAAAGGAATCATCTATACCCCCGCCGGCATCCCTTTTAAGATTTATTCAGCAAATGACATCACAAGAATTTTTAGCCCCTTTAAAGTAATTACCCAAGAAAAGTTCCGATTTCAGGATAAAATGGACGGAGTTCAGTGGAATCGCAGCATTCTTTGTGTTGTAATGAAAAATCATAAATAAATCCCCTACTCCTAACCGCAACCCCGCTTATATGCGGGTTTTTATTTCTTTGTTATTTCTCGGTAAAAATATTTGTTGTGAAGCCGTCGGTTAAAATTTTTACGTCGCCGTTTAGGTCGGTACGGAAAATATTAGCGCTAATCATTTTAAGCCGGCTAAGCGCCGATTCGGCCGGATGGCCATATCGATTTTTAGCTCCCACCTCAACAATCGCCGCTTTGGGCGAAACAAATTTTAGAAACGACAAAGAAGAAGAATATTTTGAACCGTGATGGCCGACTTTTAAAATATCCGCTTTTAAATTATCTCCGTATATTAAAATCCTGTTTTCAATTTTAGAAGTGGCATCACCCATAAAAATCATGGAAAAATTTTCAAACAAAAGCTTGCCGACAATTGAAGTGTCGTTAACGTCGTTTCCGCCGCTGCCAAAACCCTCGCTTTTTTTATTAAAAACCAAATCCTCTGCCTGCCCCGGCGATAAAATATCAAATTCCAATCCCGCAGTGGCGGGACCAAAATGAATTGCCTCTCCGGCTTCGGCGATAATAACCGGAATATTTTTTTCTTCAACTATTTTTAAAAATTCGGAATAAACATCGGTTTTTAATTTGGCGCCGCTTAAAACAACCGCGCCAATGTCGTATCTTTTTAAGACCTCAACCAGCCCCGTAACATGATCGGCGTGAGGATGAGTCAATAAAACAATGTCAATCCGTTTGGTGAGCGCCGGCAAATACTGCCCCAATTTTTGCAGAACTTTATTGTTCGGTCCGCCGTCAATAAGCATTGTTTGATTCCCCGGTGTTTTAACTAAAATAGCGTCGCCTTGGCCAACATCAAAAGAGATTATTTCAAGCCCGCGGCTATCTTTACCGCTTAAAACCAAAAACCAAACAACGGCAAAAATCACAAAAACTATCGATAGAATTTTTAAAAGCGTTGTTATTTTTATTCTCATATTGAAGCCTATGGCAAGATGCTTAAAACTTTTACCACGAAAATTTGATAAGAAAGCAGAAACCAGGCCGGCAAAATTAATATCTCCGCGATTTTAATAGAAATAAACCCAGACAGGCCGGCTAAAAACCCGAAAAGCATGGTCGTTGGAATCGCCGGCAGAATTAAAACATTAGCCAGCGTGGCAATCAAAGAAACGCGGCCGAACTCCCAAAAAATCACCGGGAAAGTCATAATTTGAGCCGATAAGGTAGCGGATAAATTGGCGCGAAAGGATAAAAAATTTGGCAAACCGGCAAACCAACGGTTAAAATGGGGAGCCAAATAAATCAATCCTAGGGCGGCTAAAAATGAAAGCTGAAAACCCGCATCGTAGCGTAAAAGATAGGGATTAAAAAATAACATGACAGCTCCGGCAAAAACAATAGCATTGGTCACCCGATAAAATCGGCCCTCGCGGCCGGCTAAAACCAATAAACTGCCCATAATGGCGGCGCGAACTACCGAAGCGCCGGCGCCGGCGATTAAAGTAAACGCCAAAATACAAATAATTACAATCCAAAAAATCAGCCGCTTCGGCAAAAATAAATAACTTAAAAAATTCAAAATCATGATGCTGACAATGGAAATATTATAGCCGGAAACAGCTACTATGTGGCTGGTGCCGGTTTTGTTAAAAGCGTTAACCAAATTATCGGGGAGAGTTCTTCGGGCGCCCACGAGAAGAGCGGCTAAAAACGAAGACGACGGTTCCGGCAAAATTTTGTCAAAAATGCCGATAAATCTTTTCTTTAAAACTAAAAGATGTCCGTAAAAATTTAACGATTCCGGACGATTAATCATTGTTATTTCTGGATACCTTACAATTAAAAATATATTATCTTTAGCCAAATAATTTTGATAATCAAATTGTGTCACGCCGAGGCGGGATTCCGGCATTTCAATTTTTCCTGAAATTTTTAAAATATCGCCGTAAAAGTATTCAGGATAAAGGTTGGTTTTTACCAGAACCCGGCCGAAACGCTCATTTTTTAAAACATACTGGGAAAAATCCGATCGGCGATCCGGCTCTTCAACTATCGCGCCGTTAAACTCCGCTTTTTGTCCGCCAGTAAAATTCGGAAAAATTCCCGGCGGACGGCGGTTCATAACTTCATGGCTGCGCCAAATACCGAAAGCCAGCGTTAAAATAAAGAATCCAAAAATAATTTTCCGGCGGTCTTTTTTAAAGAAAGAAAAAATTAAAAATAAAAATCCAAAAATAAAAATTCCGGTCGTCGCAGCGACCGGAATTTTGATCAATGAATATAAAAATACTCCCCCGACAAAACTCAGCAAAAGAAACAGAAATATCTTACTTTTTGTCATCCCCGTCTTTTTCTTTCTTTCTTCTTAGAAATGCCGGCATGTCCCATTCTTCTTCGTCAATAATTTCAATATTAACCGCCGGCTTTTTTGGCGGCAGGGAATTTTCTCCCCCTTCGGAGGATCTCCCGTAGGGAGACAAAACATGTTGCGCAACTTGATTATTGCCGTTGCCATTTCCATTGTATCTATTAGTGTCAAAACCCGTTGCCACCACAGTTACTTTTACTTCTCCTTTTTTAAGCCGGCTGTCATGAGTGGCTCCAAAAATGACTTTGGCTTCCGAGTCAATCGATTCGGTGATTACTTTGGCCGCTTCGTTAATATCATTCATCCCCAAATCCACTCCCCCTGATACATTAAATAAAATACCCCGCGCTCCGTTGATTGAAATATCAAGCAGTGGTGAATTAATAGCCGCTTTAGCTGCCGCGCTTGCCCGGTCTTCGCCGCTGGCCTTGCCAATTCCCATTAAAGCCGAACCGGCGGAAGACATAATAACTTTAATATCGGCAAAATCAACATTTACAATTCCCGGGTAAGTTATTAAGTCGGCAATGCCTTGAACCCCTTGCTTTAAGATATCATCAATGATATTAAAGGCATCAACAATAGATGTATTTTTATCAATTAAATTCAAAACCTTGTCGTTAGGAATGGTAATTAAAGTATCAACCCGGTCGCGCAAAGAAACCAGCGCCTCTTCGGCAATGGCAGCGCGTTTTTTTCCTTCAAATGAAAACGGCTTGGTAACAACGGCAATTGCCAGGGCCCCGGCATCATGAGCCGCATCGGCGATAATCGGCGACGCGCCAGAGCCGGTGCCGCCTCCCAAACCGCAGGTTATAAAAACCAAGTCAGCGCCCTTTAGTGCGTCGGTGATTTCATCGCGGTTTTCTTCCGCCGCTTGCCGGCCTATATCAGGATTCATCCCGGCGCCAAGCCCGCGAGTCAAATTTTTCCCGATGTGGATTTTGGTTTGAGCTTTAACGTGATGAAGATCTTGGGCGTCGGTATTAATAGCGATAAAGTCAACCCCCTTGATTTGGGCGTTAAACATTCGAGAAACGGCGTTGCCGCCGCCGCCGCCAACACCAACCACTTTAATCCTGGCGAATGTTTCTATATCGGGTTTAATACGAGGCATGTTAAAAATTAAAAGTGAAAAGTGAAAAGTGAAAAATTAAAAATTAAGGGATAAAGTTTAAAACTATAGAATAAGTTATTTTCTCAAAATTTTCATTGTGGGTCAATATTGACATTTTATCAATATTTTACTATACTACAGCAATCAATGTGGTTGTTCCTTATAAACCAATAATTCAAGGTTTTTAGCCGAATGAGGCGAGTATTTGGGAAGCTATATACTTAGTTTTTCAAATACTCGCCTCATATCGAAGCGAGGACTGCGTCCCGCCAGTTGCGGGACAAACCCAAACCTTCAGGAGGTGTGCTATGGAAACGACCATGGTAAGCCGCACCCTGTCGGTGCATAAGGAGCACGAAGTGCTCCTGAAGCTCGAGACCGCGGGTCTCACCGACGAACTCGCCCAGAGAGTCATCGACTCGAAGGGTAACGACCTCGCCATGAAAGTGGTGAGGCTGATCAGCAACGGTGGCTTCGAGGCGACGACAAACCAGAAGCGCGCCCAGGAAATCATGGGGCGCAACTACTTCGGCATCGAGGAAGCGATCCGGCATTTCGGGGTCAATCCCTCAAGGCAGCAGCTCGCCGCTCTCTCCGAAGTCCCGTTCACCGAAGCGACGCTCGAGGAGTGCAAGAACACACACATTCTCGTCGCCGTCTTCCCGCTTTCGATCCTCGAGATCCGCGGCAAGGTCCCCGGCAGCCAGCGCCTGTTCTACAACCAGGACTGGTACAACAGGGAATCCTTCGCCAAGAATCGCGGAAAGACGGAGTGGCACCTGGTCCGCAAGACCCCAGTCGACAACTCGACCAGCAAGACCTGGAACGAACAGCAGGCCCTTCTCGCCAAGAACGATGAGGCGCCGACTGCCCGGGTGATGGTCTACACCATCATCGGCCATTACCTGGCCACCGGTGAACGACTGTTCGAGCAAATCTACGTCCGGTGCTCAGATGTCGATTCGCGTGGCGCTCGGGTCTATGTCGGCGGCTTCGTTTCTCATGGCCTGTACGTCAACTACTACTGGTACGATCACCGCTATGACTTCATCGGCGTGGCCTCGGCTCGGAAGTCCAACTGAACCTTGAGATCTTGAGGATTCGATCCTCTTGATTCCCCTTGAGCCTTCGGCGCGAATTTTTTCGCAGCGCCGAGGGCTCATTTTTGAATTTAAAACCAATTTTAGTTTTTTATTTAGTGAATAAAAAATAAAAGCCGCAAAATGGCATAAAAAACATAAACAAAAGTTTATATTAAATCTTTTAAGAAAGCGTCTAAGGAATGAAATTTTTAAGCCAGCCGAGGATGCCAGAGGAAACGGAATCGTCAATTATAACGCGATTATAGGTCTCGTCAAAGCCCCAGATTACCAAACCCAAAGCCGTGGCAAAAATTGGATCTTGGATAATTTCTTCCGGTCCTAAAATTTT
>Ga0209210_1002777_pt1 | contig 12403 bp, 15 predicted proteins | sample RifGroA1_FD_183991 | JGI IMG/M metagenome (GOLD analysis project Ga0209210, IMG submission 183991) | Contaminated groundwater microbial communities from Rifle, Colorado, USA - Rifle Groundwater A1 (SPAdes) (version 2) | ecosystem: Environmental > Aquatic > Deep subsurface > Groundwater >...
ACATTCCAGCAGACAGGCCAAAGACAATAAACTGGCCGAAAACCACATAAGAAATCCTTAAAAACTTAGGAGATTTCGAGAATCTATGGGTAAGGTTATGAATAAAGCCATAGGTAAAAAACAGGAGTTAGAGGAAATAAAAAGAAAACTAGTCCCTATTTTAAAGCAAAATAAGGTTACCAGAGCAGGGATTTTTGGGAGTTATGCTAGAGGAGAGCAAGACAGGAAAAGCGACGTAGATATTCTTATTGAAATAAATGATAAGGTTGGGTTGGTTGAGTTTATCGGATTGAAGATAGCTATTCAGGAATTATTGGGGAAAAAAATTGATTTAGTTGAGTATGATACAATAAGGCCGGAAATAAGAGAGAATATAATCAGAGACGAAATTTCTATTTTATCATGAAAAGAGATTACAAATTATACATAAATGACATTAGAGAATGTATTATCCAGATAGAAGAATATCTAAAAAATGTTTCAGAAGAGGGGTTTAAGAAAAATAAATTAATACAGGATGCTGTCATAAGAAGATTGGAGATTATTGGTGAAGCCAGCAAAAATATCCCTCGTTCTTTAAAGGATAAAAATAAACAAGTTCCTTGGTTGGCCATGGCTCATTTTAGGGAATTAATTGCTCACTCTTACTTTAGCACTAGCATCCAAAGAATATGGGTTGCTTCAACAAAAGAACTTAAAATAATTAAAGAAGGCATGAAAAAAATTGCACTTGTATAAAAAATGTCCACACACAATCCCTATCAATACATTCCGGCAGACAGGCCGAGAATAATAAACTGGCCGAAAGTTATATTATGGACACTAGGAATTTTAATTCTCGGATTCATAATCGTGTTTTTTATCTTGGATCCTCTTAATCTAATAAAAGAAAGGGTAAATGATTTATTGAATCAGGGAAATAATGTTAATGATAATAACAACGTCGGGGGTTTAGGTATTAACAATAATTCTCTTTATGATTGCACTCGGGATGTTTATAATTGTGCTAACTTCACGACACAAACAGAAGCTCAGATTGCATTTGATTATTGCAAGAACCAAGGAGCGGGAGATGTCTGGGGTTTGGATAATGACGGCGATGGAAGAGTTTGTGAGGGGCTGGCGTAATAAAGAATAAGAATTAATTACTTTCTGGTAAGTTAAAATGTTTGTTCCAGCCAGTAATTTTAAGAGACTTCTGTTTTTGTATTTTCTTCATTTCTTCTATGAATTCTGGCCTTAACTCGGGTTCAGTATCCAAATCTTCTTTCATATTCTTTATGATCCATCCATTCAAGGATAATGCTAATTATAATCAATTCACCACCCTTTATCGAGTAAATTAGCCTCCAGGAATTTGGAAGATTGTACTTCCAAACGTTGTGTATATCAAATTTCCTGATATAATCTTTTGGAATCTGCCTCTTGGGAATTTGAATGCCACAAAAAGGATTTGATCTAATATCTTCAAAGGCTCTTTCTAAGAATTTTTTTAAACTTAAATCATCCAGATTTTCAAAGGCATTTTTTATCTTTTCATTTGCAAATTGAACTTCACCCGGTTTCATTTTTTAGGCCTCCAAATCAAATGTGCATTCTTTAATCGCTCGTTGGCTTCCTTAGGGTAGAATATCCAACCGATTTTTCCTTCTGTATCCACTGAAATCTTTCCGGAAACTAAAAGATAATCAAGAGCTATACTAAATGTTTGGTACATCATTTTCTTAGGAAGGTTATCCCATAATTGTTTTTTCTTATATTCTCCATCATTTTCTTTAATGAAGTCTTCTATCATCAAGATAGTATCTAGTCTAGGGTATCTTGCTGCGCCAGTTTTTCTTATTTCCAGTTCCATTTTGATTTTATTGAATGATTTATAGATGTATCAATTGATATACCTTTATATATTTTTCGATATGGCTAAATTTAGAGCTTCTCCCTTACTTTATCAAACAATTCCTGGCTAATGAAAGATGTGTGAAAGCTTGGAATGAGAAGGAGTTGGCATAGAAAAAGTTAAAAATTGCCTTTTCTTATATAATACATGGTGAAAGGGTGGCTTGTTTTTTTAATTTTAATTGTGGGTTTGTTTTTGATTGGCAATATTGCTGCTGATTCTGTTGATTCTGAAATTAAAAAAATCACTTATTATGCGCAGGAGTATGAAACCGGAAATATAAATTATGTAAAGCTCCTGGTTTATATCTCTGAATCAAGGCAGAATTTAAATGAATTTCTTGGGGCAGCTGAAAAAGATATGGGGGGCGTTTTAAAACAGGATAAAATAAGGGAGGTTTTAGGAGAGCCTATAGAGGAAACAAAATGGGTTTGGGTTGAAGGAGAAGAGCATGATAAAAAATTAGACATCGCTGTTCCTGTATGGAAGAAAATAATATTTGACGGAAAAAAGATAAGAATAACATTGGATGCCTGGCCTTCAATATTTACAAAAAGGAATTTTAATGAAGAAGAAAATCCTTTAAGCGAAATCAAAGAGGGAGATTTGATTTACAGGCTTAATTTCTGGATAGAATTCAAAAAATCTGAGGAACAGCCAGATATCGGGGGAAAAATAGACGAAATCAAGAATTTGGCAGAGGTTTTTAGCTCAGATTCTTCTCAGGAAAATGCGGAGATTTTGGCCAAAGAAACTGTAAATGCAGAAAAAACATTCGAAAGCTATTTCAGACAGAATCCTGGAAAATGTGAAGATTTAATGACAGGTGTTTTTGGGAGTGAAAATCAAATGCCTGTTCAGAATTTAATTGTCCAGGAAATCAGTTTTTACAGCGGAGAAGATTTTGAGATTATTGCAAGACTTGAAATGTGTGATGAGTGCGAGTGGAATTGGATAAATCTGGACCTCTGGGCAGAAACAAGAGGAGCTATGGGAAAGATGGATGAAAGTTCATATATAATCTCTCCTGAGCAGTTCAGGGATAAAGATTCTGATTATTTTAAATCTGAAATAACAAGCCTTTTAGATTCTTATAAAAGAGTTGCAGAGGAGAAAAACTGGGGGGAAGCAAACAGAATAAAACAAAAAATCTGGGCAGTTAATGATGCGTGGAATCAAAAAGCGAATAATGTTTGGGAAGAGGTTAATAAAATGTTTGAGTCGCAGATAGAAGGTATGACTGAACAGGAGAGGATAGAATTTAATCAGGATTATGGGTGGATAAAACAGGAGCAGGAAAGAAGAAAAAAGGCCAAGGAGCTCATGAAAATAAATTACGAAGAAAGAAAGCAGTTTTATCAGGGATTATTCTCGGGCTATGAGAAAAAAGAATATTCTTTCATACAAACAGAGTTTAAAAAAAGGCTGATTGAGCTTTTCAGAGAGAGGGGGGAAGAAATCTGCAATAATAATATAGACGACAACCAAAATGAAGAAATTGACTGTGGTGATAACCAATGCGGAGGAAAAATTTGCGGGAGGGGGTTAACCATTGTAACTGAAGGAAATGAAACCAGGGAAGTTGAAGTTGACTTTTATTGCATTGCCGGAGAGTGCAAAGCAAAAGAAGAAATAATAATTACAAAGAATGCTGTCTGCGGGAATCATCTCTGTGAAGAAGGTGAAACATCTGAAAGCTGCTCTGAAGACTGCTCTTTATGCCCTGTTCATCCTCCTTTAAGCTGCCAGGGAAAAGTTATTTTTTCAGGTAAAGATGAGAATGGTTGTCCTTTAGCGCCGACCTGTGTTGAAGAACAGGTATGTAATTTAGATGAAGACTGCAAATTTTTGTGTGGAAATGGGGAGTGTGTTGAGGGAAAATGCAGAGTCAAAGAGTTAGTTGAGTGCAAAGAGGCCGAGTGTGCAGACGGAGAGCAAAAAACCCTGAGCTGTGAATCAGAAGAAAGCATAATCTCTGAAATTTGTTCAAACAAATTATGGACATCTACAGGATTAATGTGTTCTGGGGCAAGTACAGGAACTGAAGAAGTTGCAGAAGAAAGTATTGTGGGGGATCAATGCACAACCGCGTCAGATTGTGGGGGAGTAAATGATGTTTGCAGTAACGGGCAATGCGTCACAATACCTGAAAAAATAGAAGCTATAGAAGAAACAACCAATGCTGAAGAAGTAACTGGAGAGTCAGATCAGGAGAATCAGGAAGAAACAGGAGAAGTTGGAGAAAGTGGAGAAACTGAAACAGGGGCTGGAGAAGTAACTGGAGAGCCAGGCCAGGAAAATCAGGAAGAACCTGAGGAAAGCATTACTGGAGAAACTATTTTTGCATTTTTTAGGGCATTATTTTTAGGAAATAAAATTACAGGAAAGGCGATAACAGGATTTGAAGGTGAAGAGGGAAATACTGGAAGTGTGGAAGAATCAGCAGGAGATATTGGGGCTACAGAAACAGGTGGGGTTGGAGAAGGTGCAGGGGCTGAAACAAGGGAAATTGGAGAGAGAATAGAAGAACCAAATAATTTCTATGAAGAACAGAGAGAAGGGGAAGATGAAGAAAGAAGGGAAACAGAAAACAGGGAAAGATGCGAAAATGATTGCGCTAGGCCATGTGTTGAAAAATGCATCAGAGAAAGCTGCGGAGAAGAACTGCAGTGTGATTTAAATGAAGAACAGAGAAAATGCGAATCTTCCTGTGTTGCAGAAGACGTTTGTATTGATAAGTGCATGCTTGGAGGAGATTGGTGGAAAGAGTTTGAAAATCAGGAAAATAAAGAAGAAAAAGGAGGATTTGAAGCAGGAGGAAGCTGCAGAACTGTAAAAGGAAGAACAGAGGGATTTATCTGGTTTGGGGGATGGGGAGATCCTTTTGAAAAAATACAGCCAATAAAACAAAAATATTATTCAGGAGGAAGCGCAGAATGGTGCAAATCTGAACTGGAAAATCTAATAAAGCAGAGAGAGGAGTTTGAAAAAGGATTTAATCAGGAGTTTGCAAAATGGTTCTTTGAAGACTATCTTGCTAACTCGGCTGAAAACTGGGAGCAAGCTATTTCGGGAATTTTTGAACTTTACTGGAAAAATGTTGACAATCAGAGAGAGATTGCATTCAGAATGAAATGCCTTGATAAGAATGATATAAAAGATGTTATGGATTACAATTTAATAGAAATAGACTATAAAACAGATTATGGAAGCTTAGAATATTGGGAAGAGGCAAAAGAGGTTAATATTCAGGGACTGGATGAGCCGGTTATTATTATTTCTCCTTATATGAAATTATGGGTTTTTCCGCCTAAGGAGTTTATTAAATATGAAATGAAAAAAGCCATGAAAAATCACGAATTTCCAGGTCCTCCTGAGGAAAAAGTGAAAATGAAAAATGAGGGAGGATTAACAGATGAAGAAAGGGGGTTGCTTAAACAGGATGAAAAATTCATGGAAAAAATAAGGGATGTTGCCAATAAGTATGATGGAAATGCAGATGTTGTTGTTCAATTTAAAGAAGGAGAAGATATTGTATTTAATCTCTATGCGCAAGTTAATGAAGAAGAAATCTTGAAATTAGAGCCCATGCTTCCTGAAGAAGTTGTTTCCCAGGATGTCTTGGTTGAAATTGATTTCCAGCAGATTTATGAACTTATTTATGAACAGGAAAAAGAAATGAGGGGGCAGATGACCGAGAGACCTCCTTGGGACAGAAAAATACAGCCCTTACAAAAAATGAAAGATGCCGTTAATGGAATTAAGATGTATTTCAAGATGAGAAGCATAATGAACTCTGCAAGATTCACTCCTGAGGAAGCAGGGGGAGATGTAAAAGACTTGTTCAAAAAGTTCTTTTCAATGATGAGAGAAGGTGAAGAACAGGAAGAGGGTGAAGAGAAAACAGATGAAGGCGGGTTGGATGAAGAGGAAATTTGGGAAAGCAAAGAGGCTATAACAGGACAGATTATTTTTTCTTGATGATTTTTTAATAATCAACTTAACTTCCAAAACTATCCCATAAAACATTTAATTAGGTTTGGTTATCAAATTTAACTGTTGCAGATTAATGAACCAATTTTGCATTTAGAATTATATTTAGTTAAATCAACTTTCAATTTTACTCTTTTTGGTTTACCAGCAATTTATATTTTTATAATCTATCTAAAGGACTTTTGGTTTCTTACCACAATAATTCTTAAAAATAGAGAGGTAATATCTTAATTATGACAGAATCACGAGGATTATTAAGTTTTGAATTTCCTGGCGAGGGTGAATCTGACATTGAGAAAATTGCTGGAAGAGAGCCGAGAATACAAGAAAGAATGTATAAATGGAGAATAAAATATGATATAACTACGGGAGGAACTCTTCTTGGTCTTGGAGGATTGGTAACGCCAATGGATCTTTTATTATATAAAAGATTTGCAGATCTCCCAAGTCCAGGTTTTGGCGATTATTTTAATCTTGGAGCAATGGTTTTGGCAACAGTTGTTTGTTATGGGGCAGGGATTTTCAGTTTGAGAAGGGCCCATAAACGCATAGACACAATTCCCAGAGATGATTAAATTATAAATTATCAAACGGACTCTTGATTTTCTTTAATTCTTCTTGACTGACATGAGCATATCTTTGGGTGGTATTGAGATCTCTATGACCTAGCAGCTCCTGGATTTTTCTTATGTCAACATTATTTTCCAGAAGATGGGTTGCAAAACTATTTCCCGTGATAAATATTTTTTCGTTTGATTTTGCAATCCATGTTTGGTTTTTTGTGAAGGGACACCATACGAGCCCTTTGAAATACTCTTTTTGGACGTCTCCGCGATCAAAATAAATATCACACTCACTCCTTTCAGCAATATAAGTCCTATAATACTTTTTATTTTTGTCGGAATGGTATCCTTGTAAGTTATTTTTTTTGAATCCAATCAAAGTTCTTCTTCCAAGAATGCAGCAAAGAGCCCTGAAAAAATCTATTTTCCCCTTATCTTGTAAGGTTAATTCATTACAAGCATATCCATCTTTTCTGGATGTTCCATCCCCCATCATCATGCATTTAAATAACTCTTCCAGCTCTTCTTTTTTTAAAGAGAGAAGTTTATATTTGGGGGTTTTATCCGGATTAATCCATTCAAGTATCCAATCATGATTCTTTCCCTTAACTTTCCCCCTATTACCCCCTTTTATCAATCTGAAGTAGATGAAATTTCCTCTTTCTCTTTCTGTAAATGGAATTTTACCTTTAATTAATAAATTTCTTATATAATTACATTTTATATTATTGGATTTATAGCTTTGAACAATAACAATTTCCGTGTGGTTTTTTCTGTTTGAAATATTTCCGTCTGTCAAAATCCATCCAACTATTCCTGCTCTTTCTTTTCCGATAGAATTCTGGCCATCATAATATGAAGAAAGCTTGTGTTTGATTAATCTTATTCCTTTAATTTTAATAAGTTGACTTATAGTGAGAATCCCCCAATCTTTCCAATCTGTAAAAACTTTATAATTTTTCTGCCTTGCATAACCTATTTTAAAAACCCCTTTATGATCTGGAGTGCATAAATAATCAAGGCAATAGTTATTAATTCTGAAGATTTTTTCATCTATATCGTACTTAAAAATATCTAAGATGGGATTAACCTCAATTTTGTTTTCATTGACATTATATGTAAATACTTTATCTCCTTTCTCAATTTCATCGTGTCTTTTCCAACCATTAATTGTCAAAATCTCTGTATCTCCACTTACACAATGCCTTAATGTGTGAGGATGCACTGACTTTTTGATTTGTGCTTTAACTGCGGATTTATTTACTATTTTTTGAATGTTTCTGGCTGAAAGCTGGCCTTTATATCCTGTGAAAAGGTATTCGTGGCCTTGTTCCTGCTGGAAATTTGCTTGTTTTTCCAGAGTTTTTAGCAAAGAATCTGGAATATTGAATCTCCTGTCTTTTCTTCCTTTTCCCTGGCGCACATATCCTGTTTTTTCAGCTAGGTTAATGTCTTTAATTTTTAGGTTGAGAAGCTCTGAAACTCGAAAACCACAAGCATAGATTAACGAAATCATAAGTTTGCTTTTCTTGTTGTCTATTGCCTCTAAAAGATTCTTGGTTTCTTCTTTTGTCAGGACTGTGGGAATTCTCTCTTCCTTCTTTGGGCGTTTGATGTTTGAGGTAGGATCTCTTTGAAATATTGAGGAGTAAGCATATTTTATAGCAGCAAGAAAAACGATCGTTGAGCTAGATGACCTATCACTGTAAAAATTAGCCATGAAGAGTTTAACATCATCCGGCGTTATATCTTCTGGCTTCTTTTCAGCAAATTCCAGGAGCTTTGAATTAGCACCCAGGTAATTTCTGATAGTGTGGTCTGAGTTTTTTGAAATCTTAAGTTCTGTTTCAAGTTTTTTCAGAAAGTCTTCTTTTTCCATTAATTAGATTATACGAACTTATTTATAAAAAAGTGTTGTCATTTAAAAAGTCTGATAATACATCTTGTGCGAATGTTTTACAAGGAAAATTGTGTTTTATCGAGAAATTTAAGAATTTTGTTGGTTTTGTCGTGCACTTAGGTAATCTTGCTTATTTCTGGTATCAGTAAGATTTGAGGTTTGTGTTGGCCTTTTTCCGTTACCCTTCGCATTTTTGCCATTGCCATTGTAATGCTGTTGCTTGAAAAGAAACTGATTTATCATATTTGGAAAGACAAGACATTCTGCTGAATTCTGTCTCGTGCAACAGATATTATCCTGTGATTTGTTAAGTTCTGCATAAGAGCAATAAATATCTACTGGATTTGTAGGACCAGAAATAGCTAAAACAACCTCTTCGTGCGTTAAATTACAATGTCCTATTACCAGTTTTGCAAGTGTCATTGGTCTGTTCCGTGAACTTAGGTCAACTTAGTTATCAGTTATAATAAATTAAATTATAAAATAAAAAATAAAAAATAGGAGATTTATCTCCTCTTTGAACCGTAGTTCCTCATTAGCTTGCTTACTCCTACAACTAGCCATGCCAATGCAATTAGCCAGGCCGAAAGTGATGCTCCTATATCTACTCCAAGCATTGGAAGCAGCAATAAGACACCAACAAGGGTGACAAGCCAGGCAGTTAATTTCGCCATTTGAATACAACCTCCTTTTGATTTAAGATAGAAGAGAAGAGGGATTATAAATATTTCGAATGGGTAAGTTTTGATCTGCAAAATTGTTGGAATTTTCATTAAGGCCACCTTTGTTTAAACTTGTTTTTTATGCATAAAAACAGAGAAAGGGGTTAAATATCGTCGGAATTTTTTTATTTTTATTTTAAATTTTCTGCAAATTTTTTGCATTTCTTTATTGTTGGGGCAAGTTTGTGCACTAAGGTTATCTTTGTGCAAGAATATTAAACAGGCTGTTTGTGTGTTTAAGGGTGTTTATCGCTGTTTAAACAGGCTGTTTGGTGGTGTTTTTTGTTGTTTTTGAGTTGTTTTTTGTCTTAAAGGAGTTGATTCCAACACATCTTCTTTGCTGAAAAAACAAGAGAGAAAATATGTTTTTTTATGGGTTTTTTCGTCGAAAAAGCAAAAGATATATAAATGATGTTTCTTAATTTATTGCATGTTTGGCTGGCTTTTTGGAAAAAAAGAGGTGGATGTGTTGAAAGAGGATACAAAAAGGGGTTTTGAATCTGTAAAAAAAGACATTAATTCTGTTGGTGCTTGGATCAAACACCTAGATTCTGAGACTGAAATGCAAAAAAAAGACATAGAAGATATAAAAGAGGTTTTGTCATCGGTGCAAACAGAGATTGAGGGGTTGAAAAATATTGTTTCTATAATGAATGAGTTAAGACCGGGAAGGAAAAATCAAACAACCAAACAGGTGTTTGATAAACAAACAGCTGTTTATGCTGTTCAAACAGGTGTTCAAACAGGTGTTCAAACACCGAATTTTGATCAATTTTCTGTAACTGAAAGAGCAATCTTATGGGTTTTGTTAAATTCTGATTTGAGGCTTGGATATGATGATCTTGCAGCTATGCTTGGAAAAGAGAGATCGACTATCAGGGGACATTTAAACCGGATAAAACAGAAAAGTCATGGTTTGATAGAGGAAGTTGTTGAGAAAAATGGGAAAAAGAGGGTTTTTGTTCCTGAAGAAATGAAGGAAAAATTGCTGAAAAGAGTAAAAGTGATATCAAAATCAAAGGAAAAGGCAGACAAATAGATATTTAATGGTTTTTTGAGGAAAATAAGAGTTTTAAAGGAAAATTAATAGAGAGAAGGGGAAAAGTGAGAGTTATATAGATGGGATTTTTTTGGGGATTTGTAATGGGTAAAACAAAAATAGAGAGAAAATGTAGTGGGTAAATGTGGTTTTAAAGGGGTTTGTATGGGAAAGGGTTGAAAAATAAGATGGTTTTAGGTGGTTAGGAGTTATTCGGTGGGCGGCTTTTTAGGTGTTTTTAGATATCTCTTAATTGTAGTATCGTCGATAAAGAAGCAACTTTTTTTAGGTTTTCAGAGATGGAAAGGAGGATTTGCTTGTTATTAATTCTTTTTTTCTCAATGGGGATGCCTTTTTTAAGAAGCCTTCTCATGTAATCTCTGATCGAACTTTCTGTCAAACTAAGCTTTACTGCAAGAGTTTTATAGTCGACAGGGCCTTGGCCTTCTTCTAGTTGATAAAGAGTTGAAAAAACCAATATCTCCTGGTCTGTTAGTTGCTTGAATTTAATTCTTATTTCTTTCTTTAAACTATCTAAAGAATCAAGAATCCTGGCTGCATCATCAATAGAATCTGGCTTGTTTTCAATTAATTTAGGTATTTTGAAGGGTAAAAACAAGGGTTTCTGGGGTTTGTTGTCTGTCTGTTGGTCTGTCTGTCTGTCTGTTGGAACCCCTTCGTTTCCAGTGGAAAATTGCTTATTTCCCTTATTAAAATGTGCTGGATGTGTTGGATTATGTGTTGGATGTGTTGGATTATGTGTTGGAAATGTCTGGTTTATGTGTTGGTGTGCTGGATGTGTTGAACTAATTTCTTGGGGGTTTTTTAAGGAGTTTTGGACTATGTTTTGGGTTAATTCTGTAAGAATATTAACTATCTTCATCATCTCCTGCCTTGTTTCGACCAGTTCGCTCTTCAGACTTAAAAGCTCGTTGTTTAAGAAATCCATGTCTCTTTTTACTTTCTGGAAAGCTTCTTTTACAGAATCGTTGTTTATTAAATCCATCTTTTATCAAAATACAAGACATATAAAAAGTTTAGCTTAGTCTAGTATAATATTACAATATCTTTCTTTATCTAGCTGCGTGGCTCTCTGCGTCCTTATATGCTTTGTAGGCAGAGGTTGAGAGTGTCCATCTTGACCTTTTAGTATATTCCTTGCCTTCTGGGTTCTTTTTTATTTCGATAACTAAGTTTTTGCTTTTCAATTGATTGAGAAGCCGTTTAACAAACTCTTCATCTCGCGCTTCTAGTTTGCTTATTTCTGAAACAAAAAGAGACTGGGGTGAATATTGGTACAAAATCCCTACTATATTAGCCATAATTTTCTCTTCTTTGCTTTTTGATAATTTACTCATATTAAAACTCCCAGTTTGGAATTATATATTTATATGTTCTTTCAATTTCCTTATATCTCTTTCTATCAATCAAGATAAATTTCTCATTTGGATATTGCTGTTTAAAAAATTCCCATTTTTTCACTTGACTCCTGTCTTCCCACCCTTTTAATTCATGCCACTCATTTCCCATGAGAAAGCCAGGTGTATATGTTGCTTTTTTTCCATCATAAAGAATTATTATAAAAGTCTTTGGTTCATACAGATATTTTTTACCAATCCACAAAAGATAACGGGCATAATTAGATTCCCATTTTGATCTGCAAGGGTGACCCAAATCTCTTCTTAAAGCACATTTACCATGTTCTGCAGGTTTGCCGAAATGAGGATTTTTATCTCCTACCCTTCCATACATTGGATTATTTTTTCCGGATTTGTTTTTTCCTAATTCAGATAATCTTTTCTTGAATTTAATAACCACTTCAGGGTCCATTATTTCTTCATATCTTTTGCCTTTTTTCTTTGCAGAAATTTTCTTTTTTATTTCATCTGACCATGGTTTTCCTAAATTCCAGGGTTTTAATTTCCCTTCTTGATAGAGTTTTCTTCTTGTCTCAGCAGATTTTTCTACATATTTTCTGACACGGGGGTCTTCTATTGATAGTCCCTTACTCCATCCGCCGGTATGTCCTTTGTTAGCCCTTGAAATCTTTTCTCTTGTCTCCTGTGAAACTACCTTTCCTTTATTAATTTCAGAAAGTTTTTTTCTAGTTTCTTCTGAAAAACCAAATTCTTTATGCCATTTACGAGTCGCTTCTCCTATTTTTTGTCTGTGTTCTTTAGAGAGTTTTTTGCCTTTGTGAGCAAGAGACATTTTTATCTTTGTTTCTTCATTCATTAGAGATCCTAGAAGAAAAAGAGGTATTTAATTATTCGGTTAAACTGTTAAGTG
>Ga0209210_1002786_pt1 | contig 12383 bp, 14 predicted proteins | sample RifGroA1_FD_183991 | JGI IMG/M metagenome (GOLD analysis project Ga0209210, IMG submission 183991) | Contaminated groundwater microbial communities from Rifle, Colorado, USA - Rifle Groundwater A1 (SPAdes) (version 2) | ecosystem: Environmental > Aquatic > Deep subsurface > Groundwater >...
AGGTTTATGCTGAATTTGCAAAGTATGTGACTGATAAAGCTAAATTGAATGAATGGTATGTTAAGAGTAAAGAGAAGTTGGATAGGGTAGTGCTAGAGGCTGATTTAGAAAGGTATAAAAAATATAGCGAGGAAGAATTAGAACATATTCAGGAAATTATAGATGCAGAAGGATCTTTTGTTAAGGAGAGTCAAAAGTTTAATCAGATAAGAATGACTGATACCGAACGGGCTATAGATAATATTAATAATGAGTATGAAGAATTATTTAAAAATGAAATGGCTTTAATACAGCAAAGTTTAATTACTTGGGAAGAATATGAGAGAAGAAAAGGAATATTAACAGAAAATAAAGTAGCCGAGATAGGAGAAATACATAAGAAAGAGGCAGAAGAAATTGCACAGAAGCAGGCTGACTCAGTAGATAGTATGATTGATAAATGGTTTGATTGGATAGGACAAACTATAGATGGATCCAAAACTTTTTTAGAATCTATAACTGATACATTTAAAAAGATGGGGCAGGCATTTGTGATTGAATTGGTTAAGATGTTTGCTAAGTGGCTTTTACTAGGACAATCTATGGCGGCTAATCCATTGGTAGCAGTAATGACTTCTGTATTGGGCATTCCTGGGATAGCTGGGGCTGCAACTGGTGGTGTTGCTGGTGGTGGGGGAGGGGTATCAAATTTATTAGGGCTAGGAAGATTTATGCCTGAGGGGATGAGGAAGGCGGTGGAGGGATTTATAGGGCCTATATTAGGTAAGATACCTATTCTCGGAGATATGTTAGCAGATGCCATGATAGTTAGTGGAAAAGGCTTAATAGGTACTTTAGGGCCTATATTAGGAGCGGCTGGAATAGGGGCTTTTGGAGGGGGGATAGTAGCAGGATTATTGGGACTAAGTAAAACTGGAGGATCTATTGGAGGAGGTATTGGAGCTGGAATTGGTTTTGCTATAGGAGGGCCTATAGGGGCTTTAATTGGAGGAGCGGGAGGAAGTATTTTAGGTGGTTTATTTGGAAAGAAGAAAAAAGCCCCATCTAAAAGATCAATAGCTGCTGGATATTGGCAGCAAGCTACTGAAGTTGAAGACCCTTTACAAGCATTAAATATTTCTTTACAGGCCATCTCCTATGATATGCAAGATAAGTATGTTAGACAGGCTCATCAATTAGCTGGCACTATGGATCTGTATCAAAAGATGAACGATCAAATAAGTGAGATGGCAGCAGACCAGAAAATAACTAATGATGAGGCTGCTGCTTTTTATAATTTATTAAAAGATATGAATATGCAATGGGCTAATATGGGAGAGAAGGCAGGTAAGTTAGCAGGCTATGGAGCTAGAAGTATACAGAGCTTAAATGATATATGGGAGAGATTAAGAGAAGTTTTAATTGAAGCTGGAGAGCTTATTCCTACAGAACAAGGGATAGAAGTTTTAAAAGGTTATAAAGAACAGTTATTAGAAATAAGAAAGACTATACAGGTTATTCGGAATACTAAATATGAAAAAATAAGAGAATTAAGATGGTTAATAAGTGATATGATAGCTGGAGAGCCATCTATTGAGACTATGATAAATCGTTGGTCTGTAATGGCTCAGGACTTAATTAAACGCTTTGGAGAGACTACTGATGCAGAGACTCAGATAGCTATACTAGACCAACTAAAAGATATGGGAAAGGAAGCTTATGATACTATATCCGAGGTAATAGGAGGTTTAACTGGAGAGCTAAAAGATTTATATAAAACATCATCTGCCACCTTTTTTAGTCTTGATGATATTATGAGGAGACTATCTACTTATCCTGGAGGGACTGAAGCATATAAGGAGAGATTGAAGAAAGATTTAGAAGCTGGTATAGGCATGTGGAAAACTACTTCAGAAGGATCGGAAAAAGAACTTATCCGAACAAATTTATTAACTTTACTAGAGGAATATGCTAAAACTATTGGGGTCTCTATTACTGGGGGTAGTAATAAACAATTGCAGGCAATAGAGGAATCAATTAGTGTTATTAACACTCTAAGAGAAGAATATATAGATACAATTAATAAAAATCATGGATTTGAAACCGTATCGGCTGAAAAAATTAAAGGTTTGTTGGAAGATCAATATAAAATTCTTGGGGGGCAAAAAGAAGCATATGAAAAGGGATTGATTGACCAGATTGGCCAGGCTGAAAAGAGCTCTATAGAAATACAAAATTATTTGAAAAGTATTGGAGCCTCTACTGATGAACAGACAGGATTTGCTCAGCTCTTAGCTCAGATATTAGATGAGAGTGCTGGTTCTTTACAAAAAAAATTAGCAGAATCAATGATAAATTTGACAGTAAATATTACGGATTTAAAAACTAGACAAGAGCTTTTATTGACTGAAGATACGAGAGCTTCCAGACTTAATACAATTTTTCTGGGAAAGGAAATTGCAAGGCAACAGGACTTGTTTTCTTCTTTAAATACCACCTATATAAATATTAATGAAAAAATTATTACTTGGTTGTCATCAATAAGAGATTGGCTTGTGGGGATTAGAGGAGTTTTGGATAATACAAAAACTGAATTATTAACCAGGATAGATTATTTGTCGGGGGTAAGCTCATCTAGTTTAAGTTATTTATCGGCTGTAAAAGGGGACATAATTGCTGGGATAGCAGGATTGGAAATGTGGTATTCAGCTGTTTACGATCAGATGATTAAGGATCAATTAAAAGCAGCTCAGGATACTATTATAGAAATTGGAAAAGTATATGCAAAGATTGAGAATGCTGCAACTTCTGTGGATGTACAGAATTTAGTAAAAGAGATTTGGGATTTAGGAGTTGATATAGAGGGCTTGGGAAAAACTTCTTTAGGAGCTCTTCCGGCAAATGTAGAAGCAGCTATAACAAGGGGTTTGCAGGTTCCAATAAAAGTAGAGGTAGGGATTAGAAAGCCAGATTGGTGGCCTGAGGGAATGTGGCCAGTACCTTCTCCCACCCCATCTCCTCCCCCTGTAATAGGCGAGACCCCTCAACAAAAATATAATAGGGTTGTAGCTGAAGCTCAGGGGGCACAGACAACTCTAAGAGGGCAATTAGGTGGTATGGGAGAAGCAGAAAGGTGGGAAAAGGCTGCAAGAGGAGTAGAGTGGTTGTATAGTACTTTTTTAGGACGAGGACCTGAATCAACTGAGGCTACAGCAAACTGGGCAGCAGCCTTTTTAAGGGGATTAGATATTGTTTCAGGAATACAATTAAGTGGAGAAGCTTTATCTAGTAGAATGCGTCTTTTTGGTTTTCAACATGGAGGAATAACTACAGGAGTAAGACCAGTACCAGCTTTGTTGTCAGAAAGACCCGGATTAAGAGAAGCTGTAATCCCTTTAACTCCTTCCTCTGTGCGTATGATAAGAAATGAGTTGGGGGGAGGGTTAGGGGGGAAGATTATTAATCTTTCTATAGAAATAAATAATGAAATGCTAGATGCCAGCTCGGCTAATAAAATAGATTGGGATAGATTAGTTAGAAGAAAAATATTTCCTGTAGTAAAAGATGTTTTGGTGGGTACTGGGGAAGGATTGGGAAGGAGATTGGAGGTGTTTTAAAAGATGCCTTTGTCAGACGCTGGAAAATTTGTTTGGCGGAGTGGGGCTAGTAGTTATATATTTGTAAAAGATTTTAGTCAGATGGCTCCTGCAATAGTTGATCCCTTTGAGAATTTTGAGAGAGCAGACGATGGTACCCTAAGAGTATATAGTACAGCCACATACAAGAAAACAATAGATTTGGAATTTGAGGATATAGGAGCTACACAGAGAAATCAGTTTGCTACTATTTGGAAAAATGCTAGAACAAGTTTAGATTTTTATGACAAGCAGAATAATGCTTCTAAAACAGGGACTTTTGCCTGGCTTGGTGGATTTAATTTTTTTTATTCTGATTGGGGGATTTATTACAAGAATTTATATAATGGAAGAATAACCTTAGAAGAGATTTGAAAATTGGCAATACCTGTATCAAATAGCTATATAATTGCAGAGGCAGCCACATCAAGAGCTCAGATGGCTTTTTGTCTTAGTATGAGAAAAACTTCTCTATCAGGAGGAACATCGGGAACAAAAAATAATATTGATATCTCAGGCAATACTTTTTCCCTTAGTGCTGGAGCTACAAGAGGGAGTTGGGTTTCAGCTTCAAAAAACACCTCCCATCCAGTTAAGGACACTTTGTTTAGATTATTTTGGGATCAAATAACAGGGGAAGGAGAAGTAGCTGTATATTTGCGTTCAGCTACAGTAGGGAGTGAATTGGGAGATGTTGCTTGGGCTAATGCTTCTCAATTTTCTAATTCTGTTTTGAGTCATTACCGACATAAAAAATGGTGTCAAACAAAAGTAAAATTAACTCGGCCAGAGGCTGCTAGTGATACTCCCCAGGTATCCACTATAACTATAGAGGGAAGGGCTTTAGTACCTAATAGTGAAGTAATAGTTTATCCAAATGTACAGTATTCAGTGGGAAAAGATTTTCTTGGTATAACTGCTTCTCAAATGAGGGTGGGAGTAGATAACCAAGACCGTAAGTGGGATGAGCTATATTCTCAAAGCTATGTTTACAACAGAAATTATTTGAATGATCAAATTGATCTATATGCTGGGTTAAAACTGGGTTCAGGTAAATATGAATATTTACCTATCTTTTCAGGGAAGATAGATCAGTTAGAATTAGATTCTGCTGCTAAACTAGCTAGTCTTTCAGTAAGAGGAAATTTATTGGACAATCTGAATAATATAATTGTAGGGGGTAAAGATATTATTTCAGGATTACCTCAACCCTATGGAGCAGGGAGGAGATACAGAGATTTATTAGTAGAGACAAATTCTGCTTCAAGAATTTGGACTTATTTTTTAAAACAAAGTCCCACTACTATTAATAATGTATATACAAGAAATGTAGAAAATAATCTGTGGAGAACCATGACAGCAGCTTCTTATACAGCAAGCCCTTTAGGGAAAAAAATAACTTTTAATGCTGACGCTGATATTCAAGGGGATGTGGCAATAGATGTATCTATTAATGGGAATAGACATCCAGTAGTAATTTTGAAAGATATTTTGAATAATGAAGTGTCTGTAAAATATAATGCTTCACAATTAACTAGGATTGAAACTGATTATCCTGATTTTGCTGTAGGAATAAAATTTGAGGAAATATCTGGGTTTGAGGCTATATCAAGACTGGCTCGGATACTTGATATAGCAGTATACGAAGCAGCAGATAAATTGAATTTTGTATCCTTACAAAATATGCTTCCTTCTACTCATACTATATCTCAGATTGATTATAAAGAGATGCGATTAACTCGATCAAAACTTAAGATAGCAAATAAATACAGTCTCCCTTATGGAAATTATTGGGATGATAGAACTAAAGTTGTAGCTAGCTCTGATAGCAAAAGCATAGCGAGTTTTGGAATACGGGATTTGTCAGTGGTTTATGGAGGAGAATATACATATACCTTTGATGATCCTATTAGTTGTAACGATTCGGGAGCTATAATTAATTTAGTCACTAAACTTAAATTACGTTTACCCGCTCAGAAAGAGACAGTATTCTTAGATGATGTATTTACAAAGACTCTTCGGATGGAGCTAGGGGATAAAGCAGTAGTTAATAATGCTTTTTTTGGCTATTCAAATAAGTTAGTGGCTATTTATGAGCGGGGGTTGGATTTAAAAACTCGGATTGCAGATTTAGGGGCTATGGGATATGATTTATATTCTATTTTTATTTTTGCTCCTACAGCTAATTCTCAACTAGCTTCTTATTGGATGCCCTACCCGGAGCCCCCATCATCACCAGAGCATATAACAAACGCAGCTTATTTTTTTTAAAAAAGGAAAGAGAAAATGGGATTGTTTGTGGCCACACCAGTAGTAGCAACTAAATGGGATAGTCCTAGTCTGGTAAAGGGCCTCAAAGCAGATTTTGGGAATATCCTAAGAAATCTGGAATCAATATACAAAGATGTTTATGCTTCTCCTGGTTGGAATAATGATGGGAATCCAAATACTTATCCGGCTAGAAGAGCACGCACAGCTATAACAAAAGGAGATGCTTGTTATGCCCCTTCAGCTTCAGGAATAGCTAAAGCTCAAGGTAATTCTTATACTACCTCTAGAGCTATATTCTTAGCTAATTCTGATCTTAATTCTGGACAAACTACCCGCAATTATCATAGGAGAGGATATTGGGCTAGTACTAGGTATAATTTTACAGCGGGGAATATAATTTGGCTTAGCTCTGCCACTGCAGGGAGGTTGGTTGGTACGATTCCAACAGCTACAGTAGCTCATGCAGTAGGAATAGCGGAGGCAGGAACTCAATTTGATTGGCACCCTTTTTTAATCTACCAAACCCTGTAGCTAGGTTTGGGTGTTTTTGCTAGTGGACGTGATAAGTTAGTAAGAAGTAAGCTGGATAAGCCTTTCCTAACACCAATAATGTTTATAGTAAGTATAGTATAATTAAGCCTCCCCAAGAATCCCTCCTATAAGGACTCTTCAAAAACCCCTCTTTTGTCATAGGTAATTATATATAACTACACCTGTTTTTGAATCCTTATCTAGAAAGGGGTTGGCTTATTTTACTGGAATAGGGTTTAGTATAATTCTTGCTGGGTGTGGGTTTGCTTGAAGCAATTCTATTTTTTCCTATAAAAAATATTTTTAAAATATTTTTGGACTTCACGTTAAGTATATGTAATTATGCTATATTTAAGAAAGTTGATTTTAGTGGGTTTTGAATGGTTTTTATTTCCATTTCCTTTAGCTTCTTTATTAGTGGGTATCTTGGGGGACATGAAAAATATAGAAACTTAAAAATAAATCTTTTATTTTTTCTTAAAATATAGTATAATAATAAGTAGAGGTTAGCTTAGAGGGACCAGATAACATTATTGCCCCACGGGGCGGGAGGAAACATGAGGTATAAAATAGTCAACGTCAGGCAGCTAAGGGTTTGTGATCCTACCCCCATAGCGCAGAAGTCACGAGTTTTAAATTCCTTGGATGTTATTCCGATTTTACAAGCGTTCTTTGAAAGTGTGCAGAATGACCAGGAAAAGATTGTTGTTCTACCACTTTCCACCAAACATCACATTCTGGGCCTCCAAGTAGTTCACGAGGGAGCAATGTGCTATACGGTAGTTTCAATTCCAGCTATCCTTAGAAATGTATTAGTCTCGGGTGCAGAACAGTTTATCTGTGCTCATAATCATCCATCGGGCAATCCGCTACCAAGTGCAGAAGATGATCAAGTAGCAGATAAACTTAAACAAGCCACAAAAAGTTGCAGCTTAAACCTATTGGATTTCATTATCATTGGTGATGGGACTGGTGATTATTACAGTTATCTTGATAGAGGAAAGCTATAAAAACATAACACCAAAACTGGGGCGTGGTCAGCCCTGGTCGCTGGTGTAGGGCAAGCCAACCTGATGAGGTAGCCTAAACAACTTTAATTGCCCCACGGGGCGGGAGGTAGGGATGAAAGCACGAGAAAAAATCCTTGGTCTAGAAGGATACCCGGTAGCATCAAGCCGGGTCCTGGAGATTCCTGATGCCGAGCTTCTGCCCATTCTCTCCATCCCTCAGGCAGTGAGAAATATGCTGCCGGGGATGTTTGGGCAGCTCTTCCGGTGGGAAGAGTATTTGGTTGCGGAAAGGAAAGATGCTATCCGCCCCCAAGGCGATCCCGTGGCTATTGAGCTTACCCCACGGGAATGGGGATTGTAAGCTGTCATTAGTTGGATTTTAATTTTTTACAGCCCCCCATTGGGGCGGGAGGTAGGAAGATGAGCTGGAGAGAAGAAGAAGGATTTGTAGCTACTCTTGACGAAGTAGACGGAGTAGCTAACCGTAGAATTGAATGGTCTTGCGGGTGTATTGAGACGTCCGGGGTAAGGGGGTCGGCTTGGCAGACCGACTTTTGTCCTGAACATAGATATTATGACCCTATAGTGGGGCGGGAGGTAAGGGAGATGGAAAAGTACGAGAGAATGGGTGGGGGATGCGGAGAACTCATCGAAATTAGTGAGTTCTGCCCAATCTGTACGGGTAGAGGAAAGGCAGTACGAATGCGAGAAGAATATACCCTGCAATCAGGTGTGTATAGGGTCTGTTGGCAGGGACATAGATTCCGGCAAACTAACCAGGCAAATATTTTAGATCCCAGCGGGGGCGGGAGGTAGAGGGATGAAAGAAAAGATTCTTCTTCTGCCATGTGCTTTTTGCGCTGCCGAAGGAAAACACGCAAAAGAGATCTGGAAATCTCGTACTAAAACTATGTTATATCAGCATTATGAAAAACACAGCCTTTCTTCTCAAAAGATTGCTGAACTGAAGGAACGACATGCTAAGAGATAGTCAAAATAACCCTAAAGCCCCAGGGGCGGGAGGTAGAACGATGGAAAAGACATACGAAAAAACGTACGCAGTGGAAAAGGCAATCAACTGCATGAACCTAGGGATTGATTTCGATTCCTGGGACAATGGCGAAAGTGAAGAAGTGATTGAGTACCTAGAAGGATTAGCCCTTCCGGGATTTGAGAAGGCTATACATCTGAGTAGGAGAATGCGGCAAGCTATACGCAAGATATATGATGAGGCCCCAGCGGAATAAAGGGAGATGAGGCGGCCTAAACAATAATGCCCCAGGAGGGGCGGGAGGTTGGGAGATGATATACTTAAATTGCGAAAACTGTGGATCACCAAAGGTGTATTTCCACGAACAACCCGAAGGGTCTGATACATATGATTGTCAGACCTGTGGTCATATGGTATTCGTGGATGGGTCAGATTCACAGTCCTTCTGCGAATGCGAAGAGTGTAATTAGGATTGTGACATCAATGCCCCTGGTGGGGCGGGAGGGAGGGAGATGGGAAAAACATTGCCAGAAATGTATAAAGAACTGCCGGACGCTAGGCAAATTCCTGACATCATCTGGACAGCCCAAAAGATTTTAGATGAAATGTCCGAAGTAGCTAAGAAACGAATTTGCCTCCAAGAAGAACTGGAGTCAACCATGATAACGGTAATGTCCTACCTCCATACCTACTGGAGCAAAGAGGAATTACTGAAAGTGGGGTTAATGAGCGAATAGCCCCACCAAAGGGCGGGAGGTAAGCGATGAAAGTATGTGAGAAATGCGGGGAAGAAATTGGCGGGAAGGATGGAGACAATCTTTGTGGGGATTATGATCAGGAAAAAAAGAGACGAGGCAGGCTGTCCAAAAAGGCTAGAGAAAGCGTACTTCGGTCCCTGGGCCTGGTAAAAGTCAAAGGGGCTCTTGGCGGAACTTATTGGGAATAAAATTAATGCTCCGAGAGGGGCGGGAGGTAAGGGAGATGGAAATGGGAAAGCTAATAGGAAGCAAAAGGTACCTCACTGATAAAGTCAAGAGGCTTAAGGGTACCAAAAGGTGCTTCTGTTGTGGTATTTCTGTTATAGATAAGGAGCTAGAGGTGTTAGGAAGTGTTCAGCAAATACTTACAGATTTGGAAGGTGATGTTAAGTTCTTTTATGAGGATGGCAGTTTTGATGAAGAGGATGAGAGATTAACTTATTACTATGGGCTAGTAGTTGTTTGCTGGGATTGTATAGGGAAAGCGTTGGATAGAGAGGAATAATATTATTGCCTTGGGAGGGAGGGAAATGGATTGGGCAACAATGACAACCGCCGAAATTCAGGACCTTGTGGAAGCGGGGAAGAAAGAATTAGATAGCCGGAACCCCGAGGAAGTAAGAGAACTAATCCTGTATACACATGGTTGTAAAAGATCTGCACATTATCACCTGGGCAAGTATAAGCACTGGGCCAAGGTGGTAAAGCAGGTAGATATGACCAAAGCAAATGGGTATGCGTTCATTGGCGAGTTTTTGGGAGTGGGCCAAGAACATAAACTCCCGGGGAACAGTATTGTGATAGAGGTATGTGACCACAAAATAACCGCGTACCAACTCATGGGTGAGGATAAAATAATCCAACTAACAACCGGAGACACCCGGAGTATGTCAGCGGTTATTGACCGTGTCAACCAAGCGATAGAGAAATAAGACAGCCTAAACAATCTTAATGCCCCCAAGGGCGGGAGGGAGCGGGATGAAGATAAGAAAAGAAGATGAGGAAACCATCAAAGAACAGCTCTCAATATGGCACCAACGCTGGTTGGAGATTGGAACAAAAGGTGGCCCATCTGAGCAAGAGATTGTGACTCCTACTATCCACAGTATTTATGATCTGCGTGGTTTTTCGAGGCCCCTAATTATATATGTTGCCTCACCACTAAGTGCTAATATTTTGTTGGGTATCAGCCTTCGTGCCAGCCTGGGTGCCAGCCTTCGTGACAGCCTTCGTGCCAGCCTGGATGCCAGCCTTCGTGCCAGCTCTGGTAACAGCCTGGGTGCCAGCCTTCGTGACAGCCTGGGTGAGAACCTGGATGCCAGCCTTCGTGCCAGCCTTCGTGCCAGCCTTCGTGACAGCCTTCGTGACAGCCTTCGTGCCAGCCTGGATGCCAGCCTGGATGCCAGCCTTCGTGCCAGCCTTCGTGCCAGCCTTTATACCAGCCTTCGTGACAGCCTTCGTACCAGCCTTCGTGACAGCCTTCGTGACAGCGAAAACATAAAATATGAACCCACCTATTTTTGGGGGAGCCAGGAAAGCCATTGGATTTACTTTTATCTGTTTTTTCAAGAAGTTATGGGCATAAAATATCAGCAGGATGCTGCTAAAAAATTATCTATTATGAAAAATTTATGCTCAGCCGGATGGGTGTATTTTTATAAAAACATATGCCTTGTATGTGCCCGGCCCGTTATTAGAACTGCGTGGCAGAATAAACGGCTCATTTTTCACAATCCAGCTGGGCCTGCCATGTTGTTTGAGGACGGATGGGAGATTTATGCTCTGAATGGGGTCAGGGTATCGAAAGAAATAGTTATGACCCGGGCAGAAGACCTTGATCCTCGTCTTATTCTGCATGAAAAAAATGCAGAGATAAGACGTGAGATCGTGAGGAAAATAGGAGCAGAGGGGATACTATACCGATTAGGGGGTAAACAACTTGATAAATGGTCCCTAACGCTGGATGGGGAAGAAATTCATTATGAATTATATAAATGTGAGGGGATAAGGCCTCTACTTTTGAAGATGCTGAACCCTTCATTAAAAGTGTGGGTAGTTGAACCAATTAGAGAGAATGGCTCTCCATATCTGGACCATCCCATCGTGACATGCCGGGATGCTCTTAAATGGCGTTTTAAGGGGAAGGAATTTAACCCGTCACAATTAACTTAGGAGGAGGAAACATGATAGTACAAGGAGATATTTATTTTGTTGCTGCAATATTGCCTAACCATACCAAAAGAATTAAGCATAATGGTAGACTGAAGGAAGGAGAACACACAGGCCATTGCCATGAGATAAGTGAACAAGATCTTGCAAAGGTTGAGTTTTGGGAAGACGAGAAGGGAACCCTATGGCTTCGTGTCTTGAAAGAAACCTTGGTAATCCACCAAGAACACAAGACCGTGACATTACCGGAAGGAGATTACTTTTTTGATTCGCAGATTGAGGATGACCCCTTCGAGGATGAAATCCGAGAAATAAAGGATTAGAGGAAAGGATTGGAAGTAATACCCTTAACCGAGAAAGACGTTAACTGGCAGATTAAGGACTACCTTAATGCCCTGGGTATCTTCTATTTTTGCCCATTACAAGGCTTAGGTGCTTCTCCTGGGGTGAGTGACTTTATTGGCCTGTATAAAGGAGGCAGGTTTTTGGCTATTGAAGCTAAGGCAACTAAAGGAAAAGTAAGTGATTTTCAACGCAATTTTCTTGCTGAAGTCGAACGGCAGGGGGGAATTGCAATTGTTGCTTACTCAATTGACGAGGTGATTAAAGGACTGAGTCAACAATCGCCAGCTAAAGCAGGCGGTCTCCTTGCCTAATTTTTTATGCCCCCAAGGGCGGGAGGTAGGGAAAATGAGATCATACAGTTGTATAGCAGAGATGGAGAGCAGCGTTGTTGATACAGATGGCCTTGTTTATCCTGGCATAATCGGGAAACTTGGGGATAAAGAGGTAAGGATAAAAGGAAAAGTAGTAACAAAGGGATATTTCCCTCGGTTATGTATTCGGTGGGAAAGTGGTGAGGGCAAGGGATTATTTGGAAAGGGATTAATTAGTTATAGTGGTAGACCAATCGACCCAGATAGATTGAGATTATTGCCAAGAGTAAAATAGGGGCATGTATAAATGAGGTAGCCTAAACAATCTAATGCCCCACGGGGCGGAAGGTAGGGAGAGATGGGTAAAACAGGAATATATAATT
>Ga0209210_1002788_pt1 | contig 12380 bp, 13 predicted proteins | sample RifGroA1_FD_183991 | JGI IMG/M metagenome (GOLD analysis project Ga0209210, IMG submission 183991) | Contaminated groundwater microbial communities from Rifle, Colorado, USA - Rifle Groundwater A1 (SPAdes) (version 2) | ecosystem: Environmental > Aquatic > Deep subsurface > Groundwater >...
ACTCAGCCCGCTGATGCAGGGTGGTTACTTTCCGCTACCGCCAGAAGGCTTGTTGCCGGAAGTTTGGGCCTTGGACCCGTGCCAGCCTTCTTTGTGTTGGCCGTCGGCAGTTTTTGACCACATATGCTCGTGGCCACCACCGTCACCCTTTGTATAGCTGTCTTGTCGGTGCCCGCCATCTTTCCCGTCTTGCTTAAACGAGATTGAGCCTTGACTGTCTGAAAACTTTGACATCTCACACCTCCACTTCACCTCCTAGGCGAAGTATTAGGTTTCGAATCTTAGGTAAAGAATCACTATACAGAGCCAGCCTTATTAGATCGCACCTCCCTTCTTTGTAGAGTCTATGACCCTTAAATCGCCCCTCTTCTATAAAACCACCCTTAAGCATGGTTCTTAGTGAAAGGTCGTTGTAATCATAGACTTCGGTGTATATCTTGAAGAGGTTATAAGCCTCAAACAAGTGTGCAATGAACAGGAGAAACGCTTCTGGTCCATAACTCAGACCATGGTTTCCGTCACTTAGGTAAGTGGTAATGGAAACATGACCGTTAACGGGGTCAAATCCGTAAGAAAAAATTGTCCCCATTGGTTCGTCGGTCTTGGCCTGACAAATCATGTATTGCTCGTGTCGATCAGCGGTAAAATCCTCTTGAATCTCAGTTTCAAATTCATTTAGAGAAATTTCCTCTTTTCTGCACGAGCAAAAGTCTCGAAAAGACTGACTATTGCGCCACCTCCAGAGTATCGGCAAATCCTCTTCAGTTATTGGTCTAAGGAAAATCCTTCTAGTCCGTGGTCCAACCAAAGAACCCACCCCCTTTCAATGACCAATCTTCCCCAGAGTTATTCCGGAGTTTCTGTTTTGATAGTACCACAATCTGTAAAAATTACAATGGTTTAGTAGTCGTCATTGCGGGTTTTATCTTCTCCTTAGCCTCTGGTTCTGGTATAGATGTTTTTACTGGCAACTCCACAAAAAACGTTGATCCGGTGCCAGGGCCAGTAGATTCGGCCCAAATCTTGCCCTTGTGGGCCTCTACGGTCTTCTTAGCGATAAATAGACCATAGCCTGTGCTGTGGACATTAACTTTGATCGAATCTTTGCCATGGCCACCTTCTTTAAATAGGTTAGCCTTATCTTCATCGGTGATACCCACGCCAGTATCTTTGATAGCCAATAAAATCGTCTCGGTATCTTTTTTTGACAAGGTAACATTGACCGAACCTTTGAGAGTGTAGTTAACAGCGTTTTCAATTAAATTATGTAAGACGTGAGCCAAAATTTGTGACTTGTCAGCGGTGATAGAAAAACTTTGTCGGCCATCGATTTGGGTTTCCAATTTTAATCCCTTAGCCTCAGCGTCAGGTTTTACATCTTTGACCACCTCGAGGACGGCTTCTTTGAGATCAAATTGTTCGGGATTGATAGCAATCTCGTCACGAGATTCGAGAATTTGTGATACGGAAACGATCAGTTTTCTGGTGTCAGAATATGATTGATCCAAGAATTTTTTACCAGTAGCATCTACTTGGCCAAAATCGCCCTCCAGAAGCATAAAAAACATATCCTTGTTTTTTCCGAGGACATTTTTAACGTCATGACTCATAATCCGATTAACACTCTTGAGCCGAGTAGCTAATTCTTCGATTTCTTCGCGTTGAGCAACCTCTTTCATGACACTACGAATGAGCAATAGACCGACAAAAACAGTAATAATTAACAAAATAAAATTAGTTATTTGATCAGGTCGATTGGTGGATACTATTGCTCTAATAAGTAAGAATGCCCACAAGAGAAAAACAAAGGCTTCTGTCGCAATGACCTTAATATTAAACAATTTGTATCTGACAATGGAGATAGAAATAGACGCGACCAAAACAAGAGTAAAGATAGGCCCTAACCAGGTTAGACTATAAATATTAATAAAGGGTAAAATTAAGTCTGTTACCATTGCTAAAACAGAAGAAGATATAGATCCGGCGAGAATATATTTTATCTGCATTCTCTCTATGGCATCCTTATTTTCTTGCAATTCTTTATATAAATTATAATAACCAGCAAAAAAGAATAACATTATGGCAAATTGGTAAAACAGATAGCCACTATTTATCTCGTAAGTCAAACCATTAGTTTTTCCAATAATTTGGGTAGTAAAAAATAAGAAATAAAAAATCACACCGTATAAAATTGTCGGGGCAATGTAAGCTAACTTGCTTTTGTATATCGGACGAGGAAAAACTGAGCTGAGAAAATAAAACGATATTGCTATTGTTAAAGCTGAGACATGAGTGCCAATGACCCAATTAAAGTTCAAATTTAAACCAGAAAAATAGCCAAGTAAGGCTAATATCCAGGCAGAGACAGAAACCGCTAATAAAAGAAATAAAAAATTTACTAATTTTTTAAATCCCTTGGAAGCAATAATTACAGTTAAAAATAAATTAAAAACTATAGATATTACGAGGGTTGGAATTATGTAGGCGTCCATATTCTCTTATATTACCTTAAGACGTTGCAAAAATCTTGTGCAGATATTATTTTTTAAAATAATACTATCTTCTTTGTTCTTAAAAATTAATTTGTTACTCAAGATTTTTTTTGTATGTTTAAAAAATTCTTCTGTAAAATAATATATAGGGACTACTGGATCATCTTCAGATGCAAAATAGTTATATAAAACGTCGCTCTCGTCAATCTTCAATTGATAATTTTGTACTTTATGAAAGGGAAATTTCCTTTTAGCCATCTTCTTTTCCAGTTTTCTCTTGATAAAACAATAGCCTCCTTTTATATTATTTTTTATGCCATATTCAGATAAGACGTTAAACATTAACAGCATAATAATACCTCGAGGTAAGCAGGTTTTAACCCCGCAATCCGTAGCGGGGATGATAATAAATCTCCCTAGTTCGGCTCTCATATCTCGGTCTATTTTTTTTATTTCTGATGGTTCTTCAAAGAAAAAACTTTTTTCTGTGGGCAAAATATCATCTTTGATGATCCTAATAGTAGAAATTATTTTTCCATTACATTTGGCTATGAAGTAAGTGCATCTATTTTCCAGATCATTTTCATCTTTTTCTAAATCAATCCGATATTTTTTAGGGTCAATATATTTATTTTTATCATAAATATTAAATCTCAATCTGAACATCTCATCCATTTCGGCCTGATTATTTGGGATACCAAAATCTACAGCAGTTATACTTTGATCTGAATGTTTAATTTCCAATTTTTTAAGAGGAATCATTTATTTGTAGCCTTTAACTAAAAAGGCTTGGTTACTATAAATTGGAGTAGATCTTAAGGAGACCTTAAAACCAGCTTTTTCAAGCAAGCTCTCTTGTTCACCCACTTCAAGAAATTGATACTGACCGCCAGTGTGAGCCTTTTTTATCTTATAATTATACCAAAAAATCAAAATTGTTGGGTAAATAAATTTTAGCACAGACCAAACTGTTTTTATAAAGCCGTTCTTTTTAAAAGATGTATTTATATGGTCTGTATATATTTTAGCCGGAGAAAATCCTCTATTTAAATTAGAAATTATTATTTTTCCACTGGGCTTAGTGACCCGATACAATTCCGCAAATAAATCTCTTCTTTTTTCTCTGTCGATTGTATAGATAACATTATTTGAGCAGACAATGTCAAAATAATTATTTTCAAAAGGAAGTTTTCGTGTTATGTCTCCTTCTAAAATATTAGCGTTAGGTTCTTTTTGCCTATGAATAGCAACTGCCCCTTCCGAAGAGTCTATACAAGTAACATCTGCTCCGAATTTTCCGAATTTAACAGCTAAGTTGCCCGATCCAGAACCAAGATCTAAAATTTTATCTTTTTGTTTTGGTTCGCTCTGAACAATAATAGTTTCCAGAAGATTTTGATAGGGAATTAGCTCATTTAACGCGTCGTATACCTTAAAATATTTTTTCCAAAACTCCGTAGTTAATGATTTCATAAGATAATTAAATAACACACATATAAAAATGTATAGGCCAACTTGGGAGCCCCCAATCCGTGGCTTTTACCCCTTTAGTATACTCCACACCGTTCCCAAAACAAAAGCCCCGACATGGCATTTCTGCAAACGTCGAAGTTGTGGGACCAAGATCTTATCCGATAGCCTTTCCTAGCTTAGTGATTTTCTGTTCAGCTAAATTATTAGCCCTTTCAAAAATATTCAGTCCATTTTTTGCGATAATCTCGGTTGTAATAAGTGGGGGCAAAAACCTCACAACATTATTATAGTATCCTCCAACTTCAACAATTAACCCATTTTCATAGCACTTCTTTTTTACTTCAGTTGCCATCTCTGGGAAAGGCTCCTTGCTAATTTTATCTTTAACATATTCGATGCCAAACATTAATCCTCTGCCCCTAACTTCTCCAATACAAAGAGATTCACACTCAATAGACTTTAATCTTTCAAACATATTACCTCCCAAATCTTCAACGTGTTTTTCTATATTTTGGTCTTTAACAAGCCTTAGAGCTATTTCACCTGCCGCCATCGCCAACTGGTTACCCCGAAAAGTACCTATGTGTGTACCTGGCTCCCAGATATCTAACTCTTTCTTGTAAATTATCAAGGAGAGAGAAAAACCCATTCCACCCACACCTTTAGACATGGTGATTATGTCTGGCACAGCTTCGGTATGTTCAAACGAAAACAATTTACCTGTTCGATAAAAGCCAGATTGAACCTCGTCAAAAATAACCAAGATATCGTTGTCATGAGCGATCTTTGTTATCTCTTCTAGCCACCCTTTTGGAGGAATATAAGTTCCACCTTCCCCTTGGATTGGCTCAATAATTATCGCGGCCGGTTTGTCTACTCCCGAGTGAGGGTTTTCTAAAACATGTTTAAAATATTTTAAGCACTCTTTCTGGCACCCCAGATTTCCTTGAGTAAATGGGCAACGATAAGAACTACAATATGGCAAGAAGTGAACCCCAGGAATAAGGGGAGGGGCATCTTTTCGGTGAGACAATTTGCTAGTAACGCTTAAAGCTCCCATAGTCATACCGTGATAACCCCCCTGAAAAGCAATGATCGAGTGTCTTTTTTTGTTTATTCTCGCCAATTTAATTGCGGCCTCGACAGCATCTGATCCCGAGGGCCCACCAAAATTTACTTTACATTTACCCTTTAGGGACTCTGGCAAAGCCTCAAGTAAAGATTTTAAAAAACTTATTTTTGTTGGTGTAGGAAAATCGACAGCCTGAGATATTTTACCATCCATTATCTTTAGTCCACTAAGAATATCTTCATTATTGTGGCCCAGATTAAAAACCCCGCAATTAGAAGTGAAATCAATAAATTGATTGCCATCAACATCCTGGAGAATAGATCCTTTAGCCAAATCAAAAGCTAGTGGGATACCTCTTGGATACGAGCGGTTATTACTCTCAAGCTTTTCCTGCTCGGCTAATAATTTGCGCGACTCGAGCCCAGGGACAAAATCCGTTACAATCTTCGCTTGATCAGAAAGATGATATTTATCAAATCCAGACATTTATTTATATACCACCATAATCTGCCTAACAATAAGCTCCTTTGGTTTAATATATTCACCAGAAAAATCAAACCAGACTCGTTTAAAATCGTCCCTTTCTAGTTTTCGAATATTCCCAATCTCTGGATCCTGAAGATAAATATAGTTATTATCAATACCACAAACAACCGAGTAGTGGCCATCGGCAATTTCTGAATCAGTATAATCCTTACGTCCACGAGTAAACCAATCAACAATAACTGGAGTTCCTTTTGCTAACCACTTCTCTATATCAGAAAAAGAACTGTTATTTTTTATTGACACCTTAAAACCTAACTGTTTACCAGCTTTCGCTAATCCTTCAACATCAGTCCCTAAACTTTTTGTCGTACCAGATAATTTAGCTAATTCTTTTTCGCTTTTATTGACACCATAATAATCAAGAACGATCTTTAGACTAGCTGGACCACACATACCAGCGTTAAGAGTTTCCTGAAAAGATTTAACCTTAAGATGTAAATTTTTCTTCATTTTTTTAAATTTTTAATTACTTATCTTTTAATGATTTAGATAATCCATCGTATATATTTAAGCATTCGTTTTTATCCTTGCCTGCGATAGTAAAACCTATTATTGGGCGCTTTTCATCAACAATAGTTACGATTACCCCTGATTTATGACTTCCCATAGGGTACAATAGATTATTTAGTTTGTCAAAAATAACCTTAACCGATTTTATTTTCTTACCATAGCAAAACTGGTCATTTGAGATTAAGAACCCCTTTTGCTCCCACTTAGGCCCCAAAAGCCTTTTAGCAATGTCGTAGACATGAGTACCCCCCGTTCTCCGAGCGTTTGTCTCTATTAAATAAATATCATTAGAACTACCTGCCACGACGGTATCTAAATCAAAATATCCTCGATATCCCATTTTCCAATACTCAGTACCTACAACTTCACCCAACCTTTTTAATTCCTTAGTTATTTTATTACTCAAGATATCTTTACCGAGAGAAACGCCGCCAAAAGAACCAAGCCGATCAACAATTTGTCCACAAACATAAGTAACCTCAGGACCATTTTCATCAACAAAAATTTCGACTGAGGGTGATCCGCCAGCCACACTTTTATTGGCGCTAATATATTCTTCTGCAATAACCAGAGTGTCAGACCAGATGCTATCTTTATCAGTCTTCCTTTCTATTGGTCCAATTTGATTATTTCTTAAAATCTTTAAGCCCCAACCAGACTCACCAAAATTAGACTTAAGCACACAAGATTTATTAGAACCAAGAAACCATTGTCCGACCTGATTAGCCTCATTGATATCTTTACAAATAAAACCTTGAGGTAGTTTTATTTTATTATCTTTAGCTTGAATTTTACCAATTGTCTCTCTAAAGCCACTCTTTGAATCTAAATATTTAACTGTCCAAAGGCTATTTTGTTTAGGCAATTCAGAAATTTTAAATTTTAAATTTAATTTTTTAAGGTTACTGATTAGGAACAAAAATTCATCAGTTATCGCATAAGTAGTAATTGCTATATTTGGGTTAGTTTTTATTATCTTAACAAGGTTATCAAAAACATCTTTATCTTTAAATAATGCTTCACACAAACTAACCTTTATTTTCTTCGGGTAAATATTTTTGATATTTTTATAACCCAAAATATCTGAATTTATTTTTAAAAATGTTGGGTCAATTGGGTAAGGAGTTACTATAACCTTATTATCGCCATCCCAAAAAAATCCTCTTTGGCACAAACTGTGTTCTATTGAAAGTCGACGAGTAATTTCTTTATCGTCTTTAACTTTTTCTATAATATTTCTAAACGCTTCAGCGGTATTAGAAATAACTATTTCTTTATATTTATTTTCCATTTTGTATAAAAAACTAGGGGAGGAGCAAAAAACTGCTTGCCCTCCCCCAGAACTCATTCACTGCTGGTCGTAACGCTTCCAGGCTGTAGTGATGATCAATTCAATCAAATCCTCAAACGAATGGCCGACAAAGCTCGCCATCATCGTCAGAGTATTATTCAAGCCGTGGGTGTTTGGTCCAATGCCTGGATTGTAATTGACCTCCAACAGGTAAACATCTCCCTTTCCCGTAATTCGATAGTCCATCCGCGAATAATCGCGACAGTCGGTAACAACATGAGCATCTCGCGAGTACTCAGTGAGTCGCTCGATCATCGTTGGAGCAAGAGATGCTCTTACCATTGCCTCCTTACCACCACCCCACTTGTATTCATAAGATCGAAGCCGTTTCAATTCCGGCACGGAGTCGCTGAATACAAATTCAAGCGGTGGAAAGATATGCAGATCTGACCCATTGCCGACAAGACCAACAGAGATTTCTCTCCCAACAACAAACTGCTCGACGAGAGCGGGTTGAGAATAGAGGGAAAGAACCTCTTGAACTTGGCGACGTAAGGCTCCAATGTCAGACACGACGCTGTCGTAAGTAATCCCGACACTTGCCTCTTCTCTCACCGGCTTAACAATCACCGGATAAGGAAGGTTGAAGGACTCAAGGTCGGCCAATTCACGAACGAGAAGATGCGGCGCAGACGGGATGCCGTGACTAGAGAGCACTAACTTGGTCTTCTCTTTGTCCAAAGTAAAATGCATGTTGTGAGACGAGGCGCCAGTAAAAGGAATCTCGAGAGCTTCCAGAATGGCTGGAACCGCCGTCTCGTTTGTGTTTCCACCACCGAAGCCTTCGGCTAGGTTAAGAACAATATCAATGTTCTCCTTACGTTTGCGCAGGTTCTCCCAGAGGTCCAAATCAGCTTGAAGCGAACTTACTTCGTGTCCTTTCGCCATCAGCAAATCAATGACCAAGGGAAGAATGGTCTCAATCTCTTTTTCGCAGAGAAGATCATCAGTCGTACCTTTCTTTACTTCCGTGGCTAAGTTGTAGAGAATAAGAATTCTCATCGGACGCTCCTTTCTTACTGTCACAGATCAACAGTCTGTCCATCGTAATCAACACACCGTGAAGTATCAGTTCCAGCCCAAAAATCAAGGGGAACCGGGATCTTACCTCTACCTGGCACATCTGCCACATAAGTAGGGATCGCGATGCCTGAAAGTGTTCGCCTGAGTTCGGTCATAATCTGCCTCTCTTTCTCAATGGGACAGACAAACCGTTCAAGGCCACTCACCGAATCACACCGATAGATGTAATGGGGTAAAACACCCAGGTGATACAGCTTGGTAAAAAGGCAACCAAGCGTTTCCGAATCGTCATTGATCCGATTCAAGAACACGGATTGAGACAAGAGAGCCGTGCAGTTCTTTTTCAGAAAAGCCAAAACTTTTCTTGTCTCTGGCCCAAGTTCGTCTGGATGATTGACGTGAACAAGCACGTAAAAGGGCTTGTTCTCAGAAACCTGCCTGATTTTTTTCACCAGTTCAAGAACCGTGTTATTACCAAAACAGCTAGGGGCATGGACAGGTAACCGTGTTCCAGCCCTGACCACTTTGACACTGTCAATTGTGGACAAAGAAGAAAGCAACCGAAGAGCAACTGTTGGGGTAACAAACGGGTCACCTCCACTCAAGATCACATCATCGATCTCAGAGTGTTCACGAATGTACGAAATACAGTTCTCAACATCACCAGCACTCAAGTCACCCGACGTATCTCCGATTTGTCGTGCCCTAGTACAAAACTGGCAATGAGCCGCACATCGGTAAGACACCTTGACCAATGCTCGATTGCCAAATTTGTGAACGATTCCTTTGACTGGAGAATAGACTGACTCTTCACCCAAGGGATCAGAGATTCCGAATGCTTCTTCCGTTTCAGGTACGCCCTCTAGAGAAAACTGGCGTTTGACGGCCATGCTTCCCTTCTCGATAAGTTCTTGCAGATGGGGGGTAATCTTTTCCCTCAGTAAGCCAACATTGGCAAGCTTACCCATTGTTCCGGTCTCCTTTCTCCCTTGTTTTGCAAGGATTTGCGTTACGGACGATGCAAAAGACCACCTTATATCAACTAAGTCTGATAGGATCATAATGCAGAGAACTGCTATTGTCAAATAACGTAATCTGTGGTAGTTTATGGCAAAATACAGAAATGTCAAAACACGACCACCAAACGACCTTCAATACGCCCCTAGTAAAAATCAAGTTACAAAACCTGAGCAATATTAATCTTTTTGCAAAATTGGAATCATTCAATCCAACGGGAAGCATTAAAGATCGACCAGCTCATTTTATTATTGATAAATTGTTAGAATCAGGGGAAATAAACAAGGACACGACAATTGTTGAATCTTCGTCTGGTAATTTCGGAATAGCTTTGGCCGCCTATTGTAAAGAAAAAGGGTTAAAATTTTACTGTGTTATCGACCCGAATATTTCAGAAACCAACGAATTTCTCATTAATCAATTAAGTACCGGCACAATTAAAGTTGAAAATCGCGACGGTAGTGGCGGGTATTTATTAAATAGAATTAAAGCGGTAAAAAAGTTTTTAGAGGAAGTTCCTAATTCTCATTGGATAAACCAGTACGCCAACACACTCAATGCTCAAGCCCATTACGAAACTCTTGGCAAAGAGATCTGTGAAAGTCTACCACAAATAGATTATGCTTTTATTGGGGTCGGATCAGGTGGGACAATAACGGGAGTTTCAAAAAAGATAAAAAAAGAATTTCCAAACTGTAAAATTGTGGCCGTGGATACAAAAGGTTCGGTGATTTTTGGAGGAAAAGCTGAGAAGCGATACATACCAGGCATAGGATCGAGTATGGTCCCAGATATTTTAAAAGAAGCAAAGATTGATGAAATAATTACTGTTCCAGAAATTAATGCCATAAAATCTTGTCATGAATTATTAAAAACCCATTCTCTTTTTGTGGGCGGATCATCCGGTTCTGTTTTTTCAGCCATTGAAAATTACTTTGAAAATAAACGGGAAGGACCTCTCACGGTAGTGACTATTTTCCCCGATCGTGGAGAACGATATATTAACACAGTCTATAATAAGGATTGGTACGAAAAATTATTTGGTAAATTAAACTAATCAACTATGCTTTATCTAAACGAAAACGATATCTTAAAAATAGGGATAGATTGGAACAAGACAATTGACTCTATAAAAGAAGCTGTTAGATGTTACCGGGATAAAGACTACTCCCAACCAATTAAGCCTTATCTTCGATATCGAGATCTTAAAAATCGAATAATTGCCATGCCTGCCTTTTTGGGAGGAAACTTTAATATCTCTGGTATCAAATGGATTGCCAGCTTTCCTAAAAATATCGAATCAGGGAAACCCCGAGCTAACAGTATAATCATTCTGAATAATGCCAACACCGGAGAAGTTATAAGTTCTATCAACACCTCACTTATCAGTACAATTAGAACGGCATCAGTGAGCGGTTTAGTAATAAAAAACTACATCAAAGCCGGTGATAAAAAAGATTTAACCGTTGGGATAATTGGCTGGGGACCAATTGGCAAAAACCATTTTAAAATGTGCCAGGAGATACTTGGTGATAGGGTTAAACAATATTACCTTTATGATATAAAAGGTGTTGATAAGGGAACTCTTAGTGACCAAGAAAAAAATAAAACAAAAGTAACGGATAACTGGCAAGAAACATATCAAAACGCTGATATTTTTATAACTTGCACCGTTTCAGATGAAAGATATATTAACCGAGAACCGAAAAAGGGATCCTTACTTCTTAATGTTTCTTTAAGAGACTTCAAATTAGATGTTTATAAATATATAAAAGATAATATTATTGTTGACGACTGGGAAGAAGTCTGCCGAGAAAACACCGACATTGAACTTTTTCACAAAGATTGTGGGTTGGAAAAGGAACAAGTAAAATCAATCTCAGAAGTCTTAGAGGATAAAAATTATTTTACTACCACAGGAAGTATAATGTTTAATCCAATGGGAATGGCAATCTTCGATTTAGCAATTAGTAAGTATTATCTAGATCAAGCTAAACAAAAAAATATAGGTATCATCTTAGATTAACTTATCAAACTCAGTATTCACCACATCCTTCTTTTCGGTCATTATTTTTTGACTCCCACCTCAAACCATGCTAAATTTGTTGTATAGAGGCAACAAATTATTTAGCTTAAAAACTCCTATATGAACACCCGAGAAACTATCATCCAAAACCTCATCGACTTTGGCCTAGGCGAAAAAGAAGTCAAGATATACCTAGCCTTGCTCGAGCTGGAAATTGGCACCATAGGCGAAGCCTCAGAGATCGCCGGCGTCAACCGCAGTTCCGCCTACGTCACGATTGAAACTCTCAAAGAAAAAGGGTTGGTTAGTGTGTCATATGATAAAAAGATTCAACAATATGTGGCGACTCCTCCAGAGGCCCTGCTTCAGTCAGCTGAGAGACTATCCAAAAAACAGGAAGATTTGAAAAATAAAATTGCCGAGATCGTTCCCCAGCTAAAAGCTTTAAATAAAAACACTAAGCAAAAGCCTCGAATAATGGTCTTTGAAGGTAAACAAGGTTTATTCAACATCTCCAAAGAAATTATCTCGGGCGACGATAAAACCGTCAGATCAACTTTACCGACTGAGGAATTTTCCAAAATGGGAATAAGAGGGATAAAAACCGTTAATTTAAAATTAGCCGATCAAAATGCCGATTTGATTATTGGTGGTAATAAAACTGGTTTTATTACTAGAGGAAACGAAGACTGGGCGATTGTCATTGAAAACGAAAATATTGCCGAAACGATGAGCAACCTTTTTGATTTGGCTTCCGAGGAAGCCAAGAAGAAATAACTGGCAATCAAAAACTTGAAGTTTATTGCCGATATTGATTACAATAAGTCTATCCCACTCTCACCCCATCGCCCATACCGAAACAAAAAAATC
>Ga0209210_1002790_pt1 | contig 12373 bp, 18 predicted proteins | sample RifGroA1_FD_183991 | JGI IMG/M metagenome (GOLD analysis project Ga0209210, IMG submission 183991) | Contaminated groundwater microbial communities from Rifle, Colorado, USA - Rifle Groundwater A1 (SPAdes) (version 2) | ecosystem: Environmental > Aquatic > Deep subsurface > Groundwater >...
TTAAAGAATATGTTCTAAATCAAGGAAGAAATATTAATCAATTAACTCTTCATGAATTTTCTTGATGCCCCACAGCTTGCTGTGATTGGGAGCTTCACTGTTTATCAAAAATTTTTCGTCGGCGAAAGCCGAGCAATTTTGCGAATAGCTTCAAAAAGAGAGCAAGATTGTGAGCAAGAAAAATTTTATATTTGCGACTTTGTCGCACAAATTTTAAGCAATTTATTTTTAATTAATCTAAATAATATCCTTGAAGAATTATTTCTTTTGGTTTTGGAAAATAAATTTCTTTAACTTCTTGTTGAAACATTGTCTCGTGTGAAACAACTTTTTCCCAATAAATTTTGCAAGCGTGTTTATCTGTTACATTACATTCTTCTCCGTTGTCAAAACAAAATCCATCAGGGGTTCTTGCCCCACAATTATTTTTTGTTTTCATTTTAATTAGAATTCTTTGTTCTTTATAATTTTCCCTAATCCATTCCAGAAAAATTATTTGGATTCATAGAATTATTTTTTGAGCCCTTTGACGCAATCACGTCGTCAATTCTTAGAATCATTATCGCGACTTCTGAAGCAGAGTCAATTGCCTGTGACTTTACTTTGTATGGCTCAATAATTTTTGCTTGTAAAGTATCTTCAATAGAATTTTTAAAAAGATTTAATCCCACATTTTTTCTTCCTGAATTGTGTTGGGATTTTAATTCTGTCAAAGTATCAATTGGATCAAGTCCTGCGTTTTCTGCGAGCGTCGTCGGTATAAATTCCAACGCGTCTGCGAATTCTTGAATTGCTAATTGTTCTCGTCCGCCGAGCGACTGCGCGAATTCTCTTAATCGTTTTGAAATTTCTAATTCAATTGCTCCTCCGCCTGGAACAACAAGACAAGAAGTTAAAGAACTTGCGATGTCGCCGAGCCCGTCGCGAATTGCTCTTTCTGTTTCATCTAAAACATGTTCTGTTCCGCCATGAATTAAAATTGTAACCGCTTTTGGATTTTTACATCCGACGATATAAGTCATTTTGTCCTCACCTTGTTTTATTTCCTCTACGACTTCTGATCTTCCCAATTGATTATTACTTAGTTCATTTAAGTTGCTCACAATTTTTCCCCCAGTTGCTTTTGCAATTTTTTCCATATCGCTTTTTGCAATTCTGCGAACTGCGTAAATTCCAGATTTTGAAAGAAGATATTGCGCGAACTCGTCAATTCCTTTTTGACAAAGCACAACATTTGCCCCAGAGGATTTAACTTTCTCAATCATTTCTTTTATTGTTCTTTCCTCTTGCTCCAAAAAATTTTGCAGTTGCTCTGGAGTTGAAATAGAAATTTTTGTGTCAATCTCTGGATTTTTTAATTCAAGCGGAAAATCCAAAAGTGCGATTTTAGCATCGGTAATTTTTTGTGGCATGTCCTGCGAAACTCTTTCTTTGTCTAAAACAATTCCTGAAATTAATTTTGTATTTTGAATTCCATCTCCTTTTGCTTTTACAATTTTTATATTTTCTAAATTTACATTTCCGTTTTCTTCAATTTGTTTTACTGCTCTCACAATTATTTCTGCGAATTTTTCTTTTGAGCCCTCGGCACTTTTTCCAGTCATAGCAGTTATTGCAACTTGTCGCAAAACATCTTCGTCGTCAGGGGTTATTCGCAAAGAAATTTCTTTTAAAATTTCCTGTGACTTTTCTGCTGCGATTCTGTAGCCCTTTGTGATAACTGTCGGATGAATTTTTCTGTCTAAAAGTTTTTCTGCATTTTCTAAAAGTTTTCCTGCAATCATAACCGCTGTTGTTGTTCCGTCGCCAACTTCTGCTTCTTGCGTCTTCGCGATTTCAACCATCATTTTTGCAGCAGGATGTTCAATTTGCATTTCATCTAAAATCGTAACTCCGTCGTTGGTAACAATAATTTCTCCAGTAGGTGAAACTAACATTTTGTCCATTCCTTTTGGCCCCAAAGTTGTCTTTACAATATCTGAAACCATTTTCGCAGCCATAATATTATTTCTCTGCGCGTCTTTTCCTAAAAGTCGTTGCACATCTTCAGGCATCAACACAACTTGTTTATCGCTCATGAAAATCTAACCTCGCTTGTAATTAATCCTCTTTGTTTTAATCTTTCAATTTGTTCTCTGTTTGGTCCAATATCATAATCAACACTTTTTAGATTATTAAAATAAATTCTATTTCGAGTTTTCAAAACAAAACCCATTCCAATTGCTTGATATCTTTCTCCTTTTCTTGCAGGAATAAAATCATTCATTCCGACTCTTTTTTGCTCAAAGGGAATATCAAATTCCTCTCTTAAAACTCTTTCAAGTATTTGTGCATGAATATCTTGAGGCGAATTTCCTATTCTAAGATAATCTTCTCCATCAATAACTAATTGAACAAATTTTCTTGATTGATCTTCTTCTGGAAGTATTACTCGTGGTTTGTCGCTCATAATCTCCTCTCCCCATTTATTTTTGATAAATCTTTTACTCTTACTGGAACAATTTCAATTCCATTTTTTCTCGCATTTCCAATTTCATCTTGAGTAATTTCTCTGTAACAAGAAAAAGATGCTTCATAATAATCTGCGGTTAATCTTGAACTATCTGGAATATGGGCTAATTCGGGAAATTCTTCTAAAACTTTTTGCTTTCCAAAAGCGCAAGTTTCAAATCTTCCATTACAACGAACTAAATAAAATTGTTCAATCATAAAATTATTCCTTTATTTTTGTTTTTAAGCATTGTTGTGATTTAACATAACAAAAAAGTGGTAAACAATATTTATAAGTTCTGAAAATATAAATAATTATGGAGAACATTATTGTGGCGGATTTGATGACGCGGACGCCGATTACAATTGGTCCAAAAAAAAGTTTGTATGAAGCTGCGAAAATTATGGTTAAAAAAAGAGTGGGCTTTATTCCTATTGTTGATAACAAAAAACTCATCGGCATTCTCTCTCAAAAAGATATTCTCTGGGCAATTGTTAAAGGACCAAAACACGATTTAGAAAAAATAAAAGTTATTGACATTTCTCCTCGGAAAATTGCGACAATAAAACCTTCAGCAACTTTGAAAGAAACAATTGAGAAAATGAAAAAAACCAAATTTGAAAAACTGCCTGTGATTTTGAACGGAAAGCTCGTCGGTATAATTACTTCAAAAGATATTTTAAGTTTTAATCCAGAGGCCTACCCTGAGTTAGAAGAATTAAAACAAATTAGAGAAGAATCTGAAAAATTAAAAAGAATAAAACTCGCGAAAGAAAGAAAATCTTTTTATGAAGGGGTTTGCGAAGAATGCGGAAATTTTGAGACACTGTTTAAGATCAATGGAGTTTTGATGTGCGATTCTTGCAGAAGCACGATGTAATTTTTTTATCTAAATATTTAAATACTTCTCTTCTTTAAGTATAAAATATAAAAAAGAAAATAAAAATGGAAAAAGATATAGGAAAAATTCCGAAAAACGACACAGCAGAAATTATTGTGCGAATTGATGACTTCGGAGGAAAACGCGGATTGACTGTTCGCGAATTTGTAACAAGCGATAAATATACTGGATTTACAAAAGCAGGTGTGAGGATTCCTTCAGAACATTTTTTAAAATTCAGAGAAATGATAAATTCAATTTCACTTGACGAAATGACAAGTTTGGAAGGTCAAGAAAAATTAAGTTCTGGAAAAAAAGAAAAGAAAATTCCTGACGAAGAAGTGCAGGATTATTGAAAATAATTTTTTAAAATTTTAAGGGCAGGAAAAGAGAGAGCGGTTTTGTTTTTTTAAAAAGTTAGGGGTATTAACCCAAATTAAAAATAAATAATTCTGAAGCAGGTTTGTTAAACTTATTTGCATTCAACTTTGCTCAATGAAAATTCCAATAACCCTGTGAAATTTTCTTTGCATTAATAATCTCTTGAAAATTTTTCGTCGGCGGAGCCGAGCGATTTCGCGAGATCGCCTCAACAAAAAAGCGAGGTCGCGAGTTAGGAGACGTTTGAATAATTCACTTTTTTCTGTCGCAAAAATATTTTTGCAAACTTTATAAAAAATTTCCGATGACAAAGTTAATTATTTTTTGCATAAATCAAAATTAAATTTCAAAAACCTATTTTTACAAAGTTCTCTTAGAAAAATTTTAAATTACACGCGTAAGTGTGCAAATTTCTGTGCGACAATGTCGCGAAAATCCCAAAGAGTTTTTACACTCTCACTTCAACTCTTTCAAAATAATTTTCAACAATTTTTTTCAATTCATTTAAATATTCTTCAGAAGTGTTTTTTTGTTTTTTGAAATTCTCATCAAGAAGTTTGTCTTGTTTTTTAAAACCCTGAAGGCAAAATCTTTTTGGTTTATTTTTTATTTGATTAAGCCATTCTGCAATTTTTTTTACTTCATCTTTGTTATGGAGATTTTCCAAAATAGTTGTTCTGAATTCATAATTTTCAAGACCAGAAATTAATTTTATGCTCTGTTCAATTTTTTCAAAGTCAGGTTTTTTACCGACGACAAATTCATAATTTTCTTTTGAACTTTTAATATCCATTGAAACAAAATCAATTAAATTTTCATCCAAAAGTTCTTTTAATTTCTCTGGAAAACTTCCATTGGTATCAATTTTTACAAGATAACCAAGCGCTTTTATTTTTTTTACAAAATCTTTTTCTAAACTCATTAACGGCTCCCCACCAGTTATGCAAACTGCATCAAGATATTTTTTTCTTTTTTTTAAAAATTCCAAAATTTCATTTTCAGAATATTCTTTATTAAAATTTGTTAAAACTAATTCTGGATTGTGGCAAAATCCGCACCTGAAATTACAGCCGTGCAAAAATATTGTGCAAGCTATTTTTTCTGGATAGTCAATCAAAGTTGTTTTTTGAAATCCTTGAATTAACATGAATTATTTACAATCTTGAAAGTTTTTCTATCTTTCCATTCTGCTTGTTTTCCTGCATTCCATTGTTGCACTGGCCTAATGTATCCAACAATTCTCGAATACACTTCACATTTTGTTCTACTTTTTTTCATTATGAATCTTCCCAATTATTTTTTGGTTTTTCTCCTTGAATCGCGTCGATAACTTGCGCGCGATTTGCAATTTCTATTTCTGAAAAATTCATTTCATCGTCGCATTTTGGGCAATATTCGTGCTCACCTTCAAGATATCCATGAATCGGACAAACAGAAAATGTCGGAGTTAAAGTAAAATACGGCAACCTGAAATTTTCTGAAATTTTTTTTACTAAAATTTTTACTGCTTCTTTTGGAATTTTTTCTCCTAAAAATCCGTGGAAAACCGTGCCTCCGGTGTATTTTGTTTGAAGTTCATCTTGCAATTCTAATGCTTCAAATAAATCATCTGTGAAATTGACAGGGAGATGAGTTGAATTTGTGTAATAAGGTTCTGCTTTAAAATTTTTTACAGCATTTTCATTTGCCACAATTATTTTTCCAAGTCGTTTTTTGTCATTTCTTGCAAATCTGTAAGTCGTGCCTTCTCCAGGAGTTGCTTCAAGATTGTAAATGTTACCTGTCTCTGCCTGATACTCTTCTAATTTTTTTCTCATAAAATTCAAAACCTCGACGGCAAATTCTTTCCCCCTTTCAGTTGCAATATTTTCTCCAGACATGAAATTAATTATTGCTTCATTCATCCCCAAAATTCCAATTGTAGAAAAATGATTTTTCCAATATTGCTCAAATCTTAAATAAACATTCCGCAAATAAAATTTTGAATAAGGATAAAGTCCGCGTTTTGTAAAATTTTCTATTGCTTTTCTTTTTATTTCTAAACTTTCTTTCGCAAGTTCCATAAGGGTTTCAATTTTTTTTAAAAATTCTTCTTTGTTTGTTGACGTGAAACCAATTCTCGGAAGATTTATTGTTACAACTCCGATTGAACCTGTTTGCGGATTTGCTCCAAATAAACCCCCGCCTCTTTTTCTTAATTCGGTCTGATCAAGACGAAGACGACAACACATGCTTCTCGCGTCTTCTGGTTTCATATCTGAATTTATAAAATTAGAAAAATAAGGAATTCCATATTTTGCAGTCATTTCCCAAAGGGGATTATAATCAGGGTTTTCCCAATCAAAATTTTTTGTAATATTATAGGTTGGAATTGGAAATGTGAAAACTCTTCCATGCGCGTCGCCTTCAATCATGCATTCTGCAAATGCTTTATTTATCAAAATCATTTCATTTTCAAATTCTTTGTAAGTTTGTTTTTGCGGTTTTCCACCGACGATAACTGGCTCATCTTTCATATATTCTGGAACTTTCAAATCCATTGTTATATTTGTAAAAGGTGTTTGGAATCCAACTCTCGTCGGAACTGCGAGATTAAATAAAAATTCCTGCATTGCCTGTTTTACCTCCCCATAATTTAAATTATCATATCTTACAAAAGGAGCAAGGAGAGTATCAAAATTTGAAAATGCTTGCGCGCCTGCGGTTTCTCCTTGAAGAGTGTAAAAAAAATTTACAATTTGTCCGAGAGCAGTTCGCAAATGTTTCGGAGGTTTTGAAGAGGCCTTTCCACTCACTCCAGTAAAACCAATCATTAACAAATCTTTCAAGTCCCAGCCAACACAGTATGCTCCCAAAGTTCCTAAATCATGAATATGTATCTCTGCATTTTCGTGCGCGTTGCGAATTGCTTCGGGATAAATTCTTCTCATCCAATAATTTGTTATTATTTTTGTAGCAACATAATTATTCAATCCTTGAAGGGAAAATCCCATGTTTGAATTTTCTTTTACCATCCAATCATCTAAACCAATATAATCGTCAACAACTTCAATTGTATCAAACAACCCTTTGACATTTCTTAATTCTTCGTGGCTTTTTCTGTAAAGAATATATGCCTTCGCAACTTTTGCGTGCCCCTCTTCGATCAAAATTTTTTCAACTAAATCCTGAACTTCTTCAACTCCCGGAATTCCATTTTCCCCATATTTTTCTGTGAGTGTTTTCACGACGAGATTCGCAAGTTCTTCCGGTCTTTTTCTATCTGTCCCTCCAACGGCTTTTGCTGCTTTCCAAATTGCTTCTGCAATTTTTTCTTTATCAAATAACACCACATTCCCGTCTCGCTTTCTTATTTTATGAACCATTTTTATAAATTTTTTATTTCTTTTTTAATCCTAAAAAATTTACTTTTTGTTTCTGTAAATTTTTGGGAATCTCAAAACCGCACGATAATTTTTATTTTATTAATGTAATTTACCTTTTGGAATTTTTTTATTTTGGGTAAAATCTTTTAAGGTTTTGAGATAATCTCCAACATCTTGAAAGTCCCTGTAAACACTCGCGAATCTTATGTAAGCAATTTTGTCAATTTTTTTTAATGCACGCATCACAAGTTCCCCTATAAATTTACTTTGGATTTCTTTTCCTCTATTCCGAATTTTTTCTTCAATTTCTTCAATAATTTTTTCAATTGCTTCTCTTGATACAGGCCGTTTTTCACACGCCTTGATAATTCCTAAAAATAATTTATCGCGATTATATTCCTGTCTGGACTTATCTTTTTTCACAACAATTAGCTCAATTTCTGGACGCTCAAAAGTTGTAAATCTTTTTTTGCATTTCATGCACTCGCGTCTTCTTCGAGTAAAACCATTTTCACTATCTCTTTTGTTTGTGACTTTTGTATCTTGATGTCCGCAATAAAAACACTTCATTTTCACCAACCTACCATATATTGTATCTATAAGATATTATTAATCAATATTTAGTATTTTTTACTTTTACAAAAATCTTCAGAAGTATTTAAAGATTTATAACTACTAAATTTTACGACACTATTTTTTGGGAAAAAGTTCGGAAATCATCTCATCAACTCACACATTTTGCAAATTTTATTTCTGCACGGCTCTCCGCAATTTTCACAATAAAAAATATTTTTTTGTTGGTGGGATTTTAATTTTTTCTTAATTCTTTCCAAATTTTTTATTATATTTAATTTTTCCTTGTCAGTTAATTCATTTAAAAATTTTCTAACCTGAATTCTGTAAGAATCAATCGCACACGGGCACGGCTCATAATGAACAGGAAGTTTATTTTTTTTGGAAAATTTTCTGACTTCATTTTCTGAAATATAAAATAAAGGTTTTATTCTTGTGATAAATTTTTTGTCTTTTTTATTTTGTGTAATTATTCCGCTGTTTGCAGAAAGTTGCGGGCTTCCTTTCAAAACATTTAATAAAAAGGTCTGGGCTTCGTCGTCGAGGTTGTGACCTGTTGCAATAAAATCTGCGTTTAATTTTCGTGCCTCTTTATTCATTATTGATTTTTTTATCACTCCGCAAATCGCGCAATTTTTCAACTTATTTCCAAGAGGTTTATTTTTTTCCTGAATCGCAGTTCGCAAATAACACATTGAATTCCCCATTTCTTTTTTTATATCATAAACATGAAGTTTTATTTTCAAATTATCGCAAAGTTTTTCAATTGCTTCAAGACATTTTTTACTATAATTTCCCATCCCCAGATAAATATGAAATCCCTCGACGCTGTAACCAAATTTTTTCAGCAAATATGCAGTTACTGAAGAATCTTTCCCGCCTGAAAGCGCGACTAAAATTTTTGATTTTTTATCTATTTTGATTTTTTTCAAATCTGCTTTGACTTTTTTTTCTATATCCATAAAAATAATTAGGAAAGTGGTTTTAAAGAAGTTTTGATTAACTTCAATCCCTCTTGAACTCTTCGCTGAATTTATAAATAAATAATTCCTAATTAAATTATGAAAGAAAAAAATAATTTCTTGTTAATCTCTCTTGACGACGAGAAATCCAAACCTCTCGCAGAAGTTTTGTTAAGTAAAATTTGCAAAGAAATAATTGCTCTTCTTTCTCAAGACGAACTTAGTGAAAAAGATATTTCTGAAAAATTAAATTCTCCAATAAACACAGTTGAATATAATTTGAAAAAATTGCTCAAAGCAGAACTGATTGAAAAGTCCAGCAATTTTTTCTGGAGTGTCAAAGGGAAAAAAATTCCAACTTATAAACTTTCAAATAAAACAATAATCATCTCCCCAAAAAAGTCAAATTTAAATTCAAAAATAAAATCTCTCTTGCCTGTCGCGATTCTCGTAGGAGTTGGAACGTTTTTAATAAAAAATTTAACAAAAATAAAACCAATTGAATTTCAGGATTCTAATTTGCTCAAAACAACAATTGAAAGTTCAGGCGCAGAATCTTTTGTTCAAAACGCAAATATTTTTTGGACATCTGTTCCTGCATGGTTTTGGTTTTTATCAGGTGCAATAATTGTCTGCGCAATTTTTTATATTTTAAATTGGAGGAAAATATAATGAAAGAATTGAAAGGGGGTTATAAATAAATGGAAAAATCAGTAACAATAACTTTGATAATTGTCGTCGGTGTTTTGATTCTGGGAACAATTGGTTTCACAACTTTTAGTTCAATTGTAAATCCCTTGGAAAATAAAATTTCTGTAACAGGACAATCAACAATAAAAGCAATACCTGACTTAGTTGCAATTTATTTTGATTCAACTGCAAGGGCAAGCACAAGTTCAGAAGCAACTGAAAAAAATGCAGAGATTGTTGAAAATTTAAGAACTGCGTTAATAAAAAAAGGTTTTGAAAACAAAGACATTCAGACAATGAACTTTAATGTTTACGAAGATTTTGATTACACAAATGATGGAAGAAAATCAAGAGGGTTTGTCGCGACTCAAACAATTCGAATTATTATGAGCACAGAAGATTCTTCAAAAATTGGCGAAGTTGTCGACGCTGGAATTGAAGCAGGCGTTCCAATTTCTTATATAAATTTTGAACTTTCTCAAGAACTTGAAAACAAATACAAATCAGAGTCAATGAAGGCCGCAGCAGAAGACGCGAGAATCAAAGCAGAATCTGTTGCAGAAGGTTTAGACAAAAAAGTCGGAAGTTTGGTTTCTGTTTCAGTAAATGAATTTGGATATTATCCTTGGAGAATGTACGATGCCGTAGCAGGAGCAACAAGCGAAGAAATGAAATCAGCGACGACAAACATTCAACCATCTGAACAAGAAATCTCATCAAGCGTAACAGCGGTTTTCAGGATACGATAATTTTTAATTTTTATTTTCTAATTCTTTTAATTTTTTATTTTTTCTGAAGATTAAATTTATAAATTCCTTTTTCATTATTTTTTTATGAAACAAAATTATTATCGGGGATTATTTTTAATTGCAGGGCTTTATGATTTTATTTTGGGGGTCGGTTTTTTATTTTTTTACAAACAGATTTTTTATTTTACTGGAATGAATCTTCCTGAAAATCCGGCTTACTTAACTTTTTGCGCAGTCTTAATTATGCTCTTTGGGATTTTGCTTTTTATGATCTATTATGATTTAAACAACAGCAGACGAATGATAATTTATTCTGTTTTAATTAAATTTGGTTATGTCTCAACTGTGTTGTATTATTATTTTCTCGTCGGAAAAGATTATGTTGACGCGCCTTTTTTGATTTTCGCTGGCTTTGATTTTATATTCGCGATTTTATTTTTAGAATCTTTGAAATTTGTTAGAAAATGAACAAAACAAAAATATTTATAATCTCTGCAATAATTCTCTTGGGGATTATACTCTCATCAATAATTTGGGAAAATAAAAAAATGTCAGACAAAAAAATCGCTGTGCTTGAAACAAATCACGGAAATATTGAAATAGAACTTTATTCTGATATGCCGATTACTTCTGGAAATTTTCAAAAATTAGTTGAACAAGGTTTTTATGATAAAATTATTTTTCACAGAATTATCGACGGATTTATGATTCAAGGCGGAGACCCAACAGGAACGGGAATGGGCGGGCCGGGTTATAAAATCAAAGACGAATTCACGCGCAAAGGCGGGAACAAAAATTTTCGTGGAACAATTTCAATGGCGAATGCAGGACCAAACACAGGCGGAAGTCAATTTTTTATAAACTTGGTTGACAATAATTTTCTTGACACAAAACATCCTGCATTTGGAAAAGTCATTTCTGGAATAAATGTCGTCGACAAAATTGCAAAAGTTGAAACTGATTCAAGCGACAGACCTTTTGAAAATGTAACAATTCTTAAATCTTGGATGAAGAAATAATCTTTCAAAAAAGTTGAGATAAATTTATGTAATATAGTATAAGGGAGAAAATTTTCGCGAAGAATCCAAAAAGATGGGAGAGGGTTTGAGTTCGGTCGCGAATAGAAAAGCTGAAAAAATTTCCCACAGAATTTTTTGAGCCACAAAAATCCTAACAGAACAAAAAGATTTTTGTTGGAAACCGCTTAGGTTTCTTTTCAATCTTTCATTTCAATTTTTATATTAACAGATTTTGGAATTTGCATTCTCATAATATGGTGCAAAACTTTTTCGTTTGAAGGCAGATCAATTAGTCGTTTGTGAATTCTCATTTCGTATTTGTCAAAAGTTGCTGTGCCGTTTCCGCAAGGCGACTTTCTTGTGGTTATTTTTAATTTTTTAGTTGGAAGCGGGACTGGTCCGCGAATGGGAATGCCTGATTTTTTCGCGATGTCGCTGATAGAATTGCAAATTTCATTCAACATATTTATATCTATGCTGTTAAGTTTGACTCTTACTTTTCCCATACAAAGATGTGCAAAAAATGGTTTAAAAATCTTTCACTTGAAAATATTTTTGAAAATTATTATTAAACTGGGCTTTGCGTAAAACCAAAATATAAATTAATCTTTCTTACTTGTTGTTGTTCTCCTTCAGAAATTCTTGCTTGTCTTGCGAAAAAATTTAATTCTGCAACAGCATCTTCAATTTCAAAAAGTTTTGTTAAATTCTCAAGAGTTGGATAAAAACTATCTGGAAGTGTTGGCTCTTCAATTTCATCTGTTAAATCTTTAATAGTTCTTAAACAAAATGCTCTTGAAAATTTTCTGCAAGTAAAACGCATTATAGGTAAAACCAAATGATTATAAATTGGATTAATGAGATGACTATCTACTGGTCGACGGACATTTTCTCTAATATAATATTTTAATTTTTTCATAGAAAATTTAATGAACAGGTTTATTTAAATCCTTCTTAAAACGATTCTGTCAACTGAAAAGGTGATAAAATAATTAATAAAAAATAATTTGCGACGATTTGTCGTCGAGAAGTTAACATTTTCGGTATTTTTCGCCAATTAATTTTCGACGGCTTCAGATAGTTGGGGTAAATTGTTAATCCTTGCATCCAAAGTTCTGCTGTTCTAAAACTTTTTAATCCGCGAAATACATGCAGGAACAAATCAATATCTGAATTAAATCTCTCAACTCGATTATTGCTAATCGACAAAAATTTTCCGTCGTGAAAAATTAATTTTGGTTTAAAATGTATCCATAGTAAATG
>Ga0209210_1002791_pt1 | contig 12367 bp, 17 predicted proteins | sample RifGroA1_FD_183991 | JGI IMG/M metagenome (GOLD analysis project Ga0209210, IMG submission 183991) | Contaminated groundwater microbial communities from Rifle, Colorado, USA - Rifle Groundwater A1 (SPAdes) (version 2) | ecosystem: Environmental > Aquatic > Deep subsurface > Groundwater >...
GCGCCGTTGAGGGCGGTTTGTACGGTCTTGGAACAGCCATTTCAGAAGAGGCGCTAGGCGACCCGCAGTCAATCGGTGAAAAGATTGTTTCTTATGTGGGTGTTGGCGCACTTTTTGGCGCAGGTGTTGGCGGTGCTTTTGGGGCAATCGGCGGTGCACTTCTGAAGCCTGAAGCAAAGGCGCTCATTTCTGAGATTGATGACGTAAAGCCTCCACGTGCGCCGCTCACAGAAGAGGAACAATATTTGCGCTATGGCGGCGGGGCAACCCCTCCGAAGCCAGGAGAAAGCATCGTTCAAGCCCTTGACGAAATGGGTGTACCGATTGAGAAGCAGCAAAGCGTAATCGAGGGGCTAACCGAGCTTAAGCCGAACGCAAAAGAAATTAGAGCTGCCGCCGAGATTCTTGATGCTCCTGTTTTAGAAAGCCAAGTAAGCGCAAGTAAGCACGTTCAGGATTGGGATTCGATGCTTTCTCAATCTCCCACGACCACGGGTGTTGCAAGGCAGCAGGTGTTTCAGAAGGGCTATGACAGGGCTGAGCAGGTGGTTGGCCGGTCATTGGGTGAAGGCGCTGACATGTCTGCCGCAGAGATTGGAAACGCCCTTAAGCAGTCAGTAGCAACCAGGCTTGAGGCAGAACGCGCACCCATTACACAGCTTTACGAAGAACTTAAATTAAGCACAAGCGCCGTCCCGGTCAGCGAAAATTCAACTGCGTCAATAGCCAGGAACATCAGAAAACTAGAGGGCGTTGAGCTTTCCCCGTCGTCTGCCGAAGCAAAACTAGCAAATAATGTCGCCGATGAAATTGCCAACCTCAAAACGGTTGACGATATTAAGCGGTACAAGACTATTTTAAACCGGAATGCTGCACCGGAAACCAGGTTCATCGTCAGGCAGATTTCAGAGAAGTTAGACAACCTTGAAGAAAACACCGTTCTTCGGTTTGCCGAAACCATGAGAACAGGCAAGGCTAAGGAACGCATTGAATCGCTGCTTGATCAACACAAGGTTGCAAAAGCCGGTTATAAAGAATTTCGCGGCAAAATGCAGGAACTCGGCAACGTAATCGGCAAAAAGAAGATATACGGGCCGCAAGATTTCTTGGACTACATAGAGGAAATCACGCCCGAGAAGTTTGCCCGCAGACTGTTTGCAAAAGACAACTCTGAATTTCTGACGTTCTTTAACAAGAACTTTCCAGAAGAAACCAAGCTGCTCATGCAGTACGAGCGGGCAGCGATAAGAAACGCGGCCATGAAAGACGGAAGGCTGCAGGTCACTCAGGTTATTCGGCAATATGACAAGCTAAGCCCAGAGCTTAAAAAGATCATGTTTACCGATGTTGAACGCAAGATGATTGAGGCGTCCAAGACCTACATCGAGGCAATGCCGAAGAACATTAACCCAAGCGGAACGTCAAAATCTGAGGCTTATCGCAGGTTCTTTGAAAACCCGCTTTCTGCAACCGCGCAGTCAATCAAAGATAAGGCATCCTTGTACACAATTTCCAAACTTGTGGACAAGACCGGAGGCGCTGGAGCGCCACAGGCAAAGTTACTGATTAGGCTTGAGCAGCTTGCACAGGAAACGTCAAAGAATATTAAGTCCTCAATCAGCGCTTTTGTGTCTGGCGCAAAAAGTAAACAGGTATCCATTGCCATTCCTGCGTCAGTCAATTACCTGGCAAGTACGCGCCTAGATGGACAGAACAAAGAGCGCAAAAAGAAAAGCAAAGAGGAATTCTTCGCCCGCCGCTACGCCGAAGTTTCCAACATTGTATCTAACCCCTCGATGATGTCAGACAACATTTCTAAAAACCTCATGGGCATCCGAAAGACGGCTCCGAAGGTCAGCGAAATGATGACCTCAACCGCAATTCGTGCCGCTGAATTCCTATATGAGAAGGCACCAAAGAATCAGAATGTACAGTACTCACTGAGCCCTAGTATTAAAAAATGGCGTCCATCAGACGCAGACATTGCAAAATGGGAGCGCTACGTAACGGCGGTAGATAACCCCGCAAGTGTGCTTACAGATCTTAAGAATGGAACCATTACTAGAGAAGGTATTGACGTTCTTAAAAACGTATATCCAACCATGTACAGCGAAGTGGTTCAGGGAATCATGGAGAGCCTGACGGAGTTAAAACAAGATCTACCATATCAAAAAAGGCTGCAATTAAGCCTGTTTTTTGACATTCCGATTGATTCCGCAACCGATCCAAAATTCATCGCACAGATGCAAGCATCTCACGCACAGGCTCAGCAGCAGGAGCAGCAAAGCAAGGGAATTAATATGAGCGGGATGGCAAAGAGCGAACAAGCATCGCGCTTACAATCAGGAACCGAACGCTTACTAAATAGGGGTGCATAATGGCCGCGCAGACTCACGACATTTTCATTGAACAGGGATCAACTTTCAGAATGCGGCTGCGTCCGGCTTCGGCTACCGTAGATTTCACGGGGAGCACGTTTCGTGGTCAGATCAGAAAAACCGCCGCGGCTGCCGACGTCATAGCCGAGTTTCTGGTTACAACCGGAAATGACGGTACGTCTTACTATGATCTAACCCTAACTGCAGCGCTGACAGCTGCCATTCCAACATTATCAAACAGGACCACGGTTTATCGTTATGACGTTGAGGCGCTGCTTGCTGACGGTCGCGTGATTAGATTGATTCAGGGATCGGTTACCGTTTATCCAGAGGTGACTAAATGAGCGAGATCTCGTTGACCGTTGAAGATAGTGGCGAAACGATAGAATTATCTATCTCGACCACCATTGTGGAAATCACGCTTAACATTGATTCTTCTGCGGCAATTTCAGAGGCAAACGCTGCGGCTTTTGCGCTTGCGGCAGCAGCATCGGCTCTCGCCGCGCAAGCCGCATCGGATGCGATAGTAATAGAGACAGCAGCGAGCGCGGCGGCGGCTCAAGCCAGCGCAGCAGCAGCAGCCATATCAGAAACAAACGCAGGACTCAGCGCGGTAGCAGCACAGGAAGCGGCAGCGGCAACGGGACTAGCCAGAGACATAGCGGTTACAAGTGCATCAAATGCCTCGGCCAGCGAGATTGCAGCCGGTTTATCAGAAGCAGCAGCAGCCCTATCTGAAACCAATGCGGCCACATCAGAAAGTAATGCGGCTCAATCTGCGATCGATGCCGACGCGAGTGCAGACGCTGCAGCCCTGAGTGCAGCAAGTTTCAAGCGCTTCAACTCCAACACCACATGGAACGGCACCGACACCGATAAGACCGTGGACGTTTCCGCGACTATAACCGATGCAACAGCGGCTACATGGCAGCTAAAAGATAACGCCAATGACTATGAGGTTCTTGGCGTGAAGATCACCACACCAACTGCGACCTCGGTTTACATCTATTCCAACCCGCCGCTTGCTGCTGGCGACTACAAACTTATTGGAGTGCAATAATGAAACAGGCCATCTCTTTACTTCTGATCATAAACCTCGTTTGCTCGAATGCCTTTGCGCTTGTTGTAAATGGACCATTGAAGGGCGCATCCCTCGAAAGCGCTGCCGCAGATCCCACGGGCGTGACTGGTCGGGTGTATTTCAATACCGGGATTTCAAAGCCAAAGTTCTACAACGGTTCGGCGTGGTCACTCTTTGGTGACGGCGATTTAAAAGCAGACGGAACGGTCGCGCTGTCTTCAGATTGGAATGTTGGTGCTCACTCGATTACAGCGTCTTCATTCGTCGGTGCTCTCACCGGAAACGCAGACACCGCAACAAGTGCCACAACGGCAACGACCGCAGGGAACGTGTCCGGCACCGTGGCGATTGCAAACGGAGGCACCGGGCAGACCACGGCAGGTGCGGCGCTGAATGCACTCCTTCCCACACAGACGGGCAACGCCTCAAAAGCACTTGTCACCGATGGAACGAATACCAGCTGGGGCACCGTTTCGGGCGGCTCGGGACTCGACAACGCAGTAACCAACCCAAGCGCTGCGGTGGATACCTCGGGCTGGACCCTGTACGATGTACCCGGTGGTGATGAAGCATCATTTTTAAGAAACGCGGACAGTGCCGCCACGAAAATCAACGGAATAGCGTCGTTCATGTTTGCTCCCGGTGGTGAAGGTGACTACGTTGAAACCGCCGCACTAACGCTCGCGAATGAAATCACGGGTGATTGCGAGGCTTCTATTTCCATTTACGGGGACGCCTCTCCTTACCGAATTTCACTTAGAGACGCATCCTCGGAGCTGCTGGGAGTTACGGGCATCAGCAGCATAGGAGCTTATCACAAATACAGGCTGGGTAACTACCTATGCGGTGGTGCCGGGGTTTACAAAATCAGAATAACTGCCGGTGCGGGCGCTGGTATAATTTATTTCGGCGCAGTGAGGTGGGGCTCCGCCACGAACATCGGGAGCGTGCAGACGGCTGGATTTATTGGTTCAGCATATCTTGCAAGGTCAACATGCGCAGTCTCGGTAACATCCACGACGCTGGCCTCAATGGGAACCAATGCGGCATGTCCCGGTCCAACGGTAGAGTTTAATCCCGGTCCGGGAGTGATTCAGACAACGGATGTTGATGCCGTAAAGTTTACGGTAAACAACCTCGGCCCCGGCTATTACAAGGTGAGAATGGGCGGGGATGCGATTTACTCTGCGTCTACTGCAATCATGTCTTTCGGCATAAGTGACGGGGCAACGACATCGGGAAGCTTCACCGGCGGGCCAAACTCCGCATCTGGCAGACAAGCTTTTATTACAGAGGGTACGTTTTATTACTCTTCAGCCGGAAACAAAACCTTCGAGCTGTTCGCAAGTTCTGATGGCGGTAGCGTCACGCTCGACAACAACAACAACCTAAACGCTAGGGTTTGGTTTTCGATTGAGCGCTTCCCCACCCAATCCGAAACCGTGGCGAGGATGGACCTAAGCGCACTCAATTGGAGCGGAACATCTAGTCTTACTGGAACAACCGCATCGGCGACGTATGCTGATCCGGGGAGTATCTCCGGGGCCATAACTCAAAAGACATCAACGGGCCTTACATGTACTGCTGCAAGTTCTTTGGTTGGCATAACGTGTACTCTTCCTGAGGTCGGAGTGTATGAAGTCTGCTACGCCGGACGCGTGGTAAATACCGGAAGCGGCGCAAACATCTATGTCAAGTTAACCGATGGTGCCAATAACGACATAACCGGCGAGCAGGGATCTTCGTTTTACACCGCCACGGCAACGCATCCGATTGGAGCTTGTGGTCATTACTCTGCGGCGTCAGTCGGTGCGGCCACGTTTAAAATTAGAATGTCCGCCCCGAGTGGCGGAACGGGCGCGGTGTACCCTACTTCTTTTACCGTAAAGGCCATAAATAAATCCTTCCCAATGCCCCTCCTAGTCGGCGGGGTGACGAGTAATTCGAGCGGGATGGAATATACGAATAGAGCGGCTATAACAACTGCGTGTACCACCGGCTCGTGCGCCATTGCCTCTCAAAGCGGTTCGTGGCTTTCATCTGTTACGTGGAACTCAACCGGAAATTACACGGCCAACATCGTTGCCGGAATGTACTCAGCGGCACCAACGTGCTTTGTGTTTACAGACCAGCTTTCGGCCACAATGCTTACCACGACGACTACCGCGTTTAATTTTACGCTGTATACAACGGGGCCGACACTGGCGAATGGAAAATTTAACATCCAATGCACAGGTCCACGTTAATGCGCACCCTACTCGCCATACTCGCAATTTCTCTAACCGGATGCGCATCTCTTCTCACCACGCCTCAGAAGGACTGCGCGGCTCTTTGTAAAACCGACAAGGTGGAATCATTCAAGGCTGATGAACTTCAGTGTGTGTGTCGAGGGGAACATGAGTGACGCGGAAAGAGCAATTGGAAGGCTCGAAGGCAAGATGGATCAGGTGCTTGAGCGCATCGTGGTGATCGAGAACAAGGTTGATTCGCTCCGTTTATGGCGGGCTTCGATATTGGGGATGGCAGGAGTTATCGGCGCTATGGCCGGTTATTTTAGCAGGTTTTTAACTTAACAAAACGGGAGAAATAAAATGAGAGTAATGAATAATCAGAAATTAATGGAAGCCGCACAGGTAACGGGCGAAACGGTTGCGGTTCAAAACATCGAGCACATAAATGGCTTTGCTGTGCAAGCACAGTGGACGGTTAACACCCCTTCGGCGGTTGAATTTCCGTCTTACGCGAAAGCATCCAAGGTAATCCAAGACCTGACATATACCGCCGACACATCGGGTGCCGCTGGAAATAGCATCACTATCGCTTACGTTGCTGGCGGTACCGCTGGCGCTGAGGTGGTAACGGTCACTGGAACTGCCATCAGCGTGTCTATGGCAACCGGCGTTTCTACAGCAACACAGATCAAAACCGCTGTTGAAGCCAAAGCAGAAGCTGCGGCGCTTGTGGACATTTCTGTTTCTGGTAACGGTGCAACGGCGCAGGTAGCGGCAGTGGCGGCAGCTCTTGCCGACGGTGTGGGTTCATCCGTAAGTGTTGCCAGCGATTTCATCACGAAATCCGGTCACGGTCTATTCACCGGCCTTAAGGGTCAATTGACCACCACGGGCACGCTCCCGGATGGACTCGCTGTTGTCACCGATTACTTTGTAATCGTGGTTGATTCCAGTTCGTTTAAATTTGCGTCTAGTCTGGCAAACGCCTTAGCGGGAACCGCCGTTGACATTGAGGACGATGGCGCACTTGGCTCGGTACATACCTTCACGCCTACAACCCTTGCGGGTGGGGTTATAAAGCTCCAGGCGTCTAACGATGGATCTCACTGGTCTGACCTTGCCAACCCTCAGAACGTGACCGGTAACGGCACCTATATGTGGAACGTGGCCGACGCGTATTACCCGCAGATCAGGGTCAACGCAACGCTCACGGCGGGTGCCTACACCGTGGACGCCCAGGTGAACGCAAAGGGACTGCAATAGCTAAAAGCTATCAAATAAAATTGTTAATAGATTTTAACAATGGTAAAATAACGTCAAAACAAAGGAGATAGTCATGGATATTATTCTTGGATTCGTAAGTCAGTACCCGATCGTTGCAAGCATTCTGTTTGGCATCGGAGCGTTTCGCGTGGTGTTTAAGCCCGTATTCGCCATCGGTCGGGCCTATGTGGATTACACCCCAAACCCCGCTGATAACCTTGTGCTCGATAAAATTGAGCAGTCCAAGGCCGTGAAGGGCATCAACTTCGTGTTGGACTACCTGTTCTCGATCAAGCTGGTTAAGTAATGGCCAGTATCATCGCGTTCCTGTCCTCATTTTTTGAAGTGGTTAAGCAGCTCCTGAAAAGGTTTCCTGCAAAGACCACGACAGAGAAAGAGAACGAAGTAAAAGACGACGTTGCCAAGGAAAGAGAGAAGCAAAATGAAACTGGTCGCCCGGTCGCGTGACTTTCTTTTAGGTGCGTTTGTCTCGTTGTTTGTTGTGGTGGGTTGTGCGTCTAGCTGGACGTACACCCACTACACCATTGACGTGGAATCTCTGCCGGAAGCAGCGAGAGGAAAGCTCAAGGCTGTTGATCCAAAGAATGACCTAACGCTTGAGAACTGTCTGCCCACGGCGACAAGCAAAGCCCCATGCAACGTGATGATGGAGGACGTTTATTTCAAGCTGAAGGACGACTTTCAGAAAATGGAAAAACGGCTGATTGCCTGTGAACAAAGGAATAGCCAGTGATCAACTGGAGCGACGGAGGCTCAAAAATCTCTCGCTCCTTTACGGTTCGCCATGCTCTTTGGCTGCCCAAGTGGGGGAGATTGGCCGGCGAACACGATGGGCTCGATGACGCCATCAAGGGCGAACTCGTTAAGTTCTTTTTGATCATGGATCAGGTGCAGGACTCCTTGGGTGTTAAAATGTTCATCCACTGCGCCTACAGGCCCAGAGAGTACAACGCGCTGGTGAAGGGTGCTACAAAATCTGCTCATCTTGGTTTTGGGGCCGCAGCGTGCGATTTTCACGTTGACTTGACTGGCTATCTCCCGGGCGGGCCAACATGTAACCACGTTAGAAAGTTGCTGAGACCACAGTTAATTCGTTTCGGGCTACGCATGGAAGATACCCCCGATAGCGATTGGATACACCTAGACAACAAACCTGGAGTCAACAGGTACTTCAAGCCATAGGAGGGCTGAATGGCTAAACCGGCTTGTAACCAGGATGAGTTTATCAGGCTTTTTGAATCGGTTGGCGCTACCAAAACGGCGGAGCAGCTTGGCGTCACGATTCGAAATGTGTTTATTCGCCGCCGAAGCCTTGAACAAATTTACGGCAGGCCAATCATATCTCCTGACAAGCGTGAACGCGACCTGACGGCGTATACCCGGCGAGTGCTCATTCAGGTTAAGGACGGTATTGGATTGGTTGGCAGTGATGCCCATATCTGGCCGGGTGAAAGATCTTGCGCCATGAGGGGATTTGTTCACATGGCCAAGCTTCTCAATCCTGAATTCATCGTCCTAAACGGCGATAACCACGACGGAGCCAAGACCAGCAGACACCCTTCTGCGATGTTCACAAAAGCGCCAAACGAAAACGAAGAACTAGAAGCAATTGACGATTGCCTGACTGAAATCGAAAAGGCAGCGCCGAAGGCTAGACGGATATGGACACTTGGGAATCACGATTACAGGTTTGAATCTGGGCTTGCCGCGAAATGTCCAGAGTACCAAGGTGTGAAGGGTTTCGCACTCGCCGATCACTTTCAGAACTGGGAAATGTGCATTTCCACATGGATCAATAACGATGTTGTAATCAAGCACCGCTGGAAGGGCGGCGTTCACGCGACCCACAATAATACGGTCAACGCTGGCAAGACGATGATCACCGGACACCTTCACAGCTTGAAGGTAACGCCGTTTGATGACTACAACGGCACGCGGTGGGGTGTTGATACCGGAACACTTGCAACACTAGATGGCCCACAATTTAGTTACGGCGAAGATTCACCGACAAACCACAGGGCCGGATTTATAGTGCTCACGTTCAAGGACGGTCAGTTGTTATGGCCCGAGATTGCAGCGGTAATGGATGAGCATCACATTCAGTTCAGGGGTGAAATAATTCAGGTTTAGGGGTTACACAACAAATTAACTAAATTCTAAATAGAATTTGTCGATATGATAAATGTCGGGCTGGCGCTCGAACGTTCAACAGTAGGCGCCTTGAGCTAACCAGCCCCAAGCAATGCATCCAAGTTTGCACCTTGGACTACACTACAAAAGTTGTATCGGCGAAAGGATGCATAACTATGAGTTGCCGTAAATGTCTTCGAAAATTAGAGATTGCAAAGGATAGGCTAGGGGAGTGCGCGAAATCCGCAATTGAGGCCATGCAGCTGGCAATGGCGATTTCAGAACGCGCGCGATTACAAAAAAAGCAGAATCAAAAAAAACCAAAACGCCAAATTTAATTCCTTGCTCTTTTTGTGGGCTTTCAGTTTCAAAAGCGGAGCTACGCTTTACTTTCTGAGTGAGGTGTGGAGAGAGGCTCCACTAGTATATTTATGTCCGGTGAACGAAACGAAGTGGAGTGAATGAGATTCAGCCGCCTAAAGGCTGAACGAAAGTTCCTATAAGAGCGAAGCGATAAGGGATCTATAAGGGAGATATGCGAATAATGTCTAGAAAAGTTAGCCTCGGCACATTATATAACCACTTGAATAATATACTTTTAAGAATATAGACTTAATAACGATCACTTATGGTGGCTTATGACATTAGGCATACTTTAAATATGTAATGCATGGCATTGATTAACACGCGTCATAACTTCGCATTTCCACATAGGGGCTATTTCTTCGGTTTGTACGTGGAAAGGGCGATCTTTAGGGCTTCAAAAACACCCGGATTATCTAATGCTCCGCGAAGGTACGAGAGAATTTCTTCGGGTGTTGGGGGCCTTGGCGCCGGCGTGTTCCCGTCTGAAAATAGGTTACTTACGGGTATTCTGTAGTATTTTGCGAGCTTTTCTAGGGCCTCGGCGCGAGGTATTACGCCAGAAACCATGTTCTGATAGGTGCGGTAAGGGATATCGGCGCCGGACGCAACTTCTTTCATGCTCTTGGCGCCCTGTAATTCGAGCAGATTGTGTTTAAAGGTTTCCTTAGTTGTTCCCAATGCTTAAATCCTAACCGTAGTCCGGCACATAAAAAAGTATCTTAATATGCAACTAAATGTGCATTTTGCTGTTGTAAAATGCGCAAGAAGTAGTATAAATAGTCTCAAGATGAGCGAACGACTTATTAAAATTGTCAACGATGCACTGGTAAAGAACGGAATGAAGGAGCTGTCCGAAAAATCGGACCTCTCCCCTGGGGCGATTCACAAGATCGCATCGGGTGGTCGCATCCCTCGTCGGCGTAGCGCTTACAAGCTAGCTGTGGCGGCTGGCTGTAGCGAAGAGGAGGCACTCGCCTTGGCGTATGAGTGCTCTCCTGAGGCCAACAAGAGGACGGCCTAATAACGAGCAGCTATTACAATGCTTAGCGCAGAGTGTCAACTTATTGTTGGCGGGCGGATTTCTACGCCCAAAAGGAGCGGTATGAGCCATCCATATACGAACGAAGAGGCTGAAACAATTACAGAGCGGCTGCTGGATACCAAAGCCCACTACAAAGCGCTTGAGCAATACCTGCGCGGTGACATTACCCGCGGCGAATTCATGGCGACCCTAGACGTAAACGCATTGGTGATTCACGAACACTTACTTGAAACCAGCGCAGATTGCATGCGCGATGAAGAAGGAGAGACGGCCTTATGAGTAAAGCACTACAGACGGTAAGTAGCGAGGGTCATTGGACGCCGGACCAGATCAAACTGATTACGGATGTCGTCGCAAAGAATGCAACGCCTGACGAGTTGAAGCTGTTCCTATATCGCTGCCAGAACATGGGACTAGACCCGCTCAAGCCTGGGCAGATTCATTTCATAAAATATTCACCTAATAGTCCCGGCACTATCGTTGTCGGAATCGAAGGATTCCGCGCACGCGCTCAGCGCACTGGCAAGTTTGCAGGAATCAAGCGCGGAGAATTGAAAGATGACAAGGGCAAACTGATCGGCGCATGGGCAGAAGTTTACCGGCACGACTGGAAAGAGCCAGCGCGTGAAGAGGTTCCGCTGAACGAGTACACGACAGGTAAGGGCCCGTGGCAGAAGATGCCAAGTACGATGATAAAAAAGGTCGCAGAAGCCGCAGCGCTTAGAATGGCGTTCCCTGATGAACTTGGCGGCATCTATACGAATGAAGAAATGGATCAGGCTACGCCCGTTGTCGGCAACTCTTATGTCGTTCCCGAGACTCCATCTATTACAGACGGCGTGCAGGAAGAAGGGTTTGTAATCAAGTACGGCAAGCTCGCGAAGCAATACGTTCACAAGGCAGACCCGGTATCTCTTAGAGATCTGATTTTAGAGATAGAGACTCACTACGCCAAGAACGGGAAGCCGATGAGCGACTACCATAAGGCGTTAATAAAAGAAGCTGAGCCGTTTGTTGCGGCTTACGAAAACCAAAAAACGGAAGAATAATTATGATCAATAAAGTAATTTTAGTGGGTCGGGCCGGCCAGAATCCAGAAACGAAATTCACTCCAGGTGGTAACGCCGTGGCAAATTTCAGTCTCGCCACAAATGAGAAGTGGACCGATAAATCAGGTCAAAAGCAGGAAAAAACTGAATGGCATAAGATTGTCGTTTGGGGAAAGCTTGCTGAAATCTGCGGCCAGTATCTCACGAAGGGATCACAAGCCTACGTTGAGGGTAAGATTCAAACTCGGCAGTGGCAGGATAAAGACGGCCAGACGAAATATACGACCGAGATCCATGCGCACACCGTTCAGTTTTTAGGAAGCAAGGCGCGGGACGCTGCACGGCCAGAAGCACCTGAAGTTCAAAATACATCTCAATTCACAGAAGAAGACATTCCCTTTTAGGAAATGGGAAGCAGGGAGGGGGTGAATATTATGGCCAAGAAAACAGTAACCAAGAAAAAAACCAAGAAAGCTAAGAAGTAATCCCACAACGGGAAAGCGGCGGCTCATGAGCGCTTTGTGGGTCGCCGTTAATTTTGAGGAACTTATGATTCAATACGTACACCCGACAAAAGAAAAGATGACCGAAGTAAAAATCAAACGCAAGGCCGCGAAGGTTCGACAGGTAGAAGCCGCGATGCACCTTGGAATTACTCAGGGTGCGTATTCCAAAATGGAAACCGGGTTTCAGAGCATGTTTGTCCCGGCGCGGAAGTTTTATAGGTTTGAGAGAATGATCGGGGTGAGGGGATGAGCAGAGAAATAAAACTCTACACGCCGGAAGACGTTTCCAGAATGACACAA
>Ga0209210_1002795_pt1 | contig 12358 bp, 6 predicted proteins | sample RifGroA1_FD_183991 | JGI IMG/M metagenome (GOLD analysis project Ga0209210, IMG submission 183991) | Contaminated groundwater microbial communities from Rifle, Colorado, USA - Rifle Groundwater A1 (SPAdes) (version 2) | ecosystem: Environmental > Aquatic > Deep subsurface > Groundwater >...
CGGCCGGGCCAGATTACGATGGCTGATTTAAAAGGAACCCTTGAACATTTTTACCGTGAGCTTTTTGGTCAAGATATTGAGATGCGGATGCGCGCTAGTTTTTTCCCTTTTGTTGAGCCGGGTGTCGAAGTGGATATTAAATGGGGTGATCGCTGGTTGGAAGTTTGTGGAGCGGGGATGTTGCACCCCAATGTTTTTAAAGCGGCCGGCCTTGATCCGGACGAATGGCAGGGCTTTGCTTTTGGTAGCACCATCGATCGGTTGGCCATGATCAAATATGGGATTGAAGATATCCGGCATTTTTATAATGGTGATTTACGTTTTCTAAAACAATTTTAATTCGATGCGTTTTTCTTATAAACAATTGCGTGAATATTTTTCCAGTGATTTTCCGACCGTTGAAGAGCTGGCGGAAGTTTTAACGATGCATTCTTCGGAAGTCGAGGAAATAATATCTGCCGATAATGGCGACTGGGAATTGGAGATTAAAATTTTGCCGGATCGGTCTGGTGATGCTAAAACTGCCTTGGGTTTAGCTCGAGAGATAAATTCATTATTTCCCAAATTAACGCCCAAAGAAGCTTGGTTAGGGGCCGACCAATCAACCGCCCGAGCGGAAATTATTTTTACGGTAGAACAAATCAATGGTCTCTTGGGTGTGGCTTTGAGTCGAGAGCAGATGATTGATTTTTTGAATCGAGTGCGAGTGTCAGTGGTGAAAAATGATGATGGCACCTTGACCGCCTTGATCCCCGCGGAGCGATTGGATTTAAATATTAAAGAAGATTTGGCGGATGAGGTGGCTCGTTTGCTCGGCTATGATCAAATACCAGCTCGACAATTATCAGTCGAAGCTCCGGCTGGCCGTGAGGCGACTTTTGATTTAATAAATCGCGTTCGCGCCCAGTTGGCTGGCGATGGTTACAATGAAATTTATGGTTATACTTTTGTCGATCATGGCGAGGTGGCAGTAGAAAAACCATTAGCTTCTGACAAAGCTTATCTACGTAATAATTTAAGTGAGGGGATGAAGCGAGAAGTAGAGTTTAATCTGGGGCGAGTTTTGTTTGATGATGACGAAGTAAAACTTTTTGAAATCGGCACGGTTTTTAGCTCTTTGCCAGATGGGCAGACTGTCGTCACTGAAGAAATTAGAGTAGCGACTGGTTTTGGTTGTAAAAAGCCAAAATTGAAGCTAGAGATTACCGAGAAGAAATTAACTGATTTTGCTGATTTGAAAAATAATTTGGCCGATCTGGAAAATTTTATTAATAGCGATGTTCACTATCAACCGGTTTCGATCTATCCGCGCATTATTCGCGACATTGCGGTCTGGGTGCCGGAGGAGACTGATATTGAACTGGTGGGTAGCGAGATTAAAACCAGTGCTGGGCCGCTATGTGTCGAGGGACCGATCCTCTTTGACGAGTTTGCCAAAGAGGGGAGGAAGTCACTAGCTTTCCGTCTTGTCTTTCAATCTTTCGACAAGACGCTCTCGGACGATGAGGTCAATAAAGAAATGGAAACAGTTACGGCCAAATTGCAGACTAATGGCTGGGAGGTGAGATAAAATAATTTAAACTGTAAAAGTCAAAATGAAAAATTAAGACCCCAGTCCAGAGCTTCGCTCCGGCCAGGGGATTCATGTCTAGTGAAGATATTTTGTCATTTTTGTGGCCTTTCCTTTTGTCCTGTTTTTTGCTAAAATAGGGGTATAAATTAGCCAAAAGAGGCTCCAATTTGGGCCTTATTTCGCGCCATTATTGGCGGGATAAATGACACTAAAAATCAATCATTATGGCGGAGCAAAAAAGAAAATACGGGGCTGATGAAATCATCGTTTTGGAAGGTCTGGAACCGGTTCGTAAACGACCGGGTATGTATATTGGTTCGACTGGTCCGGACGGCCTCCATCACTTGATGGTGGAGATTTTCGACAACTCGCGTGATGAAGCCATGAATGGTTTTTGCGATGAGATTGAAGTGGCGATTTTACCAGGTGATGTCATCAGAGTAGTAGACAATGGTACTGGTATTCCGGTCGAAATCCATAAAAAAACCAAAGTCTCGACTTTGGAAACTGTCCTGACGGTGCTCCATGCTGGTGGTAAATTTGAAGGGGATAGTTATAAAATCTCTGGTGGTTTACACGGTGTCGGTGCGTCGGTGGTCAACGCGCTGTCGACTTGGCTCAAAGCCGAAGTCCATCGTGATGGCGGTAAGTATGTTCAGGAGTTTGCTATCGGCAAGAAAAAATACAATGTTAAAAAAGTGGCCAGCTCTAAATTGCACGGCACGATTATTTCTTTCCAACCAGATCCAACTATTTTCTCCGAAATTATTTATGATTGGCATCGGATGGTCACTCACTTGCGGAGCCAGGCTTACTTGGTCAAAGGTCTGCGGGTGCGAGCGATCGACGCTCGTGGTTATGAAGGGAAAATTGATACCGAAAAATGTTTCTTTTTGAATGAATTAGGCATTGATGCGCCGTCCATGACCTTTTATTTTGAAGGTGGATTGTTGTCATTGATTAAGTTTTATAATCAAAAAGAAAAGGTCGTTAATCGGGAAGTTTTTTATACTGAAAAAGAAGTTGATGGTGTCGATGTGGAAGTGGCGATGCAATATGTCGACGATATTGATTCCAAAGAAATTACTTACACCAACAACACCATCACGCCCGAAGGTGGCACTCACCTGACTGGTTTCCGCACCGCTTTGACTCGTATTCTCAATGACTATGCCAAGAAGAACAATTACATCAAAGAAAGTGGCGACGGTAGCTTTACTGGCGATGATGTGCGGGAAGGTCTAGTGGCCGTTATTTCAGTCAAACTGCGGGATCCGCAATTTGAGGGCCAGACCAAAGCCAAGCTCGGTTCGATCGTCGCTCGGGGGGCGGTCGAGTCTGTTTTTGGTGAAGCTTTTTCCGCCTATCTCGAAGAGCACCCTGATGAGGCTAAAGCCATAGTTAACAAGATTATTTTAGCTTTGAAGGCTCGCAAGGCCGCCAAGGCCGCCAAGGATAGCGTCTTACGCAAGGGAGCACTCGAGGGCATGACCTTGCCGGGTAAACTGGCTGACTGTCAGACCCGCAATGCCGAAGAAGCGGAAATCTTTATTGTGGAGGGAGACTCGGCTGGTGGTTGTTTTGATGGAGAAACAAAAGTCGCCTTAGCCGATGGGCGGGACCTATCTTTTAAAGATTTAGTGATTGAACACGAAGCTGGAAAGAAAAATTATTGTTATACCGTGGACAAGTCTGGTGCTGTTCAAATTGCTCCGATTCTCCATCCGCGCATTACTAAACGACAAGCTGAAGTGATAAAAGTCACTCTTGATAATGACGAGCAAATTATTTGTACTCCTGACCATAGATTTATGTTGCGAGATGGAAAATACCGCCAAGCCAAAGATCTAACAATCGATAATTCTTTAATGCCTTTGCGTCGACAAATTTCTAAACTAGGCAAACGCATTACAATCAAAGGTTATGAGATGGTTTACTCACCAGGCGAACATCGTTGGATTTTTACTCACCTTATTTCTGATCGATCTAATTTAGAAAACGGAGTCTATCTAAAAGGAGTAGACGAGGCGATCCATCATAGGGACTATAATAAACGGAATAACAATCCCGATAACTTGGAGCGGATGAATCGGTTAGAACATTTTTTCTTCCATACTCGAAATCTGGACAAGACTATCCATCGCGATGATGTGAAGCAAAAAGCCCGCGAGGCGCACCTCGACCCTGTTTATCGAGCCAAGATTAGCGAAATAATGAGCACTCCAGAGATGAGGAAGATGCTTTCGACTCGAGCCAAAAAACAATGGTCCAATGTTGAGTATAAAAATTTTATGGGTAAAAAATTCATGGAATTTTATTTGTCCAATGGAGAATATCGAAAATCCAATAATGAGAAATTGAAAGAAGAGCAGAAAAAATATTGGTTGTCGGAAGACAATCGCTTGAAGCAAGCGGGACGAGTAGCTAGTTTTTTTGCCGAACATCCTGAGCAAAAATTAGCCTTAAAAAAGCTAGCCGAAAAACAATGGTCATCTGTTGAGTTGAAAGCCTGGCGCAGTGAAGAAACAAAAAAGCAATGGAGTCAAGAATTTCGACAACAAAGAAAGACCTCTTATAATCAGACTTACCTAAACAAAGGCTTGAAAGCCCTTCACGATATTTATCTGCAAGTCGGCCGAGTTGATATTGATAGATATAATAATTTGCGCCAAGAGACGAGAGACCGATCTTTGATCAAATGGGACACGCTTTGCCAGCGATTTTTTGATGGCAACAAAGAAATATTTGAGGAGGCGGTTGTTAATTTCAATCACAGAATTAAGAGTATCGAAAAAGTCTGCGAGAGGATGGACGTTTATGATATCGAGGTTCCAGAGACTCATAATTTTGCTTTAGCCAGTGGTGTTTTTGTCCACAACAGTGGTAAACAGGGACGGGACCGACGGACTCAAGCGATCTTGCCACTCAAGGGTAAGATTTTAAATGTGGAAAAAGCTCGGCTCGACAAGATGTTGGCTTTTGCCGAAATTAAAGCTTTGATTATCGCTATGGGTGTCGGTATTGGTGATATGTTTGATATCAGCAAACTTCGTTACCACAAGATTATTATCGCCACTGATGCGGACGTCGATGGCGCTCACATTCGCACCCTGTTACTGACTTTCTTTTTCCGTTACTATCGCGCTTTGATTGATGAAAATCATATTTTGCTCAGCCTCCGCTTTATAAAATCAAACGGGGGAAAGAAATGGCCTATGCTTACAGTGATGAAGAAAAAGAACAAGTACTCAAATCGATGGGAGTGACCGCTGATTCTCTGGCAGTCGGCGACGAGGGTGAAGAATCAGAAGAGGGGGAGGAAGCTTCGGTAGAAGTCGTTAAGGCTCGCTCAACCAAAGTTCATATTCAGCGTTACAAAGGTCTCGGCGAAATGAATCCGGAAGAATTGTGGGAGACGACCATGAATCCGGCTACGCGGATTTTGAAAAAAGTAAAAGTAGAGGATGCCGAGGAGGCGGATAAAACTTTCAGCACGCTGATGGGTAGTGATGTGGAGCCACGCAAACACTTCATCCAGTCGCATGCGAAGATGGCGAATATTGATGTCTAGAGACGCGGATCTGACGCGGATTAAACGCTGATTTTTGCGGATGAGACGCGGAAAATTAGAGCTAGTATTTTTTTGCAAATGAAAATCCCGTTCCGACGCTAGGTCGGGGCGGGATCTTGGATGAGTGCGAACAAAGAAGTCTAGGCCACGCTTTCTTGCCGATCCTCCTTGTTCTCGATGAAGACGTAGGGTCCGCTATACTTGGTCTTGACGACGGCTTTGCAGGTGGGGCACTTGGATCTTCCGGGTCTGCCGTCAATTTCTTTGGCGTCCCTGTGAGAACATACGCCTCCGTCACGAGTCGACCTTGTCAACGGGTTGCCCATTTTTGCTTCCTTCCACTCTTGAACCGAGGCCTATTCCTCAGTTCGACTAAAAGCAAATCCTTTTAAACTCTAGCAAAGCCACGTATTTTGTCAAGTGTAAAGGGTGTGAATATCTCCTGACAGGGCTTGGTCGATTAGGCCTGGCGGGATTTTATCTCGGCTGATATTTTATCGGCAAAATCACTGACCGACATTTTTTCGCCCTGTTCGGAGCTTCGATTTTCGACAGTAATCATTTTTTCTTCCAGTTCTTTATCACCAATAACTACGAGATAGGGGATTTTTTGCATTTTGGCGTTGCGGATTTTTTTACCTAGCGTCTCGTTGTCTTCATCTAACGTCACTCTGATTCCGCTGGCTTTTAATTGTGCCGTTACTTCCTCGGCATAGACCATTTGTTTTTCAGTAATCGGTAAAACTTTGACCTGGACTGGCGCTAACCAAGTGGGGAAGGCCCCAGCATAGTGTTCGATCATAATCCCCATAAAGCGTTCCAGTGAGCCGGAGATGGCCCGATGAATCACGACCGGGCGCTCTTTTTCACCAGCTTCATTGATAAAAGACAAATCAAATCTTTCCGGTAAATTGAAATCGCATTGGATGGTCGCTAGTTGCCATTGTCGGCCAATGGCATCTTTGAACATAAAATCGAGCTTGGGGCCATAGAAAGCGGCTTCACCCTCGATCCGTTTGTAGGGCAAATCATTAGACTCGGCTACTTCTTCGAGGGCTGTTTCGGCAGTGACCCAAGCTTCGTCGGTGCCAAGATATTTACTCTGGTCATCACCACGAACGGACAGGCTAACCCAATAATCTTCCATTAGGCCAATGGTGGTGTAGAAAGTTTTAATGATGTCAGTAATAGTTTTGACTTCCTCTTTGATTTGTGATACTCGGCAGAAGAGATGGCCGTCGTCTTGGGTGATCGCTCGGACGCGAGTCAGACCAGAGAGTTGGCCAGATTTCTCATCACGATAGACAGTGGCTGGTTCAAAATAGCGAATTGGTAAATCTCGATAGCTGAATTGGTTGTCAGCAAATATTTGCATATGGTGCGGACAATTCATCGGTTTCAAGATGAACTTTTCTTCTTTGCCCTGAACTCGGAACAGCTCATCACCAAATTTCTCGGCATGGCCAGAGGTCTGATAAAGCTCCTCGTGGGCGATATGAGGTGTCCAGACGCGTTGGTAGCCACGATCTTGATGAAGCTCCCAGAGATAGTTTTCTATTTCCTGACGAATGATCATGCCGTTCGGTTGCATCAGGGGCAGACCAGCACCGACCAGGGGAGAGATGGTAAAGATTTTTAGTTGTTTGCCGAGGACGCGGTGGTCACGTTTTTTAGCTTCTTCGATTTGGGTGAGATAAGTTTTAAGTTCTTCGGCTGAGGTAAAGGCGAGACCATAGATTCTAGTGAGCATTTTATTTTTTTCACTGCCTTTCCAGTAGGCACCAGCGACCCGCTCGAGTTTAAAGGCGTCGGGGTTGATTTCTTTGATACTGCCAACATGAGGGCCGGCGCAGAGATCTACAAAATCACCAGAGCGATAGATCGAAATTTCTTGGCCAGTTTTAACTAAGTCATCGATGAGTTCGAGTTTGTATGGTTCCGAAGCAAACATCGCCCTAGCTTCGTCGACCGAAATCTTTTCTTGTTTAAATTCAATATCTTTATTGGTCAGTTTTTTAATCGCTTTTTCCAAGTCCTTCAGATTTTCTTCAGTTGGCATAGCGCCACCGGAAAAATCAAAGTCATAATAAAAACCATTATCGATGGCCGGGCCGATACCGAACTTGGCTTCAGGATATTTTTCTTTGACCACAGTGGCCAGCAAGTGGGCGAGGGAGTGACGAATATTTTCGATTTTCATATGTTTTATTATTTTTTTATCGGACCCACCTTTCTAATGGTACGGATTTTTCTTGCCCTATGGAATAAATTTGTTCAAAAACTTTCTTAATTTCAAAACCCAGACCCAAGCCCAACCATTTTGAAATCAAGAAAGTTTTTTTGACAAATTTCGCGTTGCTATTCCATAGGGTGAACTTGAAAAATCCGTACCCTTTAAAAGAGCTTGCCGAGTAAAAAAGTTTTTAATTCAAAATTTATTTAAAGAAATTTAATAATAAAAAACCGCCCTGGTGATAACACTAGATTGCTCTCATGTTATCGCCAGGACGGGGAATTAATTCCTCGCGGTTCCACCTAGCTTTCCACCGATGGTGGACTCTCTTTTTTTATCAGTCTGTTTTGGTGACAGTTGGTGGCTGTCGCAGTGTCTGATACTTATATGCTATGGCATGGTGGGGTGATTGTCAAACAAAAAGAAAGAGGGTCCGTCCGAAGACAGCCCTCTGCTGAGACTTAAGGTGTCTCACCCCCTGGTTTGTTTTGACTTACTAAGCCGTCGGCAGTATTAAAGGCCTTCGGTTTTTCAGCCGATAATCCGCGAGGATTATCTTGGGTGGTGCGGGAGCGGAAAAAAAAGTTCAGCGTTTCAGGTTACTGCGGTCTGGTTCCCACCATAGGTTCCCTCCATTGTATCCCTTTGTTCGTCCACTTAAAATAATAACGCTAACACAAAAACAAACAAGTCTTGAAGGGAAACAACTTTTGTTGTGTATTTTTTTTACTACTCTACTTCTTATTACTTTTATTACTTTCTTACAACTCCTTCGCTCCTTCTACCACAATGCTCGGCTCGCCATTTCGGAAACTCATTTTGCCTTTGATGGCGATGCATTTGTCTGGTACAAATAAATCTTTCTGAGTGGTGTAAATGCGGGAAAAGACGACGGTCTCGATGGCATCGTCCATGTCAGTTAGACGAATAAAAGCCATCTTGTCACCTTTTTTGGTGGTGATCTCACGGACAGTTTCGATGACGCCACCGAGCACGACCGGCATGCCTTCGTTGAGATTTTTAGCGGTCCGAATAGTATGATCGGCTTTCTCAAATTTCTCGCGGTATTCTTCGAGGGGGTGGCCAGAGAGATAGAGACCAAGTAATTCTTTTTCCCAAGCTAATTTAATTTTATTGGGAATGGGATCACTGATTTTAAATTTTAAAGGCGGAATGGTGCTGGTATCAACCATCAAGCCAAAGAGCGAGCTCTGGTCAGTATTCTTTTGACCCCGCTCTTTGTTATAGGCGAGAGCTTCTTCGATATTGCCGAGCATGGTGCCCCGTTCTTCACCGAGGCTATCCATCGCTCCAGCTTTAACCAGCGCCTCGAGAGATTTCTTATTCATATTTTTATGAACCACGCGCTCGAGAAAGTTTTGGTAGGAAGTATAGGGGCCACTGCGTTTGCGTTCGTCAACAATAAAATCAGAAATTTCGGTGCCGAGATTTTTGATGGTGTAGAGGCCAAAACGAATAGTATCTTTTTCGCGTTGGAGTCGGCGAGCCAGATCAGCGGCTGGTTCGGACAATTTATTCAAATCACCTCTGACCGACTTGATGACCGCGAAATCGCCAAAACTTTCATTGACATCTGGTGGCAGGACGGGGATATCAATTTTTTTACATTCACCGATAATGGAAGCAATTTCTTCCACATCACCCGATTCGGCCGATAGAACCGCGGTCATATATTCACCCGGGTAGTTGGCTTTCATATAGGAAGTTTGATAAGCGACCCGACCGTAACTGGCGGCATGGGCTTTGTTGAAACCATAAGCGGCAAAAGGTTCAATCTGGGACCACAATTCTTTGATTTTTTCTTCCGCTAAACCACCCGTCTTGAGGCCATCAAATAATTTTTCTTTTTGCTTCTGCATTTCGGCCGGGATTTTTTTCCCCATCGCTTTGCGCAGTTTATCTGCCTCGGTCCAGCTGTAGCCGGCTAGATGAATAGCAATCAACATGACGTCATCTTGATAAGTGATAACGCCAAAAGAGTGGGCCAGAATTGGTTTGAGACGAGGGTCGAGGTATTTAACCAACCGCGGGTTGTGTTTGCGTTTGATATATTCGGGAATCATTTCCATCGGGCCGGGCCGATAGAGAGCGACCATAGCGTTGATATCAAAAATAGTGCTCGGTTTTAACTCCTTGAGCCAGCGAGTCATACCGGCGCCGTTTAGTTGGAAGAGACCGATGGTGTCACCTCGAGCCAGCATGGCAAAAGTTTTTTTATCATCGAGCGGAATTTTTTCGAGATCTATTTCGATGTCGTAAACTTTACGGACTATTTTGATGGCGTCTTCGAGAATTGACAGGTTGCGAATACCAAGGAAGTCGTATTTGAGTAAGCCAGCATCTTCGACAGCGTGCATATCATATTGGGTGATAATTTTTTCACCATGAGGATCAAATTGGACTGGTACAAAGTCTGTGATTTCAGTCGGAGCAATCACCACCCCGGCGGCGTGAACAGAAATATGTCTGGCACAACCTTCGATTTTTCTGGCGAGACCGATAATTTCCTGAGCGTCATTTTCTTTATCAAAAATTTCTTTTAATTCCGGCACTTCTTTTAGAGCTCGATCGATCGTCATGGGAAAGCCTTGAGCGCCGAGAGGAATTAGTTTGGATAGTCGGTCGCCGACGGCATACTCATAGCCCAGAGCGCGAGCGACATCACGAACTGCGCCCCGAGCCAACATCGAACCGAAGGTCCCAATTTGAGCGACATGATTTTGGCCATATTTTTCGCGGGCGTATTCAATAATTTCATCACGACGTTTATCGGCAAAGTCCATATCAATATCTGGTGGCGATGGGCGGTCGATGTTTAAAAAACGTTCGAAAGGGAGTTGATAAAAGAGGGGATCAATGCTAGTGATATGAATCAAAAAGGCGACAAAACAACCAGCGGCCGAGCCTCGAGTGTTGGTAAAAATACCTTTATTATGAGCGCTGGTAATCAGGTCGGCGACGACCAGAAAATAAGGGGAATAGCCTTTTTTGGCGATGACGTCCAGTTCATATTTCAGGCGCTTTTTGGCCTCGTCGGTACGGTCGGGGTTGTCTTTAAGATATTGTTCGAGACCACTATCAGCCATTTTTTGTAACTCGATATCAAAAGTCGAGCCGACTGGAATTTTATAATCGGGGAACAGCCATTTGCCGAGATCGAGATGAAGATCACATTTGTCGGCGATTTTTAGAGTGTTCTCGATTGCATCGGGGGTGTCGGCAAAATTAGCGACCATCTCTTCGGGGGAGGTAAAAGAAAAATCTTCTTCAATATTGGAAAAACGCTTGGTGTCGCCAGCGTCGGAGTTGGTTTGGATGGCGACCAGAGTGTCGTGAGCTTTGGCGTCCTCTTTATTTAGATAATGTGTGTCTTGGGTGGCGACCAAGGGGATATTTCTTTTGCGTGCCAATTTAACAGTGGCTTCGCGTAACTCGGTTTGGCGTTCGAGTTTAGGATGGTGCATGATCTCGAGGTAGTAGTCATCACCAAAAATATCGAGATAGGTATCGACTATTTTTTCAGCCACTACTTCATCTCGATTCCACAAAGCTCGCGACAGCTCACCACCCATACAACCGGAGAGGCAGATAATTCCCTCGCGATATTCACGCAAAAGTTCGTGATCAACTCGTGGTTTGTAATAGTAGCCTTCGAGGTTGGCTTTGGTCACTAAACGAATCAGATTGCGATAACCAGTTAGATTTTTAGCCAGAAGAGTGAGGTGAAAGCGCTTGGAATCAATATGTGGTTCTTTGTCGAAACGAGAACGAGTGGCGACATAAACTTCAACGCCGATGATGGGTTTAATGTCTTCGGCCACGCATTTTTTATAAAACTCAATCGCGCCATAGAGATTACCATGGTCAGTGATGGCGACGGCTGGCATGCCATATTCTTTGGCTTTCTTAACCAGGGCGGGGATTTTGACGAGCCCGTCGAGGAGGCTGTAATGAGTGTGATTGTGGAGATGGACAAAAGACATAAAATTCATTTGCGATACTAATAATACGAATCTACATACTAATGATACGAATGGAATACAAAATACAAGCTGTTAATTCGTAGCATTCGCATCGCACTTGAGTTCCCCGTGATTATAGCAGATTTTATGCTAAAATCTCGCTATGGAAAATACCGGACCAAAGATAATTTGGTTAGACAAATATTCTAGTTTGGTGGGCATTGACGAGGCGGGGAGAGGGCCATTGGCCGGCCCGGTGGCGGTGGGAGTGGTTAAGTTTTTAGCTGACAGAAGGGTTGAGTTGGAAATGGCCCTGATAGATTTTCCGGTGGGGCGAGATTCTAAAAAAATGACGGCGAAGACTCGCGAGCATTGGTATGGAAAATTGCGAGAATTGAAACAAGCTGGGGTGCTGGATTTTGCGGTCGCTTTTTCTAGTCATCAATGTATCGATGATTTTGGGATCGCACCAGCCATCCGGCGGGCGATAGCGGAGGGGATTGAAAAAGTGGGAGTACCACTCGAAGCCTTGATTTTATTGGATGGTAGTCTAAAAGCACCGATCGAATATCAACACCAGCAGGCGATTATCAAAGGTGATGAAAAAGAGATTGTTATTGGCCTAGCCTCAATTGTGGCCAAAGTGTCGCGAGATTTTTATATGAAAAAAATTGCTCCTGACTATCCGGAGTACGATTTTGCTAAACACAAAGGCTACGGTACGGCTTCACACTGTGAAGCAATTAAAAAATATGGCCCCTCGGCCATTCATCGTCGCAGTTTTCTCAAAAATATCTGGCCGGAGAAAAAAGGAAAAAATTTGTCAGACACTTGAAAAAAATTTAGAGAAGCATACTATTTAAAGAAGGAGGTCTGTCGGAGAGATAGGATGAGGAAAGGGTCTGGTATGGTTATCGCGGAAGTAGCAAGTCTAGCCGAAGAGAAGAAGTCCGAGCTGGCCATCACTGCTTGCAGTGGTGGTCCGGACGCAGTGCCTG
>Ga0209210_1002802_pt1 | contig 12329 bp, 6 predicted proteins | sample RifGroA1_FD_183991 | JGI IMG/M metagenome (GOLD analysis project Ga0209210, IMG submission 183991) | Contaminated groundwater microbial communities from Rifle, Colorado, USA - Rifle Groundwater A1 (SPAdes) (version 2) | ecosystem: Environmental > Aquatic > Deep subsurface > Groundwater >...
GACATGCGATGTCGGCTCGCCCTATCCTGGGACTGAAGAAGGCCCCAAGGGTTTGGCTGTTCGCCAATTAAAAGGGTACGCGAGCTGGGTTCAAACCGTTCAGGAGTTATCTGTCATTTTTGGCGGACGACTTTTGAATGGTTTGAATCCCGAGGATAACGACAATTACACGGCGGCCATGTATAGGAATATATATGAACCTCGTTGACTTATATCGGTGAAATCCCGCGAAGCGGGGCAACACCGAGGGAAGAATAATAATTATGATATCCGAGAAGGGAGAAAAAGATGAAGAAAAAGAAGAACAGAAAACGACCCAGAGTAAGGAAGGACTCCAAGAAAAAGGAGCAAGTGCAACATATTGCGGACGATCTGGCGGCTACCTTGCCTGCCGCCGCCGTCCCGCTCTTCTTCTTGTAGGCTGACCTGGGCGAGATTGCACACTCGCCCCCTTCTCGGATATCATTATTAGAAAAGTTCACCCGTAGAGACTGAATGTCAACTACCCAGAACGGGTAAAGTTACAGTCCAATGCACATAGTAATATGTGATAACATGCGTGAGACAGGTTGGTTCTTATCTGGTGCGGGCGTGAGGATTTGAGGGGAGTTGTCATTAGTACGAGAGGACCGTGATGAACGTACCGCTGGTGTACCAGCTGTCCCGCCAGGGGCACGGCTGGGTAGCTATGTACGGTTCCGATAAGCGCTGAAAGCATCTAAGCGCGAAACGGGCCCCAAGATTAGATCCTATGGACCCCTAGAAGACTACTAGGTTGATAGGGCGCAGGTGTACGGATCGCGAGGTCCTTAGCCGAGCGCTCCTAATGAGTCCAAATTCCGCACAGTTTGTAGCACAATTCTTGCCAACACAAATTTCGGATATCGGTGATTCTACAATTTTACCCATAATAAAATAATAAAAATATCGCACCCTCGTTGGATGCGGTAAGGTCGCAATGCCGATGGTGCTCCACCCGTTCCCATTCCGAACACGGAAGTGAAATCCATCAGGGCCCATGATAGTCCTTCGGGGCGAACGTAGGTCGCGGCCTTACCATATTTCACGAGGGTTTGTTATACTTAAGATATGAATCGCTTTGCGAAACAGCTTGCATACGGAATCTTATTTATTGCCATCCTCGTATTTATTGTATGGGGAGGTTTTAAATTATTTACATCGGTGCCATCGTGTACTGATGGAATATTAAACGGGAACGAGGAGGGAATAGATTGCGGAGTAGCGGCGTGTGGAAAACAATGTGCTCCGACAGTAATGCCACTCACAATAGGCGAGCCGATTGTGATTATGACTCCACAAAACGAGGCGGATGTTATTTTTACAATGACAAATCCCAACGCGACGCTCGGTATATCAGAGCTACCGTATACTCTGGAGCTTTTTGATTCAACTGGCGCGCTAATAACAAGCAGGCGCGGAATCACCAAAATAAATCCTGCACAGTCGCGTCCAGTAGCTATTACAATTTTGGGGATATCAAAGCCGGCAAAATCGGCGCGTGTAACGATTTCACAAAATGATGCAAATTGGGAAAAAGTTCCAGTAGCTGGAGTGATAAATGCGTCATTTGCAGTCCGCGACGAAAGACTTAACACAACCGATTCCGGAGTTATATATGAAGCCGTTGTTATTAATCAAAGTCAGTATGGATTTGGAACAGTTGAGGTTGTCGCAATTCTGCGAGACGACAACGGAGTCCCTATCGGTGTTGGCACAACCATATTACAAACCATAACCCCATCAGAACGGCGCGACATAAAAATCACATGGCCGTTTGCAATATCTGGTGCATCAAGAGCCGATGTGACAGTATTTACGAATCTTATGGACGCACGAAATTATCTCCGTCCGTCAGACCCAGATGTCCCTCAAGAATAGACTCGCATATTTAATAGAATGGATCAGATCGTATGACATCGCTCTTATAATTTGCGTGATGCTTTTATGTATTATAAGTGTTGTAAATTTGATCGGCATTGGAGGATCCGATCACTCACTTGTTGGTAGGCAGATATGGCTTGTTATTGCTGGACTTGCCGTACTTATGCTTTTTGCCTCTTTTAATTATCATTATTTAAAAAACTGGTCTTTGCCGGTTTTGATTTTATATGGTGGCACAATGCTGATTTTAGCGGCCACATTACTTTTTCCAGCGATTAGAAATATCAGGGCGTGGATTAGCTTTGGTGGCGTGCAATTTGAGCCATCAGAAGCGGCAAAACTTGCGCTTATTATCTTGCTTGCTAAATATTTCAGCCAAAGACACATTCATATTCAACAATTCAGACACATAATCGTATCTGGTTTATATGCCGGACTTCTTGTTTTTATAGTACTCATGCAACCGGACCTGGGATCAGCGGCGATGCTCGCGATGTTATGGATCGTATTTCTTATAGCCGCAGGCACATCTCGTAAACATCTTTTTCTTATTGCATCACTTGGAATTGTCGGGGCATATTGCGCGTGGATTTGGGCACTCGCGCCATATCAGAAAGATAGGATTTTGGCATTTATTAATCCGTATGAAGACCCAAGCGGATACGGGTATCATATTATTCAAAGTCAGATTGCAATTGGATCTGCTGGATGGCTTGGACGAGGATTTGGTCAGGGATCGCAGGCGTCTCTAGGATTTCTTCCAGAGCCATATAACGATTTTGCATTTTCGGCATTTACTGAACAGTTTGGATTTGTCGGAGCAGTAATACTTTTGGGGCTGATTTTATTTGTCATATGGCGTATACTTAGAACGGCATCCATGGCGAGAAATAATTTTGCCCGTTTGTTTTGTGTCGGTGCCGTCGCGCTTATAGGAGCGCATACCGTTGTGAGTGCCGGGGTTAATATTGGGCTTCTACCAATCACTGGTATCCCATTTTCATTCTTGTCATATGGAGGAAGTCATCTTATTGTATCAATGGCAACGCTTGGAGTTGTCCAAAGTATTTATCGTTCCGATGTATCATCTCATCATTGAGCACCCAGGGCCAAGCATGTTTCGTCTCGTACTCGCGCCAGATGGAAATTCTGTCGCACCGAAGGTTCCATTCAGAGAATTTGCGTTTAGCTTGCATGTGGATAACACCCTATTGACTGCCATTGACAATTTCCTACAGGAGAATACCATTCATAAGTCTGCGATTTCTAAGGTAGTATGTGGGGATGGTATTGACAAAGATTCGTCTTTTGGTAGGATAGTCCAATCGCTGGCCGCAGCGATCCACGGGAGTGGTTAATCTCCCTGACCGAACTACGCATGCGACCCAAGCTAAATCCATAGTAATTTCAATAAGTTTTCCCTCTCTGTAGGGCATTTTTCGTCCTTGGAGGCTGTCACACCCCACCATTATGGCAACCAGAACAATTCTATCAAAATACCCAACCCTAAAGGAGTTGCCCGTGCCAAATTTGGTGCAGGTTCAGCTGGATTCGTATGAGTGGTTTTTAAAGCATGGCTTTGGAGAGCTTCTCCGAGATGTCGGAACAATAGAAGATTGGACTGGCAAAGAGTTCGCGCTTTCATTTGACGCTTTTCATCTAGATGATCCAAAGTATACAGAAAGACAGGCAATTGAAAAAAATGTAACTTTTGAAGCGCCGTTGAAATGCGTAGTTTCGCTTCGCAACAAGCGAACAGAACAAACACGCACACAAGAATTATTCCTCGCAGATCTTCCACTAATGACACCGCGAGGAACTTTTATTATCAATGGCATTGAACGAGTTGTGATATCACAACTCATTCGAAGCCCAGGAGTTTTATTTAGACTTTCAGAAACCGCGAAACAGCGCGGTGTTTTTGGTGCCAAACTCATCCCTGGCCGAGGCGCATGGCTTGAATTTGATACGGAATCCAACGGTGTGATTTCGGTGCGAATTGATAGAAAGCGTAAAGTCCCAGTCACAGCGCTATTGCGCTCGCTCGGAGCTGGATCGGACGAGGAATTAAAAAAACTATTTGCAGATGTAGATACAGATCCAAATGTAAAATACCTTTTGGCGACAATTTTGCAGGACCCATCTTCAACAGAGGGAGAAAGTTTAATAGAAATTTACAAACGAATCCGTCCTGGAGATCCTGCGACGGTTGATACCGCGCGCCAGATGGTTCAAAACCTATTTTCAAATCCAGTACGCTACGACTTATCAAAAGTTGGCAGGCACCGCATGAACCAGAGATTTGCTGAAGATCTTGATGTTGAAGATCGCACACAGCGAGTATTGCGAGCCGATGATATTATTCATATTGTTCGCGAAATTATCAGACTAAATAATAATCCAACGGCACTGCCAGATAATGTTGATCATTTGGGCAATCGCCGCGTAAAAACATTCGGAGAATTACTCCAAGATCGTCTTCGCATAGCATTTGTCCGAATGGAACGCAACATAAAAGACCGCATGTCTACGCTTGATGTTGCCACCGTGCTTCCGAGTCAGCTCATCAATGCGCGACCGTTCGTCGCCGCACTAAAAGAATTCTTTTCTTCTGGTCAGTTGTCTCAATTCATGGAGCAAACAAATCCGCTATCAGAACTTGAGCACAAGCGCCGTCTTTCAGCTCTTGGTCCAGGTGGCTTGAGTAAGGAACGCGCATCATTTGAGGTTCGCGATGTCCACCCATCTCACTATGGACGCATTTGTCCTATTGCAACTCCTGAAGGTCCAAACATCGGACTTGTTGGACATCTCGCAATGTATGCAAAAGTGTCGCCGTTAGGATTTATTCTCACGCCATATTGGAAGGTTGTGAATGGAGTGATTACAGATGAAATGATTTATCTGGACGCAACGGAAGAAGAAAAATTTGTTATCGCTCAAGCCGGCGATATTGCCGATGAAAAAGGCAAAATTGTAGGAGATAAGATAGTAGCTCGCAAAAAAGGCGATCCATCAATTGTCTCACCAGAAGAAATTCAGCTCGTGGATATTTCTCCTCGCCAGCAATTTTCAGTCAAGACACTTCTTATCCCATTTTTGGAACATGACGACGCCAACCGTGCGCTCATGGGATCAAACATGCAGGCTCAAGCCGTGCCGTTAATTACCCCAGAATCTCCTTTTGTTGGCACTGGTCTTGAAGGAAAAGTTGCCACAGATTCTGGTCTTATGATTCTTGCTCCAGAAGATGGAACTATTTTGTCAGTAGATGCCGGACTCGTAACCATGAAAGGAAAGAAATCGCAAGACACACACGAAATAAAACTTTTGAAATTTGCACGATCAAACGCATCCACATGCATTAACCAACGCCCACTTGTATCCGCCGGCGATCATGTGAAAAAAGGGCAGGTAATAGCAGACGGACCATCAACTGATAATGGAGAGCTCGCGCTCGGGAAAAATCTTCTCGTCGCATACATGAGCTTTGAGGGCGCCACATACGAAGACTCAATTGTTTTGTCACAACGCCTAATAAAAGACGATGTGCTTTCGTCAATTCACATACACGACTATTTTGTGGATATTCGTGAAACCAAACTCGGTCCAGAGCTTATGACTTTTGATATTCCAAATATTGCCGCAGAGCGATTGGCAGACTTGGACAGCGACGGAATCGTGCGCATTGGAGCAGAGGTTCGCTCTGAAGATATTTTGGTTGGTAAAATTTCTCCAAAAGGCGAAAGCGATCTCACCGCAGAAGAGCGATTACTTCGCGCAATTTTCGGAGAAAAGAGCAGTGATGTTCGTGATACTTCGCTCAAACTAGACTACGGCAAACAAGGGCGAGTTGTCGCGGTAAAAATATTCTCTAGAGATGCAGGCGACAAGCTTGATGCAGGAGTCATCAGGCGCGTACAGGTTTCTGTCGCACAATTGCGAAAGATTCAGGTTGGCGACAAGCTTGCGGGTCGTCACGGAAACAAAGGGGTAATCTCGGCGATTCTTCCGCCAGAAGATATGCCATTTCTCGCGGATGGCACTCCGGTGGACATTGTCCTTAATACATTCGGTATCGTGTCTCGTATGAATGTAGGGCAAATTCTTGAATCCCATGTCGGATTTGCCGCCAAAAAGCTAAATAAAAAATTTGCAATACCATCAATGGCAAGCGCGTCAGAAGATCAAATCAAAGCACTGCTTGAATCTGCTGGATACCCGACAGATGGACGGATGCAACTCTATGACGGTCGCACCGGAACGCCATTTAGCCAAAAGTGCCATGTCGGAACCACATATTTCATGAAATTAGTTCACATGGTGGAAGATAAAATCCACATGCGATCAATTGGTCCGTATTCCCTTATCACTCAACAGCCACTTGGAGGAAAAGCCCAGTTTGGAGGTCAGCGATTCGGAGAAATGGAAGTGTGGGCGCTTGAGGGTTATGGTGCCGCGCACACGCTCCAAGAAATGCTCACATTCAAATCTGACGATGTGCTTGGTCGCGCTAACACATATGAAAGCATAGTGAACAGGCAGGAGATAACAGCTCCGCATTTGCCGGAATCATTTAAGGTTTTGCTTTCTGAAATGAAAGGCCTTGGGTTAAATGTTGAGCTTGTTGAGAGATAATGGCTAAGTACTAAATCAATGGAACCGCTTACATCCGTACAAATCAAACTTGCATCACCAGAGAATATACTCTCATGGTCTTATGGCGAAGTAACGAAGCCAGAAACAATAAATTATCGTACTCAAAAAGCCGAACGAGAAGGGCTATTTTCAGAGGCCATATTCGGACCAGTAAAAGATCACGAATGTTATTGTGGCAAATACAAGCGTATCCGCTATAAAGGAATTATTTGTGACCGTTGTGGCGTAGAAGTTACCCGCTCAATCGTACGCCGTGAACGCATGGGGCACATCAAATTAGCGGCACCAGTGGCGCATATTTGGTTCTTGCGTGCGATTCCAAGCAAAATTGCGATGGTACTTGGCATGTCTTTGCCGGAGCTTGAACGGGTAGTTTATTTTGCGTCTTATATCGTTACAAGAGTAAATGACGATCTGCGGACAGAAGCGATGAAGCGTGTTGAGGCAGAGTTTAAGAGTCGTATGAAGCAGGCAACTGCTCCGGAAGAAATTGAACAGCTAAAGGGATTAAAAGATCAAGAGAGAATGAATCTCAAGATGCTTAGAAAATATCAGGTACTTTCCGAGCTAGATTATCGCAATCTTTCAATGAAATACGGGGAAGTGTTTGAAGCTGGTATTGGAGCAGAAGCCGTCAGACGCTTAATGGAGCAAGTTGACTTGTCAGAATTGGCAAATACGATTGAGCAAGAATATCGCGCAGAATCAAATCCGCTAGAGGCACGCAAAACAAGCCGTCGGCTAAAACTTATTCGCAACATGATTAATGCCGGCGTTCGCCCGGAATGGATGATTTTGACAATTTTACCAGTGATTCCTCCGGCACTTAGGCCAATGGTTCCACTTGAAGGTGGAAGATATGCTACATCTGATTTAAATGATTTATATCGCCGTGTTATCAATAGAAACAATCGTCTCAAACACCTTTTGGAGCTCAAAGCGCCAGATGTAATTGTGAAAAATGAAAAGCGTATGTTGCAGGAATCTGTTGATGCGCTTATTGACAGCGCAATGCGTCGTGGATCAGCGACTGCCGCAGTCGCAACAGGACAAAAACGCACACTCAAATCGCTTGCAGACATGCTCAAGGGCAAGCAGGGACGATTCCGCCAAAACTTGCTCGGAAAGCGCGTGGATTACTCTGGTCGTTCGGTCATTGTGGTTGGACCAAAACTATCACTTGGAGAGTGTGGATTGCCAAAACATGTTGCCTTGGAATTATTTAAGCCATTTGTAATTGGCAATCTTATTGCCAAAGCGCTTGCACACAATATCAAATCAGCCACACGACTTATTGAACAAGAGCTTCCAGAAGTGTGGCAGGCGCTTGAAGAAGAAATTGATGGCAAATATGTGCTTTTAAATCGTGCGCCAACACTTCACCGCCTTTCAGTGCAGGCATTCAAGCCGATCCTTATTGAAGGAAAAGCAATCCAGATTCCTGCGATGGTTACTGCCGCATTTAATGCTGACTTTGATGGCGACCAAATGGCAGTACACTTGCCTCTAACAAAAGAAGCGCAGATTGAAGCGCGAGATATTATGCTTTCAACGCATGGCATTTTGAAGCCCGCCACTGGCGAGCCAGTAGCGGCGGCAAGCATTGATATTGTATTTGGGTGCTACTGGCTCACATCAGTGTTTGATGGTGCAAGGGGCGAAGGTAAAATATTCAGTTCATTTTTAGAAGCAAAACTTGCGTATGAAAATGGAGTAATTGATATTCGCGCACGAATCAAGGTGTTATATGCTCCACAAGACCTGCCTACCGCGGCAAGTCTTGTGCACGGAGCCGTAAAAGAAAAAGGAATTATTGAAACAACAGTTGGGCGAATTATTTTCAATGAAACAATTCCGTCAGGATATCCGTTCATCAACACAATGCTTAACAAGTCTGGATTAAAACAGGTTGAAGCAGATATTCTAGATGCATTTGGCGAAGATGTAACTGTTCAATATTTGGACAGAATTAAAGACATCGGATTCCGATACGCAACATTTTCCGGTATCTCATGGAGTATTGGCGATCTTTATACTTCGCCTGGAAAGCCGAAGATTATAGCGGATGCTGAATCAAAAGTTTCTGAAAATCAGCGATTATTTAATGAGGGAATGCTCACAGAATCAGAGCGACGATTCAGAAATGTTAATATTTGGATGGAAGCAAAAGCATCTATCGGCAAATTGCTTAAAGCCGAGCTTCCAAAACAAGGCGCCGCCTTCATGATGGTTGATTCCAATGCTCGCGGATCGTGGGGCTCAATAGATCAAATGATGGGCATGCGAGGTATTTTCGCAAAACCATCAGGAGAAGTCATTGAGCTTCCAGTGAAAAGCTCATTTAAAGAAGGGCTTCCTCCTTTGGAATACTTCATCTCTACTCATGGCGCTCGCAAGGGACTTGTTGATACTGCGCTTAACACTGCATCGGCGGGGTATCTTACTCGTCGTCTAGTTGATGTCGCGCAAGATGTTGTTGTCACAAATGCAGACTGCGGAGACACAGAGGGAATAATAATTTATTCAAAAGACATAGAGCAGTCTGGCGAGCCGCTTTCTCGTCGTTTGCGTGGTCGCGTCGTGTTGCAAGATGTGCGCGACGCATCTGGAGAATTGCTTGCAAAAAAAGGATCGCTTGTAAGAAAAGAATCTGCCGAGAAAATTCAAAAAGCAGGCGTTGAAGAAATTTGCATTGCATCGGCAATTTCGTGCAAATCGCTCGGTGGTGTGTGTCAAAAATGTTATGGCACAGATTTGTCTCGTAATGAACAAGTAAAAATTGGCGAAGCTGTCGGCATTATCGCCGCGCAGGCAATCGGAGAACCTGGCACACAACTAACAATGCGTACTTTCCATACTGGAGGTGTAACTGGCGGAGCAGATATTACCATGGGACTTCCGCGCGTTGAAGAAATTTTTGAAGCGCGACCGCCACAATTTCGCGCACTGATATCGTCAATTGATGGAGTTGTGCGTGCAATTGAAGAACGAGGCAAACAACGAGCTATAATCATTGAAGAAAAACCAAGTGGCGAAAAGCGCGAAGTTCTTATCCCGCAAAATGTTGCAATCGCAGTACAGGTCGGCGATCCAGTCTCATGTGGCGACAGACTTTGCGAGGGCCATGTTGATCTTAGAGAGTTGTATGCCGCGACAAATGATCTTGCTGTTGTTGCGCGCTATATTGTGCGTGAAGTGCAAAGTGTGTATTTCCCAACTGGCAGTATAATTCACGACAAACACATCGAGCTCATCGTACGACAAATGTTTAGTCGCGTTCGCGTATTAGATCCTGGCGATACGGAGCTTTTGAACGGAGATATCATAGAAAAACGCCGCCTGCTAAGTTCTAATATTGACGCAAAAGCCATGGGCAAAACCGAGGCGACATGGGAACAACAAGTAATGGGTGTCACAAAAGTTTCTCTTACCACAGAATCTTTCCTTTCCGCCGCATCATTCCAAGAAACTGCAAAAGTTTTGATTGAAGCATCGCTTCAGGGCAAAGAAGACCCGCTCCGAGGTCTAAAAGAAAATGTCATCATCGGTCGCCTAATCCCTGCCGGCACAGGGCTTAAGCGCGATGTCTTCTCTCAATAAGTCTTGACCCCATGTGGGGGCTATTGACTGTTTTTTGCTGTCGCGCTATTTTAGTCGAGGCTAATCTGAAAAGGTTCAGCCTGTCGAATCCTAGGCGACGTAGTAGTTAGGCCGGTGGGGATGGTCTGATCAGCCAAACCTACCGGCCCTTTTTGTTAAAAACTAAAAATGGCGTATAATGGAGTATCGCTGTGACAAAAAATTGGCACAAAAAGAAGCACGACGATAATAACGAATCTAACAGGTTTTATATTGGCATTTCTCAAGAGACACGAAACAGTATAGCCGGTGTGCTATGTTTTTTGATTGTACTGGTAAGCATATTGGCGTTTCTTGATAAAGCTGGCACTGCCGGCGAGTATTTCTCTTGGGTTGCGCGACTTTTATTTGGATGGGGATTTTTCATTGTACCCGTAGCGTTTGGCATGCTAGGCATCGCATTTTTCAAAAGCATACACCGTCAGATTGCACTGTCTGCGATTGCAGGCACAATACTTTTTGTACTTTCTGTACTGGGCGCATTCTACTTATTCGGCACAGGCGAGTTAGCTCAAAGAATCCCACAAGGCGGATATCTTGGCATAGTGTTTGGGTATCCACTTCTTACTTTTGTTGGCTTTATAGCTGGCAGTGTTATTCTCGGCGGATTAGTTGTTATTTCTGTTTTGATGGCGCTTGATGTGCCGCTTGATCGCATTTTTATGCGCTCAAAAACCGACACAATTGGAGATCCGGCCATTATATCCAAGCAAAAAGATATTGAGCAATTGATAGTTAAAAAAGGAGGACAAGTTATGGATGCCAAAAACACAGCACCAGCGCCTACTGTGTTGGCAAAACCAGAATCATCAAAAGAATTTGTTATTCGCGCGCTAAAGTCTGGCAATTGGCAACTTCCGCCTACGGATTTCTTATCTGCCGATCAAGATCACGCGTCATCAGGAGATATTAATGCATCAGCTACAATCATTAAGCGCACGCTTGCAAATTTCGGTATTGAGGTAGAAATGGGAGAAGTTTCAGTTGGCCCAACTGTCACACAATATACAATGCGTCCGGCGGTTGGTGTAAAACTTTCTCGCATTACAACTCTTGCTAACGATCTCTCGCTTGCACTTGCCGCACACCCAATTCGTATTGAAGCGCCAATCCCAGGCAAGTCGCTTGTTGGTATTGAAGTGCCAAACAAAAAAGTTTCCATTGTAGGTCTTCGTACCATGTTGGAACACGAAGAATACCGTACTTCAAAATCATTGCTTCCAATTGCACTTGGTCGCAATGTTGCAGGAGAGGCGATTTATGCGGCACTTGATCGCATGCCGCACATATTGATTGCCGGTCAAACTGGTTCAGGGAAATCCGTTACAATTCACAGTATTTTGCTTTCAATGCTTTATAGATACGGCCCTGAAATCTTGAGATTTATTTTGGTGGATCCAAAGCGTGTAGAGCTTCCGCTTTATGATGGAATCCCGCATTTATTGCGCCCAGTTATTACAGAAAACAAAAAAGTCCCGCCAGTGCTCAAGCAGTTGGTTCTTGAAATGGATCAAAGATACGCGCATTTGTCCGAGGCGAAAGTGCGCGATGTGGTCGGATACAATGAATGGGCGTCAAAAAAAGATCGTCAGATTATGCCGTTCATTGTTGTGGTGATTGATGAAATGGCAGATCTTATGAAAACATTTGGTAAAGAAGTTGAGCCTGCGATCGTTCGACTTGCTCAAATGGCTCGTGCAGTCGGCATTCACCTTGTGCTAGCTACTCAACGGCCTGAAGTCGCGGTGCTTACCGGACTTATTAAGGCAAACATTAATGCTCGTATCGCGCTTCGCGTAGCGAACCAACTCAATTCTCGCATTATTTTGGATCAGGCAGGAGCCGAAACACTTTTGGGTAATGGCGATATGCTTTTTATGGGATCTGATACATCACAACTCAAACGATTGCAAAGTCCGTTTGTAGCGACGCACGAGATAGAAGCAGTTGTTAAATTTATTCGTGCGCAAGCCGAAAGTCTTGGCATGGAAACAGAAGCCGATCAGCTTGCCGAACAGTTTGAACCGATTGCAAATCAATCAGCTTCCGGTGCAGGATTTGCAGGCATGATGCATGACGGGGTTGATGATGAGCGATATGAAGAAGCAAAGATGCTTGTGATTGAATTG
>Ga0209210_1002806_pt1 | contig 12318 bp, 16 predicted proteins | sample RifGroA1_FD_183991 | JGI IMG/M metagenome (GOLD analysis project Ga0209210, IMG submission 183991) | Contaminated groundwater microbial communities from Rifle, Colorado, USA - Rifle Groundwater A1 (SPAdes) (version 2) | ecosystem: Environmental > Aquatic > Deep subsurface > Groundwater >...
ATACTGGGGATAAATGAGCTAGTTTTTTGGGGCTATCCTGATGGCAAATTGGCATCTGGCACATCGGTAATTCGCGCTTTACAAGACTTGATTAAGAGAATTAAACCTGATATAATCTTTTTACCTTCTTTTTTAGATAATCACGGCGATCACAGGGTAGTCAACGAAATTTTTATTAATGCTTATCAAAATTTACAAGAAGTCCAAAAAGCTGAAATTTGGGCATATGAAATTTGGACACCCATTTTAGTAAATCGGCTAGTAGATATTACCTTGTATATTAAAACTAAAAGAGAAGCAATTTTAGCGCACGAATCGCAGATTAGATCGCGCGGATACGACAAAGCCATTTTAGGACTGAATCAATACAGGGCGGAGATTAATAAAATTTCCGGTTACGCCGAAGCCTTTTTCGCCGTCCCCTTTGATCTTTATTTAAAATTGTATCGGAAAAGTTAAAATATTCCCGGGTCGTATAGCGGTAGTACGCGAGGTTCTGGTCCTCGTAACCTTGGTTCGAATCCAAGCCCGGGAGAAACCAAAAAATTGTGATAATATAATAATGGAGGGAAATTATGAATCAACCACAGCCAGTTGGTCAAAATAATTTAGAATCGCGATCGAATAAAACAGCCAAAGCTGTGCTTTATATTTTAATATTTTTACTTCAAACACCTATTGATTACGCTATTGTATTTTTTTCATTTTGTAGTGGAACAGGATATGGTTGTCTATCAAAAGATTATACGAGTCAATCATTACCTTATGGCTTGATCCTTCTGATTGTAATAATAATAGTTGCTTTACTAATAACCATATTTAAAATTAAAAAAATATTTAAACCCCATGCCGCTAGTAATTTCAGTAATCTTACCTAAAAAATGGTAGAACAACCTATTAGTAATAATCTGAGTACAACGAATATAGCTGCACCAGTAAAAAAACCGTATTCCTTAAAACCTATCGTAATTCTTGCTATAATAATTTTGCTATTAATGAGTATTTTTTTGATCCCATTTGAAGGCGATGGAGCTCTTGGCCTCTATTTTTTGTCATCATTTTTGATTGGAATTTTATCAGTTGTTGGTTTAATACTATCGATGTCGTTCTTTCTAGATATAAAAGTTAAGAGTGCATTAACCACAATAATAAATATTATAGCATTAATAATTTACATAAGCGGTTTATTGTGGGTAATTTTATTATTACTGCATATGTTTATTCCTTCAGGTTAGAATATTGTCGTAGATATCCTGCCATAGTGATTATTTAGCATCGCCTTTTTTTGTCTAACCGATTCCCAATACTTAAAATCCGTTAATAATTTTCGAAAATTACCAGATACAGGGAGCCATGAACCAATTCATTGAAAATATATAATTTAAAAAAGGAGTAAGAAATGAACACGCGTAAAAAAATTATCTTTATAAGTGTAATGATCGTTGCTTTAGTTGTAATGGGTCTAATTGCTTACGGGGTCAGTAATGGACGATTTTCTTCTCCATTTACTGGTGCAGACACTGCCTTGTCTCCTAGACCCAGCTCAGTTGCCTCATCAATTTCGCCGACCCCACCGCCACTTTCGCCCAGACCTTCTTCGCTTTCACCTAGACCTTCTTCTGTTTCCACTCCTACTCTGACACCCACCTCGACTTCCAGTCCTACGCACGCTCCACTGTCTCCTCAACCTTCATTGTCTTTCACCCCAACGCCAACTCTAACTTTTACCCCCACCTCCACTCCTACTTCTACATCAACACCGCCGGTATCATCTGATACAATCTCACCAGTGGTAAAGATTTCAAGTCCGGTCGATGGCGCCAAAAATATTGGTCGCTACCTATTCTTTTTTAGCAGACACTATATGACTATTAATAGCAGTGCCACCGATAATATTAAGGTAGTTAGAATGGAACTTTATATTGACGGTGCAATAAAGAGTAGTGTCGCTCAATCTTCTATTTCCTACAACTGGGATGTTAGAGCGGCATCCAAGGGATCGCACGTAATTCAAGTAAAAGCCTATGACGCCGCTGGCAATATAGGCTTAAAAACAATTACAGTCTATAAGTAACAGTGGTACTATTATTAGATCTTGCTTTTCTCTCTAAGGAAAGATTTAACTATTTTTTTATTCTAAAAACTAACTAACCAAAATGAATGCGGTCGTCGTTAAAATGGTTAGTTAATTAACCCGTTAAAGTATTAATATTTAAATTATACCGCGATCGCGCTTAAATTTAGATTTTTTTTCTTTTTGATTGATTTTTTCTGCATATTGTTTGTCAACTTGTGCTATACTTAAATTGAACTGCAAAATATACAGAACTATTGATTTAGATATATATTTGAGGTATAATTTAATACTTCAACAAATCAAGAGGAAAAATGAAAATACCTATCAGAAAATTAAAATCTATAATCTTATATTTCTGTACTTATACTGATCCAAAGTTTTTAGGCAAAGTTAAATTAATGAAACTGTTCTACTTTGCTGATTTTATGCATATAAAGCAATATGGAGCTCCAATAACATTTGATAATTATGTCAATTTAGAGCACGGACCTATACCATCAGCTGTAAAAAATTTAGTTGATACTGCTTCTGATGACATTGATAATTCTGAATTAGCTGATATAATTTCCGTTGAGCGACCAGAAGGAATAGATATGTGTCGTATAATCGGACTTAGAAAATTTAGTGAAACGGATGCAAAACTTTTTTCAAAAGCAGAGTTAGAAACCCTTAAAAAAGTCTGCATTCGATTTGGTAATAAAAAAACTAAAGATATAGAAGACGCTTCACACAAAGAATCGGCTTGGCAAAAAACCAACTTATTAGATTCTATACCATATAGCTTAGCTTGTAATGATGAGGACTGTCAAATAAGTAAAGAGGAAATTGAGCTGTTGGACCAAATAATATGTCATCAATAATCACTTTTGGAGATATTTTCAACTACAATGAGCAAGATTATGTTTTTTTAGCAAAAACTGAAGATATTGTTTATGCCGCCAAGATACTTGATAGAGAACATTCAATTCTTTATAAAAAGATTTTTACCAAGATCTCTAAAAATAGTCAACGATCAAGTGAACTTACCCAGCGTTATTTGTATTGTTTCATTGAGTTAAAAACTGAAGATTTCAAGGAAAGAGTCTGCTATTATGGCAAATCAGATAAAAGTGATGTTTCTGATTTTTTGGCAAATATATTTAGCAAATTAGACCAAGAGGACATTAGAGAGTTACACAAAGAACTATTAACAGATGATTTAGTTACAGAACAACTAAAAGAATTAGTGAAAGAGATTGAGCTTAAATAATAGGTAATACTTTTGATAATTTCAAATATTTAAACAAAATTTAGTGTTCCTACTCCGTCGTTTTGCCATCAAATTCCGGTGAGTCGGCGACGGCTTCTTCTTTAGTTTTGCGGACGACACCATCTTGATGATGAGCGGGCGAATAGATAGTGTAAAGTTTAAGGGCTTCGGTTTCCGAAGTGTTAATAATATTATGCTCTGCGCCGGCGGGCACTATCACTGCCACGCCATCGGTAAGTTCATACTCATTTCCGTCAATAATAGCTTTTCCCTGACCTTTTTCAAAACGAAAAAACTGGTCGTTGTCTGTGTGGACTTCCATTCCAATTTCCTCTTTGGGAAGAAGGCTCATTAGTACCAACTGACTGTGTTTTCCGGTATAAAGAACCTTGCGAAAATTCTCGTTTAGCAAGGTCTCTTTTTCAATGTTGTTGGTAAAACCTTTCATTTGGCTCCTTTCTTTATTTACGACACAATTATAGCATGTTAAAGCGGTAAAGTGCTAATGTGTGAATTAAATTTCTTTCATCTGTAGTTGACAAGGAAGCACTCAATTGATAACTTAAAGTTATCTTTGCAACCTTAATTTTTTGATTTTTAAATAGGGGAGGTGAGATGATTGGACCGGCGAAAATTTCTGGAAATGATAGCAACGGCAATCGGGGGTATTTTTTCGTCTGTATTACTGGGTGGTTGTGGTGGTGGCACAAAAACCAAAGTTGTTTCGTCTGAACAGGAAGTAGTAGTAAGGATTAGTCTTAATCAAAAGCAGGTTAGGGTTGTATCTTTACCAGTTGAAAGTTCAGTTCTTGACGCTCTTAAAGTAGCATTTGTCTATGAAAGGAAGGCTTCGTTTGAAGATGTTAATAGCTTCACTACTATTGAGGGGATTTCCGGGCATTGGCAATACGAGGTTGACGGTGTAGAGCCACGCATTAATGCTCGAGATTATTTGGTAACATCAGACTGTTCTGTTGGATTGATGTCTTTCTAAACTGTTATCGTTTCGGTGGCGCTTTCAAAACAAATTCTTAAAAGAGAGTGCCACCTTTTTTTAAAACCACTATGAAAAAAAGTCTTAAACATGCTATCGTAATATTTTTTTGTTCGGCATTGGTTTTATTTATTATCTTTAGCCCAATTCTTCTAAGAAAAACAAAGATAAAAAGTCCGACCCAAAATAAAAAAGATTTTTCTAACAATTCGTCTGGAGTTGCAGTTCAAACTGAAAATAATCCTGAAAATAGTTCAGAGAATAAAAAAGAGTCTATCAATTCTGAAGAAATCATTAAAGAAGAAATTGTTGAAACTCTATCTGTTCAATCTGAGCAGTCATTTTCAAGTCCTGTTTCAAATCCTGTTCTTGCTCCGATCGCTAATACCACACCCACATTCACATTCACACCTATACCCACACCTCAAGAATTAGTAAATGTTGTAATCCATGGACAAGGAAGGCAAAATTATAAGGTAAATTTAAAAAAAAACGATACCGCTTTTTCAGTTTTACTGAGAGCCTCGGAGGAGAATAGTTTTACTCTTGAATATCAAAATTACGAAGGTTTAGGCACTTTCGTTAATTGTATTGCTGGAATATGTGGCGGTCAGGATAATAAATACTGGATGTTTTATTATAATGGTCAATTTTCGCCAGTAGGGGCATCAAGCCAAGAAGTTTTTGCCACTGACACTACCATTTGGAAATTTGAATAAATATTATTAAGGAGAATAAATGGCTATTTTTTTTATTATTGCCGCCGTAGTTTTGCGACTTGTGCCTCACCTGCCGAACTTTGCCCCGATTGCCGCTTTAGGTCTTTTCGGCGGTGTTTATTTAAATAAAAAATACGCTTTAGCTGTGCCTCTGGTGGCGATGTTTTTTTCCGATTATTTTTTAGGCTTTGCTGAATTTTGGGTGACTTTTTCTATTTATTCAAGTTTCTTGCTAATTGGTTTGATTGGCTTGAAACTTAGAAATCATAAAAAATTACCTTATATTTTTGGCGCCACTTTGGCTGGTTCAATTATCTTTTTTGTTTTAACCAACTTTGCTGTTTGGGTGGCGACACCGTGGTATCCAAAAACTTTACAAGGCATAATTTCGTGCTACACTTTGGCGATTCCATTTTTTAGAAATACTATTTTAGGCGATCTTTTTTATGTCGGCTCGATTTTTGGACTTTATGAATTTGCCCTCTTTGTTACACGAAAAAAAGCGACTATAATAAAAACAGTTAGAATTTAAGGAAATTTATTTTAAATTTGTGATATAATAAAATCATAGTCAGCAAAAATTGGCGTGGAATTTTCCTAGAGGAAAATATGAAAGTCATAGATCAAACAAAAATTTATCAAAATTATAAAGGGCAATGGGTAGTTTTGAATTCTTGTGGCACAAAAGTGCTTTCAGCTGATGCAGATTTAAAGAAAGCTATTTTGAAATATCAAAAGAAATTTGGCATGAAAGAAATACCGCTTACTTTTAAAGTTCCAACTAAAATAATGTCATATATAGGTTGTTAGGATGAAATTTCCTTATAGAAAATATGAAATTTTTTATAAACCGGTTGTGCCGGTTATTTTTAAACTTGAAAACAAATCTTTTCCATATCAAGCGCTTATTGATACAGGAGCAGATATTTGTATAGTTCATGCCGAGATTGCTGAACAACTTGGGATTAGTCTTAAAAGTGGTGAAAAATTTCCGTTTGGTGGGATTTGTGGAAATGGTATGGGCTATATTCATCAGGTAGATTTAGAAATTGGCGGTCATACTATTCAAAGTATTCCAGTAGTTTTTAGTAGTGATATAAGTCCATATGGTTTTGGAATATTAGGTCATGAAGGTTTATTTAGCAAATTAAGACTAGTATTTGAATTTGGTAAAAAACAATTTGAAATAACACCTAAAGATTATAATTAAGTTAAACTAAAAATAGTTTTTATTGTAGGAGAGTATGCCTGAAGAAAAAGAGCCAGTCAAAAATACAAAAGAAGTAAAGCCAAAAAAGAATAAACTTTGGTGGTTTTTAGGGGGCGGGTGTTGTCTAATACTATTAATATTATTTGTCCTTTCCGGACTCCTTCCTTTTCTTTCATTATTTCATTCATCCGCCGATACCAAAATTCCTACGCCCAATTTAAGCAGTAGCGCCACATCCAAAACCGCTTTACCGACAGCCAAGACAACCCAAAGTCAAAATTATCCCGTGGCTTCTCAATGCGAACATCTTGAATTAGTGGATTCTATTCCGGTTACTATTGATACTAATAATCCCGGATTAAAACAAAATGTCAAAACTCACTATTATCAAGTTTATGGCTACACGCCTTATGAGGTAAGAAACCAGTTAAACGAATGCGGGGCTAAAAGTGGCGGGGAAGCTTATGATGCCTATACTTCCTACTATATGAATTGGGCGTATAATTACAAACCGGTTGCCGGTAGTTGTAATATTAAAGATGTTACAGTTGGTGTTCAAGTGGATTTCTTTTATCCTAAATGGGAAGACCCGGGCAATGCCGAAGCGGGGCTGGCGGAAAATTGGCAAAGATATATGACTAATTTAATTATTCATGAAGAAGGTCATAAAGATTTGGCAATTTCCGGAGCGCAAGCGATTTTGGATGCTCTTTTATCACTGCCAAACGCGGCTTCTTGTGGTGAGGATGTTCAAAGTTTAGTCAGTAGTACGGGCGATGAAATTTTTGCTGACTATAATGCTCGTCAAAAAGCTTATGATACAGAAACAAATCACGGTGAAACTCAGGGGGCATATTTTCCATAAAGAAGATGGAATAAATTATGGCGCCATCGTCTAGCGGTTATAATTTCGTCAGAAATTTCCGCGGCCGAAGGCCTATGACGCCAGAATTCCTTTGTCAGCTATCATGGCGTGTTCGTCTAGTGGCCCAGGACATCGCCTTCTCAGGGCGAAGATCACGGGTTCGAATCCCGTACACGCTACCAATTTAAAAAATAGCAAAACATCAGGTTAAAAGAGAACCGTCCCCTTGGTCTTTTTTTTATCAACATCGTAATAGTGCGGCGGCGTCAGCCGCCGGTACTGTCACATCGTCAAATTAATATACCTGTTTACCGATTGCTTATCAGGTGATACAAATAAACTACCTCGCAGCAAGCTGACGAGGTATTAAATCCCTTCGAACAGCTTGAGCTGATTACGATATATTTGTTTGTATTCTGATCCCTGATTCTTAACATACTCGGCAATCGCCTTTTCGTTGGCTGATTTGCCCACAGTGTTGATGTAATATCCTTTTGTCCAGAATTCACCACCCCAAAGATTTTTCTTGACTTCGGGAACTTTCTGAAAAATCTCTCGGGCAGTGATACTCTTGACCATCTTGGCGATGTTGGTTGGACAAAGCATCGGAACTGATTGGACGAGAAAATGAACATGGTCAGAATCAGCACCAATTTCGACAAAATGAATGTCGTATCGTTTCTCAATTTCAATGCAAACGCTTTTCAGAACCTCTTCGATTTGGTCATGCAATCGAAAAACAGCTTTGCGATATTTAGCAGGACAAACCAGATGGTACAGCAGAAGTGATACGTTATGTGACTTTTTGATATGTTCGGATGACATATCTTTATCTTAAGATACCAGGACCCTCCGAAGCAAGCTTCGGAAGAAATCTATTTCATTATAATGATAGAAAATTAAAAATAACTGATACTTGTAAAATTAAATATGACTAAAGAACAAGCTCAACAAAAAATTCAATTACTTATCGAACGCTATGATTCTCTAACTGATCAGGAAAAAAAGATGAACGAAGAAATGACAAAAACAAAGTTTATTCGTCCTCTTTTTGAAGTTTTGGGTTGGGATTTTGAGGAAGATGTTCTTCCTGAAGATAGAATTTCTCGTGGGCGTGTTGATTATAGCTTTGAAATTGCTGGCAAAACCAAGTTTTTTCTTGAAGCAAAACCACTTAAGGCAGAAATAGACGATCCTCAATATGCAAAGCAAGCGACCAATTATGCTTGGCTCAAGTCTGTCAATTGGGTAGTGCTAACTGATTTTGAGGGAATGAGGGTATTTTATCCCGCCAATAGAGGTCAAGTACAAACCTTTATTCATTTAAATTACAATAATTATCTGGAATCTTTTGAGAAGCTGTGGCTTTTATCAAAAGAATCTTTTCTGAATGGTCTTATAGATAAAGAAGCGGCTGAATATGGTGCAATACCGGAACAAATTAAAGTTGGACACCAATTAGCTGAAGATATGAATAATTGGCGATTAAGTTTGCATGAACATTTTAAAACTTGGAATGATAAACTATCAGATTCAACACTTGACGAGGGTGTTCAAAGAATACTCGACCGTTTTATTTTTATTCGTTCTTGCGAAGATCGTGGTATAGAAAATGATTCACTAAGAAGCCATTATAGAATATGGCAGGACGATGGCCGAAAAGGAAATTTTCTTGCTTATTTAAAACCATTTTTTGCAGGGTACAAGGAAACTTACAACTCTGGCTTATTTGACGATCATCCTGTTATGGATTGGGAAATATCAAGTGAATGTTTCGATGAGATTATTAGTGGACTTTATAAATCAAAAAATGGTCAGGAATATGATTTTTCAGTGATTGACGCGGATGTTTTAGGCGGCGTTTATGAGCAATACCTTGGACATTTACTTTCGAAATCGGGTGATGGAGACGACTCAAAAAAGAAACGCAAGTCACAAGGCATTTATTATACTCCGACATTTATCGTCGATTATATTGTTGAAAATACTTTAGGCAAAGTATTAAAAGAAAAAACGCCGCAAGAAATTGCCAATCTAAAAATATTGGATCCGGCATGTGGATCTGGTTCATTTTTGATCAAAGCATTCGATTATTTAATTAGCTACAATACCCTAAAAGAAGATAAGAAAATAGATTTAAAAACAAAATTAGGCAGACTTCAGCGAGCATTTAGAAAAAGAGATGGTGCGAAAGAATTAACGACCAGTGACAAGTTAGATATTTTAAGAAATAATATTTATGGTGTTGATATAGATGACCAAGCAGTAGAGATTGCTCAATTAAATTTATTGTTAAAATCACTTGACCGAAAACAACAATTGCCACATTTAAACAATATCAAATGTGGTAATTCGCTGATTAATGATCCAAAAACTGCTGGAGACAAAGCTTTAAATTATAATGAGCAATTTGCAGAGGTAATGCAAAATGGCGGTTTCGATGTAATAATTGGAAATCCGCCATATATCCGGGTTCAAGAACTACCAATCAAAGATAAAATATTTTTTTCCGATCATTATGTTAGCGCGAAAGGTTCATATGACATTTATATATTATTTATAGAAAAAGCACTCAAACTTCTTAAAGAGAATGGAAAGCTTGGTCTGATTGTTCCAAACAAATTTTTGAAAAGCGATTATGGTAAACATTTAATAAACTTCATTAGTAATAAATATAAGATGTTAGAATTAGTGGATTTTGGCGATTTAGCAGTTTTTTCTGACGCTACTACTTACTCATGCATTCTAATCATTGAAAATTCTATAGCGATAGAAAAAGACAATGTAGTTTATCGCAAAATCATTTCTTTAGAAGAAGAAATAGAAAATTCGAAACAACAATTAATAAATCAAAATCAATTCATAAGAGGTGAATTAGATTTTAATAGTTCAGAAATAATGCAGATTAGAGAAAAAATGGAAAAAGGTTCAGTTAAATCTCTTGGCGACATTTCCGACCACATATTTCAAGGCATAACTACAAGTGCCGACAAACTATACATACTTAAAAACCAAGATGCCAAATTTGAAAAATTATTATTTAAAAATATACTAAAAGGAAAAGAAGTAAGCAGATTCCATATTTCTAAAAACAGTTATAGTGTCTTTTTCCCGTATAAAATAGAAAATGGTCTTGCTAATCTCCTGAAAGAGGAAGAAATTAAACAATTTCCATCAGTTTTTAATTATCTAAAAGATCATAAAAAGGAACTTTCGGCACGAGAAAATAACAAAATGAACACCGAGAAATGGTATGCTTATATCTATCCAAAAAACCTTTCCCTTTTTGAACAAAAAAAGATTTTGACTCAAGTTTTAGCAAAAAAAAGTAATTTCGCTTTTGATCAGGAAGGAAAGTATTATTTTGTGGGGGGTGGAAATGCTGGAGTTTATGGAATTGTGTTAAGTAAAAAATTTGGCAATGACGACGAGCATTATTATTACGTTTTAGCATTGCTTAATTCAAAAACGTTAGATTATTATCTTAAATCGATAAGCACAATGTTCAAAGGAAAATATTATTCATTCGCGAAAAGATTTATCGAAAAACTACCTATAAAAGACCCTTCGCAAACGGAATTGAACGAAATATCACAATTATCTAAAAACATGGTAAATAAAATTCAAGAGTTCTATGTTGAAAATTCCGATACAAATCGTTGGAATCAATTAAAAACCGAGATTGAACGAATAGACAATCAAATCAATCAAATGGTCTATAAACTTTACGATTTAACTTCAAAAGAAATAAAAATTATTGAGGAGTCAGTGAAATGAATGAAATAATTTACGTCTTAACGAATGAAGCAATGTCGGGATATGTAAAAATTGGGCGAACTTCAAATAATCTTGAGCAAAGAATTAAAGATCTTAGTGCTTCAACTAACATACCATTACCATTTACATGTTTTTACGCGTGCACAGTAAAAAATGCTCAATTTGTTGAACACCAATTACACGACGCTTTTGATAATAATCGTATAAATCCAAAAAGAGAGTTTTTTCAAATAGCGCCAGAACGGGTAGTTTCCGCCTTGAAATTAGCGGCGATTGAAGATGTTACTCCAAAGAAAGATCTTGTAGAAAATCAAGAAGACAGACAAGCTCTTATCAACACAAGAAAAATAAGGGAAAAATTTAATTTTAATATGGCGAATATTCCAATCGGAGCGGAATTATTTTTTAGCCGTGATGAAAAAATTAAAGCCAAAGTAATCGATAATCATTTTATCGAATATAATGGCAAGAAAATTAGTTTATCGAAATCTGCTCAAATGATACTGGGTTATGATTATGGTATTTCCGGAACAGATTATTGGTCATATGAGGGCGAAACTCTCGATGAGCGCCGGAAAAGATTAATGACAGAAGAATAAAATTACCGGAGAATACTAATTTATACTTAGTCGACGGTCGCCGATTTACTAACAATTTGTAAGATTATGTTGACCGATAAAAAAATTAAGAAATTTCAAAAAATGTACTTTGAGGAGTTTGGTGAAAAAATTTCTTTTGATAAAGCCAAAGAAAGAGCAGCTCAGCTTGTCGAGTTTTATAATGTGATTTTTCAGCCAATCCCTGATAATTTCGAAAAGTTAAATAACAATTATTGAGAAATGAAAATGGAAAAATCACCAAGTGGTTTCACTGAACAATACAGCATTCATTTGGATAATTTAGCATTAAAGATTATTGAATATTATTTTCTTGTCCAACTCGCCCTTAGTTCGGCTGTAGTTACATTATACATTTACGATAAAATAAAGCTGATTACAATCCCTTTTGTAATCTCATTTATCTTTGGGTGGTTGATATTTTTTTCCCTCGCCGATCTTGAATATCGCAAACTTTTTATCTGGCGTGACATAACAAAAAAAACACCCTTAACTTGTTGGTACTATCAAGATATTAATTTTTTTAATATCATGATTCTATTTATTAGTGTTATTAATAGTGGGTTAAGCTTTGTTAGCATAAGTTTTTTAAACGATTTGCTACACATTACTACATACCTTACTTTAATTATAGTATTATTAGTTCAAATTCTAGTCGTAATTGCGTGGAAAATAATAGCAAATTCTCACAAAAAAAATTTTATTAAATATGAAAAAGAAGTAATTAAATCATTAATTGAGAATTTTGAGAAAACATACATAAGGTTAAGAGATAAGACGAGTACAAGTGGAACATCATTAAATTCCTTG
>Ga0209210_1002807_pt1 | contig 12311 bp, 8 predicted proteins | sample RifGroA1_FD_183991 | JGI IMG/M metagenome (GOLD analysis project Ga0209210, IMG submission 183991) | Contaminated groundwater microbial communities from Rifle, Colorado, USA - Rifle Groundwater A1 (SPAdes) (version 2) | ecosystem: Environmental > Aquatic > Deep subsurface > Groundwater >...
AGACAGCAACTCGCCGGACGGTACCGGCGACATTGTAAAAAAAATCTCCCGCGTAAATCCCAAAGTCCATTATCTTAACGTTAAAGTGCGCGGGCTAGGGGTTGGAGTCGTTAAAGGACACAGGTTTGCTGTCGACAAGTTAAAAGCAGATGTTTTGGCTCAGATGGACGGGGATCTTTCTCATGATCCCTCAACACTGCCTATAATGTTTGACTATATCAAAAAAGGATATGATCTTGTTAACGGTTCGCGCTTAATGCCTGGAGGCAAAAATCTTTTAGGGTGGCACAGGAGGCTTTTTACAAGGGGCTCTGCTCTTTTTTGTAAATTAAGCTGGGGGACTTTCAGTTTATCCGAGTACACAAATTCTTACAGGATGTTTACAAAAGAGCTATTTGAGAAGATTGATTTTGCAAAAGTTCCCTGGAGGGCAAAAACATATATCATCCAGCCCTCTTTTCTTTATGCGGCGGTTGCAGCCGGCGCAAAGATTAAAGAAGTTCCTATAAGATTCATCGACCGCAGACGAGGGTATTCTAAGGCCCAAATAATAGCTTACACTTGGGACGTTATTAAATTTGGTGTAAGAGTAAGAATCGAAAGATCCAAAATGTTTATTAAATTTTTAATGGTGGGTACCGGCGGATATTTAGTAAACGCAATTTTCCTAGGGCTCTTAAATAGAGGCCAAATATATAGCCTCAAAATTCTGTCAGAACCGATTCTTTCATTTGTTCCAACCCACCAGCAGGCCTCAAAATTTTTGTTTTTAAACGTTGATAGACTCTTTGTTGCTTCTATTATCTCAATCGAACTTTCAATAATTTTTAATTTTCTTTTTCATGATAATTGGACTTTTAAAATTCGCAAAAAAGACGGTCTTTTGATCACAAGATTTTTAAAGTTTAACTTAACTTCTGCCGGCAGTCCTGTTATTCAGCTTATTTCAATTTTGGTTGCCTTTAGAATTTTTTCTTTGCATGAGCAAATCGGGCTGGCAATTGGTATTGCGATAGGCCTTTTTGTCAATTATTTAGCAAACACTCTTTGGATCTGGAAAGCGCATCCTGTTTCTCAAACTTCTTAAAAAGTATGTTGAAAAAAAATATTAGTTTGAAAATTGTCCTTTTGACAATTTTACTTTTAGTCTCTGTCTTTTTCCGTTTTTGGCAAATAAGGGACTACGTTGTTTTTTTAGGCGATGAAGGCAGGGATATGATAGTCATGCGGGATATTTTTGTAAAAGGCAAAATTCCCTTTTTGGGTCCTTCTGCGTCCGTCGGCGGTTTTTATCTCGGGCCTATATATTACTGGATGGCGGCTCCTTTCTTGTGGCTTTCAAATTATGATCCTGCGGGACCTGCGTATTTAGTGGCGATGGTGGGGGTTTTGACCGTATTGTTATTATTTAAATTCTTGAAAGATACGGTGGGTTTATGGCCCGCATTTTTTGCAAGTATTCTTTATTCTACAGCCCCGTTAATTGTCAGATATTCCCGATCTTCCTGGAACCCTAACGTATTGCCGTTTTTTGCCCTGTTGATGATCTATTTCTTATACCTTGGCATAAGCAAAAAAAAATTTCTTAACTTTTTATTTGCAGGAGCGGCTTTTGGTATCTGCATCCAACTGCATTATCTGGCAGCACTTCTTGCAGCTATAGCCGCACTTATCGTTTTGGTTAATGTGAATTTCAAAAAATGGCCACTTGTTCTTACTCTTTCTTTGGCAGGAGCGTTCATTTCATTCTCACCGTTTTTAATTTTTGAGATAAAAAATCATTTCCCAAATTTTCAGACGATTTTAGAGTTTGTGGGTCGCGGCTCAAATGTAGGATATAAGTCTGAAAATCTAGTATATCTTGTTTTTGATATCGGAAATAATTTTCTGTCACAGTTAAGTCATGTTACGGGAACTATCTATACAAAAGCGGCATTTCTTTTTCTTTCAATTGGTTTGATATGGGGTCTTTTTAAAAGCTGGAAAGACGGCAAAACCCGGATTATTTTTACAATAGTCCTAATATGGCTTATAGGTGGGCTAGCGGGTCTGAGATTTTATACGGGGCAAATTCAGGACTATTACTTTGGGTTTATGTTTCCTGCTCCTTTTTTGGCGGCCGGGCTTGTTTTTTATCAACTGTGGCAAAAAAGATTGCTTAAAGTCGTGGCCCTTGCCGCTTTCGGAATACTTTTTTTTGTGTTTTTAGATAACGGATTTTACAAATCCCCGCCCAACAGGATTATCGACCAAACCTTGCAAATTGCAGACCTTGTTTTGGAAAAAACAAACGGGGAGCCTTACAATTTTGCCCTGATTTCAGAAAGCAATTCAGATCACGCATACAGATATTTTTTGGAGATTCGGAATCGTCCGCCGACCGATCTTGAAACAGAAGTAACAAATCAATTATTGGTTGTTTGTGAATCAAAAAAATGCGAACCTTTGGGACATCCTCTTTGGGAAATTGCGGGATTTGGTAGAGGAGAAATCGATGGTGAATGGGGCCCAAATTACGGGATAAAAATATTCCGGCTAATTCATTGGCCAGGTTCTCCATCACCAGCAGGGAAACCGGCAGTCAAAGGCGGATAGAAATCAATTAATTTTTATTCTTGTCATGATATATAATCAATACAAATGAAACTTTCGCACATAATTTCTGCTAGCCAATTTGATAAAAAAAATTTGGATAAAATTTTTGAGATTGCCGATAAAATAAAACAGAATAAATTTCGGAAGGACTTTATGTCAGGCCGGATTATGGCCACTCTTTTTTATGAACCGTCAACGCGTACCCGTCTTTCGTTTGAGTCTGCCATGATTAAACTTGGGGGAAGGGTAATCACAACCGAAAATGCCAGCGAGTTTTCATCAGTTGCCAAAGGGGAAAATTTGGAAGACACAATCAGGGTGGTGCATTCATTTTGCGACGTGATTGTTTTAAGGCATCCACAAGTAGGGGCTTCAAAGATAGCGGCCAAGTTTTCAAAAGTCCCTATCATCAATGCCGGCGATGGAGAAGGCGAACATCCTACTCAGGCAATTCTTGATTTATATACCATTTTCTCGAAATATAAAAAAGGGAATTTTACTATAGCTATGGTCGGGGATCTTAAAAACGGGAGGACAATTCATTCCCTGGCACTCTTGTTGTCTCTATACCAAAATATTAAAATAATTTTTGTTTCACCCCAAGCATTGGCAATCCCCAAATTTTTAAAGGAGCACCTTAACCGGAAAAAAATTAAATTCGATCAAACCGAATCTTTGGATGATGCCTTAAAGCAGGCAGATATAATTTACCAGACAAGAATCCAAAAAGAACGTTTTAGGTCCAAATCCGATTACGACAGATATTTCGGGCGCTACATTATCGATCAGAAGTCGTTAAAGCTTCTTAAAAAGAATGCAATAATAATGCACCCCTTGCCTCGTATTAACGAGATTAGTCCGCAGGTAGATAGCGATCAAAGAGCCATTTATTTCGAAGAAGCCCAAAACGGCGTCTATACCAGAATGGCTCTTTTGATGTTTCTCTTTGACATTCCATAAAATTATCCCGCATAATGAGGAAAATGGCAGACATTCCCCATCTTTCGGTAATTATTCCGGCGTATAATGAGGAACCTAATTTCAAAAAGGGAGCGCTGGATGATGTTTCCAAGTATCTTGCAAAACAGCAATATCTATGGGAAGTTTTGGTTGTTGATGACGGTTCGGAAGATTCAACTGCTAGCCTTTGTGCGGATTTTGCCAAAAAGCACAACAATTTCAGGATAATCAAAAATCCCCATCAAGGGAAGGCGGAGACTGTAAAAGCCGGAGTTCGCCAGGCAAAAGGGGAATATATCTTATTTACTGATTTTGATCAGTCGACGCCGCTTTCAGAAATAGAAAAACTGCTCCCTCTTTTTCCAGATTATGATATTGTTATCGGTTCAAGACAATTGCCCGGGGCAAAAAGGGAAAAAGAACCGTTTTACCGCCACATCATGGGCTTGGTTTTTAATTTGTTAGTTCAGGCGATTGCAGTAAGGGGCATTTGGGACACACAGGCCGGATTTAAATGTTTCAAAAAAGACGTTGCTAAAATCCTTTTTGAAAAGCTTAAAGTCTACGGAAAAGGCAAAAAAGTAAAAGGCGCTCTTGTTACTGCATTTGATGTCGAGCTTTTGTTTATTGCCAAAAAACACAATTACAAAATCAAGGAGGTACCAATTGCTTGGCATCATGAGGCAACTTCTAGAGTTAGCCCAATTAAAGATTCGTTAAGAATGTTAAGAGATGTCATAAGAATTCGAATAAACGATTTGCGCGGTGTGTATCAATAATCTCTCTTTAATTTTCGCTTTCATAAGCAAGCATCTAAGCCAATTTGAACTGACTGCAACTTTTTTGGCATCAGGCAGTTTTTGAAATACCCTTCTCTATGTTGCTGTTTCCATGAGAAATATTTCTATCTCGCGTAAAAGATATTTTTTGCTTGATAGTAGTTAGAAATTCTATTTTAGTGGTATTATTGCTGGAAATTGTGATATTTAAAAAACTCTCTTTTAACAAGCTTGTTAAAACTTTTGCTTCGAATCTAGAAATTATCGTTCTAGTGATCGTTGCATTCAATTTGTTTCTTACGTCTTGGTATTTTATTAATGGCGATCTTTTAATAACTGCCGAAGTAGCGAGAGATTTTCTTATTCTTGATGAAATTGAACAAAAGAAATTTATTTTAATTGGCCCAAGGTCGGGAATCGGAGGAGTTTTTCATGGGCCTCTTTGGGCTTATTTAAATTATCCAATTTATTATCTATCTAATGCTGACCCGATAGCAGTTGGCTGGTTCTGGATACTTATTGTTGTTCTACTTTTATTTGCCTATTTCTTTATTGTTAAAGATTTGTTTGGCAAAACCCCCGCATATTTTTACGTTGTTTTGATGTCATTATTTTTTGCGACTCAGACAAAATATTTTATACATGAACATGGATTGATATTTATCGCGCCTTTTTTGTTTTGGTCACTATTAAAATATACTGAAAAATTTAATCCAAAGTTTTTAATATTGTCCGTTTTGTTAACAGGTTTGATTATACAATTCGGGATATCAATGACTACATTAATTCCAATAATATTTACTTATGTTTTCTTATTTTTACTCTTAAAACAAAAAAACAAATTCTATCACCTTGGGCTTTTTATTTTTTTATTAATCCCTCTTTCAACATTTATCTTGTTTGACTTAAGGCATGACTTTTTGCTATTCAATAATATTCAAATTTATTTGGCTGGCAGGGCCACTGCTGCGGTCGATCTACCCAAATTTATTGCAAATAGAGTAGATTTTCTAGCAAATGCGGCTTTTTTGTTCAGCACTAGTAAACATGTTGGTAATTCCTTTATTTTGATTCTTTTTTCTGCTTTACTCGCATTTTCATATAAAAGTACAAAATTTAGAAGGCACTACATTCTTTTTATATTTCTGGTGGTAAGTCACTATGGGTCTACCTTATTAAATAAAGGGGGGCTTTTGCTTTATCACACGTTCATTTTTACGCCTCTTGCTTTCATGATTCTTGCATCCCTTACAGTTGGAAAATATAAAACTACTGCGTTGTTTTTAGTCGTGGCTTTGATTATCACCAATCAAATCGGAGTAATAGAAACTTTAGTTCGTGACAACTCTCAGGCCGACAAAATCGAGGACTCGTGGAAAAATCTGAAGGCCATAACCCAAGTAGCTTTCGAAGGGAAGGAACCGGAATTTGGCTACTTTGTATATTCCCCAGACAAGCTTGCTTATGAGGCTAAATTTGCCATGATTTATCAGACAAAAAGATTCAAAGATAAAAAAGCTATTTATTTTGAGAAGAGGCCCGTTACTTATATAATTAGTGCACCGCCGCCCCTGTGGGATCCGTACGTTTCACAAAGATATTGGAGAGAGCAGCAAATGAGTATTAACGTTGAACCTATTTTTAGGAAAGAATTCCCAAACGGTTATTTTGTTGAACGGTTTGAGTTATCAGGCAAGGAGTTGTTGAAACCCTTTTCTGAAGAAGAAGATAGTGGACTCTGGTTCAGATAGGGTTTTTAAGGCTTCTATAATTTTTACAATTCCCGGTATACAATTCAAAGAAGAGCGGAGCATCAATTCTTAGCCTCAGTTTTTCTTTACCCTGAGTAGGATAAGCGAACCTTCGTTATAATTAGGGAATACGGAATAGTTGAACTCGATCGCCCGAAGAATAATAATAGAACCGAGGATTCTTAGTCCTCGGATGTTTACTGCGATAAAATCATTAAACTAGAATTAATTAGTGTCAAGCATTGAAAAAACTTTTCTAGTATTTAGTTTCGTCTTATATAGCTTACTGGCAATATTTGCGTATTCTTACGTAGATTTAAATCTTACCCTTTCTCAACACCCGGCAGTCCTATGGTTTGTAGGAATTCTTCAGAATCTTGGATATTTCCACAGATCCTTATCAACATCAATTTACGTAATATGGATTGCAACAGCGTTTTCTTTTTACATTCTGAATCTATGGCTTTTTTATAAAAAGAAATTGCGCGAAAATTACCTTAAGTATGCTGTAGTATTTAGTATTTTAATATTAATCTTCGCATATCCGTTTCTTTCATCTGATCTTTTTAATTATATTTTCTATTCAAAAATAATTTTGACGTATCACGCCAGCCCTTATACCCACAGGGCTTTGGATTTTCCTGGGGATGATTGGTTGAGATTTATGCGTTGGGTTCATGGCTATGCTCCATATGGTCCTTTATGGCTTGCCGGCGCAGTAATTCCCGCATTACTTGGATTCGGTAAATTCATTTTGAATTTGTTGATGTTCAAAATTTTTATTGGTTTGTTTCATTTAATAAACTCTTACTTAATTTTTAAAATATTGAACAAAACAGGGATTAAAAATATTCTTTTAGGGACATCATTCTACGCTCTCAACCCATTGCTTTTAATAGAAGGCGTAGCGAATGCACACAATGACATTGTGGTTGCCAGCTTTTTACTTTTATCAGTTTATTTTTATGTTCACAAAGAAAATGCAAAATCATTTGCCGCCCTTTTTGTGGGTACATTAATCAAATATATTCCTGTTTTAAATTTACCCTGGTATATTTTTTTGTTCCTGAGCAGGAAAAAAGTTAATTACGAAATAATTGTTTTTTTGAGTTTAGCAACTTTGACGATTTTTACTTTCATCTTTTCAACATTTGCCATAAAGATCCCATTCGTGCCGGGCGGTTCAACACAGGTACAATTTCAGCCTTGGTATCTGTTTTGGACGCTTCCATATATAGCTCTTATTCCAAAACGCTCTCTTTTAATTTTAGGGATTTTGGTTTCAATAGGAGCAAGCTTACGATATTTGCCCTTTTTATTTTACGGAGACTGGAGTCATGCGCGTACCATCTTATTCATGCAGGTAGCTACCGTTTTGCCTTTGACTTTAGGGTTAATTGTAATCTTTATTCAAAAATTACTTATGAAAGATAAATGAGACTAAAAAACAAAGTTTTTCTTTACGAGTTGATTAGCATAGTTTGGATTGTTTTAGCAGCAATTCCAAGGAGACTCATCTTCCCGCTTAACGGACTGTTCGCTTTTAATTATGATCAAGGAAGAGATTTTTTAGCAGTTTCAAAAATTATTTGGGAAAAAGATCTGGTTTTAATCGGACAAACAACTGGTCTCCCTGGAATCTTTTATGGTCCCTGGTGGTATTATTTTTTAGCTCCGGTCGTTTTCGTATCGGGCGGCGATCCCCAAAAAGTAGCTATCTTTTTTGCAGTCTTGGCAATTTTTTCAGTTGTTTTTCTCTATTTGCTCTTAAAAACCCTCACCAAAAATACACTTTTATCGTTGATTCTCGCAACTATTGCAGCTTTTTCTAACCTTTGGATGTTCGGCTCGCCTCACATTTGGAATCCAAGCTTGACACCAATCTTTTTCATGATTTCTATCTTTGCACTTCACAAAATAGCATCTGGCGCAAGCCCTTTTTATTTTTTAATTTATGGTTTATCTATATTTTTAGCAATCGATACGACGGCTTCTTTCGGAGCACTGCTTTTTATATTTTTTATAATTTCCCCTGTTCTTTTTAAAAAACTGCTATTTAAAAAACAATTCCTTTTTGCAGTATTGGGAGCATTTATTATTCTACTTCCGAGGATTCTATTCGACTTACGCAATAACTTCTTGATTACTAAATCAGTCATAACATATTTTGCAAATCCGAAAGTCTATGGTGATAAATTGCCAGTTTTTGAAAGGTTTGTGTCGCGACTTGAGCAGATGTTGCGAATTCTTGCGGAAGGTTTTACAGATGGAAATGTGTTTTTAATGATTTTGCTGATTGCTTTTGCCGTTTTTGTCCTAATGATGGTATTTACTAAAAACAAAAAATTATTTTCGGGAATAAAACGTGATCAAGTGCTAATTTATCTTGTCGCACTTTTTCTGGCGACTATTGCTTTTTTTACACTGTTCCCGGATCGAGTCTGGGGTTATTATTTAGTTGTTCTGCCTACGTTTTTTATAATAATACTCGCTAAAATTTTTACATACGGCTATGAACTCAAAAATTTAAAGTTTCCGACATTAGCCGTGCTTTTAGCTTTGGTTGTTTTAAATTTCCGGACAGATTTACTTCCGCCTTATCAAGTTAAATGGCAGGGTGATGGCGCAACATATATAAATGAGAAGAAGGTGATGGATTATATTGCTTCAAATAACCCGCACGATTTTAGTTTTTATGCATATACGCCTGCAATTTTCGACTATCCTTTTGATTATCTAATATTATGGTATTCAAAAAGAGGCTTGATCGAGGCTCCTCAAGCAAATCAGCAAATTATTTACTTAGTAATTCGAGAGGCTTCAACCAGGAAATATCATACTAGCGGTTGGTATGGAGATAAAACCCGAGATAAGACTGAAGTTGTGGACAAAAAGGAATTCCCCGGTGATCTTTTAGTAGAAGAACACAGGAGGCGTGATTGAGTGAAAAAATATTTATTTATCATATTATTTTTATCTCTTTTGGCTCTGTGGCCGTTTTTCAAAAAAGGTTACTTTGAAACCCATGACGGCCAATGGTGGATTATAAGATTCTCTGCTTTTCACCAGACTTTAGTGGCGGGCCAATTCCCAGTCAGATTTGTTGATCGACTTAACAATAATTATGGTTATCCGGTTTTAAATTTTGATTATCCATTACCTTTCTACCTTGCAGAAGTTCCCAAAATAATTGGTTTTGGGTTTGCTGACAGTATCAAAATCGTTTTTGTAGCCTCCGCAATTTTTTCATCCATTGCTATGTATTGGGCTCTCTCGCAAGTATTTTCAAATGAAGCGGCTCTGGCTGGATCCATTCTTTATCTTTATACTCCTTATAGATTTGTAGATCTTTACGTCAGAGGATCGATAGGCGAAAATTTAGCTTTTGCAATTGCCCCGGTGATTCTAGGTCTTATTCTAAAACTAAGAAAGGGTAATGACATTTTTTTACCTTTTCTCGCGATTAGCATTGCTTCGCTTGTGCTTGCTCATAACGTAATGGCGTTTTTATATCTTCCAGCCCTTTTTATAATTGCTCTAATTATGCTTAAGTCGAAAATTAAAGTGATAGTTTCATTTTTTGCTGGTCTTGCAGTATCAAGTTTTTTTTGGATTCCTGCGATTTATGATCTTCAGTACATAAGACTTTCCAGAATCAACGTCTCAAATATATCTGATCACTTGGTTTTTCTAAAATATCTGTTTGTTCCAAATTGGGGATACGGCCCTATACCTAAAACTGCAAGTTCAAATGGTCTATCGGTGCAAATTGGCTTAGTTTCGTTTTGCGTAATTATTCTTTCAATATATATTGCTTTTAAAAATAGAGATAAGCTGAGAATAATTTGGTTTCTTGTAACGACAGTTTGTATTTCAATTTTCCTAATGACTAAAACATCTATGTGGTTTTGGTTGAACGTGCCATTTGCCTATATTATTCAATTTCCTTGGCGTTTGCTTGGATACATCATTTTTTCAGTATCGATTCTTGGTGCCTATGTAATAGATGTCAGCAATAAAAGAAAATTTGCTGCTTACTTAATAATTTTAGCCAGCATCATATCTACAATATTTTACATTCGCCCAGAACACTTCAATAATCTACCCGATAGCTACTACTCAACAAATGAAAGTACCTCAACAATCAACGATGAATATATGCCAATTTGGGTTTTGGAGAAGCCTGAGCGTAGAGCTCTTCAAAAAATCGAGGTTGAGGCCCCGGGTGAAATTGTCTCTTCTGATATAAAACCTGCAAAATATCAGGCGCTAATAAGAACACCCAATGAGGTAGATGTTAAAGTCAATACAATTTATTTTCCGGGATGGCAAGTGGACGTGGATGGAACAAGGCAAACTATTGATTATCAAAATAAACACGGTTTGATTACCTTTCCATTGCCAAAGGGTAGGCACGAAGTTATAATCAAATACGGAAAGACGCCAGTCCACCTTGCTTCGGAAATAATGTCCCTCTTAGCTTTAATTGGTACTGGTGGTTATTTATATTTTCTATGGCGAAGGCAAAATCAAAAGTGAAGTTTTTGATTACAGGTGGCGCCGGCTTTATTGGATCGGAGATCGTCAGGCAGTTGTTGTCAAGCGGACATTATGTAAAGGTTGTAGATAATCTTTCAAAGAAGGATGCTACTGTTGATAAACGCGCCGAGTTTTTAAATGTCGACCTTACAGATTACCAAAAAACCGAAAAAGTTTTTAATGGGATCGACATTTGCATCAATGCAGCTGCAAAAATCGGCGGCATTGGCTACTTTCACAAATATCCGGCAACGATTCTTTCGGAAAACAACAAAATCTACTCAAGCACCTTTGAAGCGGCGGTTAAGGCAAAAATTAAAAGGATGGTTTATATCTCATCATCTATGGTTTTTGAATCGGCCACTAATTTTCCCTCTGAAGAAAACGATATTGAAAAAATTCCGCCGCCTGTTACTGCATATGGATTTTCGAAATTGACGGGCGAATGGTATTGCCACGCGTTTTGGGATCAGTATAAATTGCCATATTCTATCTGCAGGCCATTTAATGCATATGGACTCAACGAGTATCCCCAGAAAGAACCAGGATACGCGCATGTGATTCCGGACATGGTGCGAAAAATTCTATCGGGACAATACCCACTTGAACTTTTGGGAGACGGTAAGCAAACTCGATGCTTCACCCATGTTTCTGATGTTGCAGGCGGAATAATAACGGTTGCTTTAAGTGCAGAAGCCAAAAATGAAGATTTTAATATCGGCAGTGATCGGGAAATAAAAATGATAGATCTTGCAAAAAAGATTTGGCAGCTTATGAATCCTAAAAAACCATTCAAGGCAAAATTTGTAACGGGATTCAAATTTGATATTCAGAGAAGAGTGCCGGATGTCAGCAAGGTAAAAAAGATGTTAAACTGGGAGCCAAAAGTTAACTTTAATGAGGGTCTTTTGGAAGTAATCGAATGGTTCAGGCAAAAGCAAAAAAAATAAATCAGCTGACTGCAACCGTAGTGGGAGTTGGCCGGGTAGGATTGCCTCTTGCACTCTTTCTAGCGGACAAGGGATACAGAGTATATGGAGTAGACGTCGATCAGGACAAAGTTAACTTGATATCATCAGGAAAAATGCCTTTTTTGGAAGACGGCGGGCCGGCTCTTTTGAAAAAGCACCTGAATAAATCTTTTTTTGCATCAGGTGATTTTTCTCACATCAAAAACTCCAAAATAATTATTTTAACTTTGGGTACACCGGTTGACGAGAATATGAATCCCTCGCTGGTGCAGATAGATAAGGCACTGGAAATTTCAAAACCGTATTTTACAAAAGGACAGCTTTTGATATTAAGATCAACAGTTTCGCCAACGACTACCGGATACGTGAGATCTTATCTAAATGATTTAAAAGGAATAAAAGTAGGAATAAACTTTTTCTTAGCATTTTGTCCGGAAAGAATAGCAGAGGGGAAGTCCTTAAAGGAGCTTGCCGAAATACCGCAAATCGTAGGGGGAGTTGATAGGGCAAGTTCCAGGCGCGCTGCCGAATTTTTCAAAAATTTGAAAATAGAGGTAAATATCTCAGACGATATTTCAGCAGAGCTTGCCAAATTATTTACCAATATGTACCGCTATATCAATTTTGCAATCGCCAACGAATTTATGATTCTTGCAGGCAATTACCACCGCGATATTTATCAGATTGTCGATTTAGTTAACCGCAAATACAAAAGG
>Ga0209210_1002811_pt1 | contig 12308 bp, 13 predicted proteins | sample RifGroA1_FD_183991 | JGI IMG/M metagenome (GOLD analysis project Ga0209210, IMG submission 183991) | Contaminated groundwater microbial communities from Rifle, Colorado, USA - Rifle Groundwater A1 (SPAdes) (version 2) | ecosystem: Environmental > Aquatic > Deep subsurface > Groundwater >...
CAGATTCCGCTAGATCCCTTGAAATAGTGCTTATGAGTAAATCTTTCTTAAGCCAGAATGCCGTGGATAGAATGAGGAAGGAGAGCACAACCGTCAAAAGAGCATCAAAGGGGGCAACATTCGACACGTCCCCAAACAAAGCTTCCAAAAGTTCAGGCTCTGGCGTAAGCAAAACACCAATGGCAAGGCTAAACGTAAAAAACACTCCCACCAAAGCTTCCGTGGGAAGATTGGTTTTTTCTTCTATCACCCAGATTGCAACCACCGCGATGAATAAAAAGAAAAACGCGCCCAAAAACGGATTTACATGGAATAAAAGCGCCAGAGCAATTCCTGGCAATGCTACATGCGACAAAGCATCTCCCACCAAAGCCATGCGCCGCAACACCATAAAAGAACCCAAATATCCTGCGGCGACTCCGACAAAGACGCTTACCGTAATTCCCAAAAGCACGGTGGTATCAAGAAAAGGAAAAATCATATTTGTTTGTGTGTATGATGGAACAACGCTGAGTCGCCATACAACTTCTTCAAACTTTCTGAAGTAAGTGCTTCTTCCGGCCTGCCAAAACATACAAGTTTTTTATTTAAGCAAAGCACCTCATCTGCATAGCGATACACCACGTCCAAGTCGTGCGAAATCAGCACGATCGTAAGCCCCTTTTCTTTGTGCAGGCGCAACAACAAGTTATAAATCGTTTCCTCTCCTCCCAAATCAATGCCCGCAACAGGCTCATCGAACAAAAGCACGTCGGGATTTCCCATAATCGCAAAGGCAACCAAAACTCGCTGCAACTCTCCCCCAGAAAGCGCGCCGAGTTGACGATCCCGCAACGAATCATCATGCACGCCAACTGCGTTGAAAGCTTCTGCAATTTCTGGATCCCTACCGCGAAACCCCAAAAATTCGTGGACGCTTAAAGGTAAGTCGCGCTCAACAGCAAGCTTTTGGGGTACGTATCCAATCTTCACATCTTTTTGCCAGGAAATTGTGCCGCGATAGGGCATCAATCCCAACAAAGCACGAAACAGCGTACTTTTGCCAGCGCCATTCGGCCCCACAATTGCCAGTGCATATCCTTTTTTGAGCGCAAAAGAAATATCAGAAAGTATTTTCTCTCCGTTAAACTGCACATTCAGATTCTTTACTGATAGAATCGGGCTTGTGTTCATGACCCCATGCCTCCTTCGCTGGTTTTATAAGCCTCCGCTTGCGCCAGGCACTTTTTCTGGCCCTCTATTCGTATACCGATTGATAAATTCCTTAATCCGATCAACTGGCAAGGCATTGTTTTCTATATTAAATACGTCAAGGCGCCCCCACGCGGCAAGAGCAATATCCGTGTCATTCGTTTCCCGGGGAGTAATGATCACTTTTGCGCCAGCAAACTGTTTGAGTTCTTCTTTTATCTCGTCTGCTATGCGCGGATGATAAGAGATCCAGATATCACCGTGCTCTAAGTTGTGAATGATATATTGATCAGTAATTTGCTCGTCGCGAAATCCGGATCTGGCAGTTTGTTCGTAGTGAGGGCCAGACGTTGGCGGATTTGAATTGTATTCTGGTAGCGAATCGCCCAAACCTATATGCTCCTCTCCCATAATCGAGATAACCCGACTAAGGTCTTCTCCTTTGGGCGCTCCGACAAACGACAGAAGATACAAGCCATACACCAAAACCGCAATACCCGCAACAATACCGCCTCCGATCACAAGCTTACGCAGAAGGCGCTGACGCTGCATTGCCCGCCGTTCTACTTCTCTTTTCTCCTGTTTTTCTTCTTTTTTTGTTTGGTATGATTCCTGTTGTGTATCCATGAGATTTTATTGAAATGATTTACTTAAAATACCATAGCTCCGGCAACTTTGGAAGCGACTGTTACAAAAAGAAAACCCCGGATCTCCATACTATGCGTTGGATACAGGGTTTTAGGCAGATGCGACTTCAGCGGTGGGGTACGCGGCCTAGGACGCGCACGGCCCTCATCTTGAACGTATATGGCCGATAGGAGAACTGCAACCAAATCAGGATCGTTGGTGTAAATCCAAATTTCCTGAACCGCAGTATTTCCTCGAACTTTCGCGAGAAGCCCGCCTTTGATTCCTGTGAATCTCACCCGCCAGTCCCCGTGTTTTCCTGGCGTAGGCGTGATAAATCCCGGGGACACGCGTTTGACTTGTGAGAGGCCGTCAGCCATCTTTACCAAAGGTATTGCCGCCTCAATAACGGTTGTGTGCGAGCCGCCCGCCTTTTTCCCAGCCCATTTTGACATACGATCTCCTCTTTGGCGCGCTTTGCTCCAAGGTAAAAGCGACCGAACGTTTATGCAACTAAAGACACTATACCATCATTTTTCTCATTTTCAAATTGTATGTGATAGATAAGTACATGGGTAACACGCTGGAGCTTGTGCTAAGTACGGCCAAGTGCAACCTCGCTCTGTTGTGCTGGGACAGTCCCAGCACAACATTTTATCTCACTTCTGAAGACGAAATCACCAAAACTAAACCAGCGGATTGGTTAAATACGCTATCATTTTCTCCTTAAAGTCCTCAAAACCTATGTAAAGCTCTGCCTTGATGCCCAGGCTTTTTGCTATTTCCACATTCTCGATAGAATCATCCCAAAACATAACTTCCTCCGGTTTAGGATTTCCAATCTCACTCAAAACAATTTCAAAAAATTTATGGTTGTTTTTTATATACCCCACTGAAGCTGAAGAAAAAATACCATCAAATACTTTCGATAAACCCATCTCATTGGCAACATAGACAGTTCGATATTTTTCTTGGTTCGTAGCAAGATAGCACTTTATCCCCCTCTCTCGCAATTTCTGCACCATGGCTAGCACCCTTTCATCTGTTTTTGCCTCTACGTCAAACCAATAATCAAGCAAATCCTCAACACTTCCCTTCCATCCCCATTTTTGCATATAAGGTATAATTTCTTCTTTCAAGTCCGCTTTCCCGACTAAACAATCCTGAAATTCTCCCTTGAAAAATTCTAATTGGGATTCTTTATCAATCCCATATTCTTCCTGGAGATAATCGCTAAATATCTTTGCATGACTAACCACCACTCCATCTAAATCAAAAAAGATCGCTTTTATCATAAGATTTCCTATTTATAAACTACAACAATCTGACGGATAATCATATCCTCCCAGGAAGTAATATATTTGCCGCGAAAATCAAACCATACGCGCATGAAATCATCACGGCTTATAGTTCGCATTGTCCCGATTTCGGGATCTTGAAGATAAACATGTTCGTCATCCAACCCTGCAACAACAGAATAGTGGCCATCAGCAACTTCAGAATCAGGATAATCAGCGCGGCCTCTCGTAAACCAATCTACGATTACAGGCACTTTTCTTTTCAGCCATTCTTCAATATCTGTAAATTCGGCACTGTTTTTAATTTCTACTTTGGACCCATAATGCTCCGCCGTCTTTTTCAATCCTGCGTCATCTGTTCCTAATTCAGGATTTTTTCCGCACACATCCGCAATTTCTTCCTCGCTCTTTTCAACGCCAAAATATGCCAGCACAATTTTTAAGCTTGCCGGCCCACAATACCCTTCACGGAGGGTTTCCTGAAACGGCTTTACGTCCAGCATATTCTTCTTTTAAAAAAGCTTTAAGTAATGCTGAACAAAAAACAAGAGAATAATTGCAAACCCTATCCACACAAATACCGTTGCGAGAAAAAGACTTCTCCGCAACGCAGTCTGGCTTATTTGCTTAGGAGGAAACATGTAAGATAATGCCAGGCTTGCCGCGTACACAACCAAAACGCCAATACTTTTTGTCAGCCAGTGGTGGCCGGTTAAACCTGTCAATATATTCTTCAACGCGGGAGATAATTCTGCCGCCACCGTGATTGCTGTTACGAAAATACTTGCGGCAATCGTGGCCAAAACTGATGAATAAATAAGTTTGATAGTATTCATACTAAGACCATCTCGCGGCTGCTGAAATAATATACCCCATTGCTCCTATGGCGAGCGCCACTGCGACCATAGAGCCAATAAACAGAATAGTTGGGAGCTTAAGTCTGTAACTGGAAAATTGCTCTTTGCTCAAAAAAGAAATGAATAACGCGGTTAACGCCATGGGGATAATAAACAAAAAAACATGCTCCTTTGTTTCCATCGCCACAGCGTGCGCCCATGGCGCACTGCCCGCCTTAATAATGGGTTTTACCAAAGGCCCGTAGAACTTTATATAGTAGTATCCGCCGATAAGCCAACTCAATAGAAAACCAGCAAGGCCAATAAAAGCTACGACTCGAAGCCGAAATCGCTTCATTGGTTCTGCAATGAATTCTCCCAAAAGCCATAAGAAAAAATCGATTCCGATGATCGCAAACCCCAAATGCAACCCTACCAATACCGGCTTGCTCATGAGCAAAGAGAAAAGGGTGTTCATCGTGTTTAAAATATAGATTACTATAGTATATATCTTGGCAATATATCTCGCAAGCGAACACCTCTACTCCATATCTTTTGCATAAGTACCAGAAAGCGCGGCGGCGTTTAGTTTCAGGCGTTTGAGGAATACCTGTTGAGCAGCTTTAATTTTTGTGCTGTCTCCTCGCCAAGTTTGGAGCACCGGCTCTTGCAGCGCGCGGGAAAAAGAAAATGTTAATGGCCAATTCTGCTGGCCAAGCTTTACAATTTCGTTTAAGTTCTCTGTCGCTTGTTGTGGGGTTTGCCCTCCAGACAAAAACACAATCCCTGCCACCTCTTGCGGCACAGAATTTTGAAATGTGCGCACCGTGGCTGCAGCTACCTGCTTTGCATCTGCCTGCTGTAAACAGTCTTTACCGGAAAGCACCATGCTGGATTTCAAAATAAGCCCCTTGAGATCAACTCCTTTCTCGCCCAAAGCAGCAAATACCGCCCTAAGCGTGTTTGTAGTAACTTCTTCTGCCTTCTCTATGGTGTGATTGCCTTCGAGCAGTATTTCCGGCTCCACTATTGGCACAAACCCTTCGGTTTGCGAAACTTCTGCGTATTCTGCCAAAATTTCCGCGTTTTTTTCGATAAGGTCCTGCGTGGGGATATTTTCTCCAATCGCAATAACCGCTCGCCACTTGGTAAACTTGGCTCCCATCGCGCGGTATTCTTTAAGCCTACTGGCTAAACCTTCTAATCCCTTGGTTATTTTCTCGCCGGGATGACCCTCAAAATCTACGGTACCTTCGTCAACCTTAATACCAGGAATAATGCCCTTTTCTTCTAAAAGCTTTGCGAAGGGTACGCCCTGGTCAATCTGTTGACGAATAGTTTCGTCGTATAAGATAACGCCGCTTAAAAACTCCCCTATCCCTGGCGTCGTGAGGAGCAATTGGCGCCACTGCCTGCGCATTTCTTCTGTTTGTTCAACGCCCACGGCGGCAAAACGCTTATTACAGCTTGGAGTACTTTCATCGGCAGCCAAAATTCCTTTCCCCCTTACCACGAGCTGCTTTGCAATCGCATATATTCGTGTATCCATATTCTCTTTTTATACCGTATTATGTTACAATAGCCAATATGATTGCTGTGAATAAACTCGGCGTTGTACTGGAAGCCACAGATAACTTGTTTGAACGCACAGCCGTACTCAATCCGGGAATATGGCAGGAAGGGAATACTGTACATATGTTTTATCGCGCGCTGGACGCGGACCATTGTTCCACTATTGGATATGCAAAACTCGACGGCCCCATGAATGTGGTAGAACGATGGGAAAAACCTTTCCTCTTTGGTACAAACCCCTACGAGCATAAAGGCATGGAAGATCCGCGCATCGTGAAGATTGGGGACACGTTCTACATGTTTTACGTTGCCCACGACGGCAAGAACGCCGTTACTGCCTATGCGACAAGCAAGGATCTACGCAATTTTGAGAAACAAGGCATCGTGAGCCCCCCTATCGCTTACCGCGAGTTCGACGAACTCAACGATGAACTCGAACTCAAGGACGCCTATTCTTTTTTCGCCGACTACTACCAAGAAGAAGCAGGGATAGATGTCCTCATCTGGCACAAAGACGTATTCCCGTTCCCGCGCAAAATCAATGGGAAATATGCCTTAATGCACCGTATCTTGCCAGATATGCAAATAGTTTTTTTTGATAATTTCAAGCAGTTTCAGCAGCGAGAATTTTGGCTAGAGGAGCTAAAAAAACTTCCTGAACACGTAGTCCTTGAAAATACCCACTGGTTTGAGTCGAGAAGCATCGGAGGAGGATGCCCACCCATAGAAACAAAAGATGGCTGGCTTATCATCTTTCACGCAGTAGAGGGAAGAAATCGGGGCCGCGTGTACCATGCGTGCGCGGCGCTTCTCGACAAAGATAACCCCCTCAAAGTCATTGGCCGGCTTCATGAACCTCTGTTTTCTCCAATGGAAGAATGGGAAACTCAAGGATTTGTTTCTAACGTAGTTTTTCCGACCGGCACCGCCCTGTTTGAAGATACGTTGTATATCTATTACGGCGCCGCGGACAAGCGCATTGCCGTAGCTTCCGTGAGCCTTTCTGCACTCATTGCGGAAATGAAGGACCCCACAAAAAGACACGACCATGGCAAACGGTAAATCCGATTCTATCCTCTATCTGTCTACATACCCTCCTCGAGAGTGTGGCATTGCTACATTCACAAAAGATCTGGCAGAAGCATTGCAACGTAAGTATAACCCTGCTCTCAAGCCAAAAATCCTGGCTATCAATAACGATGTTACCGATATTTTCGCCTACGACAGGCATGTCGTGAAACAGATTTGCGCGGGAAACATTGAAGATTATATCGCCTTGGCGCGAGAACTCAACGAAACGCCCGAGGTAAAACTCGTCCATATCCAGCATGAGTTCGGAATTTTCGGCGGCAACTGGGGCGACTACCTTATCCCTTTCTTCCAGACGGTCCAAAAACCGGTTATCGTTACGTTTCACACCGTACTCCCAAACCCCAGCTCTACCCTTTCACGAGTGGTAAAATTCATATTGCATCACGTCCAAATGGTTATTGTCATGAACGAATTTTCCCGCCAGATTCTTATAGAAGACTACGGCGCAGCAGAAGAACAAATTGCGGTAATCCCTCATGGTATTCCCTACGTTGCCTCACCCAACGGCCAAACGGAAAAGAAGCGCATGGGCTTAGAAGACCATCTCGTACTTTCTACGTTCGGACTTTTGAGCCCCGGGAAGGGTATTGAATACGCCCTACGCGCGCTTCCGCCGGTCGCAAAGCGCTTTCCCGAACTCCTGTATCTTATCATTGGAGTTACCCATCCGCTCGTGCGAAAAGCTGCGGGCGAAAGTTACCGCAACTTTCTCCAAACAGAAGTGCGGCGTTTAAGGCTTCAACACTATGTGCGATTTTACAATAAATATCTCTCTATCGAAGAAATTACTTCACTCTTAAGAAGTACAGACGTTTACATTTCCCCGTCGCTCGACCGCAACCAATCTTCAAGCGGCACAATCTCATACGCTTTGGGCTGCGGCACTCCGGTAATCTGCACCGACTCCCTATACGCCCGAAGCCTTGTAACCCCCAATATGGGAATTCTCGTGGAGCCAAAAAAACCAAAATCTATTACCAAGGCGCTTATGGAACTCTGCCGCGACCCCCAACTCCTCAAAGAAATGAGTAAAACCGCATTCGCCGAAACACGACATATGACTTGGCCAAACGTCGCGCTTGGGCACTTTAACCTGTACCAAAAGTTTGTCCGGCTGTACGACGAACAAAAGCTTCCCGAACTCACCTTACAGCACCTTCAAAGACTCACCGACGACTTTGGGATTATCCAGTTTGCAAAGCATACGAAACCCGACCTGCGATACGGATACTCCATAGATGACAACGCAAGAGCGCTTATCGTAGTTTCCTCGGCCCTCAATCACGGAAAACCCGAAGCTCTTGAGCTTGTGGACCGATATTTCAAATTTATCAGCCGCATGCAACGGCCAAGCGGAACGTTTGCAAACCTCGCGAGCGGCAAACGCAAAATTGTACGCCAGGAACTATCAGAAGACGCGCAAGGAAGAACACTTTGGGCTTTGGGATATCTCATGGATCAAGATGCCGTTCCCGCAGAAATGCGCCAGAAAGCAGAAAAGATGTTCCGCAAGGCGATTCCTGCTGTTCAAAAGCTCACTTCCCCGCGCGCCATTGCTTTTGCCATGCTCGGCCTCTTTTATTACACAAGAGTGAAACCGAGCGCAAGCACAAACAAGCTTTTACGGCAGCTTGCCGGCCGGCAGATTACAGGATATCTGGAAGCCGCGGGAAAGGATTGGCTCTGGTTTGAGCAAAGTCTTACCTACTCAAACAGCAAACTTCCAGAATCGCTCTTGTATGCGTATCTTGCAACAAAAGAAAAATCATACTTGCAGATAGCTGAAAAAAGCTTACATTTCCTGCTCGACATTACATTTGAGAAAGGATATTTCTCCCCTATAGGCCAAAACGGCTGGTATCTTCGGAACGGGAAGCGTGCGTATTTCGACCAGCAACCGGAAGACGCCTCTTCCATGGTACAAACGTTAGCAGCGGCCTGGCATGCCACGGGCAATCCGAAATACCGCAAACTCGCGCTCGACACTTTCCAGTGGTTTCTGGGGAAAAATCATCTAAATCAAATAGTGTATGATGAAGTAACTGGAGGATGCTACGACGGACTCGGCCAGCACACGCTCAACCTAAATCAAGGAGCAGAATCAACAATTTCGTATCTTTTGGCCCGCTTGGCAATAGAAGAGCTATAACCTATGAAAGCCATAGAAGAAGGAAAAACAAAAGCAATTGAGGTTCTTGAACATTGCGCAAAACCAACGGGTTTTTATGCTTCCGGCCTCCCGGGCGGATACGAAGCAACATGGGCGCGCGATAGTATGATTACGTCTCTTGGTGCTTCGCTCGTGCGTGAAGCGAGGCTTCACACATCGTTTCGCAAGAGTTTAGAACTTTTGAGCAAAAACCAGTCCGAACTTGGGCAAATCCCGAACGCCGTGGGAAGTTACAACACCGACCGGCAATCTGATGTCACCTTCAACTCCATTGATTCATCGCTCTGGTATCTTATCGGACATCACGTGTATGCGAAAGCGTACAAGGACCAATCGCTCCTACGGAAATATAAAAGGAATGTCGAAAAGGCTTTGCTTTGGCTCAAATCTCAAGATCCGAACGAAGATAAACTTTTGGCACAGCAGCCCACGATGGATTGGCAGGATGCCTTCCCGCACAAATACGGCCATGTAATCAACACGCAGGCTTTGTACTACGGAGTACTCAAACTATATGGGAGAACTAAAGAAGCGGAACACCTCAAAGGAGTGGTGAACGGTGAAATTGAAAAATATCTTGCAATGTACGACCCAAAGCTTGGATATTATCTCCCCTGGAACTGGAAAAATCACGATGGAGACCGCGAACAGGAAGAGTGGTTCGACACTCTTGGAAATCTTTTGGCGATTATAACCGGCCTCGCGACAAAAGAAATTGCAAACTCAATACTTCAGTACATCGAAAAAGAAGAAATCAACAAACCTTTTCCCTGCAAGGCGATCTGGCCTCCCCTACGGCCCGGAGACAAAGAATGGCATTCCTATTTTGAAAAATGCGACGCAAGAGAACCCTATGCTTATCTGAATGGCGGCGTATGGCCATTTATTGGCGGCTTCTACATTGCGGCGCTTGTCAAAACGCAACAGTATGACAAAGCACAACAGGCGTTAGAACAGCTCGCGCTCGCCAACAAACAAGGTAAACAAAAAGAGTGGGAATTCAATGAATGGCTCCACGGCCAAACCGGCCAACCCGGTCCAAACAGCACGCCCTATCAGGCATGGTCTGCCGGCACTTTTCTCTTTGCCGCAGAGTGCGTCTCGCGTAAAAAAATGCTCTATTTCGACTAGGAAAATTTGAGTTCTGCTACGCCAATGGATTTATCGGCGCCGCCGTAGTACAAAAGCCATTTGCCCTTGAAGTTCACAAGCGCGTTCGTGAAAATGACGGCGTTTACTTTTCCGTACATCTCCCAGTACTCGGCAGGCTCCAGAATTGGTTTGTCAGAACGGTACAAAAGCTTTGCCGGATTTTCTTTGTCGAACACGGCAAAGCTTGGCTGATAGGATACTCCACTGGAGCTGTTGTAAATCATTATAATGCCTTCATCGGTAACGATCGGCGACGGGCCACCCTCTACCAAATAGCTGTCGAAAAACTTTTCTCGTGGTTTCAATACGGGTTCTTCTTGCACTTCCCAATTCTGCAAATCTTCAGAAAAAGCGATTTTTACTACGCCCTCGCCAAAATACATTACATACTTTCCTTTGTATGTGTAGTCTTGAATAATCGCACCCGCCTTTTCGCGTCCGGGTACCAATCTACCAATCTTTTCCCAGTGGATAAGATCATCAGAGAAGGCGCCTACCAGTGTTATGATATGGCCTTTCTCATCCATACCCGCATACGCCGTATAGGTCATAAAATAGCGGCCGTCTTTCAGTTTGATAATTCGCGGGTCTTCACAACCCCTCACCTCTTCTGGCCGATTGGAATCAATATCTATAACAGGATTTCCTGCGTATCTGCCAAACGAAAAGCCATCACTGCTTGTCGCCAGCCCAATGCGCGAATTATAGCTTGCATAATATCCTTGTTCTGCCCGGTACAAAAGATATACTTTACCATCTTTCACTACCGCCGCTGGATTATACACGCACGCCTTTTCAAAACTATTCTCCTCCACGCGCGGCGTAAGTATGGGATTCCCGGCATATTTTTGAACTTGGATGTTCATGAGAGTTCGAGGCGTTCTTTGATAATTTGAACCATCTGGCGGGCGATGTCACGATAGTGAAAGTTTTTGACCGCGTGCTCCCGGGCGAGCCGGCCCATTTCCGCTCTTCGCTCTGTATTGTCTAGAAGTAAAAGTAAATGTTCTGCGAGGTCGTCTACATTCGCCCGATAGGCGAATGTTTTGGGTTCGTCGAACACAATTCGCCCCTGCTTTTTGAATCCCATGTCGGGGTAAATAATTTCGCTTTCCAAATCAACTGTTTCAGCAACTCGGGCAAGTAGGCCAGTCTTCCCGTGCACGATTGTCTCTTTTGGCCCCATGGCATCAATGGATACCACCGGAATGCCACAGGCCATTGCCTCCACCTGAATCATCCCGTATCCCTCAAGGCGGCTGGGAGCCGCGTATATGTCAGCCGCGCTCAAAAGAGCTGGCATAAACTCACGTGAACAGGATCCGGCCACGAATTTGATTTTGCTTTTGTCTAACCCAAGCTGTTCAATAAGTTCAAGTTCCTCGTCGGCATGGTCGCGCTCATCTTCTTCCTCCCAGGACTTACAAATATATTTCCATTTAGGGAATTGCTTATCTATTTTTGCCAATGCCTGAAATACTTCTTGCGCGCCCTTGGAAGTTACGTCACCCCCAACCGTGAGAATCATCTTTTCGTCCTCCGCCACCCCGAGCATGTTTCTGATAGTCCGCACTTTAGGATCACTCTTTGACATGGGATAGAACATTTCCGGCTCCACTCCGATATGAGCAATCACAAAGTTTTTGGTATTCACACCATCCCTCTCATACGTTTGACGTACCCACTCTGAAGTTACGAACACAAGCGGCAAATTTCCAATAACATCGTGGTAATTGGCGACCCACCCATCTGCCACAAACCAGGGTACCGGCTGAACGCCGAATTCTTGCGGGTGCAGAATGAGTTCTGGAGTATACCCCCAAAATCCAACTCCCACGGCAACATCAGGCCGAAATGTTTTATACAGCCATTCTTTCTGCAAATCAGACTGCCAATGGCAAGGCATTGCTTCTTCGCCGTTTTCTTTCATTGCACGATAGAGCATATCGCCCTGCAAGCTCAAACCATCCGTCTCCGGAGGGTATGCGTATAAGACAACAGATTTCATCCCGTTAGAGGATACAAGTATTTGTGATACTCAATATCGTTATTTGTTTTTCATTGCTTGCGATTTTCATAGACACTATCATCCTCTAACGGGATTCATATCATTTTTGTAAAAGTTTCCTGTCGGTCACAGCTTCGGTTCTCAAAACTGGATGGACGAAATCCGTACAACTGTTTTACCACATTGCGCTTTGCTTTCCACTCGGCGGTTGACAGCTTTACTTCGTAGGAAGCGTGCTCGCGCGGCTGCGCAATTTTCTTTTCTTCGTCGAGCATATACGCAAAGAAAAAAGCACTTTTCGTCTTCAGCTCTTCCTCCTTGAGCATTTGCTTTACTGCGAGATGCACTGCTTTATGGCGCCA
>Ga0209210_1002814_pt1 | contig 12295 bp, 12 predicted proteins | sample RifGroA1_FD_183991 | JGI IMG/M metagenome (GOLD analysis project Ga0209210, IMG submission 183991) | Contaminated groundwater microbial communities from Rifle, Colorado, USA - Rifle Groundwater A1 (SPAdes) (version 2) | ecosystem: Environmental > Aquatic > Deep subsurface > Groundwater >...
TGTGAAAGACTGGCTAAGGGTGTGGTTCTTTGCAAAAAAAAGCCCAAAGAACTGCTTAAACATCTAAAAGAGTATAATGCTAAGTACAGAATCCTTACTGTTGTTGCCTAATCATGCAACACAGCTATCAATTAGCAATGTTTAAAAACCATAAATTCTGAATATAACTGCAACAACCCTCAAGCCACCTGGCCGGCAAGAGGCAAGCACATCTATCTGCCAGACTAAAATGAAATTACCAGAAAAAACTAATAGGTACTGTCCGTACTGTAACAAGCAAACATCCCAGTTAGTTGGCGTAGCAAAACAAAAATCTCGTTCATCTACACACCCTCTATCAAGAGGTTCAGATTTCAGACTTATGGCGAGAGGACTGCGCGTAGGATTTGGAAATCAAGGTAAATATTCAAGACCAGCATTAAAATCCTGGAAGAGAAAAACAAAACAAACAAAACGCCTCACAGTTATGTACACCTGCACAGTATGCAAAAAATCTAAAGGCATAAGAAAAGGCCTAAGAGTTTCAAGAATTCAAATAGGGGAGAAGATTGCAAAATAAAATGGCAGAACAACAAACAGCAAAAAAAGGAATAAGAAAAAAGTTCTTTGAAGTTTCAATTCCTTTAACAGCAACAAAAGCAAAGCTATACTCCCAGAATGAAGAATCTCTAAATAACAAAGTCATAAATCTAGACATGACTAAAAATCTAAAGGGAAAAAACGTAGAGCTCAAAGCCAAAGTAATTTACACCGACGGAAAACTCGACAGCGAGCTTGTAAGCCTAATAGTAGTCCCAAGCTACATAAGAAGAATAATGCGCAGAGGCATAGACTATATAGAAGACTCATTTGAAACAGATTGCAAAGACGCAAAATTAAGAATAAAACCTTTCATGATAACCCGCAATCACGTCTCCAGAAGCGTCAGGCACGCAATAAGAACAACAGCAAAAAAGTTCCTTGAGTCATATTTAAGAATAAAAAACACAAAGGAAATATTCTCAGAAACAATGACAAACAAGCTTCAAAAAAACCTCTCATTAAAAGTCAAGAAAATATATCCTTTGGCATTCTGCGAAATCCGCTGGCTTGAAGTCACAGGTCAGCCATCAGCAAAATCTGAAAACCAAGAACGCGAAAACATTCAATCCCAATAATAATAATTCTAGGCGATTAGTCTAAATACGAACTAACTATTTTAATTTTTAGCTGTTATAACTCCTAATAACCCCATAAACAAAAGTTCTGTATTGTATGTAATGTCTGACAAGTATGTTTTTATTAATTATCGTCGCGATTATATGTCGACGTGCTTCTTGATAACTCCAGCCTTTAGGCTGGAGAGCACGTCGAGCATCCAAAAATCCCAAACAAACCCCACACTTTAGTGTGGGGTGAACGCAAGGATTTTTTGATACTAATTTAGATATTATTTGGTCCGTAAATGTATCAATCACCTAATTTTAATACCTTCCAAAATACATAATTAAGCCTACAGAGGGAGCCAGAAATACAACTTCTTTTAGTGCTTGCTGACTAAAGTCATCGGCAACTCCAATTCTTACGAATTGAAGTAAAAAGAAGTTCTATGAGTCAAGAAAACTTGATATGTTGCTTTGCAATTATTGGCGAACTACACACAACGCTCTGCATACATGGCTTCCAGCCATGAAAGCCTGCAGAGGGAGTCGAACCCCCGACCCTCAGTTCGTTTGACCACGATATGCGTCAAACATATGTGACGCAGCCACAGTATACAAAACTGATGCTCTACCAACTGAGCTATGCAGGCGACACCAGATTAAACAAAAAACACATTAAAAAGCTTTGCAAAATGAACTTCCTATGCTAAAAAGGATATCGATAAACAACTAATTAAAATCAAACTATGAAATCCTTGAGAGTACTTTAGACAAAATTATCTATCCTAAACATCTATTGAGTTAACTTCAATCTTCTTGCCCAAAAACAATGTCCTATAAATTAATTATTTATTCCATCTTCACTCCACATCAATATATACTTCATTATTAGCCACGTCTTGCCCCTAAATCCTCTTAAATGACCTAATCCTCCTAATCAAACAGAGGTTATTATTTATCTCCAATCTAACTCTTAACATTACACCTATACCTTTTTTAAAACATTATGACACAAAGATTAAATTATCTGCCTCTAACCTTCATCAAGCCAACTCAACCCTTCTTCCCCAAAACAAAATCAAAAAATCCTTGCGTTCACCCCACACTAAAATATGGGGTTTGTTTGGGATTTTTGGATGCTCAAAGTGTTCCGCACACTAAAGTGTGCGGTTTGTGAAACACTTTGACATCAACAAACACAAGAAGCACAAAAACAAAACTAAATAGCTTTCTTCTTCTTCATCACAATATAAACCACCACAACCACAACAAGCACAGCAACAATTATTATCCAAACAATCGGTAACGTACCAGCAACACCACCCGGCTGGTTCCCTACCAAACCAGAGCCAGTTCCTCCAGTTCCACCAGTTCCACCAGCACCACCTACACTATTCGAAGAGCCATTAGCGCCAGAAGACCCACCAGACGAACCAGACCCGCTTCCAGAACCACTACCAGTTCCACCACTGCTTCCACTACATGCCAAAGTAGCCGCACCATACGAAACAGCCGTATTTACATTACCAGCAGTATCAGTGCAAGTAACAGAATATGTATGCGAAGTCCCGCAGAACAACCCCGACTCAACAAGCGTCTGAGTCAACCCAGTTCCAGAAATCGTCGCAGTAGACGTAGTCGAATCACAAACAGTGTTTATGTAAGACAAATCAGAAGCGCTAATAGAAATAGTAATCTGCGTCTTAGTAGTAGCAGTAGAACTATTATCCTGACTCAAAGTCACCGTAGGCCCAGTCCTGTCAAGCCTATAAGTCCTATTAGCAGTATTATTCATGTCTCCATTACTATTGTTAGCTATGACTTCTAAAGTATAAACTCCTTCAGGCAAATCTGTACCATCCGTCAAATTAGAAAAGTTATATGCAATACCGCTGCTATTTTCAATAGCACCGCTAGCAGTAATATTCCTATATATCTCTCCCGTTGAATTATGCATTGAAACTCTCAAACTCAAAGTAGTCTGATTACCGCTTATATTAAGGAGCAAGGGTATGTAATTCTGACTCAAATTAGTTCCGGAAGCATTAGATAACCCAACATAATTTATCGTAAAGGTGTCATTAATATTAACACTACTAAGATTTTTAATAGTGCTATTTATAGAACTATTAGAAGTCAATATAAGCATCGTAAAGTTCCCTACTTTTACAGCCGACCCTGTGGAATTGGCAGTAGCATTAAACCAGATATAACCTACAGTTCCATTACCTCCAAGCTGAAAATGACTTATATTCAAACTTGTATTAGTCACCTCACTCGAATTTGCAATAACCCCTACAAAATTACCGAAGCTAGAGTTGACAGTTCCAGCATCAATAGTCAATGCTTGTGTCTTATTCAAAATAATAACAACTTCAGTGATATTTGTACCAACCAAACTAGCAGCATAAGAATTAGCATCAGTATTATTAATTGTAATATTATAAAACGTGGAGATACCTTGCCCAACAGCAGTGAAGTTAGTTCCTAAACCAGTTGAAGGATAAACAAGCTGCTCCGCAAAAACAAAACCAACTAGAACTAATACAAAAGCAAAACCCGCAACAAGAACTAGTTCCCGTTGACGAACCTTACCTGAAGCATCACCTTTCATGCCGAGGAAGAAATGTGTTAAGTATTTAAATCTTTCTTCAAAAAGAAGACTATTGCCCAGCTATATAATTCATAAAAATAAAGACAAAATAAAATTAGATTTAAAAAATTTCACACATGCCCTCGATAAAATCAAAAACCTTACGCCAAGAGCACAAAGTATCAACTGACGACGACTACGCAAAATCAAACAGCTAAATCTTTTCTCCCCAAATTTAATTATCAAATCAGCTTCTATCAAACTTATGCTCTATTTTGAAAACATTGTAATAATAGGTAAATGCTGAGTTATCTATGTAAAAGAAAGATTATGTTAATTTTTTCATTCACAAAAAGATACCTTGAGATATAATAATTAATCAAAGCGTGATAGCTTTCTGCCCGCCCACAAGAATTTCAGCGACGCGTTTATCCACTGCCACGGAATCTCCCTTCTTAAACGGGCCGAGAGATTCGCCGTTCATGCTCACAAAAGACTCCACATCCTCTGTAATCAGCAAAGACGTTGCTTGTAAAGCAGCAGCCCCGTTAATCAAAAGAGAAGCAACAAGCTTGTCCGCTTCTTCAACCGACGACAGCAGCCTCTCAAATAAATCCTTTTCAAAAGCAAGCATATCCTCAAAATCCTTCTTCATAAGCCCAGTCTCATTTGCAATAAAAACAAGATTGAGAATTTTCCTTTTCCGTCGTAAAATCAATTCCCTGAAAAGAGTCATTGAATTTTCATATTGTTTTTTCTCCCTCACAATATTATCAGAAAAGAAATCTCCACTCTGTGTAATCGCGCGCTTATGCTCATGAATAAATTCAGAAAAAAGCTTCACAAAATCCGAAGGCAGACGCTGAAGATTATCATTGTTCTTCTCCTTGCGTAAAAATTCATACAAATCCTCATATCTCATCATAACTTAAGACGAAAAAATTTGTTTATAATGTTTATGTCATTGCCCATACATACAAAATAATGCAGACATTCATACTTTTCAGCAATTATTTCCCAAACAAAGTCTTTCCCAATAACTCTTTTCCCGCAAATCTTTTCCCTTTCAGCCCATCTCTCTCAATAAATCTCTTCCCAGAATTCACAGCTTTATCAAAATCGCAAAACAAAACAGGAACAGGATTTGCCGTATGTGACTTCCGTCGGCACGAAGTAGTATGATCCGCAGTAACTAAAAACCGTGCAGACTTCCCAGAAAAAAAGTTCCGTAAAAAACCAAAAAATTCTCTGTCAATAAATTCAATCATCTTAACTTTCTCACGCGGCTTATTATCGTGCCCCGGAATATCAGTTTCCTTAAAATGAATATAAAAATAGTCATATCTTGAAAAATTACTTTTAAGCATCTCAACAGCCTTTCTAACTGCAATCTTCAAACCACTCATCAAATGCTCATAAGAATCTATAGATTTTATTTCAGGATATTCAAAAGAATAAACCTCCATTCCAAAAGATTTAGCAACTCCTATTTCCAGAGGCATATAACCAAAACCAAGCCAGCTACCAGGCAGCTTTTTCAAATTAATAATTTTATTTCCAGCATCACGACAAAGCAAAAAATTAGCAGAAAACAATCCTTTTTTCTCACGCGCAACATTCAAAGCATGATTTGCAAGAACAACATGACTTTTCTGCACAAAAGTATTCACCAAATTAGCAGCTAATTTTGCAGAAGAACTATCATCGTAAGCCTCGGAAAAAGGCACCTTTTCAGAAGCATCTGCAACAGACAGCCCAGAGTCATAAGCAGGATCAACATTTGAAATATTAGCAGAAAAATTCCCGTGAAAAACAAGAACAGCTCTATGTCCAATCGTAGGAATCAGCTCAAAGGGGAAAGGAAGTTTAACTTTTTCATTCACAGCATTAGCAAGCTCACGAGCTTCACGAGTCGTCAAAGTTCTCCCTGCCCGCCTGTCAATCAATTTCCTATTTTGCAAATTATCAACAGTAGCAAAATTGCACCTCAAAACCAAATCGCCGTCTTTAAAAGACACGCCAGCCCCTAGTGCTTCTAAAATTCCCCGAGAAGCATCTCTAAAATCCCCTCCAAAAAGCGAAACAATTCCGCTAGAAGACTGTGGCGCAACTCCCTCCGCTATAGGATAGCAGTAATCAACCTCTCCCAAAGAAGCAAAATAATCTAAGTTAGGCGTCTTAGCAAACTCAAGCGGAGTTTTATCGCCTAAAGCAGAACACGGCTCATCAGCAACCCCATCAAGTATAACAAATATTCCTTTTACCATACAAAGCAAAAAGAAAACCAAGTTATTAAGTTTTGTCAAGAACCATACACTAAAGACCTCAACACGAAGTGTTGAACGGATTAGAAAACTTGTTTTCTAAGTGTTTGGCGTGTCTGGTTCTTGATCATCTCAAAAATGTTTGCAATTACATTTTTGAAGGCCATCAAAACTATTAGTTTTGAGGTGCTCAAGATTTATTTTTGCTTCATCAAAAACTGATGTTTTTGAATGCCCCAAAAATCCGCAGATTTTTGATGTCTCGCGAACTAAAGTAGGGAGTCCAAAAAATCCGTAGGATTTTAGGGCACAAAGAACCGAGGGTTGCTTTGTGTTACGCAAAAAATAAATCTTGACATATTAAATAAAGGTATTAAGAGTTATTAAAATTTAGAATTTACTTAGTCTCCAAAATTAGTAGATACAACTAAACCATCATCACTAACCCACTTACATTGCCCATATAAATTCTGATCAAGAGATAGAACACTTACTTTTCCATAAATGCAAGGTTTATTATAAGGACAATAAAAATCATTGCCACATGATTCAGGACGGCCACTAAAGTGAAAACCTCCTTGGGTAAAATCTTGTAAAGTCAATCCTCCGTTCAAAGAAGGATCATACACACATTTACATTGAAAACCCGGACTTAAACTAATAAAATCCCTGCTAATTAAAATAATGCCTCCAAGAATTACCAATAATAATAAAATCAAAATCCACCAAACCTTTTTCATAACCTTCATTAAGAAATTATATATATATACCTTTCGAAATCAAAAATCAAAATAACCAGAAATGCTTAATAATCATCAATTGGTTATCCATCACCAAGAACAAGGTTATAAATAACCAAAAAATTTAAATACTATGGTTACACATATCCATAATAAAGGTTATAAATAACCATGAAAATAGAATCCCACAAAGAAGCATTTGCAGAATATCTTTTGTATATAGAGAGAGCAAAGCATTCTGTAGAAATCTCTAAACGCTTGCTCCTCATATCCTGCTCCCAAGCTGCCACGGAAGCTGTCTCAATAGTCCTGCACAAATTAGGCATCATCGATGAAAGCACAATAATAAAGCATACACAATTAGACAGTAAAAAATGGTGGAATGAATTGCCAGATTTTAAGGAAAAAAACAAAATATCTCAATTTGCCGCAGAATTAGAACGTACCAGGCTCTTAGCATATGGAACATTAAAAAATATGCAATCAGATGAAATTATCAAAAATATATCCATACTATTCCAACTCAAAAGTATTGTAGAGGATGTAAGCAATGAAAAACTTTAAATTATACGCATTAGCAAGCTCTTTTTCTGCATATATATTAGAACAAAGCGGGGAATTTATTAAGGGAATCTATTTATTTGGTTCAGCAGCAAGAGGCGAGGCCACTAAAAACTCAGATATAGATATTTTTATAGACTCCAAAAAAAACCAAAGCATAGTCAAAGCAGTAGAAACTTTTGAATCTACTACAAACGCTAAAATTTTTAGAGCCTCAGGTATAAACAATGTAATAAGAACGTTAATAGGTGAGCTAAACAGTGAAGACTTCTCTGATCTTAGATTAAACCTAGCAGCAGACGGCATTATACTATTTGGCAAAGGCATCTCCTCAGAAGAAAGTAATAGAGCACCTCACCTGTTGATTTGGTTTGAAGCACCAAGAAAACAAAAAAAGAAAGTCGCGTTTTTAAGAAACATATATGGTAGAAAAGAAAATAACAAAACATATCAGGGTTTGTTGCAAAAACTGGGAGGTTTAAAAGCAGGCCCAAACACCATCCTAATTCCTATAAGACATAAAGCAATTTTTTTAGATATGCTCAAAAAATCCAAGGTCAAATATACAATAAAAAATATCTGGCTTTAACCAAGACCAACTAACAATTAAAACAAGTTAAAAGTTATAAAAAAATAAAATTCTCTATGGACCTCAACACACAATCGAAAATTTTTGACAAACCCACCTCCACAAAAGTCCACAACTCCATCTTGAACTAACAGGTATGCCTTGTGTATTTGCCCAAAATATATCCATCCTATCATTATTTTCTAATTTAGCCTTAACTATACATCTGGAGTTAACACATAGCCTCGAATCACTTATTGTTGAGGGGCAATCATTTCCATATTCAAGAATCTCGCCCCAAGGTGGGCATGAGCAACTATCAATCTCACCACTATTTTCGTCTTCAGGTGACAACCTTTGAGAAAAAGAAAAATAAAATGCAGCAAATATTAAAATGCCAAACAAAATAAAAACCCCAATATAAACTCTCCTCATCAACAAGTTAAATATACAGATTTTATACATCTTTCTAAAACCCTCACCTTTAAAACCCCAAAATTCCTCAAAAATCCATGTTCAAACTATTAAAAGAAAAACTAAAATCCTGGCTCGGCAAAACCGAAGAAAAAAAACCAGAAGCAAAAAAAGAAAAAACAAAACTAGCCAAAGCTAAAGAAAAGCCATCTAAAAAAGAAGCTAAAATAAAAGAAAAAATATCGGCTAAAGCACCGACAGATAAACAATTAAAACAACTTTCTGAAACCATAAAAGAAGAAGTCCCTCTAAAATTCGAAGTCGGTGAACTAAAATACGAACCAGACATAGAAAAAATAAAAGAAATAGAAGAACCAGTAATAGAAAAACCAAAAGGATTTTTCTCAAAACTCTTCGGCAAGAAAGAAAAACCAGAAGAAAAAGAAGAGCTCAAAGAAAAAATATTAGAAAAACTCCCAGCAGAAAAAGAAGAAGAAAAATCCCCTGGATTTTTCTCAAAACTGTCATCAAAATTCACAACATCAACGCTAACAAAAGAAAATGTTGAAGAAATCTTCGAAGATTTAGAAATTATTTTATTAGAAAGCAATGTAGCATTAGAAGTCGTAGATAAAATAAAAGAAAATCTATTGAAAGATTTAGTAGGAATAGAAGTAAAAAAATCAGAAATAGAAAAAACAATTCTCAATTCTCTGAAATCATCAATAGAAGAAGTTCTAATCGAGCCTCCAAATTTAATTGCAGACATAAAAAAATCCTTAGAGCCATATACAATAATTTTCTTCGGCATCAACGGCACAGGAAAAACAACAAGCATAGCAAAATTAGCTCATCTCTTGAAAAAGAACAACATCTCAGTAGTTTTAGCAGCAGCAGACACATTCAGAGCGGCAGCAATTGAACAATTAGAAACCCACGCACAGAAACTCAAAATCCCAATAATAAAATCCCAATACGATGCAGACCCAACTTCAGTTGCATTTGAAGCAAAAAAATACGCCCAAGCCCACAAAATTCAAGCCGTCTTAATTGACACCGCGGGAAGGATGCACACAAAAGACAATCTAATAGCTCAAATGGAAAAAATAATCCGTATAATAAAACCAAATCTAAAAATATTCGTCGGCGAATCAATCACAGGTAATGACGCCATAGAACAGGCAAAAACATTCAACGAAGCAATAGGCATCGACGGCATAATCCTAAGTAAAGCCGACGTAGATGAAAAAGGCGGAACGGCTTTGTCAGTTTCATATGTAACAAAAAAACCAATCTACTTCTTAGGCACCGGCCAATCCTACGACGACCTAACAATTTTCAAAAAAGATTTAATTCTAAAAAATCTCGGCTTGGAATAATCACTTACAAGTCATAACAACCAAAAAATTTAAATACTTTGGTTTTGCAACAAAAATATGGAAGATAAACAAAAAATAGAAAATAGCTGGGAGATACCAGTAATAATACCTTGTTTCTTAGAAGGAGCTAACGCACAATTATTGCACGAAGAAGTTTCTAAGCAATGGGAAAATTATCCTATCGTTACTAATAACGTCTGGTATAGCGAAAGGGCAAATGCAGTTATAGGCTCCCATCCATTCTACATCGCAGCGGCCAACAAAGTTTTTAGAAAAAGTGGTTTGCTATTAGTAACAGCAACGACAAGAGATACAAAATCAATAATAGAATCAGGTCTCGATTTAGAAGGAAAAGTTATAGATCTAACGCTCGTATTAAAAACATACGGAGATTCTTATAAACCAAACGACTATATTGCAAAAGATTTAGCGAGACAGTTAGGGAAAAGAAATATTGATTTTTCTGAAAGTGCACCCGCAGTAATTCAATTAACTAATGTGGATATACGAATTGATGGTAGTTCAACATGCGGACTATCTTTTGACTTGAGGGGCGATGCTGTAATAATACAAGCAGAGCAGCTAATAGACGAAAATAATAAAAAAATGTTTAGCGAATATAATAAATGGGGAATGCCTATCTTTGACAAAAAAGGTAAAAGACAATTATGGACGCGAAAGGACGGCCTTTCAAGAGTATCCCTACTAGGAAGAGGAGGCATTTTAGATGCGAGTGGTTACGATCTCTGGGCTTCAGGTCATAGGGGAAGAGTAGTTTTAATGAAAGGAGTTGCATAAAAATGAGAACATATACATTATTTTACAATGGTCCATTTTCACAATGGCATGCATGTAATTTTACTTTAGATAAAACTCAATATAATTGTGCAGAACAGTATATGATGCATCAAAAAGCATTATTATTTAAAGATGAAGAATCAGCACAAAGAATTTTAGGATCTTTTAGTCCAATGGAAGAAAAAAGAATTGGCCGAGAAGTAAAAGGATTCAAGCACGAAATATGGGTGCCAGCAAGAGAAAAAGTTGTTTATCAAGGTAATCATGCAAAATTTACACAAAACCCTGCATTGCTCAGAATCCTCATGGAAACAAAAGGAACGACGCTTGTTGAAGCCAGTCCATATGATACTATTTGGGGTATTGGATTAGCAGAAGATGAATTAGATGCGTGGAATGAAAAACATTGGAGAGGTCAAAACTTATTAGGAAAAATATTGACACAGTTGAGAGAAGATTTAGAAAGACATGACCTGATAATTAAAACCTTATAAATCGCCCAACAAACTTGCCATTAACCCTGAATCTTGCTCCTATGATGTTTTTAATAGGTATTCCGCCGAGAATCTTTATTTCGCCTTCATGAGCGAATGCATTTTTAAGTCCTTTTAAAGCATATGCTTTATTGACATCAAACGCCCATAGTCCTTTAGTTCTAATAGTGAAAACCCAATCACCACCAAATTCAGTATTACCACGAATAAACTTCGCAAAATGGTCAGTAGTAGAAACCATCCATTGTCCGTGTGGGTATTTTGTATGACTCATCCAATCTAACTTGTGAGAAGCTTCATTCCATATAGTGGTGGGAGCAGGAAAAATTCCTCCCGCCTTAATAATTTTTTCTGTTCCACGAGAGCCACTGCGAAAAACATATTTGGGAACATTCATAACGTTAGAATCTGAAGCACTCTGCAGTGATAGTTTAGTGCCTGTAGGCGTTTTAAATAGTATCTTCTTTGATAAGCGCAACCACTTACTCCCGTCTTTAGTAAATTTAGAAGCCCTCGAGCCTCCAGCAGACAATCTGCCACCGACAGCACCAAGAAGATGATCCAAAACTAACTGCGTAGCAACTACTTTTTCTCGCACCCCAGATCCCCATTGAGAATTGAAGTCTGCTTCATCAATACCCTTAAAGCAAGAACCACAGCGAGCAAGTGCTTTAGTAAAACCGCCCTCAAGCGTCGATTTAATCATATTCTGCAAGAACGTCACTCCTTCACTATCAGGGCCGAAAGTTATGCTGGTAACCATCAGCATGTTGTTAAGAACATCTATCTGATTAGCAGAACCAAGGCTATTATAGCCTTCATAATTTCCTAAAAATCTTGCAACATAATTTGCTATATCTTTAAATGCAATAACATCAACATTCCCATAAAGAACAATAACGTCAACTGCATTCTCTGCTGTTAATCTAATTCTTCCATTATCAGACATAGTAGTTTTATAATTAAGCCCAATACGATAATTAGTCCACAACAAACGATCATCCTCCAAATCAGGGAGATTAAATAAGTCATTATTAAGATAATCAGGAACCTCATAGCCTCCGCCTGGTGTGCGCTCTCCGCTCAATCCAGAAGGATCAACAAGATTAATAGGATCTCCACTAGTATAACTATATGAATTAAATCCTCCGCTTAAGCCAATAGGATCCATTTGCTTAAACCTCCCAGTACTGAAATCGTAATCTCTTGCTGCAGTACGATGCGAGTTATCTAAAGAGTCAAATAAAGTCCCATATGCACCCATGTAAAGCAGTTTACTGTTTCTTACATTAGGCAAATTTGTTAAAGCCTGTCCTGTCTGCGAATCTAAAAGCCCTCCATA
>Ga0209210_1002817_pt1 | contig 12289 bp, 10 predicted proteins | sample RifGroA1_FD_183991 | JGI IMG/M metagenome (GOLD analysis project Ga0209210, IMG submission 183991) | Contaminated groundwater microbial communities from Rifle, Colorado, USA - Rifle Groundwater A1 (SPAdes) (version 2) | ecosystem: Environmental > Aquatic > Deep subsurface > Groundwater >...
CTAGTGAAGCAAAATTAGATAGCCAAAAGATTGAAAATTACTGGAATAAGAAATGGTCGGAAAATGGCGTTTACTACCCGAAAGATATGAAAGGGGCAGATAAGAAATTTTATAATCTGTGGATGTTCCCATATCCTTCTGCGGAAGGGGTGCATATGGGCACAATATTTTCCTCAACAGGAAGTGACGTATATGGGAGATTTAAAAGAATGAACGGAGATGATGTTTTTCAGCCTATTGGTTATGATTCGTTTGGTATTCATTCAGAAAACTATGCGTTGAAGATTGGTGAGAATCCTAAAAAAACCATGGCCAGGGTAATCCCTCATTATCGTGATCAGTTTAAAAAAATTGGCCACGGATATGATTGGAGTAAAACTGTTACTACTTCGGAGCCGGATTATTACAAATGGACGCAGTGGCTTTTTGTGCAAATGTTCAAGGCAGGTTTGGCATACCGCAAAAGTTCAGAAGTAAATTGGTGTCCTTCATGCAAAACAGTGCTTGCGGATGAGCAGGTTATGACGTCGGCGCAGGCAGGAAAAGATCCTAAAGATGCTCAGGGTAAAATTCTGGAATTTAAGGAAGGGTTAATGGTGTGTGAGCGTTGCGGAACAGTAGTGGACAAGAAGGTTCTGGAACAATGGATGTTCAGGATTACGGATTACGCGGAAAGACTATTGCGCGGTTTGAAGGATATAAACTGGACCGAAAAGGTAAAAATCGGCCAGGCTAACTGGATCGGCAAGAAACAAGGGATTAACATTGAATATCAAATTGAAGGCAAGAAACAACAAATTGCCGTCTGGACATCCAGACCTGACACGAACTTTGGAGCAACCTTTATTGTTGTTGCACCGGAATATGCAAGAGATAAGCTACTTGCCTTAATATCAAAAGACAGTATTAAGATAGTATCAGAATATATCAAAAAATCTCTTAGTAAATCAAAAGAAGAGAGAATGAATGAGGGTAGAAAAAAAACAGGTGTGTTTAGCGGCCTTTATGCAATAAACGGGTTAAATGATTTTAAAATGCCTATTTGGATAGCGGATTTTGTTCTAGCTGAAGTTGGCACCGGAGCAGTCGTAGGGGTTCCCGGGCATGACAGACGGGATTTTGAATTTGCTAAGAAATATGATTTGGAGATTAAAAGAGTTGTAGTAGGACCTGATAAGGATGATGGCGAGATAAGGAATATTGATCAGGTTCAGGAGGATGAGGGTAAAATGATAAATTCCGATTTTTTAAATGGTTTGGATATTCATAAAGCAACTCAAAAAATGATGGATTATTTGGAGAAAAAAGGTTGGGGAAAAAGAACTACAAATTATCATCTTCGGGATTGGATAATCTCAAGGCAACGATATTGGGGTACTCCTATTCCTATGATTTTCTGTAAAAATTGTGCAAGCAAAGGTAAGTCATATTTTGATAGTGATACATTTAAAGAATTTGTTAAGACAATAAAAATTGAAAACCCGCCTGCCGGACGGGCAGGTTGGAAATTGAAAATTGGAAATTCTGCGGCCGAATGGCCGTCAGCTGGTTGGTGGCCAGAAGAAAATCTACCGGTTGAACTGTCTGAAATATCTGATTATAAACCGGAAGGAACAGGTAAGGGACCGCTTGCAAATCATCCTGAATTCTTCAAAGTAAAATGCCCTTATTGTGGAAGTGATGCAGAAAGAGAAACGGATGTTTCTGATACCTTTTTAGATAGTTCGTGGTACTTTTTAAGATATCCTTCGACTCGCTCTGCTCGCTCAGGACAAGTCCCTTTTGATCCTGAAATTACAAAAACCTGGCTTCCGGTTGATTTATATTTCGGCGGTGCAGAGCATACCGTCCTTCATCTAATGTATTCGCGTTTCGTGACAATGGCATTACATGATTTGGGATATTTGAGCTTTGAGGAGCCTTTCCCCTGGTTTTATGCGCACGGATTGATGATCAAAGACGGAGCCAAAATGAGCAAGAGCCGGGGAAATGTAGTTAACCCTGACGAGTATATTGATAAATACGGAGCAGATACTCTGAGGCTATATCTTATGTTTATGGGACCTATGGATGGGTACCCGGACTTTCGCGATACCGGAATAGAGGGGATGCGCAGGTTTGTAGGAAAAGTTTGGCAACTTTATCAAATTACAAATTCTCGTCCAAAGGACGATCAGCTTCTGGCTGACAAGTTACAAGTTACAAATGAAGAAGCAAAAAACATAGCTATCAAAATGCATCAAACTATAAAGAAAGTAAGCGAAGATATGCAGGAATTTAAATATAACACAGCCATATCGGCAATAATGGAGTATGTGAACTTGCTTCGCGAGATAACGCAAGACGAAAGACGCAAGACGAAAGACGAAAAATCAAATAATAACGTATCACATATTTCGTATTACGTATCTCGATCCAGCGAGTGGGATGAAGCTTTAAAAAATCTGGCATTACTTTTAGCCCCTTTTGCGCCTTTTGTGATGGAAGAAGTATGGGTGAATGTTTTAGGCGAGAAGTATTCAATTCATAAACAACCTTGGCCAAAATATAATGCAGAATTAGTGATCGAAAAAAATGTGACAATAGCAGTACAGGTAAACGGAAAATTAAGAGCTACTATTGTTATGCAAACAGTGCAGTCCGACACACAAGACGAAGTAACCATAAAAGCGAAAGAGGATTCAAATGTTAAAAAATGGCTAGAGGGAAAAAAGATAATAAAAGAAGTTTTTGTCGCCGGTAAACTTCTTAATTTTGTTGTAGCTTAAGAAAATATAATTTAGAATGGGTTAACATGGACCCATTGTCGGAAAGGCTTCATGATAAGTTTGACATTGAAGAGTTTGTATCCAAGTATCGTTATACTCTGACGTTAATTTTATTAGGCACTCTTCTTATAGGAATAGGAATCCTTTTTGTCAAAGGTATTTTTAATCAAAAAAATAACATCGAAATTTTGGAAAATAGCTCACAACTTTCAACTGAAATTCAGGAAGTTGTTGTTGAAATTGTAGGCGCGGTTGAAAAGCCGGGTGTTTATAAACTATCTGCCGGGTCAAGGGTCGAAGACTTATTAATTGCCGGCGGAGGAATTTCGGCAGACGCGGATAGAGAGTGGATGGAGAAAATGGTCAATAGGGCAGCAAAACTTTCCGACGGGCAAAAAATTTATATACAGTCTATTAATGAGCAGACGTTAGGTGCAGGTGCCAGTAATCTGGATGGGGCCAAAGTAGATCAAGGGGTAACTGTTGTGGGTGCCGGTAGTTTAACTAATATTAACTCTGCGAGCCAATCAGAGCTGGAAAACTTAAAGGGAATTGGTCCTGTGTACGCCCAAAGTATCATTGAGCACAGACCTTACTCAAATGTCGAAGAGTTGGCGTCAAAGGGAGCATTGAAACAAGGTGTCTATGAAAAAATAAAAGACTCGGTAACAGCATATTAGTGTAAGGTGAATGGTGTTTGGTGTATAGATACTAATATTTTCTTCACAAAATGAAACGTTATATGTTATGGCTTATACTACTATTTTTATTGATAGTAAGATTTGTATATTTTTACGAAACTCGTACTGAATATCCTGATGGAACAAAACTTCGTATTTCTGATCGGGTTTCTTCCGAACCCATACGTTATTCCAATTCCCAATACTTAAGACGATCGGGATTTAAAGTTTACCTGCCATTGTATCCAGAAATAACTTATGGAGATGTGATTGTCGTTGAAGGGGTGGTCGAAGGAGATAAACTAAAACAAACTAAGCTGGTAGAACTAAAAGAGAGTAGAGGTATTTTATACGGTTTAAGAAAAAATCTAATTGATATCTATCAAAGAAGTCTGCCTCAACCTCACTCGGCCTTGATTGCGGGGGTGACTATTGGCTCTAAACAAAATCTGGGAGAAGGCTTCTGGGAAAAACTTAAAAAAAGCGGTACTGCTCATGTTGTGGTCGCTTCAGGCATGAATATATCTTTAATATCAAGTTTTTTGGTTGGATTTTTAGCTATGTATCTTCCCAGGCGCAAAGCCATTCCATTGGCAATTATTGGTACTTGGGTATACGCGCTAATAGCCGGATTTGATGCACCGATCATACGGGCTGCTATCATGGGAACTATTGCTTTTTCGGCTCAGGAATTGGGAAAACTTAATACGGCGTTTCGAGCTTTAATAATTACTGCCTTAATAATGCTTTTTATAAGACCTGACTGGCTGGTGGATCTGGGATTTTTACTTTCTTTTTTTGCAACCGCATCACTTTTACTTTTTGAGAAGAAAGTATATAAGTTATTACGATTTATACCGGATGGTCTTGGAATAGTGAAAAAGGATTTTTCAACATCAATAGCTGCCCAAATTGGTGTTGCTCCGATATTGTTTATATCTTTTGGACAGTTTAACCTTTTATCCCCGCTTATCAATGCACTGGTGCTTTGGACAATTGTACCGATGACATCTCTGGGCATAATTGGAGGAATAATCGGACTTGTTTTTGAACCTGTCGGTACAGCGATACTTTGGTTGACATTTCCGTTGACATTATGGTTTATAAAGGTGGTTGAGGTTTTTGGATGAAAAAGCACACAGGATTAAACGGGATTGGTGCGGGATAACGCGGGATTAGTTATCCTGTATAATCCTGTAAATATCCTGTTTCATCCCGTGTACTTAAATGATGAGAAAATATTCTATTTACCTCTTAGTGATTGTCACAGCAGTCGTTTGGATAGCAGTTCTCACATACCCAAACAATAATTTTCGAATCATTGCTTGTGATGTCGGCCAGGGGGATGCGATACTGGCGGTACAAGGTAAAACTCAGATATTAATTGATGGAGGACCGGATAATAGCGTTTTGGATTGTCTTTCGCATTACATGCCTTTCTGGGACAGGAATATTGAGGGCGTTATTCTTACTCACCCCCAAAAAGATCACTATGGAGGACTGATAGATGTATTTAAACGCTATGATGTTGAGATTTTTATGGCAAACGCGCTTGATTCTGGCGCTTCCGAGTATCGAGTGCTAAAAGATGTTGTAGGGGGTAGGGGTATAAGGGTAGTAAATCTGGAAGGGGGGATGGAGGTGAGGTTAGGTCTGATACATTTAGACATACTCTGGCCCTCGGAGGAATTTTTATCTCAGAATTCACAAGAGGATTTGAAGATACCGAATGTGTCTATTCAGCACACACGTGGTGTGAACCAGCTTGACACATCCGGGGTGTTGGGTTCGTTTACATCAAAACTTGATCCTAACGAGTTTTCAGTTGTGGCTATATTAAGTTTCAAAGACTTCGATGCTTTATTGACCGGTGATATGTCTCCCGAAATTTCCGATGAAATAGCTGAACAACTTGTGGTGAGTCCTTCGACTTCGCTCAGGATAAACTCCAGTCGAACCATTGACTATCTCAAAGTGCCTCATCATGGCAGCAAGAACGGGTTAACACAGGAATTATTGGATGCCTCAAATCCTGAAGTAGCGATAATTTCAGTAGGTAAAAATAACTCTTACGGCCATCCGCACAAGGAAGTGTCAGATATGTTGGCGAGTTTTAAGTTGCGAGTTTTCAGAACAGATAAAGAGGGCGATATTGTTATTGAAAGCGATGGAAATAAACTTTTTATTAAGGAGTAATTGAGGTTTTATTACTTTCTTGGTTCGAAGTCAAAGTGATCTCCTTCGCTATTTGAAAGTTTAGCATCAGTTTCATTCGCCAGGCTTAAAAGTAGATTAAAAAGCTGACTTGCATCAGATATTCCCTGCGGATAGGGCGGGTGTCCATCTACTCTCGTTCTATCTCCTTCAAGCTTTTGATATGTTATTTTATGTTCGGATAATTTATCGTTAAATTCTGGTGGCATATTTTTTGTGTAGGTTATTATATCAATTTTTTTACAATTTTTCTTTTTACGATCTTACTTTTGTTGAAGTATCATTCCCGAATATTTTGGATCGTGCCAAAAATCTATTCCTTTTACATCTGATTCTATTAAATCGGCAATTAATGGTGCGATTGAAACTAAGTGGATTTTTTCACTAATTTCACCTTGGATTTTTCCGATAGGTTTACGGGAATTTGTTAGATAAAGTCTAGTCAAGCTCGGATCGCCTATATTTTCTTGCCAATTGCCAACTAGTTTTGCGTGAACTCCTGCCAAATAAAAATTATTTATTCCACAAGACCTAAGTGCTCTGCCTAATATTTTGCCTGTACCGCCAGTAGCAATTTCATCATCGTATCCAAAAGCTTTATCTCTTTTTTTGATAAGTTCTATATCTTCTGGTTTGAAGACAATTATTACCTCTCCATCATTAACCCTTTTTTTCTCTCCTGAAACATAAGCTAAACTATAATATTCTGCAATTTTTTTAGCTGCCCAGTTTCTACCTGCATCAGGTCCAACGACAATAACCTCCTCTGGATTAATAAACAATTTACCCTTTCTCGTCATTGAAGCAAATCCTTCTTTTAAACACATTTGGGTTATTAGTGATTCCCAGGGAGATAATGGTAGAAATGGTGTTCGATACGTTTCAGAATAATATTGAGCTAAACTGGAATGGGGTTCTAAAGCGATGATTCTGTCCATTTTTCCAGCCAGAAGTTCCATCATAGTTTCGATTGTTATTCCTTTAGGTACATAATTACCTTTCGAGTCAACATTCTTATCGCTTCTATTTGATCCCAATGAAGTAGCTACTAAGGTAACTACTTTTGCGTTTAATCTTTCTTTGAAGTGATCAGCACTAGTTAAGGCCCTTATGTAATCAATTGGGTATTCCAATGGTCCCACAAGATAAATATGTTCTGCATCCGCTGCTTCATTTTCAGTATAATATTCTACTTCTCCATCATCGTGTTTTTGGTCCCAAATATATGCAGGAGCATAGAGACCGGAAGGTGATTTTTGATATTGTTTATATAATTCTTGAGATAAATCATTGGGGTTGATGTTAAGCATTACTATTTGGAAATTTTTTCGATTTAAAGCCTCATTCATTTCCAAATTAATCATTGCCCAAAGTGCAGCAGAATATTCGAATGGAATATCTGGAGAATGGGTAATGACAAGATGCCCTTTGTTATCCCTATAAGGTGCTTCTCCTTGAGAGAAGAAGATATGGTTCGAGTTACTGCGTCCGATTATTCCTGTGGGCATTTTCTAAAATTATTTAAGATTAATTTCACCTTATAATTTACAAAAGCAACATAAAGCCGAAAATTACTTTGCAATTTATAGGATCAGGTTTCTCATTACTCGACTTACTAAAAGCGAAGTTCTTTCATGCAGCATTAATTCATTTAAGAGGAAAGTTTTTTAAATGTAAATATGGAAAAAAGATTAAGATTGGGGTAAAAAATAAATATAATGATTATAAATATTATAAAAGTTATAATGATTATATGAATTCTTTCCAGTCCGGAGGTTATAAATCTCTCCCTTTTTACATACAATCGGAGATAATTTACGATTTTACAGTTAAGTTTTGCGATATTTATATTGATAAAAGATCAAGAATACACGATCAAATGGTACAGGCTGCACGTTCCGGTAAACAGAATATTGCCGAAGGGTATCTTCAAAAAAGTATCGAAGGCAAACTTAAGCTTCTGGGCGTGGCCAGAGGAAGTTTGGAAGAATTATTAAATGATTATCAAGACTTTTTAAGACAAAAAGGACTTACTTTGTGGAAAGTAGATTCTGTGCAAGCACGCAAAATTCGCGCGCTTGCTTATAAAAGTTATAAAGATTATAACGATTATAAAATTTATATTAGCAATCCTGAAAGTGCTGCGAATTGTATGGTCTGTCTCATAAATCAAACCAATAGGCTTCTTGACCAAAAACTCCGTTGGTTAGAAGAGAAATTTGTCAAAGAGGGAGGATTTAGAGAAAATCTTTTTAAGAAAAGGAGAGAGTATACGGAAAAGGGAATATAACAGTTATAATCATTATAAATATTATAAAATTTATAATATGAAAGAAAAAATTATCAAATCATTGGCAAAAGTGACGGGAATACCCGAAACTGAAATTCATTTGGATGTTCCGGAGAGAGAGGAATTTGGAGATTATAGCTCGAACATTGCCATGCAATTGTTCTCAAGCGCAAAGAACAAAGAACACAATACACCATACACCATTCACAATTCACCTCATGAACTTGCCGAGGAAATTGTAAGTAAATTAAAAGCCGATAAAGAACTCGAAAAAATCATCGAGAAGTTCGATATTGCTGAACCCGGCTTTATAAATTTTTGGCTGAAAAAAGATATATTACTTAGTAATTTGATACAGATTGATAGTGTAAAAGAAAATTATGGCAAAAATGAAATATCTAAAGCGAAGAACATCCTTTTAGAGCATACTAGTCCGAATCCTCAAACGACAATTATGCTTGGGCATTTAAGAAATAACTTCCTCGGTATGGCTACCGCGAACCTCTTGGAATTTTCGGGAGCGAAAGTGACAAAAGATGCAGTTGTAAATGATCGGGGAATTCATATTTGCAGGTCTATTTGGGGATACTTGAATTTTGCTTCAAAGAAATTCAGCGTTTCTACCGAGGAACTTCTAACTTATAAGGAGATAGCCGAAGATCGAATTAGTTCAATCGTCAATAAATCTGACTGGAAAAAGCTATTAGATCTATGGATGAATGATAATTCAAATTGGTATACCCCAGAGGATCTTAACTTAAAGCCGGATCATGCAAACTTGATTTGGTACGTATTAGGCTCTAAAGCTTTCAAAAAGTTTAAAAAGGCAGAAATCCAGGTAAAAGAGATACTTGTCGCTTGGGAGGCTGAGAACCCTGACGTCTGGAAAATTTGGAATACTATTCTTGACTGGTCATCCAAAGGTTATGAAGAAACTTATAAACGTATCGGGAGCAAACACGACTGGGTATGGTATGAAAGTGAACTCTATAAGGGTGGTAAGGGACTTGTCGAAGAGGGATTAAAGAAAGGGATATTCCAGAAAAGTGAAGGTGCGGTTGTTACCAACCTTGCTGACCATAATCTTGCCGACACGGTCGTAATTAAATCCGACGGTACATCAACATACATGGTTTTTGACCTGAATTTAACAAACCAGAAGATTAAGAAGTTCCACTCAGATTTATACATTTGGACTATTGGGGTAGAACAGAGCCACTACTTCAAACAGCTGTTTGCGGTTTGCGAACAGCTGGGGATGGGAAAACGTGATCGGTTCTACCATCTTTCATATGCTCTCATAAACTTTAAAGGTGGAGGGAAGATGGCCACTCGGGAAGGATCAGTTGTGATGGCTGATGAAATTCTAGATCAGCTAGAAGAAAAAACTAGAGAGATAATTAAGTCGTCCAACCAAGACTTGCGTGCCAACTTGTCCGAAAAAGAAACTTCAGAGTTGGTAAAGAGAATTGCTTTGGCCGCTATTAAATATAGTTTATTAAAAGTCAGCCGGGAAACGACTATTTTTTATGATGTCAACGAATCAATTTCTTTGGAAGGCAATTCGGGACCATATCTGCAATACACCTATGCCAGAACGCAGAGCGTTATCCGCAAAGCGGATTATAACGGTTATAAAGATTATAATAATTATAACGATTATAACGACGAAGAAGCGAAGCTTCTTAGGAGTTTCGTTCATTTTTCCGAAAGTATAGAAAATGCAGCCAAAAATTACTCACCCAACCTTTTGTGCAATTATCTTTATGACTTGGCGCAAAAGTTTAATCTTTTCTATGACAAGCATAGAATTTTGGAGGGCGTGAATAGTGAGCAGTTACTAGTAGACTGTAGAAAAGAAAACTCACCGGCTACCGGCTACCGGCTACCGGCTACTGAATTCCGTCTTGCATTGACTTTTGCAACCGGCCAAATCCTCAAAAACGGTCTAAATCTTCTTGGAATTCAAGCACCCGAACGTATGTAGCTTATCAGAAATCTCAAGAATACCCCGCCTATTAGGGCGGGGATGAATTGAGCTTGCTGATGTAATCCTCTGCGAAGCAGAAAGTAAGGATACCCCACCTGAAGCGTAGCGGAGGGTGGGGAGGATTTCATTTCTTTACTGTAAAACTTCGTTCAACTTCTTGCGAAACTTTTTTTATCGGCTCGGTGATTTTTTCGACTTCCTCTCCAACCTCTTTCATTATGGGTCTTGTTAAATCCTCAAATATATTGGGAGGCTTATTGATTAACTGTGCTTCGAGCTTTCTTTCGAGGTAGGACTCATCGATTTCCTTGAGCATATCTTCCATTTCCGGATCTTCAATTTTTACCCCCCGAACTTTTAGATATTCCTTTAACAGCTGTAAGATTTTTGTTATCTCGCGTTCGGCAATGAGATTTACCTGGATATCGATTTCTTCCCGCAAGGAACTAATCAGGCTTTGGCGGTTTTGGCTCATCAGGACAATAAGGGTCAAAATTATGGCTTCCAATGAAACGACAGTAGTTAACATGGGGTAAGGAAATTGGTCAAAGGGAGTTATCCCTGGAACTTTTCCGCTATTTGCCAAAAGCCAAAATCCGAAAAAGAGAGCATTTAATAACAAGAAAGAGATGCTTCCGAAAAGCGAAGTCAGGTTGTCGGCGATTTTTACCGAAAACGGTCTTTTTTTTAGTGCTTTTGCCTCTAAACTTTGTATAAGATGCCGGCTTATTTCATGAGTTTGTCTGACCATACTTAAATATACGATATTATATTTTCTAGAGCAATGCTGATGCGATTGAAAAGTAAATTGTCACGGATAAAAGATCCTGAATTATTGTTGTAAATGGACCCGATCCAATTGCCGGATCCTTTTCCATGTTTTCCAAAAACCAAGGGATTAAAACACCGATAATAGTGGAAAACATTACGCCGATAAACATTGAAACAGCCACAATTTCGGCAACTCTCATGCCTATCCATAGCGAACCGAATATAAATACTCCAAAAGATAAAATCAACGATATTAAGAAGGTAACTTTTAATTCATACAAAAGAACTTTTTTTAATGACACTTTTTCCAGAGAACTGAATCTTACAAAAATTGTTTGGGTTTGGTATCCGACAGCCGCGTTAATGTAAACGATTAGCGGTATAAAAAACGCTAAAGATAACTCTTCTTGGAGAGTGTGGTCAAAGCCTTTAATAATAAAGGTGGATAAAAACCCCCCGGCAAGTCCCAAAATTAGCCAGGGAATTCTTGCGCGCACGGATGAGGTTATTTTTAATTTGTAAGCATTAACAAACGCCTCGTTATTTAAGATTCCGGAAAAGTGCATTAGTTTTTCGATGTGTTCTTCGTGCATAATTTTGAAAATTTGCCCTGCATCAATAATTCCCAAAAAATGTCCGTTCTGGTCGGTAATGGGAATGGATTCGACGCCTTCTTTTACGGCGAGTTTAATTGCAGTTCCCTGGTGCGAGCGGTCGGTAAGCGATTCAAACGAACTTTTCATTATGCCTTCAAGCATCTGCTTTGGTTTTGCAGTCAATAATTCTTTAAATTCGATAGCTCCAACAAGTTTATTATCTTTGTCGACCACAAAGACACTTTCTGTGTTTGGCCAACTGCCTATTCTTTTTTGTATTAAGGAAAGAGCTTCTTCCACAGAATCTTCTTTATTAAACGTTAACTGAAACGGAACAATGTGTTCACCGATAGTATGTTTGGGGTAAGGATTGGTCTTTGTCATGCGGGATTGTCTTTTAATAAAATAATAGCACATAATGATGCTAATATATCCGAATTATGCAAATGAAACGAATAAATACTAATTCTGAAATTGAGGTTGGTAATCTAATTTATCCAAATCTTTCATACAAAATTAATGGAATTTTATTTCAAGCTCATAATGAATTAGGTCGGTATTCAAGAGAAAAACAGTATGGAGATTTCATTGAGGATAGATTAAAAGAAGAGAATCTTGAATATAAAAGGGAAATATCTATAGCAAATACTGGCAATAAGGCGGACTTCTTAATTGAAAGTAAAATAATATTAGAACTAAAAAATGTAAGAATTATTACTAAGAAAGATTATTTTCAAATTCAAAGATATTTGCAGGCAGCAGATATTAAACTCGGACTATTAGTTAACTTCAGGAGCAGTTACTTGAAACCCAAAAGAATAGTTAAAACCAGAAAAGGAATAATCAAAGATACTGTTAACTAATTGATTCGCATCTATTAGTATCTTTATCAGAAATCTCAAGAATACCCCGCCTATTAGGGCGGGGATGAATTGAGCTTGCTGATGTAATCCTCTGCGAAGCAGAAAGTAAGGATACCC
>Ga0209210_1002818_pt1 | contig 12288 bp, 18 predicted proteins | sample RifGroA1_FD_183991 | JGI IMG/M metagenome (GOLD analysis project Ga0209210, IMG submission 183991) | Contaminated groundwater microbial communities from Rifle, Colorado, USA - Rifle Groundwater A1 (SPAdes) (version 2) | ecosystem: Environmental > Aquatic > Deep subsurface > Groundwater >...
TTTATTCATTCAAGACCAATTGGAGTTCCATATGGTTGTCAAATGTTTGCCGAAGTATTATCTCAACAGTTGGGATGGAAACTTATTGGAAATTCATTTGATTGGCTAGCAAAGATTCCATTCAAGTATACAAAGCGTAATGTTAAATTTATAACTGTTGATCAAGCTAGGTTTTACGGGAAAACTAAATTTATAAAACCAGCTGATGAGAAAGTATTTCAAGCGAAAGTATATGATGAGGACGAATTTAATCCACCTGATACTGTTCCTGGAACTAATCCAACATTAATATCTGATGTGGTGGAATTTACCTCAGAGTATAGATGTTTTGTTAAAAATCAAAAAGTTCAAACATATTCCTGCTATATCCATGATGGAGTAATAAATCATGATGGAAATTGGCGCGACCCAAAGATTTATGAGGGTCTTGAACCTCCAGACGTATTTGTTAATAGAATGCTTGAGGAAGTTCATAGCGAACCATCTGTTATTGACGTTGGTATTGTTCCCGGTCTTGGCTGGGCAATTATTGAAAGCAATCAGGCTTGGGCATCTGGAATTTATGGATGCGATCCGGTTGAAGCTTTATTGGTTATGAAAGAGTCAGTGTTGGTTGATCCTAATTTTGATATTAATAACCGATTAATTTTTTAATTTGACAAGTTAAAGATCGTGTTTAATATGTAATGTGTAAGGAATTATTATGTATAAAAAAGTTCTTATTACTGGCGGGCATACTCAAATACCAATTGACCAAGTAAGAGTCATAAGTAATATCTTTAAAGGCAGAACTGCCTGCGAAATTGCAAATGAATTTTGGATGTCAACTCCTATAAATGATCAAGAAATTGTTGTCATTGGTAATCCTGACATGAAAAATAAAATTGAGTTTGCAGGCGATTGTTTATATATGGATCATGATATTCCAAATAGATTTATTCCTTACAAATCATATGATGAATTATATTCTATTATGAAAGAAGAAATTACTACTGGGAACTATGATGTTATTATTCATAGTGCTGCTGTTAGTGATTACTATGTTTCTGGAGTACTTTCTGAACCTGGAAAGTATTTGGATACTTCATCCAAAATTAGTTCATCATATGATACGCTTTATTTGGAATTAAAGAAAACTCGCAAGATAGTTGATGATATTAGAGATCTTTGGGGGTTTAACGGAACACTTGTTAAATTTAAACTCCAAGTTGGATTAACTGATGAAGAACTTCTTTCAATTGCTCGTAAGAGTAGATTTGATTCTAATGCCGACTTTATTGTAGCTAATTGTTTAGAATGGGCAAAAGAAAGAGCCTATATAATAGGAGCTGTCAGAGAATATAGCGTATCAAGAGAAGATTTGGGCAAAGCCCTTTATATGGAGACCGTATTACAATGAATATATTATTGGGAATGACGGGATCTGTAGCGACAATTAAAGGATCTGAATTAGTAGATGAGCTGTCAAAAATAGGATCTGTGAAAGTTGTTCAAACAGAATCTGCTACTAAATTTAATACAATAACAATTAATCAGGCAGAAATATTTCGAGATCATCATGAATGGCGTTGGGAAAAATTAGGAGATCCTGTTCTTCATATTCAATTAAGAGATTGGTATGATGTTTTTGTAATTGCTCCAGCAAGTGCCAATACTATTGGTAAAATGGCAAATGGCATTTGTGATAATTTGTTAACAACAATATGGATGGCTTCACGAAATAAAAAAGTAATCATTGCTCCAGCAATGAATACTCAGATGTGGAAGCACCCAATTGTTGAGAATAATATTAGAACATTAAAAACTTTAGATGTTCAAATTATACCTCCAATAACAAAAAATCTTGCCTGTGGTGAGGCTGGAATTGGGGCAATGGCTCATATAAATGAGATTGTTTCTAATGTAAAACTATCAATAGGGTGATATATAAGATACGAATCGTGGTGGCGTTTGTTGGATTGAACGGAGATTTCATAAGTCTTTTTAAATGGGTTCGATTCCCATCACCATGACAATACCGACTCGGGTTTAAGAGAGGTGATACCTACCACAGTGGTATGACGTCAAGGGAGAGACCTGCCATGGGCGGTTAGTTAAAAAGAAGAACATATTTTTTACACGAATAAGACGACGGAGCATTACCGTCACTGCCTACCAAATCAGTTCCATAATATATTAGTAAGTTAGATGAAAGTATATATGGCTAATCTAACGAGCCCACTTGATAGGTGGAGAGCTGATTATGCCCGATTAGTAGAATAGTATAACGTCTCTTTGACTCGGAGAAAAAGACAGGGCAGAACTGTCATTGGGTACCATATTTTTATTGAAAGAATTCTAAATTGACATTTATATCTACCGCTATTTATGATAATAGGATTACAGATAAGAAAGAGTTGGAAGAGAAGTTGAAAATTTCAGAGGAAGGAAATCCTACTGAGAAATTTTATCTTCCCAATGGAGACCTTTTATGTGAAGGATATGATAGAATAGTTTATGGCGATCATGGACCATATCTAGAATTTAGTCTTAATCATCTTAAAGCTCAATTATATTCTAAATTTGGAAATAAAGTAGATACAGATAATCTTCCAGGGGATGATTATAAATATTATTATTTTTGGTTAACCCCAAAAGGAAATCCAAATATTAAAATTTATTTACAAATAAAAACTGTTCATAATTTGCCAAATGCTCCAAAAAGAGATGATGGCAAGCGTTCATCTTTTAATCGGGCTGAAGGGTATGCTGATTATAAAAAAGGATTCTTTTATGTAGACCCTTTTAGTTTGTTATTTAAATAATGGAATAATTTGATATATAATTTACTGTAAGCGAGTTTGGTATAGTTAGATGTGCCCTAGCCTTCCAAGCTAGAGAGGACGGGAGCGATGCCCGCAACTCGCTCCATGATCAGTTGAGCACTGACGGTAAACAATAATCTCCGATGGACCTCTCTTCCACATCGTTAATAATAAGAGAGCTTGCAAGCATAATTCAGCGGTAGAATGCTACGTTGCCAACGTGGATGTCAAGGGTTCGAGCCCCTTTGCTTGCTCCAAATTATTTATTATGATTATTATAATTGAAGTTATATATAAGGCATGAGCCTTTCATCCATTTTGCTTAAAGCAATTAAATATATTAAAAGTTTTTTCCATAAATCAACCAATCTAACCCAGATTATGATTGGTGATAAGGTAATTGGCGTTGTACAAACTATTTGTCTGAAACAAAAAAATTCAAATCAGCCACAAACTGCAACTTTATATAGAGCCAGATTTGATAAAAGTCAGGTATTTAAAGTCTTTAATAAAGGGATTATTGGTAAATATCAATATAAACCATTCCAAATATTAATTGGAAATAAAAGTGATAATTTAAAATTAAACAATTGCTGGGTTGAATCAATCTCATATCAATATGAAGCTGATGATATTATCATTGTTGAGATGATGGAAATTAAGTACGAAGATTATAAATCTAAAAAGTAACAATCTTTTAGATTATGAAATATTATATTGATGTCAAGGGGCGCTAATTAAAAAATTAGAGGCGCCCCTTGACATTTAATTTATTATATTTATAATGTGTTGAGGGTGGTGTACTATGAGTAATTTAAATTTGGTAAAAGAGTTGCGCGAATTAACATTAGCTGGTATGAGCGATTGTCGATCAGCTTTAGAAGAATCGTCATGGGATATGGCTAAAGCAGTTGATCTAATCAAGGCTAGAGGTCTTAGCATCGCTTCAAAAAATGAATGTAAAGTCGCTGCAGAAGGTGTTGTTCATATTCTTGATTTTACAAATAGGCTAGTTTCTATGGTTGAAGTAAATTGTCAAACAGATTTTGTTGCAAAAAGTTTAGAGTTTTATAATTTTGCAGGCTCTGTGAATGCTCAAATATTAAAAGACGTTATAAAAAATAATGCTTTTAATGTTGAATCTGTAGCTGATTCTCGCAAAGGTCTTGCTGCAACAACGAAAGAAAATATTGTCGTTCGTAGATGGTGGATTGAGGATGCGCAGCATCCTTTAGCTAAAGTTTTTACATATACTCACTCCAATAATAAAATTGGCGTTCTATTAACTTTGCTTGCACCCTCTAAAGAGGCTCGGGACAGCGATGTATTTAATACTCTTGGCAATGATTTAACACTTCAAATTGCCGCTATGTCTCCAGCATCAGTAGATAGAGATCATCTTGATCCATCGGAAGTGGTTAGGCAGAAATCAATTTTTGAAGTTCAGCTAACTGAGGCGAAGAAGCCGGAGGCAGCTTGGGATAAAATTCTTGTCGGCAAATTTAATAAATGGTATTCTGAAGTTTGTTTATTGGAACAGGAGTCGATCATTGTCCCTAAAACCTCAATTGGACAATTGATTAAGAACGCTGGGGTTAAACTTGGCGGGGATGTAGCCATTGTGGGTTTTAAGCGCTGCCAAGTTGGTGAAGGTATTGAAGTTGAGAAGAAAGATTTTGCCGATGAGGTTAATGCTTTATTAAAATGAAAATTCCTAATAATTTAGAAGAATGTTTTCCAGATTTGGAAAAAGTTTTAAATGAAGATGATTTGAAAGAGTTTACAGCTAAACCAGAGAGTGATGTTATTAAATGGCATCATTCTTTGGGACGCTGGATTAGAAATAATTGGACTCTTTGGAAAGGTGGCAAATTAGCCAACTATTTTAAAGCAATGGAGATTAATCATCCAGATGATATGTCTGGAATTATATTAACTTCTTTTTGGAGATATCGTAACTCAAAACCTATTGAGCTTGAAGCACAAGTTAAGTCTTATAAAGATTATTGGAAGAAAAATGGATAAAAATAAATTATTGCAAGAAATGAAAGACTCTATTGGAACTCAGAATCCAATTGATTTCTTTTCAAAATTTGTTAATGTCTTTGAATTACTTTTTGATAAAATAGAAAAATTAGAATCTAATTTAAAAAATATTAAAATTAATACAGCATTATCAATTCAGTGGGAGCCAAAAATTGCCGCTGATATGCTGGTTAAGCAAATAGACATATTACGCAATGATAAGGTAACTTATGCAGAAGAAATTAGTGCTTTGAAACTTGCTTATGCCGAAGGCAAGGTAGTTCAAAGTTATGATACATTTTGTCAATTTTGGGTAGATACTTTAGGTTGGCATCCGTTTCTAGATTATTGATTCAATAATAAAGCATATTATTATTGAGGATTGTTTAAGCGCCTCATGCCCATTTAGGAGTATAAGGTGCTGGTATCTTTTTTGGCGTTCCGACCGTCAAGTTCGTGGGTTCGATCCCCACCTCCTAAACAAAGTATTAATTATTATGAATGATTATAAAAAATATGTGGTTCATTGCCAAAAAGATAAACATGATGTTTATATTGGAAGACCTTCGAAATGGGGCAATCCCTTCTCACATAAACCAAGCTCAATTGCTGAAGTTAAAGTAGAAACTAGAGAAGAGGCAATTGAATGTTATCGAAATTACTTAATAGCAACACCATGGATTGTTGAGGCGGCAAAGAAAGAGCTTAAAGGAAAGATTCTTGGCTGTTGGTGCTCTCCACAAAGTTGTCATGGAGAAATTTTAGCAGAAATTGCAAACAGTGAAGATTGAAGATTATGTTTAATGATTTTTTGAATATGTTCAAAAAAATCATTTTGTATCATATTTGATTTCATACGATTACATGTCCAACAGCATGATACGCAATTATCTATAACATATCCTTTACTAGAGTTGACGCGATCAATACCATTTTTAAATCCTTTTCCAACATCCATTTTAGAACTTGGCTCTACTCCACAATAAAAACAATTGCCAAGTCCAAGAATTCTAAACTCATCAACAGTTAATTCAAAAATTAATTTTCTTTGTTTTACGGTATTTCCCAAATATGCTTTATATTCTGTAAGCCACGGATCTTTTGAAGAATTAATTTCTTTTAAATAGCATCCACAAGATATTGTTCCGCGATTATTTTTAACTGTAAGGTTACTAATATTATTTAATTTTATTTTTCCACATTCGCAAATACATTTTACTATTGGAGATCCATTTTTAGCAGTACCAGTTCTTTCCAAAATAGTAAGCCTTCCAAATTTTTTACCAATATATTTATAAGGTCTATCTAAGCCAGTAATTATATTTTTAATGGCAGATTCAGATAATTTTAATTTTTTAGATATTGCTTTCCTGCTATAATTCTGATTCCATAAATCCAAAATTTGTCTTATTTCGTCTTCTGTAAAAATTATTTTTCTCATAAACCAATAACACATTATGCATATAATTTAAATACACATTTAATGTGTAATAGGACAGAGTATGAAATCAATAGGTAAGCTTATATACAGCCCGCGAACGCATTTGGCAAATTCAGAGAAATGGCTCGTTTTGATGTGCGATGATGAAATTTCTAAATATTATAGAACTCTTTTTCAAAGAGAGTTTCCTTGGAAGGGCAAATTAACTCGCCCTGTATGGGGAACTCACATCTCTATTATTAGGGGAGAATCATTGCCAAACCATCATTTATGGAAGCTAAATGAAAATAAAATTATTGAATTTGAATATGATGGCGGCGTTGAAGATAATGGAGAGTATTATTGGCTCAAAGTTAAATCTAAAGAGTTAGAAGATCTAAGGAAAGCTTATGGATTAGATCCAACTCCAAGATTTGGATATCATTTAACTATTGGAAGAATTGCTGGAGAATAATAGTGTTATATAATATTAATTTTAATTTATATTTAATTCGTCATGGTGAGTCAGAAGTAAATGTTTTACCAGATCAAATGGGACAAACAGAAGATGTAAAGCTTACTAAAAATGGAAAACGTCAAGCCAAACTTTTAGGACAATCGTTTTGTAAACGAGGGATTACTTTTGACAAAATATTTTCTTCACCATATGAAAGAGCTAAAGATACTGCTGAGATTGCTTCCTCTCATATGAATGAAGTGCCTGATATAATTTTTGCTCCAGAATTAAGAGAATATGATGCTGGAGATTGGACTGGCGCAAGTCGAAAAGAAACATTAACTACAGATGTAATTAATAAAATGAACATATTGAATCAAAGTTTTCTTCCTCCAATGGGAGAATCTATGAATCAAGTAGAGCGTAGAGCTTCTAGATGGCTTGATGATATAATTCTTTATAATAAAGAAACTTATGGAAATATTGCTATCTTTTCTCATGGCATGACAATTAAAACATTATTGCATTATATAATGGGCTTTGATAAAAGTTTTACTTGGAAAATTAGCATACTAAATACTTCGGTAACTAAGTTTCATTTTGGAAAAAATGGGTGGGCATTAGATTATGTAAACGATACGTCTCATTTGAACTATTAAGGGGAAAATATGGGAGCACAAGAAAGACGAAGGCTAAAAAGAATTCGTGAACATGTTATTGAGCGAGATGGTTTAATATGTTGTTATTGTGAAAGAAATTTATTATTAGATGACGTTACAATGGAGCATATTGTGCCCGACAGCAAACGAGGAACATATAATACTACAAATTTAACTGTTTCTTGTTCGAATTGTAATAATAAAAGAGGTAATAAACCATTTTTTGAATATTGTAAGCAATTTGATTTTACTGGAGAGAAATTAAATAAATATAAAAATTTATATTATTCTAATCTTAAAATCAAAATATTAAATATTGCAAAAGAAGAGTGCCTGGCATCAGATGAGGCGAAGCCTTTAGATTTAATTCATCAGGCGTGCCGAATACTAAGGACATCTTATATAGATTTTTCTCAATATGAAAGAATTTATCAGTTTGAAATAGATTTTAATAAGATATCTAATAGGAAAAAAATTAAATATTGTTTTGAATTATTAATTAGAATTATAGAATCCGAAAACTAAGATATAGTGATGTTAGGAGAAAATTATCATGAATGTTCAGCCATTAAGAGATTGCGTAGTTGTTACTAAAGATACTGACAGTGAGACCAGAACTGCAAGTGGTATTCTGTTAGTAAGTAATGTCAAACCAGTGCTAACTGGAACAGTATTAGCAGTTGGTTCTGGCAAGGTTGCCGATAATGGTGCAGTTGTTCCATTGGAAGTTAAAGTTGGCGATAAAGTTGTTTTCCATAGTAGTGTGACTACTGAATTACAATCAGACGACGGCGCAGTTTTCTTACTAAGAGAGGATAATTTGTTAGCCGTTCTTAAGTGAACTTAATGAAATCATACCCATCGATAACTAAAGAAATTAGACAAGATATTTATATTTATGCGTTCGATAAACTAGATGGCTCTAATATTAGAGCTGAATGGAACCCTAAAAAAGGATTTTATAAATTTGGAACTCGAACTCAATTGATAGATGAAAAAACAATGCCATTTGGGCAAGCAATACCTCTTCTTCGTCAAAAATTTGAAGAAGATTTATCTCAAATATTCAAAGAACAAAAGCTTAAAGAAGCTATTTGCTTTTTTGAATATTGGGGAGAAGATTCATTTGCTGGCAATCATAATTTTGAAAAGCCAATGAATTTATCTTTAATTGATGTCGCTCCTTATAATCAAGGCATTTTACCACCAACCGAATATTTAAAATTATTTGGACACCTAAATATTGCTCCAGTTTTATTTGAAGGTCACGTCTCATCGGATCTTTTCGATAAAGTTAAGCAATCTACATTAAAAGGAATGACTTTTGAAGGGATTGTCGCAAAAGGAATGAATGATAAAAAGACAAAAGCCCCAATTATGTTTAAGATAAAATCTAAAGCATGGATTGATAAGCTTAAAGATTTTTGTCATGGTGACGAAAATTTATTCAATAAATTAGTGTAAAATTTGAGATGTTGTGAAATTATTGATAAGGAATGATAATTTCTATGAAAGATATGATATATAAGTTGTGAGGTTAATTTCACACAGGAGAAAATATGTCATATTCATCATACACTTTAGATATCGTTTCACAGCACCCAAAATTTAGCAGCAAGGCTCTACGCAAGTATAATGTAGACGGGATTGAAACCGTTGGGGCGTGGGGAAATGAACCATTTGAAATTAGATTTAAAAATAATACTTGGCAAAGAATTCAAGTAAAATTATCTATTGATGGCACAGATATTATGACTGGCGAATTAGCTTCAACTGAACCAACAGAAAAAATGTGGTTAGTTGAAGGAAATTCAACCTTAACTTTAAAAGCTTGGCCAGAAAATAATAATGGCGGTGCTAGATTTGTTTTCACTAGTGGTGAAAAGGGAGTTGCTGCAAATACTCATGGAGATGTTTCAAATCGTGGAATTATTGCCGCAGCAGTATATATTGAAGGTGAACCAAAGCCAATAACATTATATCATTATCCAATTTGGGCAACAAATTCTTATGACTATGGCAGAATTAGACGCTCTTTATCTCATGATATTAGAAGCGATGATTGTAATACAAAATCTATTTTCAACTCAGAGCAAACTTTCTCCGCAAACGCTGCGGGAGCTTCAATGGATATGGATCTTATTTGTGATTCAACTGAAACAAACTCTGTTCAGTCTAATCTTGAGCTTAAAAGTCAAGCCTCAGTTGGCGCTGGAGAATATATAAATCAAAACATTAAATATGTTGAAGGGCTTAGAAAACCAGTATTTACTGAAGCTGTAAGAGTTCGTTATGTTTGGTGGGATGAGCTTCAAGCAAAGCTTAAAGAAAATTATAAAGTAGATTCTCAGCCATCAGGATTTCCAGCCGATAAAACAAATATTGATTTAGGAAATACTCCTAGAATTAAAACTGCGCCGGCGCCATCATTTAAAAGATCTATTAATCCAGAATTTTTAAGATTTTAAATTAGTTAATTATTAATTCTTCATAAGATAAGTGGTATAACCAACATTATTATTGGTAATTGTCACTTATCTTATTTTTATTTAAGCCAAACGCTTGACATATATTTTAAAAAATATATGTTATAGTCGCAGCCAGATTCCGATAGAGTAATAACTTGGCATCTGGTTATGACCAGATATATAAAAGGTCTAAAGACTTCAGAGAGAAGTCTTACATTACCACACGGAGAGTGTTATGAAACAATATGGATTTTGTGTATTTATTGGTAGATTCTCACCTTTTCATTTAGCTCACTCAGAACTTCTTAATGAGGCTCTTAGAATTGCAGACAATGTTATTGTTGTTCTTGGCAGTGCCAATCGGGCAAGAGATATTAAGAACCCTTGGTCTGTTTCAGAGAGGGAAGAAATGATTAAATCTTCATTTTATTCGGATGAAATTAAGCGAATTCATTTTATTCGTATGAGAGATTATCTTTATAATGATAATCTTTGGCTTACTGATCTCCAACAAAAAGTTGTTGAAATAACATCGGAAGTTCCTGTCGATATCAGACAAGAACCAATTGCTCTTATTGGTCATGAACATGATAGAAGTTCTTTTTATTTAAAGCTCTTTCCTCAGTGGAAATTTGTATCAATGCCTAATATTGATAAGTACCTTCATGCTACCAAAATTAGAGACTTATATTTTACGCATGACGAATCATATAAGCAATATGTCCCACCTTCCATTTCTAAAAAAATGGAAGAGTTTAAAACCACAGAGTCTTTTAAGAATTTAAAAGACGATTATGACTATATTAGAGAATATAAGAATAAATGGTTTGGAGCCCCATTTCCCCCAACTTTTAATACGGTCGATGCTGTTGTAATTAAAAGTGGGCATGTACTTGTAGTTCGTCGTAAAGGAAATCCTGGCAAAGGATTGATTGCGCTTCCAGGCGGATTCTTAAATCAAGACGAAAGAACACAAGCAGGGGCTTTAAGAGAGCTTAAAGAAGAAACTGCTATTAAAATTTCCAAAGAAGATTTGGAATCATCAATTGTGGATCAAAGAGTATTTGATCATCCAGACCGCTCATTACGCGGAAGAACCATTACACACGCATTCCTAATCAATTTGAAAGCTGGTCCGCTTCCTCAAGTTAAAGGCTCTGATGATGCCGATAAAGCTTGGTGGATGCCATTAAGCGAATTCTTTTCTAGAGAGTCTGACTTCTTTGAAGACCATTGGCATATAATTAATTATTTCTGCAATAGGTTTTAATATGAAGAATTTAATTAATAAGCCATATAAATCAGATTATTATGATTTTTTAGATGACAAACCTCTTCTATCAAAAGATAAAGTTAAAATAACTTTTCCAAATGGTTCTATTATGGAAACAGAAATTCATTTAGATGGGAAATGTGTATTCTCGTCACCAGGATTTGGTGATAAATATGAATTTAGCGCATGTATTTATGTAATGGTATTTGGTCTTAAACAAGAAATTGTGTTAAAAGATCATGCAGAAATAGATATTGAGAGAATATAAATGAAAAAGATAGAACGATATAGTAATTGGTGTGAAATTGACCGATTAGATGGTGTCGATCTTCAAGATGGAGAACAATTAAAAGTTCAATGGGAAGATGGAACTATTTCAATAGAAACTGTTTTTGTTGATAAATTTCACCAAAGAATGTCTGAACAGGGCGGATATTATGATGTTCCTTATTCTATAGCGCATATATATGCTAATTGTAGAGGAACGAAAACGCCTATCAAGTTAATTGATTCAAACATTAAATGTGAAAGAATTAATGCTCCAAAGCCAGAAATTAAGTCTGGTTTTGGAGGTCGTAGTCGAAAACGTGGTGCTATGTAATTAAATTCTCAGAGAGAGAATTCATCAAACATACGGAGAGTATAAAATGAAAACTAAATTAAGCTATTTATTTGACACTGACAGTTACAAAGTTTCGCATTATAAGCAATACCCACCTGGAACGACAAGTATGTTTTCATACATTGAATCGCGTGGTGGAGAGTATCCAGACACTGTATTTTTTGGATTGCAGTATTATATTAAAGAGTATCTTACTCACAGAGTAACTGTTGATGAAGTTGAGAAAGCCGCAAAGCTTTTTGCAATTCATGGAGAGCCTTTTAATTATGAAGGTTGGATGTATATTGCTCAAGAGCTTGGCGGTAAGTTGCCAGTTCGTATTAGGGCAGTTCCCGAAGGCACTGTCGTCCCAACTCATAATATCTTGGTAAGCATTGAATCAACTGACCCTAAAGTGTTTTGGGTTGCCTCATGGCTTGAAACCATGCTACTTAGAGTTTGGTATTCAATTAACGTGGCAACAAGGAGCCATTTTATTAAAGGCATCATTTATGATGCATTGAAAAAAACATCAGATGATCCAGATGGTGAAATTGCATTTAAGCTACATGACTTTGGTT
>Ga0209210_1002830_pt1 | contig 12254 bp, 19 predicted proteins | sample RifGroA1_FD_183991 | JGI IMG/M metagenome (GOLD analysis project Ga0209210, IMG submission 183991) | Contaminated groundwater microbial communities from Rifle, Colorado, USA - Rifle Groundwater A1 (SPAdes) (version 2) | ecosystem: Environmental > Aquatic > Deep subsurface > Groundwater >...
GGGCCACCTTTGGAGAAATCTTTTTAAATGCAAAAAATATTCCTATCGCCGCGACAGCAAAAACCGCAATCCAAATTTTTTTCATAGATATAGTTTATAATACTACCATGTCTTTATCCGTGGGCACAATCAACGAAAAAACCAATATTTAGAATTTCACTTCAGTTTCCACCCTCCCAATCCTAGAAAGGAGAGGATTATAGTAGAGAGAGATGTACTCGGTAGGATAATCCATTCCCAGCCACCCCAGTTTAAGTTTTAAGTTATATTAGGACATAAGGTTATAGGGTTGTTCTTATAGATTTGATACAATATCATTATGAAACTTGCCATTATTCTTTCAACGAACAATATAGAGACCAATTGGAATGCTTTTAGGTTAGCAAACTTAGCTTTTGCAAAAGGTGATACTGTTTCTGTTTTTCTTCTGGGTGAAGGCGTGGAGTACCAACAGACAAGTTCTTCTAAGTTTAATATCAAAGAACAGGTTGAAAAGTTTTTATCATCGGAAAACGCACAAATTATCGCCTGTGGTACATGTCTTGCAATCCGCAAACAAGGGAGCAGTAAAGAATGTCCAGAAGGCGGAATTGAGGACTTATACAATTTAATTGCAGAAAACGATAAGGTTTTAACTTTTTAGAGAAAGTTCTTATGAATTTTGATTACACAGTTATAACAACAAAATCATTTGAAGAAGCTGTAAAAGCGGTTGAGCAGGAAACAAAGACTGCAGGATTTAAAGTCCTTTACGTGCACGATGTCACAACCACTTTGAAGGAGAAGAGTTTTGAAATTGAACCCTTCAAAATAATCGAAATATGCAACGCCAAGAGTGCCTACACAGTTCTACAGGCAGATATAAAAATAGGTTTGTGTCTTCCCTGTAAAATCAATGTTTACAAGAAAGATGGTCGAACCTATATTTCAGGGATGAGACCAGTTATTTTGTCTCAATTTTTTCCTGACGCAAATCTTGGTAATTTACCGATAGAAGTTGATGAAATTATCAGAGGAATTATCGATAAAAGTAAATAATCTTATGAAAAAGCTATTCCTGACTGCCATTTTTTTATTCACTTTGTTACTAACTCCATCTGCAACCTTTGCTCAAGGTATGATGGGTAACTGGACTAGCTCACCATCATCTGTGACCTCTGACGACCACACTGCCCGAGAGGAAGCCGAAGGAAAAGAGATCAGGGACAAACTCCAAGCAAAACAACTTGAGTGCAAAGACCTTACCAATGATAACTATGCGGTGCTTGGTGAATACTTCATGGGTCAATCTATCGGAAATACTCAAAGACACGCACTCATGAACCAAATGATGACAAATATGATGGGTGAAGAAGGCGAAGAACAAATGCATATTGCTATGGGAAAAAGATTAAGTGGTTGTGAACCTAATGCTCAAGTTCCTTCAAATGGAGTTGGATTTATGCCGATGATGTGGATGATGAGGTGGAAATTCTATGATGGGAACAGGTTGGGGAAACATGATGGGTGGTTGGAATGGGTTTGGTCTTTTGGGGTGGATACCCATGCTTCTTTTCTGGACACTTCTTATTCTTGGCGTGGTTGCCTTACTCCGTTATCTTGGAAGGTCAGGGCAACAGCAGGAGAATAAAACACCACTGGAAATATTGAAAAAAAGATATGCTGGTGGAGAAATAAATAAAAAAGAGTTTGAGGAAATGAAAAAAGACTTGGCTTGACGTATAAAAAACTTGTCGCCGAAAAAAATCTTAGTTCCTGCTAATTTATTGCTATAATCTCTAAATATGGGGTTTCAACTTAAAGCTGGGATAGTCGGAACACAACCGATAATAACAAGGCTAAATTTATCCCCTTTGAGCTTAAATTTCACTTGCCACCCTTAAGAAAATGGAGGATTATTTCTCAAAGAGATAATTCTGGTAGAATACTGTCCTCGCAGGTACCTAGCTAGTCTTCTAGGGCTTGGCATTTAATTCTTCTATAATCCTTGAGGCTTCATCCATAGTTTCTCTTTCACTATCGTCTGGCATAACGCTCAAAGCTATTCCAAAAACCACAAGAGAAAAGAGTAGAGTATTAAATAGCCTTCTTAACCCCATTGAAAGTACAGGGTCTGGGTATAGTTGGGGCCCAAGTATTAAATTGTGTTGTTGTGTGTTTTCGTTGAAATTGTCTTTGGCTAATAAGTAAATTACTTCCGGGTCATTATGTACGAAGCGACACGCCTCGCCGTAAAGATTCGTGAATATTATTTTGTGCCATTTAATCTTTTTATTGGGCTTGTTGCTTATGAAAGATTTTCCCTCTCTTTCAACTCTCTTCATCATCTTTTTTATTTTATGTTTGCGAAAAAATTCTCTATGATTCATGTTTCGGTATTCTATTTCTGTCTCAGGAAATTCTTTAAAGTAGACGGAAAGTAAAATTGCTTCTCCAGCAACCCTCACCAAGATTTCAGAGGATCGTATATAGCCCAACGCGAGTAATTTAATTGCGTTTTCCATCAGTGGTAGGGTTTGGGACAAGAAGAGCAAAATTGTCCAACTAGGGTAATCAGTATCTTTAACTTTACCAGATGTTGCCCTCAAGAAGGCGGAATAGACGTTCAAAAGCCCATTGAAAACATTTGTTTCATTGCCGAACTTAGACTCAAATAATCTTGATATTTCTGTTTCCTCTTGATTGAAAATACCTACCATGGAGTTTTTACATTAAGCCCATTTTATTTGCCAGCAGAGTAGCAAAAAACTGAGATAAAAAAAGATGGCTTAGAATTTTTGCATTAACCCACGAAGCCTTTTCTTTAATCTTACCCAAGAGGCCAATTATTTTATTAGGATCTTTGGTTGTAGTCGCTTCGTTTTTTAGTTCATTGACTAGTTTGATAACATCTTCCTTGTTTTCTTCGTTTTTGTTCTCAATCTCTGTAACAATATCTCCAAATGCCACATTTATGTTCTCGCCAATTATAATTGGACTTTGGTTACCCTTTGTGGACGCTTGTATTTTGTTTCCCATGACGTACTCTATTATAGCGGCGGATGGAGGGTTTCCAGTTCTTCCATCAATGTCTTTTCTCCCTCCTAGTTTAATTTTTGCACCTATAATTTTTGTATTGTCAGAAGGGGAATACTGAATTTCTATCTTATTTTCCTCCTCCAGTGCTTTAAGGTTTCTGTATAAAGCTTGGAATTCTATGGGAATCATAAGTTGTAGATCATCAAAGAGAATGTTTGTGATGGAATCTTCTTCCCAATAATTGTAGAGAATCTCTAAGATTTTTCTTTGAATTTTATTGTTGGTGATCTCTCCGTTAAAGATTAAATTTTGAATAGTTTTGTAGAATCCGTTCTGGATTTTTATGTAATATATCTGGTCCTCCGCAGAAACCCCCGTTTCCCTTTGAGAATCAAAGAAATATGCGACGCACCAACTGCCGCCCTCATATATTTTAGCTAGTTGTTTTATGTCTAAGTCCAAATGTGACAATAGACTTACATAGAGCAACTCAGATTTACTAGAAGTAAGAAGAGATTTGCTTTTGTTATCACTAGTAAGAGTGTTTAATAAAGATGCGCCGAAACTTACACAGCCGATTGTGTCTCCGTCTTCATCTGTAACCGTGAACATGGCCAAACCTTTTCCAAAAGGATCCTTGGTCTGGAAGCCCTTTCTCTGTAAGACTAGGCCGTAAGTTTGATTATCTGTTTTAAATCTCATCTTCATCCGTTTCCAATAAGAATTATACTGTAGTTCAATTCATTGCACTACGGTGATATTATAACTTGAGAAAACTTGGAACCCAGCCTTAAATTACACAGCGGCGACCATTACTCTAGGTTGATAGTGGTGATTGCCGAAAACTTAATAAAACTTAATAATTTAGCTTTGACCTTCTTTAGCCCCCAAAATACTACAGGTCAGGATAATTTGTTAAGGTAAGTGGACATTTCGGCAGAAGATGGGCTTGTCAAATATGTAGATGCAGTTTTTCCCCGGGTAATCAAAAAAGGGGATTGCAGGAATGAGTATGTATAAGCTGGCAACTAGCATTAGTAATGCAAGCATGAACCCAAAAATAATCTTTCTTTTGTGAGACACAAGATTAAAGTGGAACTACTTTAAACTGACCGTCTTGGTACAAGTATTTTATTTCGGTAAGATTGTTTGAATTGACTTCTTTTGCATGAAACAAGCTGAAACGGTTCCCTGCTTCTGCTTCTTCGGGAGATTGTCTAACTCCGATTCTCATTATTTCAGGGGTTTCAAAAATAACCTTCCCATTGTCAATTATCCATAATTTTCCTGCTCCTTGCGTCATGGCGGTAGGGATGATAGCCAAACTTTCAGAAAGGTCGTCTCCGTCAACGTCCATGCTGAAGTATTCAGGGCACCTTCCCGCATAACATTCTGGAAGTTTTCTCGGAGTGTCTATTTGATACGTGTCAAGTAGACTAGAAATACTTGAATCTGATCCCAATTTAGGTTGGACCAAGGGGTGAACAAAATAACCGACTATAAAACCCGTTAAAAGGAATGTTAGAATAATTGCAACCTTCATTTTTTGTTTTACCTTAAGGGTTTAGAATAACTGCACGGCATTTTTGATAGGTGTTTTCTACGTCCGGTTTTTTGCGACCCTCTTCTGTAAAGGATTTTTTCTCAAAAAGCCACTTGCAGTTGTTAAATGTGTGTTGCTTTAGATAGACACTTAGCCAGATGGCAGTTAAAACAAGGGTGACTCCAAGGAGAAAAATCATGATTTTTTGAAACTTGGTCATGTTTATGTCTCTGGACAATCTTACCTCGTAGTTGGGTAAAAAATCAAGCATTTTTGGCTTCAAATCTTTCCTCCTACGTAATAAAACTTTTTATTTAGTTCTGTTAGTTTGAGAGCATGGGTGAGGTTAAGACAACAAAGAACGATATCAGGTTGGGTAAGCAAATAAGAAAGTTCAGAAAGGTTGTGGGGATTACTCAAGAACGGCTAGCCGAAAAGGCAAGGGTAAGCACTACCCACATTGGTCTAGTGGAAACTGGCAAGCGGAGAATTAGTCTAAGAACACTTAAAAAAATAGCTTCAGCTTTAGGGGTAAAAGCCAAGGACCTTTTGCCTTACTAGTGTTTTAGTCCGACGATATCGCACGTTATTACACACCTTCCTCGTTGAGTTATAATCGGATCAGATTGGAGATAAGATGAAGATGAAATATGCTGCGCCCGTGCTTTCGGTTCAAGATGTCAGAGAAATTCTGAAAGATCACCGGACAGAGAAAATTAAGAAAAGCATGTCAGAGGCTGCCGCGAGGTTTATAGATAGGAGAAAGTGGGAATATCAAACTAAACATAAATTAGAACTGGTAGTTCCTAAGGGTGGAAAGTATAAGGTCACAAGAAAGATGGCTCGGCTTTTTGATAGAGAGATAAATATTGAAAATTATAAATTAGCTCAGTGTCTAAAGTACAAATTAATTAACAACAAGAAGCTCAACAAGAGGGATTATGAATTCGGAAAAACTAAATACGACGAAAAAATTAGGAACCATCTTAAGGTGTTAAATAGGTTCTTAAAACCCATAAATCGTGTGGCTAGGTATCGTAGGCTCAGTAGCAGGATAGTACTCCTAAAGTCAGTAGTTAGAGACGGCAAAAATAGCCTCAATATTACTCCGAAGAAATAATAGATCTTCAAATTTAGCCTTGGTTCTTTATCGTTGAAGCTTAGATATCACCCTCGCTTTATATCTACCATGCAGTAGATGTCGCGAAAAAGAAAAACCTTAAGGCTGAAGTACCGATTTGATAGATCAGTTAAGGGCTGGCAAGAGAGATTAGATGCGGCTTGCGATTTAGTTTTCAAAAAGATTGTCAAGCTAGATGAAGGAGAAAAGAGGGTATATGGACGACATATTTGAGACAAAAGGTAAGCACATAGCACCATTTTTACTTACTCAAACTTCAGTAAAATTTGAGGGAACGAGAATTTTTAATGGGGTTGTTTACTTCAAATTTTCTCCAAAAGATAAATGTTTGGACTTAGTTAACAGATTTATGAGTAAAACTGCCGATCTCGTTCAACCAAAGGAGTTACTTGATGCTGTAGAGACTTTTAGGGATAGGGTTTTTGAGATGAAGGAGAAAAATTATGGGGATGCAAAGAGTTAGTGAAACAAAGGCTTACTTGAATATCGTTAATAACGTTAGTAAAGAGATTTCAAATAACGATAGTAACGTTAATTCTTTTAAGAAAAGATATATGTTAGACAAAACAAAGTTTACTCCCAATACCGAAGAGACCCGCTTAGCAGAGGATATCGCTACTAAGTTAGACGATCTGGGAAATTATGCGGCTTTTTTGGGTGCGGTTAACAAAAATGGCTGCTTAAAAATAAGAAGGCTCCTTGCTTCGGTGCTGGATGACATTGAGACGAAGAAAAAAACTAAAAATCCTGTGCGGAAACCCGGAGCTTATTTTATGTGGAAACTAAAAAGGGAAATGTACTAGTCAAAAATATATGTTTTATTCACTGAAGATTGTGAGAAATAATAAGACGTTGAATAGATATGGAACTCATTCAAAACGGATTTTTTTGAAAAAAATACGCACGATTAACTGGCAAGATCACGAGTTAAGGGTCTACTTAAGAGTCAATTATAGAAAAGGTTTTCATAACGAAGGGGATTATGATAACGAAGAAGATTTGTGGTTTGCATTTAAAGTTTTTACGGAAAAGAATTAACTGGCTATTGACACGAGTTATCTCTTGTGTCTATACTGATAACATATATCAAAAATAATGACAAAGATAACAACAGGAAAAGTAGCGAAGGTTTTAGGAGTAACTAAAAGAACGTTCCTTCGGTGGGATAAAGAGGGGATTATCCCGTTTGAGAGAGAAGAAATATCTAAAACGCGCCTCTATAATCCATTTGTAATTGAGAAAGTGAAACAATGGCTTGATTTAAGGAAAAAACATAAAGAACATCTGAAAAAATTGGGTCCGATTAGGGAAAATCTTGACCAGTTTATTACAAGGAAACCCCTAGATCCTTTTAATCCACCCAAACTCCATAGATATGAAGACATGAAGAAAGCTTTTGACGATCTACATAGATGGGAAAAAGAGCTAAAGGAAATCTATAAGGAGTATGCCGAATTTACGGAAGGTTTTTATGGAAAATTGGAAAAATGAAAATTGCAGCGTTGTATGCCAGAGTCTCAACACAAAAACAGGAAAAAGAAGAAACGATAGAGTCTCAAATTGCAGAGATCAGAACACGCATAGAATTAGATGGGTATGTTTTACCTTCAGAGCATGTGTTTGTTGATGATGGGTGGAGCGGGGAGTTGTTGGATAGGCCGGAATTAGATAGATTAAGGGACGCAATAAGGGGTAAGGGCTTTGAGGCTTTGTATGTTTATGATTTAGGTCGTCTTTCCCGTAATTTTCTTAATCAATTAATTTTGATAGAGGAAATAAAAAAGGCAGAAGTTAAATTAGTTTCACTTCACGATATTAACGCCGAAAATGAGGAGCAGTTATTTGCTAGAAATGTGATGGGATTATTCCATGACTTTGAAAGAAAAAAAATAGCAGAACGTTTTAGAAGGGGAAAACTCTACAAGGCCAGAATGGGTAAATATATGAATCTTCAAGCGCCGTATGGATATAATTATGTGCCCAAGACGAACGAAAAAGATCCATATCTAATCATAAATGAAGAGGAGGCTGAGATCGTTAGAAAGATTTTTCATTGGGTTGCTGACGAGAAACTCACGACTAGGGGAGTGATCAAGAGGTTGTATGAGTTGGGAATTCCTCCCAGAAAAAGAAAAAGAATTACATGGACACATGGACCGGTTTTTAGACTACTTAGGAACGAAGATTACATCGGCAGAGCTTACTACAACAAAAACTACGCGGTTGTTCCAGTAAATCCCAAGAACAATAGTCACTATAGAAAGGTTTTAAAGAGCAGTAGGAAGAGAAGACCAAAAGAAGAATGGATAGAGAGTAAGGTTCCTAAGATTATAGACGAAAGCTTATTTTTAAAGGTTCAAGAACGTTTAATACTGAACCAAAAATTCAATAGGAGAAACAGAAAGACAAAGTGCCTGCTTCCCCAAAAGGTGTTTTGTATTTGTGGAAGACACAGAAATATTGAAGGTGTTAGAGAGCATCGTTATTATAGATGCACAGATAGGATTTACATGGACCCACTGCCCAGAAAGTGTTTTGCTTCCGGGGTAGATGCGTTTCATTTGGATGACCTGGTTTGGCGTAATGTTTTAGGCTTGTTTACGAATGAGGATTTGGTAATGCGACAAGCTAGAAGATGGATGGATAATAAAACTCAGGAAGGTGCTTATTCAAAGGTTGACATGGAAGGAGACAAAAAACTGCTTAGAAAGCTAGAGGATGAGGAGGATAGATATGTAAAGGCGTATGGTGCGGGATTGCTTAGTCTGGATCAATTTAAGGAGCGACAGAATGAGGTTAAAGAGAGAAAACAAAAACTTGAGCTTTCAATTGCCAGCAAAAGCGATGTGGTCGTTACTCCTGTTATAGATTTATCATCCATTAGCAGTCTTACGGAAAGGTTTGGGGATGTGCTAAAATCACTCACGTTTGAAGAGAAACAATTGTTTTTAAGAGATGTTTTAGATAAGGTTGTTGTAGGAGATGGTGCTAAAGTATTAGTAAAAGGATGTATACCAATATCAAACCAAATAGAAAGCGAGGTTCAAAATAATGGGTTATGGCCTCTCTGTCGGGATAGTTGGGTTGCCGAATGTAGGAAAGTCGACGCTGTTTAATGCGCTTCTAAAAAAGCAACAGGCGTATATTGCCAATTTTCCGTTTGCAACGATTGAACCGAATATAGGTATTGTGCCGGTGTCGGATGAAAGATTGGAAAAACTGGCTAAAACAGTGGCCACCTCGCGGGAGCCAAAGCTCACCCGCGAGGAGTCCTTGCCCCCGATTGTTCCTGCGACGGTTGAGTTTAAGGATATTGCCGGTCTAATTGAGGGCGCAAGTAAGGGCGAGGGCTTGGGCAATAAATTTTTAAGTCACATTAGAGAATGCGATGCGGTGTGTTACGTTCTTCGGGCTTTTACCGACCCGGATATTATTAAACAGGGCGTTAAAGATCCGAAAAGCGATTTTGAAGTTTTGAAAATAGAGCTTGATTTGGCTGATTTGGAGCATCCGGATGCACCTCCCTTCAGCAAAAAACCATTTTTGATTGCGTTAAATGTTGATGAAGAAGATTTGAGAAATGAGATGGAGATAGAGAGGAAATATGCACAAGAACTGGGCGTAAACCAAGATCAAGTGGTAGCAGTTTGTGCAAAAACGGAGGCAGAGCTTACAGGGTTAACTGAAGCGGAACAGAGGGAGTATTTGGAAGCATTAGGCACTAGGCACTCGGCACTAGATAGATTAATTAAGAAGGCTTTTAAAACTTTAGGACTCATAACTTTTTTGACTGCTGGGGAAAAAGAAGTAAGAGCGTGGGTTATTAAAGATGGGGCAAATGCGCAGGAGGCCGCAGGTGTAATTCATACCGATTTTATTAAACATTTCATCAAAGCCGATATTTGTGATTTTGACGATTTTATTAGCTTGGGAGGTTGGAAGCCTACGCGTGACGCTGGCAATGTCCGAAGCGAAGGAAGAGACTATTTGATGCGGGATGGAGATGTGGTAGAATTCAGGATTGGACAATGACAAACAAATACGAATTGACATTGGTTTTGGATGGGAAAGCCGGGGCGGCTAAGAAGAAGAAAGTGACGGAGACTCTTGAGAGCCTGATGAAGGTTTTAAAGGGCAAAATTACTGCGTCTACTGATTGGGGAGTTAAAGATTTGGCTTACAAAGTCGGTAAAAGCTCCTCTGGAGTTTATCTTTTTTTTGAATTAGAATTGGACAGCAAATCCGTCAAAGGGTTTAATGACAAACTTAGAGTAGACACGGATTTATTGAGATATCTATTGATTAGAAATGGCTAAAAGCTTAAACAAAGTTCAGCTTATAGGGAATCTGACACGGGATCCGGAGATGAGATATACGCCTCAAGGAACTGCAGTTTGCACTTTTGGGGTGGCAACAAATAGGCAATGGACAACCGATGCGGGTGAGAAAAAGGACGAGGCGGATTTTCATAATATAGTTGCCTGGACCAAGCTTGCAGAAATCTGCGCCCAGCTACTCAAAAAAGGTCGGAAAGTGTATGTCGAAGGTAGGCTTCAGACGAGGAGTTGGCAGGCGCAGGATGGGACGCAAAAACAGAGAACTGAGATTGTGATTAATGATATGATAATTTTGGATAGGAAGACAGATGAGTCCGCGAATATGGGAGGGGTTGATATTCCGGAACCGGTAGCAGAAGTTGTTCCTGAGATTCAAGTAGAAGAAAAACCAAAAAAGAAAGTAAAAACCAATGAAAAAGAAGAAACAGAGGAAGACATTCCGTTTTGAAGAAAAGCCCTTAAATGAGGCTTGCCCTTTTTGTAAAACCAAGAAAAACCCGGATTATAAAGATTCTGGGACTCTTGGCAAGTTTTTGAATGATAGGGCAAAACTTTTGAGTCGTGAGAGGAGTGGGGTTTGTGCAAAACACCAAAGGAAACTTGCGATTGCTGTAAAACGAACCCGTCATTTAGCCCTTTTGCCTTATGCTCCTCAAATTTAATTTGCTAAAAATTAGAAAAGTTCTTCTTATTGTTCTAGTTGCTGCTGGCATTTTTGCAGGAGGATATTACATTGGAGTTGCCGGATATAAACTTCAGTTTGAGAATGCTCTAAAAGTAAAAATTGATAGAACCGTTCCTCCCGACAAAAATGCGGATTTTACTCTTTTCTGGAGGGTTTGGGACACGCTTTCATCCAAGTATTTTGACAAAACCAAACTTGTTTCATCAGATTTGGTATATGGAGCAATTCAGGGGATGGTTGCTGCCGTGGGTGATCCATACACTGTGTTTTTGAAACCTTCCGAAAACAAAATTGTTCAAGAAGATTTGAATGGAAGTTTTGAGGGAGTCGGAATTCAGATTGGATTTAGGGCGGCAAGACTTGTTGTTATTGCTCCCTTACCCGGTTCACCCGCCGAGGAGGCCGGAGTAAAAGCTGGAGACTTCATAATTCAAATTACCGATAAGGGCAAGGAGCTTGATATAAACACTTCGGGAATTTCTTTGCCCGATGCTGTTTCTGCCATTCGGGGAAAAGCTGGAACAAAAGTTACTCTGACTCTTGCGCGGGAGGGGATTAATAAGCCAATTGTAGTTGAGATTGAACGAGCAAAGCTTGATGTACCCTCTGTTATCTTGGAGTTTAAAGATGGTATTGCTTACATCAAAGTAAATAAATTTTCCTCCGAAACTTCGGATGAATGGAGTAAGGCTGTATCACAGATCACTGATCATCAGCCACTAGCCACCGGCGTTGTCGTTGACCTTCGAAATAATCCTGGAGGATATTTACAGGCGGCGGTTGATTTAGCAAGTGATTTTATCGAAACTGGTAAGGTTGTTGTGATCGAAGAAAGAAGCGATGGGACCAAAAATGAATATAAGGCCGAAAAATTGGGGAGACTTATTAAATATAAAGTTGTTGTTTTGGTTAATGAGGGTAGTGCCTCTGCTAGTGAAATTTTAGCTGGAGCTTTGAGGGATCAGAAGGGAATTAAACTTGTTGGAACAAAAACTTTTGGCAAGGGAACTATTCAGGAGCCGATTGAAATTAATGGGGGAAGCGGCTTGCATATAACAACCGCAAGATGGCTTACCCCAAATGGGATCTGGGTCAATGAAAAAGGGCTTGAACCGGATGATAAAATAGAAGACGATGAAAATACAGTTGATGACGAGCAACTTGAAAAAGCAATTGAAATTCTTAAAAATTAATCTTCGTCTATTTGGGGTCGAGCGGCGTGCGGTGGCAAAGGAAAAATTGCAAAAAGAAAAAAATAATTGCAATGCCACCGCACGCGCAAGTAGATTATTGGATTTGAAAGAAAATCGTAAGAAATGTGCCAATACAGAGAAAGACACCCACGATTCCCAATCTAACCAAAAACACTTTTTCCTGATTAGTCAGGAAAGTCCCATCATCATCAGTATCAGTACCGTTGGAAAAAGCAAAATTATTGAAGAGTTTTGGTGAGTTCGACTACTTTATCCAGGTTGCCGTTTACAATATTTTCAAGTTGGCCCCAGCTTTTGCCTAGACGATGGTCTGTGA
>Ga0209210_1002838_pt1 | contig 12234 bp, 12 predicted proteins | sample RifGroA1_FD_183991 | JGI IMG/M metagenome (GOLD analysis project Ga0209210, IMG submission 183991) | Contaminated groundwater microbial communities from Rifle, Colorado, USA - Rifle Groundwater A1 (SPAdes) (version 2) | ecosystem: Environmental > Aquatic > Deep subsurface > Groundwater >...
GGCCGGCGCTGATGTGGTCAATGTGCTGCAGGATTTCCGCGACGTCAACGACCCGGTCCGGGAGATTTACGGGTGCTTTTCGGGGACGCTTGGCTATGTGTGCACCGAGCTTGAGAAAGGGAAGGAGTTTTCGGCGATTGTGAAGGATGCGAGGATCAAGGGGTACACGGAGCCGCACCCGAGAGATGATCTGAATGGCGTTGACGTGGCAAGGAAGCTCCTGATACTCTCGCGGACGGCAGGATTCAGGATAAGCATGGAAGATGTGAAGGTGGAGCCGTTCATCCCCAGGACATACCTCAATGAGAGCGACATCGATAAGTTTCTGGAGGCAATAGGCGGGCTTGACAATCATTTCAGGGAAAGGGTCCTGGCCTTGGCGAAGGAAGGGAAGGTCCTCAGGTACGTTGGCCGATTGACAGTGGAAGGTGGAAAGCCGCTGGCAAGGGTCGGCATCGAGGAAACGGGCAAGGGGGGGACCCTGGGAATGCTGAAAGGGAGGGACAACAAGGTGGCCATCGTGACGAAGAGCTATCCTTCGGAGAGGCCGTACCGCATCGAGGTCCCGGGCGCAGGGCTGGAGATAACCGCACAGAACATCAGGAGGGAGCTCTTGTACCTTCTCGAGAACCGCATCGTCCGCACTATCTGATGAGAAAGCAGCTCTGTCCCGAATGAAGGCAGCGCCTCTTCCGTGAGCGTACCGGCAACTGCAACAGCGGATGTGGACGGGGACGCCCCTGCACGGACGGAGTCCGGCACCCACTGCGTGGGCTATGGGGAGGCGCCACATGTGCCATTGCGATATTAAAGAGCGAGCCCGGCGCTGCCCGAGCCGAGATTCGGGACAGAGCCTGCGAAAGCAAAAACTACATAAACCCTTTTCAGAGGAATGGTGTCCCATGTTCTCAAAACTCTTCAAGGCATACGACGCCCGCGGCTCATATCCGGAGGAGCTTGACGAGAAGGCCGCGTATCTCATCGGCAAGGCGTTCGTCTCGTTGCTGAAGTGCGGAGAGGTTGTTATGGGCAGGGACATGCGGCTGTCCTCTCCGGCCCTTTCCCTGGCGTTCATGGAAGGCGCCACCGACATGGGGGCGGATGTTATCGACATAGGGGAAGTCTGCACCGATGCCACTTATTTTGCGTCCGGAAAGCTTGACCTGCCAGCCGTCATGTTCACCGCCTCCCACAATCCGCCGCATTACAACGGCATCAAGTTCTCCAAGGCAGGCGCGGTGCCCATCAACGAGGACACCGGGCTCCGGGAGATGAGGGGCATCATCGAAAAAAATGTATTTTCTGCCGTCGCAAAAAAGAAAGGGGCAACCATAAAGAAAGACATTCTCAATGACTATGTAAAGCATGTCCGTTCGTTCATTGATGAGAAAAAGCTGAAGAATATGAGGATAGCGGTGGACGCAGGCAACGGCATGGCGGGCAAGATCATCCCGCTTGTCTTCAGGGGGCTTCCGATAGAGACTATCCCATTGTTCTTCGAGCTTGACGGCAGGTTTCCCAACCATCTGGCGGACCCGTCGAAAAGCGAAAACCTCGCCTGGCTGCAGGACGCGGTCCGGAAGAGGAAGTGCGGCTTCGGCATGGCCTTCGACGGGGATGCCGACAGGATTTTCTTCGTCGATGAGAAGGGAGGGGCCATCCACAGCTCCCTCATCACCTCCCTCATCGCGAAGACCATGCTGCTCAAGTACCCGAAAAGCACCATCATCTATAATGCCGTGTGCGGTCATATCGTGCCGGAGACCATCGCCAGGCACGGCGGCAGGCCCGTCATGGAGCGCGTCGGCCATTCCTTCATCAAGGCCACGATGAGGAGGACGGACGCCGTCTTCGGCGGCGAGCATTCCGCGCATTACTACTACCGCGACAACTATTTCGCCGATTCTGGCGTCATCTCTGCGCTCATCATGTGCGAGGTGCTCTCGGCAGGAAACAAGCCACTTTCTAAACTGCTGGATGAGTTCAGGGTCCGCGCCACGCTGGAGGAGACCAGCATCCCGGTCAGGGACAAGGACAGGACCATCAAGGCCATCAAAAGCCACTATCGGGAAAAATCAGAGGGGGGATCCGGAGAGCACATCAAACAGATCCTGGAGTTGGATGGCCTCACCATCGAATTTGAGGACTGGTGGTTCAATGTCCGCCCCTCCAACACCGAGCCGCTGCTGAGGCTGAACATGGAAGCGAAATCGAAGGAACTGCTTGGGGAGAAGAAAAATGAAGTCCTTGCGCTCATGAAACGATAAAGGATGAGGCTATTGCCCTGCCACCCGGTAAGCATCGTGATATTTATGTATGATGTTGTCCGACTCCATTCTTCCAAGTATGTCATGCAGGCGCTTGGCGCCGCATTTTGAGAGTGCTCTGAGTTCCTTGATATTGCCCTGTCTTTTCTCAAGCAGATGCCTCAATACTCTTGCACGCACCTGCCTGTCCGAGCCCTCGAACTTCCCCTGGCGCGTCTTCGGCCGGATGCCGGTCTTTCTCGACGTCAGGAACACCGCCCCATAGTCCATCAGCGCATTGTGCCAGTCCCTGCTCCTTCCCTTCGGCAGGCAGCGCCGGGCCAATTCCCAAAGCTCCTTGTCATTTGTGCTTTCGCCGAGTTTGAAGCGATGGATGAGGATTCTCCTGATATTGGTGTCGACCGTGATGGCATCCTCATTTGCGGAGAAAATCCTGACCGCGGCAGCAGTATATGGGCCGATGCCCGGCAGTCCCTGATGATGGTCGAGGGCAGCCAGCACATCCCCCTTGTATTTCTCCGAGATGATCCTTGCGGTCTCGTGGAGATATTTCGCCCGGTTGTTGTAGCCGAGCCCGAGCCATTCCCTGAGGATATCCGCACGGTTGGCCTCCGCAAGCTCATGGATGGTCGGCCATTTCCTCAGCCACCGACGATAATAAGCGACAACCCGGTCCACCTGCGTCTGCTGCAGCATAATCTCGGAGAGGAGGATGGCATACGGGTCTGCCGTGTTGCGCCAGGGCAGGTCCCTTCCCTTCCTTGCATAGAAGCCAAAAATATCCTTACGGAACGCCCTTATCCGCTGGGATGGGATATTGAGCATGCTGTCTTGCCCGGAGAGAGAGGCGTCATGAACCGTTTTCTGGATCCTGGTCTTCACCTGCTGCCCCCTCTTCCATCTCATCCGCCTCTTCCTGCACATAGCTCTCGTATTCCTTCAGGTCATCCTCGTAGTCAGCGCTCTCCCGCCAGCGCTCAAGCGCCTCATCCAGCCCGTTCTTGTGGATGAATGCCTCAAGGTCAAAGATTTCCTTCTCCAGCGCGTCCTGCTGCCCTTCGTTTTCTTCCATTCCCATGTTTCCACCTTTCTCGACGGTGTTTGGCCCGTGCTCTCCGCATCGCCAGCGTCCGGCCTCAGGCTGCCAAACACCTACCTTCGTCTGAACGTCCGTTTCCAATGCGAGCAGACGGATTCCGTCTTCTTCGCCGCGATGCCGGTGTACAGCTCGGGATTATTAAGGATTTCCCTCTGGTGCGCGGTCAGCCTCCGCAGATAGGGACGGATGGCCTTGTCCTTCCCCACCAGCTCCCGCACCGGGATGCCGGTCCTCTGGGACTCCAGCGTCTTCTCCCGGACGTACTCGTGCGCGTCGGGGTGGCCGTGCGCCGCAAGCAGGATGTACAATGGCTCGGCGATGACGAACTCCCTGCTCATGCCGAAGTTCCGCTTCATGCTCTTCGTGTCCACCGCGAGCCTCGCCATGATGCGGTCCAGCCGGTCGGCGGAGAGGTACAGCGCGGCCAGGATCTCCGGGACGAACCGCGAGGAAGCCGAGTTCGTCAGGTCCCTCTGGTGCTCGGATATCTGGTCCGAGTACACGGTCACCATCCGCGGCATGAATTCCTTCCACATGCTCTTGACGTTCTCGAAGTTGATGGGATTGCGCTTCTGCGGCATGGTGGAGCTGCCGACCTGCTTCGCCTCGAAATGCTCCCCCACTTCCGCGATTTCCGAGCGCTGCAGGTGCCGCATATCATCCGAGAGGTTCGCCAGCACGCCGAACGCGGCGATGGCATCATTGACGAAACGCGTCATGTACTCCGCCTCCACGACCTGCGTCGAGATGGGGGACGGCTTGAGCCCCATCTCCGCGAGCACCAGGCGCTCGAACTCCTCCGGCCTGGAGAAGAAGAGCGAGGACGCGTTGTACGCGCCGACGGCCCCGGCGACCTTCCCCCTCAGGTTCGAGGCTGATTTCTCCAGGGAGGTAATCGATGTGCCCAAACGCGAGACATATTGCGCAATGGCAAAGCCGAAGGTGATGGGCTCCGCGTGCTGGCCGTGCGTCCTTCCAATCTGGAGAGTATGCTTTTCCCGCAATGACAACCCTATCAACGTGCGTTCCAATCCAATGAGTTTTGGGACCAACACCTTATGGGAGAAATCCTTGAACCGCGCGGCATCCGCCGTGCAGATGATGTCATGGCTGGTCGTCGTGAAATGCACGTACGGCCTGGCCTTCCCCGACACCCTGCTCCTGATGGCGTTCGCCAGGGCCCGGATGTTGTGCTTGATGCGGTCCTCTTCCAGATAGACTTCCTCCGGCGTCACCTGCTTTGACGCAGCCTCGACTTCCCTGGCGATGCCCTTGGAGCAGACGCGCAGCCTCGCGAGGGTATTCGTGAGCGCGGCTTCCGCCTTGCAGGCGTAGCGGATGAATCCGGCTTCAGAAAGGTATGGCCTCAGTTCCTCAAATGCCTTCTCGTTCCTGCCATAGTAGCGGTAATCGAGGGGGGAAATGGCATCGAACAGCGTCAGGGTATCCGTTGGGCCGCCTTCCCGCTCCCCCTTTCCCGCCTTCATGAGCTGATTGATGGCCTGGAGCAGCCCGCTCTTTTCATTGAGGATGATGATTTTCCTGTTCTTCTCCCACCGCTCGGTGGTCAGCCCATGCTCCCTGAACGTGGCGATGCAGCCGTGCACCTTGGCAGGGGAGCACCCCAGGCGCTCCGCTATCTCGCGGATGTGCAGCTTCTCCTTCCCCAGCAGGGCAAGGATTTCGAGGTTGGTCTTGGTGAAGATGCCGGGCAGGTCCATGGCAAGAAAGGATTGTTTATTATTTATAAACTTTATTCTTTTATTCATAATATTTTAGTTTAATAAAAAAGAACATAAGCCGGGGCGCAAGGACGGTGATGATGGCCCTTCACGCGAACGGCTTCACCAGCGGCAGCAGCTTCCCCTGCACCGCGGGGGCGGCAGCAACATAATTGCCCTGGTCCAGGGCCCACGGCTCCCCCCGGAAGCTGGTGATCCGGCCCCCCGCTTCCTGGATGAGCAGGAATCCCGCGGCGATGTCCCAGGAATTCGTGCGGAAGCACACGAACGCGTCCGACTTGCCTTCCGCGACCATTGCGGCGGCATAGACGGCGCATCCCAGGACGCGCTCGTTGAACATCCTGCCCGCGATCCGGTGCATGAACGCCAGCTTCTTCCTGCGCATCGAGGCCGAGCTGTCGAAGAGGATGAAGGAGTAGTCTATCGCGCGGCGCGGGGAGACACGGATGCGCCTGCCGTTGCAGAATGCCCCTTTTCCCCGTTCCGCGGCGTACAGCTTGCCGAACGCCGGCAGGCAGATGACGCCCATGACGACCTTCCCGTTCTTCGCGGCGGCGACGGACACCCCGAACAAGGGCAGTCCCCTGATGTAATTATGCGTGCCGTCGATGGGATCGATGTGCCAGGTGTAGGGGGACTCGTTGTCTATGGGAGAGGACTCCTCGGTGATGATGCTGTGCGTAGGGAATTTCCTCTTTATCTCCCGGATGATGAGATTGTTGCACCGGATGTCGATGTCCGTGACCAGGCTGCCCTTCTCCTTCTGCCGCACGCCGGGAATGGTTTTCCCGTAATGCTTCATGAGGAGCTTCCCTGCTTTTTTGGCTGCGTGTATGGCTGTCTGCCTCATGAGGCCCCAAGGAAAAAATCGCTTTATAATGCTTTCTCAGCGCAGCGGCTTGCGGTCGATCGAGAATGCGCTTGGTGTCACACCCGAATATCCCAGGTATCGCACGGCATCAGCAGAGGCTTGCATCGCCAGCTCGCCTATGTCCATCGCCTGCTGCGCGAAGAGGGGGCGGGCAACGATTCCCGCAGCGAAGACATCTCCCGCGCCGTTTGCCGCATATCCTTTTTCCCTTCTCGCCTGATTGGCTATTGGCTGTTCCTCTTTCTTGAGCCCGACATGGATACGTTCCTCATCAGTCAGGACATAGACGCCTTTTGGCCCCAGAGTAAGGTAGAGGGGATGGGGAGATTTTCCGTCCTTGCATAAGGCCGTCAGAAGCTCTAATGCGTACGCCCTCTTGTCATCCTTCGTGGAAGGGATGTGGTCCCCGAAGATGTCGATGGCATCATTGTAATTAAAGACAGAAGGCCCCCTCGGAAGCATCTTCTTCTCAATGAACTCCCTCTCAAGGGAGGGTGTGGCGACAAAATAGGTGGGAATCCGCCTGGACAATGCCGCGTTGAGGAATGCCTCGACATAGCCGGAGTCTTTGGGGCTGTTGATGAGGAGGGCACCGCTTCCGCTGACGATGCGCATGATATGCTTGTAATGCTCCTGCTTGGGGGTATAGCGCAGCAGCACGGGCCCTTTAAGCACCAGGCGATCTTCCCGGTAAGGGATGATTGCGTTGTAGGGCACCTCCCTCCTATTGAAGAAATGAGGCGTTGCCCCGCGCGCATAAAGCGTGTCGCATACCAGCGGATCAGACACGGAAACATCAAAGTAATCTACGCTGATTTCTCCGAGAATAGAGGATAGGGTGTGCAGGGCTCCTGCGCTGTTGGCTCCTCCGCCGCCAGGATCCTCCCCGCTCATGATGGCCCGCACCTCTTCCTTGATAGGGGTGGGGAGACGATGCTTGTGCCCTTCCCTTATCGGAAGGTCCATGACCCGGAACACCTTGGATATTCCCCTTGACTTCACATAAATCTCAGATTCGCGGACAGCAACTTCACCTTCGATGAGAACATCAATAGTCGCATTCCCGAATACTGCGATTTTCTTCCCCTGAGAGGATTTGTTGATATGCCCACCCTTCAGTTCTATTTAAACAACGGAATTCCACCAATCTCTGATTGGTGGAATGAGCAGTGCTCAAGAACCGCCGAGTTTGCGGAATTCCGAGCGTCAAGAACCACATGGCTCATGCTTTTGCTGTCACCATGCCACCGGTCTCATGAAAATCGGAGATTTTCAGGACACCAGAAATCTTTGATTTCTGCGTGTTTGACCGGTGGTTCTTGACATTATATAAAACAGGGAAATATAAGACTTCTATATAAATTTAACGAAAAGTATCATACTTTATCATATGTTTTGTTGTACGAAGCAGCGACAACAATGCTTCAATCCTGCTCCACAGAATGAAAGAAAACAATGGGCAATCAACCATGACAGGGATAGTATGGGTATAAAAAACAGCAGAATAAAACGAAAAATGGGCTCAGTTTACCCTCACGCAGTCCGCGATCTCCTTCGCCTTCTTCCTGAGCTGGGAGACGTCCGCGTCCGGTTTGTCGTACGCCAGGGCGACGCCCATCCTGCGGTGGACCCTGGTGACGGGCTTGCCGAATATCCTCACGTCCGACTTGGGGAACGAGAGCGCCTTCTCAAGCCCGGCATAGCGCGGCTGGCTCTTGCTCTCGTCATGCGCCAGGATGACGGCGCTCGCCCCCGCCCGCTCAAGGGTGATCTCCGGGATCGGCAGGCCAAGCACGGCCCTGCAGTGCAGCTCGAACTCGGAAAGGTTGGTCGTTCCCGCCAGAGTCACCATGCCGGTGTCGTGCGGCCGGGGAGAAAGCTCGGAGAAGTAGACATCATCCTCTGTCAGGAAGAACTCCACGCCCCAGATTCCCGCCCCGGTCAGCGCCCTGGTCACCTTGTCCGCGACCTGCTGCGCCTCTTTCAACTGCTTCCCGCTTATGGCGACGGGCATCCAGCTCTCCATGTAGTCGCCGCGCTCCTGGCGGTGGCCGAGCGGCGGGCAGAACAGTGTCTTGCCGCTCCTCTGCGTCACGGTGAGCAGCGTGATCTCGGTGTGGAAATTGATGAATTCCTCGACGATGGCTTCCCTGTAGTCGCCCCGCCCCTTGGTGGAGGCATATTCCCACGCCTTCTTGATGTCGTCCGTTGTCCTCACCACGCTCTGCCCCTTCCCGGAGGAGGACATCAATGGCTTCACTACGCACGGCAGCCCCATGCGTCCGGCAGCCTGCTCCAGCTCCTCCGCGCTCGTAGCATACTCATAGCGCGCGGTCCTGACCTTGAGGTCCTTCGCGGCGAGGTCGCGGATGGCCTTGCGGTTCATGGTGAAATTCACGGCCCTTGCGGAAGGGATGACCTGGATGCCCTGCTTCTCGTACTCGTAGCATCTCTCGGTGCGGATGGCCTCTATCTCCGGCACGATGAGGTCCGGCCCGTGCTTCGCCACCACGCGGTCAAGCTCCTTGCCATCGAGCATCGGGATGACTTCCCGCTCGTCCGCGACCTGCATCGCCGGGGCGTTGTCGTAGGAATCGACAGCGACCACGTACTGGCCGAGCCTCTTGGCCGCGATGACGAATTCCTTGCCCAGCTCCCCGGAACCCAGTAAGAGAATTTTCTTGCGCATGTTCAGCCTCCATCCGCGGTGCATAGCCCCTGTTTAAAATGTTTTTGGAGTAGGCGGGTTCACCCACATCCCATAAATTCCATTGGTTCTAGGGAACGCATTATGGGAATACCACCGCTTGTTGTTTGGATGGTTCTCATACATTTCCGCATAATGGTGATAATGCTCTGCAGCAAGTGCGCTTGACCGAAGACGAGGCTTGATAAGGAACATTGGTTGGAGAGCATCTTCGCCGTCTCTTTCGTACCTGACCAATGTTCGTGTATTGCCGACAATGAGAAAATGGGATTTTCCAAGGACGAGTACCTGTATAGGATGCTCTATCAGCCATGGATTGTTGTTGACTCCGCTGTATTTTGTGGCATCAACTCCGTTTTGGATGCAGACAAGGTTGGCTATCGGCAATCTCCCATAAAAGACGTTTATTCCCTTGTACCCCGCATCATGATGAAAGCGTCCGTCGAATATTGAGAGATTTGTGAAGATGTGAGGGTAATTGAGCATACCAGAATAGAGTATATCATTCTCAAGGTGATGGAACGGGCATCCTTTAGAAAAGCTGACAACAGGGAATTCATGTTGTTTTTGCCTGTGTGCCTGCGGTTCAATGTGCAAGAGTTTTTCAAGTGTCAATGGAAGGTGGTTCACGCTTGCTCCTTGTTGTGCCGATACCAATGTAGGTGTCTCCAATACACATTTCTCTTATTTTGGTGGATGAAAAATACTCTAAAGGAATCCTGCTTTGTGCAGGTTTGTCCCGATGCGCCCCCGCACGTCCCCGACTTCGGCCTCGAACTGCTTTCCCGTGATCATCTCGTACGCTTGGATGTACCTCCGCGCGGCCTCCACCTTGACGCCGTCCGGTATTCCGGGGATGGCTCCCTCCCCGACGAAGCCGAGCTTGGCCAGGTACTGGCGCACGAATTCCTTGTCCAGCTTGTCCGGCTCCTCCCCCTTCGCGAACTTCTGCTCGTAGGTGTCCCTGACCCAGAACCGGGAGCTGTCGGGGGTGTGCGCCTCGTCGATGAGCACCAGTTTCCCCCTGAGCAGGCCGAATTCATATTTAGTATCCACCAGGATGAGGTTGTTCTTGGCGACATGCTCATTGCCGAAATGGTAGAGGGCCAATGCCGCCTCCTCCATCTGGCTGTAGAGCTTCTCGTCGACGAGTCCCCGTCCCAGGATGTCCTCCCTTGACACGGACTCGTCATGGCTCCCTTTCTCCGCCTTGGTGGAGGGGGTGATGATGGGCTTCTCGAATCCCTGGTTCTTCTTCATGCCCTCGGGCAGCCTGTTGCCGCAGAAGTCCCGCACGCCGCGCTCGTAATGGTACCATGCCGACGTCGTGGTGACGCCGGTCAGGTAGCCGCGCACCACCATCTCCACCGGGATGAGCTGGCATTCCTTCGCCACGATGACATTGGGATCGGGCACGGAGATGAGGTGGTTGTCGATGATGTGCGCGGTCTTCCCGAACCAGAACGCGGCCGTCTGGTTGAGCACCTGCCCCTTGAAGGGAAGCGAGCACAGCACGCGGTCGAACGCCGAGATGCGGTCGGTCGTGACGATGATCCGCCTGTCGCCGACGGTGTAGTTGTCCCTGACTTTGCCTTCGTACTTCCTGCCGATGCCGAGGTTGGTCTTGTCCAGCGTGTGCTTGAGCTGGGCGTTGAGCTGCTGTTCCGTAAGCATTTACATCACCATGTAGCGCTGGTAATGGACGTTCGCGAGGAGCTCTTCCGCCATCTTCCGCGCCGATTCCTTTCTGGCGTTTCCTTCTATGGAGAGCACCCACAGCGTCCCTGCATCCATGCCCCGTATCTCCTTCATGCCCAGCCGCTCCCTGAGGGTGTTCATCAGCCCGATGGGCTTCTCCTTGTCCTGCACCAATACGTTAATGCCTTCCGTCGGCACCTCAAAGGAGACGGTGTGCTTGTTCGCATTGACAAGGATGTCCGCATCGGAGATTTTTTCCCTGAACTGCCCGGCATCGCCCTCAATGTCAAACGAGTAGTAGGCGTAGCGCGCCAGCCCCCCGAGCTCCGCGAAGCCCATCTCGCGCAGCGCCTGCTTCGCCGAGAGGGCCGTGCCGTCGGGGATCTTGAGCCCCACCAGCATCTCCACCGTGCTCATTGCCGCTCCCCGATGAATCTTTTCATGGACGTGAAGACGTTGTTCGCCGCAGAAGGGGCGCGCATCATCGCGATGTCCCCCGAAGCATCGATCTTCTCCGGGCAAGAGGGCAGGTTGGCGACAAAGGATGCCCGCTCCGGGTGCGGCATGATGGCCATGACATTGCCCTCCCTGTTGCAGATGGCGGCGATGGCGTCCGTCGAGCCGTTGGGGTTCCAGGGGAACTCGCTGGTGGCCTCCCCCTCCGGAGTGCAGTACTGGAAGATGATCTGGCCGTTCTTCTTGATGTCATGAAGCACGTCCTGGTCAGCGGTCACAAACCTCCCCTCCCCGTGGGCGACGGGCATGGGGATGACCTGGCCCTCGTCATATGTCATGGTGTACGCGCACCTTCCCTTCTGCTGCGCGCTCCGGAGCCGGATCCAGGCGCAGTAATAGCCGGACACCAGGGGATTCCTGTTGGGAGCAAGGGCCATCTCCACTCTCCCCCTGAGGCCGGGGATCATGGCCGCCTCGACGAGCACCTGGGCGCCGTTGCAGATGCCGAGCACCGGCTTGCCCTGCTCCGCCTGCCTTCGGACGTCCCTGATGATGGGATCCTTGGACGCGATGACGCCCGCGCGGATGCGGTCCTCGTACGCCCAGCCGCCGGTGATGACGTAGCCGTCGTACTTCTCGATGCCCTTCCGCTGGTTCCACCGGACAATCTTCCCGTCCATGCCGTTGCTGGTGATGGCCCGCAACGACTCCTCCTCGCAGTTGTTTCCCGGCAGGTAGATGACGGCGATGTTTGGCGTTTTCATTTTAAATCACACGTGTCTGGAAAAAATTTTGGTTTTTTATATTTAAATAGGTGCATCCTATTGCGCTGTAACAAAAAAGACTGTGGGATATAATAGTAATTCCCTTCAGTTTTTATTACATAATCAATAGGAAAAAAATAAAGCTCTTTTGGATTCAAAATTTTTAACGTCTCTCCAAAAAGATTTGATTTACCGATTCCAAGAGCAATAAAAGTTTTATATTTGGTTTGTTGTTGGATTTCTTTATAATAATTTATACTATCCTTTCTAAAAAAAACAATTTTTTTCCCATGGAGTATTTTCCAATTTACTCTCCATTTGCATTCTACCCAAAATCGTTTTCCGCTTGCTTTATCCTTAAACCTACAATCTGGCTCATTGTCTTCCTTAGATTTGTGTTTGGTCCATTCTCTGGGCTGGCGTTCGATATCATATGCGCCGGATTCGACAAAATAATTGACTATGTACCGCTCAAATTTACGACCTGGCGCGGAACTTTTTTCACTTTCATTAAGCAATTGTCCGAACTCCGAGATCATCATTAAAAATTTTTTCATCTCAGCGCCTCCGTGAAGCCGGATGTCCACGCCTCCCTCATCTTCTCTGTCGGAAGGCGCACCGCCTCTTTGT
>Ga0209210_1002839_pt1 | contig 12230 bp, 6 predicted proteins | sample RifGroA1_FD_183991 | JGI IMG/M metagenome (GOLD analysis project Ga0209210, IMG submission 183991) | Contaminated groundwater microbial communities from Rifle, Colorado, USA - Rifle Groundwater A1 (SPAdes) (version 2) | ecosystem: Environmental > Aquatic > Deep subsurface > Groundwater >...
CTCAAGCCCGTTTTCTTCGGCTGAAGTGCCGCGGAAAATGTTGCCGCCTCCGACTACTGCTGCAATCTGGACGCCGTCTTTTTGGGCCTTTATAATTTCCTTAGCAAGCCAAGTTGTAAATTCGGGGTCTATTCCGTATTGCCTTGTGCCTAGAAACATTTCACCGGAGAGCTTTAGGAGGACGCGTTTATATTTGCCTGAAGCCATTAATGTATATTTTAGCAGTTTATTGATCTTGTTGTCGAACTTTATCTTTTTCTACTATGGTAACAATTCTTGAATTGTTTCCTGTCCACTGGTCGTGAACTCGTCTCTCGAACACTGTAAAACCTGACCAGTTGAGGTCTTCGATACGTGGTGACATAGCCTGTCTTTGATTCTCCCTTAAGGTAAAATACATCTTGCCGCCTGGAGTTAATGCCCAAAGAAGCTTATTTATTATCCTGAGAGCCTTATCGTTGTCATTATGGATAAGTACCTCGACGCTAGTGATTAAATCGAAATAATCCGAAGGTAGCTCTACGTCATCTAAATCCGCAACTAAATAACCCAAGCTTCCACTCAGGGCTGCCCTTTGAACTTCTACCATCCTGCTTTTAGACCTATAGTCAACATCGTTTATACCTGTAACGTCAATCGTTTCTTTCGGCAGTCCCGTTGCCAAGGTTAACTCTTCTCTTAGGCTAAAGATGGCCCTGCCGGTTCCGCAGCCGGCATCCAAAAAACGTAGCCTACCACTTTTGCGAAGAAGAATACTAGCGGTTCCTATTAAGGGGTTTCCCTCACTATCCCTTAGTACTTCGGAATAAGAACTGATGTCACGGTCTATCTCTGATATGGCAAACATTCCATACGGTTCTTGATGCCGATCTGTAGATGTTGGTAATTCTGTCACGGTTTCTTATTATATAAAAAAAATAATTAACATTGCAAACTATAGGTCGATGATGCGTCGTACAATTTCGGAGCTGGCCTCTCTATTTGTTGATTTTGTTTGTATATGCGTCGTAGAATGTAAATAGATTGCTACATTGTTATATTGCTAAATTGTTAGATTGATATGTTTGATTTAACTGCCCAAATTACAGACTTTTTGGAATACTGTGAAATAGAACGGAATTTATCCCCTCTTACTATCCGCGATTACCGACATTATTTAAATTTTTTTTGCAACTGGTCCAAGGCCAATTCCCCTATCGCCAAGCCCCAAGACTTGACTCTTGAGGTTGTCCGTAAATATCGTGTTTATTTAGCTCATTACAATAGTCCAAATGGTAATTTACCAATCAAGAAAGTTACACAAAATTATTATGTTATAGCCTTGAGGTCCTTTTTGCGGTATTTAGTTAGAAAAGATTTAAAGGTTGTGACGCCGGATAAGATTGAGCTTCCCAAAACCGAATCGAGGTCTTTGAAATTTTTGGACCGCGACCAATTAGACAGGCTTTTAGGCCAACCCGACGTTTCGAGTGAGCGAGGCTTAAGAGACAAAGCGCTTCTGGAGATGCTCTTTTCGACAGGTCTTCGTGTTTCCGAACTGTGCAGGCTTAACCGTGAACAGGTAAATTTACAGAGAGGTGAGTTTGGGGTAATCGGCAAAGGCGGCCGGGCGCGGGTTGTGTTCCTTTCGGATAGGGCTAAAATCTGGCTTGAAAAGTATTTGACAAAAAGGGCCGATTCTTTTGCGCCGTTATTTATCAGGTATGCAGGAAATCAGGAACCTACAATAAACGGTGAGAAAATGAGGCTGACACCAAGGTCTGTTCAGAGGGCAGTTGATAAATATGTCAGGAAAGCGCGCTTGCCTGTTAAGGCATCACCGCATGTCCTGCGGCATTCTTTTGCAACGGATCTTCTGATGAACGGTGCGGATTTGCGGTCTGTCCAGGAGCTTTTGGGTCATAAAAATGTGGCGACAACCCAGATTTATACGCACGTTACCAATGCACAGCTAAAAGACGTACACAAAAGCTTTCATTCAGGTAACAAATAATTGAGATAAATTGATATACTTAAATTGTACCGATGTTAGCCTGGGATAACTTAAGAAGATCTCACAAAAAAGGTGTCTTTATTGCCTGTTTGGTTGTGGCGGTTGCCACTTCTTTATTTATTTTCAAGCATTTTAATTATCAAAAAACAAAACCTGAAGTGAAAGCTGCGTCGACAAGTGTGCCAGACAAGAGTAGGCAGTATAACATGCCCGTTTTGGTTTTGAGGTATTTCCCGACAGACCCCCTTGATGGTACGAAACTTGATTCACAAATTACAGGTGTTGATGCTTCACTTGGTGACATTAGGGCTCATGTAGACAATATTAAAAATGGCACTGTTGACGCCTTACAGGAAGGCAGCAAGTTTCATGGATACAAGGATCCGAGTGCCCAAGCTGGTCTTCATTACAGCTTTATAGACGATAAGGAATATTTAACTTCCCTATCTCCGGGTGATGTGGTAAGCGGTGGTTGTTGTTATACCTCAGCACCTACGGTGACTATATTAGGTGGTGGAGGTACTGGCGCGAGTGCTACAGCTACAATTACCGGAGGAAAAGTAAGCGCTGTGACGGTTACAAATGGCGGGTCCGGTTATACCTCTGTACCATCGGTGACTTTCACGGGTGGCGGAGGTCGTTATGCTAGTGCTATGGCGATAGTTTCTGGGGGTGCCGTAGAGTCCATATCCCTTTTTCATTATCCCGATTACGCGTCTATGATGAATAGCATTAATATCTGCGATTATGTTGATAATCTCGGCCTGAAGGAGGTTTGGTTATTTGGTTATCATTGGGGGCCAATAGCACTAGCCGAATCATACATGGCAGGTCCATACGGGAATATAGCTAACAGTTATCCTGTTAGTGGCATGCCGATTTGCTCTAAGACTTATTATTTATACAATTATAATTATGGCAGGGGTACAAATGAGGCTGTTCATAACCATGGTCATCAAATTGGGGTAATGATGAAGAGGGTTGGAGATCCTATGTATGAAAACAATTTTATCGGACCATTTACTACTTATGGCAGCAACGATGGCAGCGGTGCAGATTTTCACCGTTGCGGCTGGACTCACACACCACCAAACACTGGTTGGGAATATGACTATACCAATACCCGATTTTCCTGGACTGACTGTGAAGATTGGAATCCTTTAGGTACTGGCGAAAAGGTTAATGTAAATTGTGAAAGGTGGGCGTGTGTAGAGACCAGGTACCAAGTTTGGCGCTGGCAAAATATGCCCGGTTTAAATAATCCCAATCCGGAATTATCCAACTGGTGGGATTTTATCGGTGATTTTGATAATGCTAAAGCTACGGCAGAGAAATTGTATTACCCTACCCCTACCCCTACTCCGACGCCTAGGCCAACTACAGATACTGACGGTGACGGATTCACCGATTATGTAGAAAGCTATATGGGCACGGATGTTAATCTTGCCTGCGGTGCTGATGCCTGGCCGCCAGATTTTAATAATGATGGACTTGTCGATAATGCAGATCAAACTCTAGTAATATTTCATTATGGGTCGTCAGTGGGAAGCGCCGGTTATGACAGAAGATATGACCTTGATGCTGACGAAATTATCAGCATACTTGATTTAATTTTGGTGGAAGACTATTTTGGGGCAACATGTGCATCGAGCTCACCTTCACCATCGCCGAGTATTGGTGGCAAGGAAATAGGGCCGGACGGGAATAATTCTACCCAAAATGTCGATGTTTGCGGTGCGGATTTGGGAAGTATGTTCGACTGGAACGGCAGGGTGTATATCGTTTTTGGCGATACGTTTGGATGCCCCTTAAGTTCGACTCCCACAAACTGGCGCAGCAATACGCTTGCATATACCACTGATGCTAACCCTTCAGACGGTATAACCTTTGATGGCTGGATTCTTGGAGCCGACGGCAAAGCCAAGGAGATTATCCCAAATGACGCGGGACCTTTAACCGAAACGGCAATTCCGACTTACGGTGTGAGTGTTGGTTCCACAGGTTACCTGTATTACTTTGAGGGCACAATTTCGCCAAGCTGGTCATGCAATTATTCGTCTGTTGCCAAGTCAACAGACGGTGGCCAGAACTGGACAAAACTAACAGGTCTTAAATGGAATCCGGGAAACTTTAATCAGGTGGCAATCTACAAGAAAGACGGTTACGTATACCTTTTCGGTATACCTTGCGGAAGGGCCGGTGGCGCAAAACTGATGCGGGTTTTAGAGGGTTCCATTGAAAACAAAGCGGCGTATGAATATGTTACGGGTTATGATGCATCACAAAATCCTATTTGGACTGCTGGTGCCGAAAGTTCGGCTGTGACTGTTGTACCTGCTCCGGTTGGAGAACTTAGCGTGCGCTGGGATAACTATTTGGGGCAATATATTATGATGTACCTTCGGGACGTATCACCGTATACCATTGAGTATAGGTCTGCTCCTAATTTATGGGGTCCATGGGGTGACCCGCAGGAAGTTGTAACCGGAGCAACTTATCCATGTCTTTATGCCCCTTATATGCGTGAGAGGTATGAAGAAGGTGACGGCCAGACAGTTTATTTTAGAATGTCCAGATTTTGCTCGGGGTTTAATCCGTACAGTACCTACTGGATGAAGACGACGTTGAGCGGGCCAAGCCCTACCCCAACTCCAGGACCTACTCCTACTCCATTGCCAACACCTACTCCGCCACCGCCTATTGCAGGCGACCCGTCTTTATTGACTGCTACAGCTTCATGCAATGGAGCTAACCCGGTAATTAATTTTAGTTGGCAGGATAATTCTAATTATGAAAGCGGGTTCTGGCTTGATATTAGCCGTGACCCTTTCAACGGACCATCTAATACAAGTAAAAGCCCATCTGTTTGGGGTGTTAAGGGTGTGTACCGAATTGACAATGAGTCTTCTGATATTGGGATTCCGGTGCAGTTTGTATGGGATAATGGTGCTTTGAGTTTAACGGGCGGGAGGCTGGATAGCGGAGACAGTGATTCAACAGCAGGCGGAAACCAGTTTGCACCCCAGGCCGGCGCAACTTACTTTTGGCGGGTTAAGGCATTTAATTTTGGTCAAGGGACAAACCACATTTACCCTGGCAGTTCTGCAAGCCCACCGGGGCAATCGACAACTGCAGCTAATTGTCCGTAAATGCTTTTGAACGCCAATGATTGATATTCCTGCGAACTTTTTCAAAAACAGAATTTTTTTCTTATGTCTGGTTTCTATAATTCTTTTGGTTGTTGTGGCATTTTTAGTAATTGATGGAATAAAACCTCAGGTTAAATCGGCTAGTATAAGCGGCGTCCCTTTCCAAACAGACAAACCAATCGTTGCTTTTGCCAGCAGAAAGGTCTGCTCGCTCCTTGGGACAAACCAGAGGAGTGTGGGCATTCACGGCCAGGATGGCGGAGTAAGCACTTATTTTGGAGGTAAAAGCTATTTTATGTTTGGGGATATTACAGGACCTTCTGGATGGATTTTGCCAAACAGCGTAAGTTATACGACAGATACAAATGCGGCGAGTTGTATGAGCTTAACCAGTAAAGCAAGCGGACCTACTGCGACAGCGCTTTTCCCTCTGCTTCCTGCAGTTGGTGAATTAACAGCATGGCCGGTTTCGTGGATAGATTCTGATATTGCATCAGGATACATTTATTTCTACTACGTTGGCGTTGATTATTCCCTTAACCCGCAAGGAACCGGTCTTGCAAGGATGAACATAACTGATTTGTCCACACAGCGTTTGGGGACATGCACAAATTCCGGCAATTGTTACTTGTGGAATAACAACACGCTTTACAGCAATTACGGTATAAAGCTAATGGGTGGCCAGACTACTGTCTCGGGCAGTGATGTTTACATTTACGTTTCTGTTGAGGGCGCAAGTGGCCAGATTGGGCAAGGTTTAATGAAAGTGCCGCTTGCCGCAGTTACCAATAATAATATATCCGATTACCAATATTGGAACGGAACCAGCTTTGTTTCTAATTTTTCAGAAGTTGCCCCTCTTTGGAGGAGCGGAAGAGGGCTTATGTGGCTTAACAATGTTAGCCCGTTTACTTATACCCATGGAGTGTCTGTCCGATACAGCGATTTTGTAGGCAAATGGGTTGCAACGTACAACACCGGTATTGTAAGTGTGGTTGCGGCCAGGGCTGCCGATAATTTGTCCGGCCCCTGGAGCAGTGAGGTTATTCTTGTGCACTGTGACCAATGGGTTAGCGGGGCTACGGGCTTTTTCTGCTACGGGGGTGCGCAGCATCCGCAATTTTCCAGTGGGCCGATTCTTTACGAGACCTATTCCAATGGGACAGAATACCAAGTTTATATGCAGGAAATAATTTTGGGGTCAGCTTTGTACCAATGGAGCAATAGTCAAGGAAGTACTGTTTACATGCAAAGTTCGACAGTCGGCCCTAGCGGTTATACGTTAGATGGGAATGCTTTTACGGTATCTTCCGTGCCGGCTTATGATCTTATTCCTATTTATGACTGGCTTGATGCGTCAAGCGGCGTGCATCTTTATGAAACTAGTACTCCCGGATCAGCATACACATCACAAGGGGTTGCGTTTTACGCAAAAAATTACCAGGACACAAAAAATACTTTAGTCCCTGTTTTAAAGTGGCAAACAACTGCGGGCAAGTATGTTTATTCTACTTTTGATTTGGCTCCTCTTGGTTATACTACAAGCGGCAGCCCTTCATTCTATGTCCAGGGGGAAACTGGTACAGCAACTCCACCACCTTCGACCCCCACCCCAACTCCTTCTCCCACTCCATCTTCTTCACCTACCCCACCCCCAATTGTGGGTGATCCAACTTTATTGACAGCTGCTGCCTCCTGCAACGGTTCGACGCCGGTGATTACTTTCGGCTGGCAGGATAATTCTAATTACGAAAGCGGGTTCTGGCTTGATATTAGCCGAGATCCTTTTAATGGGCCATCCAATACAAGTGCTAACCCATCTGTCTGGGGTGTTAAAGGAATATACAGGATCAAAAACGAGATGTCTGATATTGGGATTCCGGTGCAGTTTGCCTGGGATAACGGGGCCTTGAGTTTAGCGGGCGGGAAGCTTGACAGCGGAGACAGCGATTCTATAGCAGGCGGAAACCAGCTTGCACCTCAGGCCGGCGCAACTTACTTTTGGCGGGTTAAGGCATTTAATTTTGGTCAAGGGACAAACCATATTTACCCTGGCAGTTCTGCAAGCCCGCCGGGACAATCAGTGACGGCGTTGTCATGCCCTTAACGTTTTGGATTTAATTTAGGTGTTTGACGTAGAAGTCCCACGGGAGGGCTTTGAGGTCTTTTAATTTTTTCAGCGAAATGGCTTTTGCGAAAAGCTCTGCTGTTTGAAGGTTTGTTAATAGCGGAATGCCAAAATCGATAGTTGTCCTTCTAATTAAATAATCGTCGTCGAATTCTTTTTTAAAATAGGGGTCGAAGATATTTATGACAAGGTCGACCTTTTTGTTGTGTAAAATATCCAAAACGTTTGGTTTTTTGTGCTCGTGAATTTTGTAGAGTTTTGTGGACTGGACGCCGTTTTGGCTGAGAAATTTAGACGTGCCTTCCGTGGCGTAGATTTTTAAGCCGGTGGTTTTCAGGATTTTGGCGCTTTCTAAAAACTTTACTTTATTTTCGTCTCCTGCCAAGGATATAAAAACGGATTTTTCCGGCAGACGGTTTCCGGTTGCCAGGAGTGATTTCAAAAATGCTTCGTAGATGTCCGAACCGAAAGTTGCGACCTCGCCGGTTGAGGCCATTTCTACCCTAAGGATGGGATCAGCGCCTTTTATTCTTGAAAATGAAAATTGAGGTGCTTTGACACCGACATAGGTTGACGAATTTGAAATTTGAAATTTGAAATTTGAAATTTTGCCCAGGATCGCTTCCGTTGCGACTTTGGCAAAGTTTATACCTGTTACTTTTGATACAAATGGCAGGCTGCGGGAAGCGCGGAGGTTGCACTCTATTACCCGAATATGGTTTTCGACTGCCAAAAACTGGATGTTGAAAGGGCCGGTGATTTTAAGGCGGGCTGCGATTTTATGGGAAATATCGTTTACTTTTTTTATCGTTTCCAAATAAAGCCTTTGGGCCGGCAGGACAATTGTTGAGTCACCTGAATGGACTCCTGCATTTTCGATATGTTCGGAAATTGCTTGGCAAATAATTTTTCCGTCATGGGCAACAGCATCGATTTCCAGCTCTTTGGCATTTTGGTGGAATTTGGAAATTACGACCGGGTGTTCGGGTGAAACATTGGCTGCTGCTTTTAAATATTGTTCAAGGTCATCTTTATTGAATGCCACATTCATCGCGGCGCCGGAAAGTACATATGAGGGGCGGACCAAAACGGGGAAACCGATTTTTGTAGCAAACCTGGCCGCACTTTTGACATCTTTTAGCATTGCCCATTTTGGCTGGTCTATTCCAAGCTGGTCGCAAAGTGCCGAAAATTTGTTTCTGTCCTCTGCCATGTCGATGTTTGTTGGAGACGTGCCGAGAATGTTAAGCCCTGCTCTCTCGAGTTTGGGAGTTAGATTATTGGGTGTCTGGCCGCCCATAGAAACAACAATGCCTATCGGATTTTCTTTTTCGTAGATTTCGGTAACTGTTTCTTCGGTTAGTTCTTCAAAATATAGCCTTTCGGCCATGTCGTAGTCTGTTGAAACAGTTTCCGGATTACAATTTATAATTATTGGCATTAGATTGTTTGCTGCGACCGTTTGTGCGCAGGTTACAGAACACCAGTCAAATTCAACGGAAGACCCGATCCTGTATGGGCCGGAGCCCAAAACAATTACCTTTTTTGATTTATCAAAGATAACGTCGTTTGTGTTTCCGTTATATGTGAGGTAAAGGTAATTGGTTTCGGCGGGATATTCGGCAGCGAGGGTATCTATTTGTTTGACTACCGGTTTTATCGACCAAGCTTCCCTCATTTTTTTAATTTCGGCAGGCGTTGATTTTTTAATTTTGGCAATTCTTTTGTCGGAAGTGCCATATTGTTTTGCCAGGCGAAGAATCTCTTTTTCCAATTTTTCCTTTTTCAACTGTTTTTCTAAATCGCAGATGTTTTTGATTTTTTCCAGAAAGAAAAGGTCGATTCCGGTTTTTTGGGAAATTTTTTCAGTAGCCATTCCCCTTTTTATCGCTTTTGCTATAGAAAATAGGCGGGCAGGTGTCGGCGTTTTAAAATCCCTTGTCCCGAAATTTTCGTCAAGAATTCCTTCCGCACCGATATCCAGCATTCTGGTTGCTTTTTGCAACGCCTCTTCGAATTTGCGGCCTATGGCCATAACTTCGCCGACAGACTGCATGGACGACCCTATTTGGGTATGGCTATTTTTAAATTTGGCCAAATCCCAGCGCGGGATTTTTACGACCAGATAATCTAAAGCCGGTTCGAATGCGGCTGTGGTTTTTTTGGTGACGGAATTTTTGATATCTATAAGTGAATAGCCAAGAGCCAGTTTTGCGGCTACATATGCGAGCGGGTAGCCGGTTGCTTTGGAAGCAAGTGCGGACGAGCGGGAAAGGCGTGCATTGACTTCGATGATGCGGTAGTCAAGGTTTTCCGAACCGGGTCCTGTCATAACTTTCCCTCCCGCCAATGCTCGTCGACCTAAAGTTCGAAAGTTATTCTGATTATATGTTGTCGACTGCGCGTTGTCGGGAGCCCTTCCAGTTATGCCACCCGGTTGGGGGTTAAGGGCGAACTGGATATTGCATTCGCCGACGATCCCCAAATGGCGGATGACTTTGATTGCCACTTCGCGGAGGCCGTGGTATTCGAAATTATTCAAGGTTTGGGAAGGTGCTATGACAATTGATTCGCCGGTGTGGATCCCCATCGGGTCGAAATTTTCCATGTTGCAGACGGTGATGCAGTTGTCGAATTTGTCGCGGACGACTTCGTATTCAATTTCCTTCCATCCTTCGAGATATTCCTCGATTAGGATTTGTCTTGTTTTGGCAAGTGCACGTCGGGAAATTTCTGTGAGCTGCTTTTTGTTTTTGGCAACACCCGAATCCTGTCCGCCTAGCGAAAAGCCGCCGCGGACCATAACGGGAAAGCCTATTTTTTTCGCGGCGCCCTCGGCTTCTTTTTCACTCTTTACCGCGATACTTTTTGGATATTTGGCTCCGATTTCGTCTAAGGTCTTAACAAAGAGATGTCTGTCTTCAGTTTTTTCAATTGCTGCTGTAGGTGTCCCCAAAACCTTGACTTTGTATTTTGCTAAGGTGCCGGTTTTGACAAGTTCTAAACCGCAGTTTAGAGCTGTTTGTCCGCCGAAGGAAAGAATAATTCCTTGGGGTTTTTCGGTTTTTATCACTTCTTCTATAAAATGAGGCGTGATTGGTAAAAAATAAACTTTATCTGCAAAATCCTGAGAAGTTTGTATGGTGGCAATATTGGGGTTAATTAAAATTACTTCATGGCCTTCTTCTTTTAGGGCTTTTATTGCTTGCGAGCCGGAATAGTCGAATTCACCGGCTTGACCAATTTGCAGTGCTCCGGATCCGAGTAAAAGTATTTTCATTTAAATTTCTCCATAAAAAGGTCGAATAAAAATTCTGTGTCGGTTGGGCCGGGGAAACTTTCCGGATGGAATTGGACGCTCATAAAGGGAAGTTTGCTGTGGAGTATGCCTTCGTTTGAATTGTCGTTTGCGTTGTAGAACCAACGTTTGAAACCATCGGGGAGTTTTTTGTCGTCTACGGCAAATCCGTGGTTTTGGGTTGTAATGTAGCAGCGTTTAGTCTCCGACTGAATTGTCGGTTGGTTTTGGGCGCGGTGTCCGAATTTTAACTTATATGTGTTGCCGCCTGCTGCCAGTGCCAATAGCTGGTTGCCGAGGCAGATACCGAATGTGGGAATTTTTTTGTTGAGCGCCTTTTTGATTATAGCAATAGTTTCTTTGGCCATTTTAGGATCTCCGGGGCCGTTTGAAATGACTAATCCGTCGAGTCGTGGAATTAGCGCTCGGGGTCCTGTCAGCGGTTTCCCTCCCGTCAGTGCTCTTCTAATTTTAGGTTCATTTGTTGATGGTGATTTTGTTGTTAAGCTGCGCGCTGACGGGAGCCCTTCCACCGCTGCCACCCCTCGCCGGATTTCAAACGGATCGTAGTTCCATGGCAGTTCGTAGACAGTTGCACCGCGGGTGGTGAGGCAACGGATGATATTTTGTTTGGCACCGCAGTTTAAGAGGCCGATATTAACATTTGACCTTTGACTTTTGACAATTGACTTATGAACCTTTAGTTCATTTATTGATACTTCGGCTACCAAGTTTCTTTCGTTTGGATCGACAAAATCAATGTCTTCGTTCCTTACTATGATCTTGCCGAGCATGACGCCTTTTTCGCGAAGTTTTTGAGTTAGCGCTCGAGTGTCAATGCCTGTGATTGCCGGTACATTTTCTTGGATCAGCCAATTGTTTAGTGTTGTTTCCATGTGCCAGTGGTTTGGGTGAGTTGTCAGGTCAGAGATAACTAATCCCACAGGGTGGATTTTTGAGGACTCCCAGAAACTTTTCGGCGGAACTCCCCAGTTGCCGATAAGAGGGTAAGTAAAGGTCAGAATTTGACCGGCGTAAGACGGGTCGGTTAATGATAGGTCGTAGCCGGTCATGCCTGTTGAGAAGACGACCTCGCCGGCTTTTGAAACTTTGGCCCCGTAGGCCTTGCCCTCAAAAATACTGCCGTCCCCGAGAACCAATCTGGCTTTAGGTGATTTATGATTCATGATTTAAGATTTATGATTCAAAAAAAAGAAGCCTGCGGGCTTCTTGGTTTTGTTGTGTATGGTACTTGATTGCCATTTACTTCTTATTAGTTTTAGATAAAATTTTTGCTTTTTTCTTTGATTTTTTGTCTTCTGCTTTGTTTTTAAGCTTTGGGTTAAGGTTAAGCTTGTCTGCATCTTCGTCCTTCTTTTTTTTAACGATTGTTGCGGCTGCAATCTTATCGTCTGCAGTAAGCCTCATGATTATTACTCCTTGTGTGTCGCGGGTAAGTCTTGGGACAGATCTAATTGTTGTTCTCATGACCTGACCCTTTTGGGATGTTAGGATTAAACTTTCATCTTCTTTTGTGAGAATTTGCGCCGTAACTATATTGCCAGTTTTTTCTGCTAGATTTGCGGCTTTTACACCCACGCCTCCTCGAAGTTGCATGGGCCAGGCGTCGACTAAAGTTTTTTTACCTATCCCCTTTTCGGT
>Ga0209210_1002840_pt1 | contig 12229 bp, 14 predicted proteins | sample RifGroA1_FD_183991 | JGI IMG/M metagenome (GOLD analysis project Ga0209210, IMG submission 183991) | Contaminated groundwater microbial communities from Rifle, Colorado, USA - Rifle Groundwater A1 (SPAdes) (version 2) | ecosystem: Environmental > Aquatic > Deep subsurface > Groundwater >...
CTTATGCAATGCCTATAAAATAGGCCGATTTGCTAAAAAAGACGATATTTGATATTATGTTTCGGCTAATAATTACATATGACATTTGCTGTTATTAAAACAGGCGGAAAGCAGTATATCGTCCAAGAAGGCGACGAGCTTATCGTTGAAAAACTTATCGCTGAAGACAAGGAAGTTGCGTTTGATCAGGTGCTTTTAATAAGTGATGGTGAAAAATCTACAATCGGCCAGCCATTTATTAAAGGTGCAAAAGTTGTCGGCAAAATAATTGCCGAAGGACTAGGTGAAAAGAAAATCGTTTTTAGATACAAATCAAAAACTCGTCAGCACAAGAAAAAAGGTCATCGCCAACCATTCACAAAAGTGAAGATTCAGAAGATCTCGGCATAGTCTCTTTTCTCTAATATGCCAACGCTCGGTCAGAGCGACCAGTCGCCATCGCCACCGCCTATGCGGGGGCTCGGCTTTGTGGCCAGTTATGACCTCGCCGTGGCATATTAGAGAAAAAAGATAGCGCCACTATTTTCTCTGATCAAGCGCGTACTTCAAAGTGATTTCGTCTGCGTATTCAAGATGCGTGCCAGTTGCCAATCCGCGAGCTAGGCGAGTTATTCGGATCCCAGGGATTTTCATAAGATAATTACGGATATATTTTGCAGTCATCTCTCCAGAAGCCGTTGGGTTTGTCGCAAGCACAATTTCAAGAGACCCTACTTCTGGCAAATAGCGATCTATGCGGGCGACTAGTTCATTTAGTCGCAGATGCTCTGGTCCGACACCATCTATTGGAGAAATTGCTCCACCCAAAACATGATAAAGTCCTTGCCACACACGAGCTCGTTCAAGCGATTCTACATCTGTAACCTTCTCAACAACTAAAATGCTTCGCGAATCGCGCCTGCGATCTCTGCACACCAAACACAACCCATCAGACGATAAATTAAAGCACTCTGAACATTGTTGAACGCGCTGTTTTAAGTCGCGAATTGCATCCGCGAGCTCATTAAGCTCTGGTTGCGGTTTATCTATTAGCGAAAGTATGATGCGTGTTGCATGCCTAGGCCCAATTCCGGGAAGTTTACGAATAATATCAATGAGAGATTGGAATACTGGGTCCATGTTTAAATAAAGTTTGTATCGGTATGTGCGGTATCAACTTCGGTAAACTCAAGCGTTTCAGGATTAATATGAAAATCAATTTCTCCTGTCGGCCCATTGCGATGTTTGGCAATAATAAGTTGAGCAAGATTTAGCGTGCCGGCTTCCTGCGCTTTTTGGAAATTCATTTTATCCTCGCGGTGAATAAACATTACAATATCAGCATCTTGTTCAATTGACCCAGAATCACGAAGATCAGATAATCGTGGGCGATGTCCATCGCGGCTTTCAATTGCTCTAGAAAGTTGAGACAACGCAATTACCGGGATGTTTAATTCTTTGGCGAGCGATTTAAGCCCTCGCGAAATTTCTGTAACCTGTTGAACGGGGGAGTCATAATTTCGTCGCGATGACATTAACTGAAGATAATCAACAACAAGCACGCCGAGCCCATGTTCGGCCTTCAGTCGCCGTGCCATAGCACGCATCTGAAGAATATTAAGCCCAGGAGTATCGTCCACAAATATTGGCATCTCACGGAGATCTGCAATCGCGTTTGTAATTTTCAGAAAATCATTGTGTTCTCCTTCGTGAGAAAGTTTACCTGTTCGCAAACGCCAAAGTGATGCGCGCGCCTTAGATGCAATCAAACGATCAATAACCTGATCCATACTCATTTCAAGAGAGAAAACACCTACTGGGATTTTTTGCTCTGCAATTCGTCGCGCAAGATCCATCGCGAAAGCTGTTTTGCCGACCGAAGGACGAGAGGCGATAACAATAAGATCTGATTTCTGAAATCCACCTAATGTTTGATCAAGTTTTAGATGATGACTGCCGATGCCACGCAGAACACCGTCATCTTGAGACTGAATTCGCTCAAGTGCTCGCTCAAGCTCTGGGCTGATTACCCCAAATTGTTGCGAGATTGTTCGTTGTGTAACGGTAAATAATTGTTGTTCAGCTTCACCGAGCAAATGATCAATATCCTCGTCTTCGCGATGGCCAAGCGCCATAATGCGATGAGAAACATCCACCAAGTCGCGTAGTGTTTTCTTGCGTTGAACAATTCGTGCGTATGTTTGCACATGCACCGAAGTTGGAACAGACGATGCAAGTTGTGCCAGATATCCGGAACCACCGATTGAATCAAGCTTGTCTAAGTCGGTAAGACGGGTAGAAACAGAAAGTATATCTATATTCTCTCTTTGATCAAAAAGAGTTGATGCGGCCTCCCAGATAATTTGATGACCTCGCTGATAAAAATCTTCAGGTCTGATAAAATCTATGACTCGCCCGAGAGCTTCACGATCTGTAAGTACCGCGCCAATAAGCGATTGCTCCGCTTCAATATTTTGAGGTGGAAGTTTTTCGCGCAATCCTGCTGGAAGTATGTCTGCCGTGGTTAGTGCCATGCCTGCGCATTATCAATAAAAGATTTGTATCCAGCAATCACCACTGTTGAATCTTTGTGCATATTTGTTATGGTGCTAGCGGAGGTAGCCATGATAAGTGCATCGTGTTTTTCTAGAAGTTTGTTTGATTCTGCGGCGCAGATCATAAAAGAATTGCGCAATGCAGACCCGTTCACTTTGTCAGATGAAAATCGCACTGCACTTCTGCCCGTAAGTGGAATATTGCACCTGGCAATCATGGGGCATAACATATTTTCGGGTGCAAGCCCACACATGTGGAGCGATGGGCTAAAAGACGCTGGAGAGATGTGCCACGCACTTTGTGCAGGAGAAAACTGGAGCGATGAATCTCTGGACGCTAAGAGATATTGGCGACATGCCGAGGCAACACTTCATACGGTGAATGGTCTCTTGCTCGCACAAACACAGATGGATCTTTCGATGGGCATCGCGGAGGGCTTTTGCCGAGAAGTCGGGTCACATCTTAGTCGGTGAGGCGTTCGCGCCTCACTTCTTTTTTGCCAGCGTGCCATATGGAGTATCGTCTACCGCGTATCCCATTTTAATAATCTTTTCGCGAAAGTCGTCGGCAGAAGAAAAATCTTTTTGTTTCCTTGCTAATTCTCTTTGATTAACTAGATACTGCACATCCGATGGGATCGCAATCCATTTTGTGGGGACGATTCCAAGCGTGTCTTTTGCAAGAGATAATAATTCTTTTGCAGATCCGAGCGTTTGAGTAGAAATATTTTCTGAATCAATAGCTGTATTTATTATGCGAACTCCATCAAATAATGAGGCAAGAGCATTAGGAATATTAAAATCATCATCCATTGCGTCGCTAAATTTTTGAATTATGTTTTTAATATTTTCAGAGGGCTCTTCTGATTCATTTGGTGAAACTGAAATATGCTCAAGTTTCATAGACAATTCAGAAAGTCGCTGAACTGCGGCTTCTGCTGAACGAATAGAATCTTCTTTGAATGCAAGCGGGGAGTGATAATACCCCGATAGCAAATAGAATCGTATAGATTCTGGCGAATATTTCTGAAGCATATCTCGGACTGTTGCGAAGTTGCCTAGTGATTTAGACATTTTGTCGCCGTGTTCTTCCAAAAATCCTCCGTGCATCCAGTATTTCACGAGTGGCTTTAATCCAGACGCCGATTCTTGTTGTGCAATTTCAGCTTCATGGTGTGGGAAAATTAAATCTATACCGCCGCCATGTAAATCATATTGTGGTCCAAAAATCTTTTCTGTAATTGCCGTGTCTTCAATATGCCAACCTGGCCTGCCGGCGCCAAGCTCGGAGTTGCTCCAAGACGGCTCTCCGATTTTGCTTAATTTCCACACACAGAAATCTCCGGCGTTTCGTTTTTTTGACGAATCATCAATACGAGATACGGCATCGTTTGCGGCAAGCGCTGTACGACCAGATAATTTCCCGTATTCTGGAAATGTTGTGAGATCAAAATACCATCCGTCTGAATCAATCAGATACACATGCCCTTTTTTAATAAGTGTTTTTACTTGAGAAATTACTTGCGCAATATAATCTGTTGCTCGGGCATATTCGGACACTGCGCTATTGCCAATCGCACGCGTATCTTCAAGAAATTTCATTTCAAATTCGCGTGCATATTGAAGTGGCTCTTGTTCGCGTTCACGAGCTCGCGCAATTATCCTATCTTCAATATCAGTAATATTTTGGACATAACGAACTATGAGTCCTTTTGCGCGAAGCCATTTTGCGACAACATCAAAAAACACAAATGTGCGTGCGTTGCCAATATGTATTAGATCAAACACAGTTGGTCCGCAGACAAACATATCAACCTTGCCAGTATTTCGTGGCACAAAATCTTCAACCTTGCGTGTTAGTGTATTTGTAATACGAAGACTCATAAAATTAAGCAAAAATTACATAAAGCGATCCGGTTATCATCATCAGAAATGCGCCAACGCCAAGTATGTGCAATGGAATCGGCACGCGATTGGTGCCAACAATGTTTTTATTTCTTGCCATGTGTACTACCAACGCAATAAGAAACGGTGTTGCCATGCCTCCCAAAACTCCTGACCAGAAAAGTGCCTGTACTGGAGTAATCCCAACAAAAGGTATTATTAATCCGACCGCAACAGACGCCGCCATAATTGTATAAAATGCTGGCGCGCGATTAAATGGCACATCAACGCTTGCTCGCCACCCAAACACTTCAGAGAGCGCATACGCGGCTGATCCAGCAAGCACTGGTATGGCAAGAATGCCTGATCCAATCATGCCGAACACAAATAAAGGATATGCATAGGGCCCAGCCAGTGGCTCAAGCGCGGACGCCGCATCTCGGAGTGTTTGAATATCGCCAGATCCCATTAGATGAATAGTATGTGCCGTAAGAGCAAGAATAAATACGGATATTACATTTGAAGCAATCATTCCAACACGCGTATCTAGGTCAATTCCAGAGATTATACTGCTTGATACTGGACGAAATTTACACACACGGACTGGAGAGTAGCCATTTCGCAGATCTTCTGTCTCGTGGTTTGCCTGCCAAAAATACATATATGGTGAAAGTGTCGTACCAACCATTGCGAACATTGTAAGCCAAAAGATTTTACTGTTTTGAATTGATGGAACAAGAAGATTTTGCAAAATTGCGCCCCAATTTGGCTCAACAAGGACAAGCGCGATGCCGTATGCAAGCAATGTTAGCGCGAGCCATTTGAAAATTTTCTCAATCATGTCATAGCGCAAAAATATAACCATACCAACAACAAAGACTGCCAATAACACTGCAATAATCCAGCTTGAAATCGGAATAAGGAGATTTATCGCTCCTGCCATGCCAGATATATCGGCGCCGACATTAATCGTGTTTACAACTACTATTGATGCGACGGCTGGGACCAAAAGCCACGGAGAATAATATTTTCGTATATTGCCAGCAAGTCCACACCCGGAAAGCGCTCCAATGCGTGCGCACATACTCTGAATCGCAATCATAAACGGAAGAATATATAAAAGAACCCAAAGTGGAGCAAGCCCAAATCGTGCGCCGGCAAGCGCGTAAATTAACACCGCTGAACTGTCGTTGTTTGCGATGCCAGTTACCAGTCCGGGCCCTAGCGAATTCCAAAAGTGTTTTATCCGTTTCAGCATTGGCTATAAGGATAACATATTTATAAACAGTCGTGCCACAAAATCGTTTGTTGGCACTCTTGACGCCAGAGTGCCAGTCGTCTATACTGGCGATGTCATGATTAGATTGCCAACACTAAGACAATTATCTCTGATTATATTAATCATTGAGGAATACATCCGTACGGCGGAGCCGGTTTCCAGCCGAGCTGTTGCCCAAAGCGGTTCATTTGATATTCGCTCTGCAACAATTCGCAACGAAATGGCAGAGCTTGAGGACATGGGATATCTAGAGCAACTTCATACTTCCGGCGGTCGCGTTCCAACAGCTCGCGCTTATCGTCTTTATGTTGATAATTTATTAAAGCAAGAAGGAATAAATATTTCACATGCGTATAGACAACGAATTAAAGATGCACTATCCGAAATAGATATTGAAGATCCAGAAGCAATAAATAAAGTTCTTGCAAAATTTGTCGGCCAGCTCTCTGGAACACTCGTGATTGCAAACATATCAGCGCGTGAAGACGCGTATAAATTTGGCTTATCAAACCTTTTTACACTCCCAGAATTTCGCGAACTTCATAGGATAGCTGGGATGACACAGTTTTTTGACCAATTTGATACGATGTTTGATTTGCTTTCGCGTCAGATGTGGAATGGCTCCTTACAGCGCGAAAGTGAAGTAAAAATTATGATAGGCACAGAAAACGCAGATAAACGAATTCAAGACGAAACAATGATTTGTGCAAGATACAGACTTCCGGGTGGCAACGAAGGATCACTTACTTTAGTTGGCCCAATGCGCATGGATTATCGGAAAAATATCGGCTTGATTTTATACGCCGCACGCACGGCAAACAGTATTGTGCACTAACAAAACACACACATGAGCGACGAACCGATCATACAAGAAGAAAGAAATGAGGAAGTAACAAAAGAACAACATTTACGGTTAGCGGCGGACTTTGAAAATTATAAAAAGATGATTGAAAGGCAACTTGTCGATGCAATTAAATTCGCAAATCAATCAGTTGTATTGGCGATGATTGAAGTGATGGATCATTTTGACCAAGTAATCGCTCATGCTCCGGAGTCTGCACGAGCATCCGATGAGTGGTATCAGGGACTGGAGCAGACAGGCAAAAGTTTCCATGAAGCCATGCGGCAATATGGAGTTGAACGGATCCAAACCGAAGGGAAGTTGTTTGACCCGACAATTATGGAGGCAGTATCGCAGATGAGTGGAGGGCCACCAGATAAAGTTCATTCAGAGATTCGTGCAGGATATAAAATGCACAAACGAGTAATAAGGCCGGCAAGAGTAATAATCTATAAATAACAAACAAAACCATGAGTAAAATTATCGGAATAGACCTAGGGACAACAAATTCAGCGATGGCAGTTGTAGAAGGCGGCCAACCGCGCGTACTGGAAAATGCCGAAGGCGCGCGGACAACGCCATCAATCGTAGCTATTGGGAAAAATGGCGAGCGATACACTGGGATAACCGCAAAAAGACAGGCAGTCACGAATCCAACCAATACGCTTTTTTCTGTGAAGCGACTTATTGGCCGTCGGTTTTCTGATCCTGAAGTTCAAAGAGATCAAAAATTAATGCCGTATGAAATTCGTAAAGGCGCAGGAGATTCTGTTGAAGTAAAAATGGGAGACAAATGGTTTAAGCCTGCCGAAATTTCAGCAATGATTTTGGCAAAGCTTAAAGCTGATGCTGAAGCAAAGCTTGGCACAAAAATAACTGAAGCCATAATTACGGTGCCTGCGTATTTTGACGATTCTCAACGCCAGGCGACAAAAGATGCCGGCGAAATCGCAGGGCTTACAGTAAAACGAGTCATAAATGAGCCAACAGCTGCCGCGCTTGCGTACGGCTTCAACAAAAAGAAAGATGAAAAAATTGTAGTTTATGATTTTGGGGGTGGAACATTTGACATCTCTGTTCTTGAGGTAAGCCAAGATACAATTGAAGTAAAAGCAACCGGGGGAGACACTCACTTGGGCGGAGACGATATTGATCAACGCATCATAGATTTCTTTGCCGGAGAGTTTAAGAAAGATCAGGGCGTTGATATATCAAAAGATCAGCTAGCACTGCAACGACTAAAAGATGTCGCGGAAAAGGCCAAGCACGAATTGTCTAGTACAACCCAGACGGAAATAAATATCCCGTTCTTGACCGCAGATGCATCTGGTCCGAAACATTTTGCGTTTACATTTACGCGTGCAAAATTGGAATCACTTGCTAAGGACTTTATTGATAAGTCAATTGAACTTACAAAAAAGGCGGTTTCAGACGCTGGGCTTAAATTCTCCGATATTAATGAAATAGTAATGGTTGGCGGCCAAACGCGTATGCCGGCAATTGTAGATGCGGCAAAGAAATTATTTGGGAAAGATCCACATCGCGATATTAATCCTGACGAAGTTGTTGCTATCGGTGCGGCAATTCAGGGTGGAATTATGCAGGGTGATGTTCACGATGTTTTGTTGCTGGATGTTACGCCGTTGTCGCTCGGTATTGAAACGCTTGGTGGAGTTGCGACTCCAATGATTGAAAAAAATACCACAGTACCAACATCAAAAAGCCAGACATTCAGCACGGCGGCGGACAGTCAGCCATCGGTGGAAATTCATGTTGTGCAGGGCGAGAGGCAATTCGCGAAAGATAATAAATCGCTTGGACGATTTATTCTTGATGGAATCCCTCCAGCACCTAGAGGCGTACCACAAATTGAGGTATCATTTGACATAGATGCAAACGGCATCTTGTCTGTGAAAGCAAAAGATAAGGCAACTAGCAAAGAGCAATCAATTAGAATTGAAGGAAGCTCCGGCTTGTCTAAAGAAGAGAAAGAGCGAATGGTTCGTGAAGCGCAAGAGCACGCAGAAGAGGACACAAAAAAGAAAGAAGAAGTAGATGCGCGTAATACCGCGGAGACGCTTGTGTACACGACCGAAAAGATGATTGCCGACAACAAAGACAAGATTAAAGAAGACGAGAAAACAGACCTAGAAAGCAAGATATCTGCCCTAAAAGAGGCCCTGAAAGGCCAGGATTTGGCCCAGGTAAAGACCAAGGCCGAAGAGCTGGCAACAGTGGCTCAAAAGATAGGCGCGGCCATGTATCAGGCCACATCAGCACAAGGCCAAACACCTGGCCAGCCAGAGCAGGCACAAGAAGCAAAAGAGACAGAAGACGACGAACAGAAAACTAATGGCTAAGTCCTAATGGCTAAAAAAACAATATTGATTGGCGTCGCGATTCTTGGATCGGCACTCTCATGGTTGGTAACACATTCGTGGCTTGCAAGCGAAAATAGATTTAGCAACACAAATGCGATAGTCATATTTACGCTAGCGCTTTCGCTGTCTGTGGCACTAATCAGTATTGCGTGGATGTTTTTGGACAAGTGGTACGAGCGCGGGATCGTGATTGTTGGCTCTTGGATTGCGTTTACAATCTTATGGCCGTCAGCACTCTCGTTATTGGTGATTGTGGTAATTGGACTGTTGTGGTGGAGTGCCGCTCAAGAGGTGCAAAACGACCTTGCGAATCGTAGACAAATCCAAATAAGGACGGTCCTCGGATCCCCGATCAGGTTAATATTAATGGCGATGTTTTTATCCGTCTCGCTTGGATTTTATTTATCGCCAGATACGCAAACAGCAGGACTGCAAACAGTAAGCGCAGAAATAAAAGGTCAGATTGAGCATGTATTTCAGAGCTCGTTTATTGATGATCGTATTTCTACACTTCCGCCATCGCTCCAAAAACAATTTCGAGCCGATGTAATAACTGCGATTGATTCAACCGTAAAACAATATCTTGGTCCCGTGGCGCATTATATTCCATCGGTGCTCGCGCTCGGATTCTTTGTTGTCTTGTGGGGATTTGGTTGGATATTTCGCCAATTGGCGCTTTGGATGGCGACAGCAATCTTTGCGATTCTCAAACGCATAGGATTCATAAAAATCGTCACACATAAAATTGATGCCGAAAAAGTTGAGATATAAAAATGTCAAAAGACCCATATACAATTTTAGGAATAAATAAAAATGCCTCGCCAGAGGAGATTAAAAAGGCATACAGAAAACTTGCGCATCAACACCACCCAGACAAGAAGGGCGGTAACGAAGTAAAATTCAAGGAAATTAACGAAGCATACCAAACGCTAAGCGATCCAGATAAAAAGACACGATACGACACATATGGTCATGCTGGCGCACAGAATGGTTTTGGCGGAGCATCTGGTTACGGAGGTTCAACCTCCGGATGGGATTTCGGAGATCTCGGAGGCTACGAGAGTATTTTTGATATGTTTTCCGGTAGCGGATATGGCGCAACATCTCCGCGGCGTTCAACAAAAGGAGAAGATTTACATTTGCAAGTCAAAATTTCTAAAAAAGATTTGGGCAAAAAGAAAACATACGAATTTGAGGCGTTTAATAAATGTATAGATTGTTCGGGCACTGGTGCGGAGGGCGGAAAACTTGAAGAATGCAAAACATGTAATGGGCAGGGTAAAGTACGACAATCTGTGCAGACACCATTTGGCGTGTTTGCCCAAGTTGTTGCATGTCAAAAATGTGATGGTGACGGCATGGTTGCGCACACAAAATGTCACTCATGCAATGGCGCGGGAAGGAGAAAAGTTGTGCGAAAACTTGAGCTTCATATTCCGGATGATATTAAAAACAGACATCTAGTCGCATTCCCACAAGAAGGCAATGCCGGCTCACAAGGCACACCTTCAGGAGACTTACTTATCACAATACATCTTGTGTAATGCATAGTCTTGTGGTAAAACAATTACGGAGGTAGCCATGGATCGTGTTAGCGCGAAAGCGTACCTCGAGGAGTTACGCGCGGAGATATCCAGCGATCTTCAAGGCGTGATAGTCAGTGAAGATGTGTGGCGCGGAAAGCTACACCGTTCACATTGGCCAAAGCTCGTACCACACTTCGTGAGGAAGCTGGTGCTCAATTATGATAACCGCATTGTTCGCGGTCTTCATAAGCGCCAAGTTGCGAAAAAAGATGACATCCACTTGATTGATGCCGCGCTCAATGGCATCAATTGTGGCGAACTAGCGGAGGCTATTTGCGTTTTTTGTTCGTTGAGAACGAATAAACAAGAAAGACTTCGGCAATTAAGAAAGGAAGGAAGGAGGAAGTAATCACGAGATTGAAGCTGTCGAAGCGGAGATCTCGCGGATCAACAACATTCTGATAGATACATAGATAGCTCTCATCTGTCGCCCTCGGCTAGCCATGCCGGGGGTTTCTCTTTGTGATATAATATTTACACATGGCAATACCATCAGTAATTATTGGTGTAATTCCAAAAGCTACTGCGTTTATTTTAACTGCAGTGCGACAGCCAAAATTTTTAGTATTAGCACTTGTGGCGGTTGTTGCGCTACTTTTTTCTCTTTCCATGGGCAGAACAAAAGCGATTGCATCGCTTCTTTCTATTTATGGGGGATACGCCTTGGCAATACTTTTTCCATTTCGCGATAAATTGTCGTCATTTTTTCCCGAAGCATATCAAGAATATATACCAGCAGGGTTATTTATAGTGCTTTATATCTTGGCTTATCTTGCGATTTCTGCCGCCGCGGCACGAACACATCTTTCACCGCTTGGATTACATTTTCATAAAGTAATTTTGTTGGGAGTAATACAAATCGGACTTATCGGGAGTGTTGTGATTTCGCTTTTGCCCAGTGAAACAGCTCGCTCTCTTAGTGGCGAATTATTCCCGTGGCTTGGAAGCGCATACGCGCTTTGGGGCTGGGCAACTGTGTCTTTAGTCGCGTTGCCATTTTTGAGCCATCGATAAGACCAAACGCCGTTCAATATCCAACGCGAAGACAAATTCTTCTTTCGCAGATGCGAAAGGATATATCGGTAGCCGAGCGTTACGAGTGCTTAATTGAGCCAACTATTTGGTTCAATATTAGTACGAGTAGCGAGGCATTACGATACTTGAGCACAAGAAAAAGAGGCTGGCAAGCATTGGATATATTTTGCGCACACTAAGCCCTCTCCGTATATTCTCCCGTTTCTGTGTTTACGATAATTTCTTCGCCAGACTGAATAAAAAGCGGTGCATTAATTGTCGTCCCAGTATCAAGCGTAACTTGTTTTGATCCGCCAGTTGCTGTATCGCCCCGTGTGCTTGGCGGAGCTTCAACAACTTTGAATGCCATTTTGACTGGCAGTGAAATATTTATGACCTTGCCATCCCATCGTAGCGCATCAAGCACAGTATTTGCTTTCAGAAAACGAACCTGCTCGCCGATGATATCTTTTGCCAACTCAAAACGAACGCTAGTATTTTGTGGATCTACAAACCAAAACTGGTCGCGATGATTATACAAAAACTTAACTTGTGATCGTTCCACATCCGCTTCTTCAAAAACATCTGATTGCGCAAAATTATGTTCAAGCACCTTACCGCTTAGAAGATTTCTAAAACGAGTCTGCACAGTTGGTCGGCGCTGTTGCATCTTTAGGTGATGCGTTTCAAGGACCATGCACGGCTGGTCT
>Ga0209210_1002843_pt1 | contig 12217 bp, 13 predicted proteins | sample RifGroA1_FD_183991 | JGI IMG/M metagenome (GOLD analysis project Ga0209210, IMG submission 183991) | Contaminated groundwater microbial communities from Rifle, Colorado, USA - Rifle Groundwater A1 (SPAdes) (version 2) | ecosystem: Environmental > Aquatic > Deep subsurface > Groundwater >...
CGTTTTCGCAGTTTTTGCCGTCGCGTGCCGTATAATTAAAACCGCCAATTTTTTTGACCGGAACTTGCAAGATCCCCATCTCTTTTTTTAAAGCTCTATTTGATGCTTCCTGGTAAGATTCGTTGCAGCCGTTAATTTGCAAATTATGAGAAATTGCAGTCAAATCCCAAAAACCGTCAAAAAGTTTATGCTTTCTCTTCTGCAGCAATACCCGGCCTTTTGAATCAAATAACGCAGTAACAAACGCCCGATGGCGCTTCCCTCGACCTCTATGCGCTTTTTTGATGTCAGAATAACCCATTAAATTATCGTTTTTATCAACTATTAAAAGCCTTTGGGACATTTATCTCTGAGAGGCAACTCGATGCTTTTCTACCCAAAGCATGCCTTTTTCCGATTCTTTTGCCAAAATTACCAGATCATCAGGAAGAGGAAATTTAACATTCTCCCTCATCGCTTCAACTGTTTCCACTTTTATATTAGGATGGGATTTTTTGAAAAATTTGATCAGTCGCTCGATTAAATACTCGGGGGCGGATGCGCCGGATGTTATTCCCAAAACCTCAACACCTTCAAGCCATTTTTTATCAATCATCGATTCATCATCTATTAAATAAGCAGGCGTGCCTTCTTCACGGCTTAACTCTGCTAACCCTTGCGAGTTTGAACTTGTAGTCGAGCCAATCACCAAAACCAAGTCGCACTTTTTAGACAGAGCCCTTGCCGCCGCCTGTCTGTTGGTAGTTGCATAGCAAATGTCAGAAGAAGGCGGCGCAATGATATTCGGAAAACGGGATTTTAGCTTGTCAACGGTTTCTTTAGTATCCGAAATTGAAAGCGTTGTCTGGGTAAGATATACAAGTTTCTCCTTTTGCGGCACTTTCAGACCGTCTACCTCGCTGGCTTTTTCAATAAGAACAGCAGTACCCTCGGGGATTTCGCCAAAAACCCCTGCCGGCTCCGGATGATCCCTGTGGCCAACATAAATCACAAAATAGCCCTCTTTAACGTATCTTTGAGCTTCAAGGTGGACTTTGGTAACCAAAGGACAAGTCGCATCAATTACCTTATGCCCCCGCCTTTTGGCTTCTTCTTTGATTTTCGGATCTGTGCCGTGTGCGGAAAAGACAAGAACGGATCCGCCAGCCGGCGGATTCGGAACCTCATCAATATCTTCAACAAAAATTGCCCCTTTGACTTTTAAATCTTCGACAACGTGGATATTGTGAACAATGGCATGTTTTACATATACCGGCGGGCCAAAAATCTCAAGGGCAGTCTCAACAACGTCAATCGCCCTATCAACCCCGGCACAAAAACCCCGGGGCGCAGCAAGCAGAATTTTTTTAATCATTGATTAAGTTTGCCTATTTCGAACTTAGTGAGAAACAAGCTTGCTTATCTCCTTTTTGTAGCCTTTCTCGATTAGAACCGTCTTTATCTCCGCGATAAAAGCCGGCAAAAGTTCTTTCTCCTGATACGTATTTAAAAGCTTGCCTTTTTTAAATATTGCACCCTGATTTCTGCCTCCGCAAACACCTATATCGGCAAAACTTGCCTCGCCCGGACCGTTAACAACACATCCCATAACAGCCACTTTAATCGGCGCATCAACTTTTGAAACAATTGACTCCACTTTCCTGGCAAGATCAATAAGATTAATCTGGGTGCGACCGCAAGTCGGACAGGCAATAATATCGACCCCTTTTTGACGAAGTCCTAAGGCTTTGAGAATCTCCCACCCCACTTTTACCTGCTCTTTAGGATCATCCGCTATTGAAACCCTAATTGTGTCTCCGATGCCTTCTGCCAAGATAGAGCCGATTCCCACAGCACTTTTTATGGAACCCGCCCAGAGCGTTCCGGCCTCTGTAATACCCACATGCAGGGGATAATCAAAACGTTTGGCAAAAAGCACATATGCCTCTTTTGCCAAAACAGCATTATCGCCTTTTAGAGAAACCACAATATTGTAAAATTTGAGATCCTCCAGGATTTTAATATGCCTAGTTGCGGATTCGATCATTACCCGTGGCACACCCAAAGCCCCATACTTTGCATAAAGATCTTTTTCCAAAGAACCCATGTTAACACCGATTCTTATTGGAATATTTTTTTCTTTACAAACCCTAACTACTTCCTTAACTCTGTCTGTTCCCCCAATATTGCCGGGATTAATCCTTACTTTATCGACTCCTTGTTTTGCCGCCTCAATTGCAAGTAAATATTGGAAGTGAATATCGGCAACTAAGGGAATATTTATCTGCTTTTTAATGACCTTTATTGCTTTTGCCGATTCCATGTCAGAAACCGTAACCCGAATAATTTCGCAGCCCGCTTCTTCGAGATCTAAAATTTGCTTGACTGTTGCCTCAACGTCATTTGTTCTCGTTTGAGTCATTGACTGAACTCGAACAAGGTTACCTGCACCGATTGTGACTTTACCTATCTTTACGGGGCGAGTTTTATCTCTTGTAAACATAAATTAATTAATCGGTCTTGATATATAGATCTTTCTGTATTTGCCGTTTAACAAGGCTTTTCCTTCTTCTGCCTTTTTTCGACTTTCGAAAAAACCAACAACCGCAAGTCCCGCTCCGGCCATAATCCCTTTTAGCGCTCCAACCTTCTCTAAATCGTTTTTCATCTTGCCTACAACCGGAAAGTGCACAGACACAGGCTGTTCAAAATCATTTGCAAGATTTTTCAGTATATTCTCCTTCTTACCCGCTAAAATCGCCATTTTGAGCTTTTCAATTTTACCAGAGTCTTGTCTATTCTTGCTTAGCTTCAAATTTTCGTAAACCCATGCAGTCGATGGTTTTTCTTCACTTGGGACAATTACCAGAAGCCAAAACTCCGGCAAATTCGCATCAATAGACAGAACTTGATAAATTCTCCCTTTCCCGACCACCTCGCTCAATTTTCCATGCCAACTGTAGTAAAAATCTTTACCAAGCTGATTTGCCATTGTTGCAATCATGTTTTCGGAAACTTTTATCTTCCAAATTTTGCTCAAACCCCAAACAGCAGCTGCTGCGTCGCTGCTGCCTCCACCGAAGCCGGCCTTAATTGGAATATTTTTCTTCAAAGTTATTTTTGCCCCAAGGTTTCTGGAACCGGCTAGTTCCCGCAACAAAATCGCTGCTTTGTAAACAAAGTTATCTTCTTGCAAGAGCAAAGGTTCACTGCAGACTACTTCTATCGTCCCCTTTTGATTTTCGAAAAACAGGTCATCACAAAGATCTAACTGGCAGTCGATATAGCGAACGGGGAAATAGCCATCACCCAGCTTCTCTGGATATATTTCGATGCCTAAATCCAGTTTGGCATAAGCTTTCTGCTGGATCATTTTGAAAGCAAAACTATGCAAATTGCCTGTATTCCCAAACCGCGACCAAATGGGGTTAACCCTTCGCCAGAGGTAAAAGTTATACCGACTTGTTTCTTGTCTATATCTAAAAGAATTGCTATATTTTTTTTGATCTTATTTATTACATCTAGGCTAATTTGAGGCCTTTTGGCCTCAACTGCCACAGAAACATTCTCTACTTTAAAGTTTTCATCCTTGATTTTTCGAAAGATATTATCAACATATTTTCTACTATCGCCGATGCCGTCTTTCTTAAGCATCTCATCTGCCCATGTCGAAAGCGAATCACCTCCCAAAGCAGAACTTAAGGCATTGCAAAGGCTGTGCAAAATCACGTCCGTATCGGAATTGCCGGATAAACCCCCACTTGCTGATATCCTGACCCCACCCAAAATTAGCGACCTTTTTTTATCTTTTGAGAATGAATGGGAATCTTGACCGATACCGATTCTGTACATAAACTAATTATTTTTTTTGTAAAACGTCTTTAATATCTCTCTTGCCATTAGTAAATCCTCGTCGTAAGTAACTTTAATATTTTTACTGGAACAAGGAACAATTTTTGGCTTAATTCCGACTCTTTCTAAAAGTTGGGCGTCATCCGTCCCGACAAAATTTTCTTCCTCGGCTTTCAAAAAAGCCCTCCATAAATTTTTAAAACTGGCCACTTGAGGGGTCTGTGCCTGCCAGCAAAATTCTCTTAACAGAGTAACATCTACAAATCTATTTTTATCAGCAATTTTGATCGTGTCCTTTGCAGGACATGCCAAAAGCGCCGCACCATGGATTTTAGCGGTCGAGTAAACTTCTCTAATCTCTCTCTCGAAAACAAAAGGGTTTACGGCATTGTGGACTCCTACTAAATCGTCTTTCTTCATTGCAGATTTAAATGTCTTTAAGATGCCGAAAGTTGAATCTTGGCGCGAAAAACTTGCTTTGATGATATCTTTTATCTTCTTAAATTTATATTTTTTGACAATCGACTGAATTTTCCCAACATCTTCCTCGCTTACCGAAACAATAATCCTATCAATAGCCTTGCTCTTCTCAAAATTTCTCAAAGTCCAATAGAGAATTGGGGCATCTCCAATTTTTGCAAAGACTTTGTTAAAGCCCAAGCTCATCCTATTCCCTTTTCCACCAGCAACCACAATAAGCCAATTCATTACTTGAACCCAAATTTTACTACAAATTTAGCAGCAATGTCTCTGGCCGACATGTCAACTTCCAGTATTTCCTCCATCGTAGAGTATACGCGCGGTCTATGTACTTCAAGTGTAGATTCGATAACATCGGGAATTCTGAAAAAAGGTAATTTTTTATTGAGAAAAGCCGCAACTGCAATATCATTTGCCGCAGTCATTACCGCCGGCATTGTTTTACCTTGACCAATTGTCCCAAAAGCTAAATCTAGGCAGCGAAATATTTTAAGATCTGGTTCTTCAAACGACAATGAGGAAAAATCGCCAAACGAGAACCTCCTAAAATTATTTTTGCCGCGCTTTCCGGGATAAAGGAGTGCAAACTGAATTGGCAAACGCATATCGGACGGGCCTAATTGGGCAATAATTGAACCGTCTATAAACTCGACCGCCGAATGGATAATACTCTGAGGATGGACAACAACCGTAATTTTAGAAAGCGGCACCCCAAATAGCCATATTGCCTCAATTACCTCAAAACCCTTATTCATCAAAGTCGCGCTATCTATGGTAATTTTGGCGCCCATTTTCCAATTGGGATGTTTTAATGCTTGGGAAGGTGTGATATTTTTCAGTTGTCTTGCTTTCATTCCCCTAAAAGGGCCGCCGGAGGCAGTTAAAATAACCCTTTTTACCTCATCAACTTCCCTGCCCTCAAGACATTGAAATATGGCTGAATGCTCCGAGTCTATCGGTAGGATCTTAACTTTATTCTTCTTTGCTTGGCGAGTCACGATTTGGCCAGCAGCAACTAAAACTTCCTTTGTTGCCAAAGCTAATGTTTTTTTGCTACCAATTGCCGCTAGCGTTGGTTTTATGCCTGCAAGGCCGGGTGTTGCAATAACTACCTTATCAACCGAGGGTAGTGTCGCGACCTTACAATTGCCTTCATCTCCAAAATGAGCCTTTTCAATTATTCGGGCATCTTTTTCTCTTTTTACTGAAACAGCTTTGGGATGATATTTTTTAATTTGCGCCTTTAAAAGATCGACATTACCCCCAGCAGCAAGTCCTACAACTTTAAGCTGACTTTTAAATTGATCGACTACCTCAAGGGTTTGCGTACCAATAGAACCGGTAGACCCCAGTACCGAAATATTTATCGACATTGTCTCGACAATATAGTTCCGGAATCTTCAATTTGCAAATCTTCTGTATATAAAAATTAGGACGGCAACCTTAGGGGAGAAATATCGTAAAGTACTTAAATAATCTCAAACTCCTCGAAATCTTCTAGATTCTTTTTCCACTCAACTTCGACTTTTTCGACTTTGGCAAAAGGCGGGCCTTTTTTGCACCATTTAATAAATGTATCGACCTTTGCCTTGGAACCCTGGGCAATTACTTCAACCGAACCATCCCGTCTGTTTCTTATTAGACCGACAACACCCAGTTCGTCTGCCTTGACTCTTGCCGATCTTCTGAAAAAAACTCCCTGAACTTCTCCGTAAATAAAAATGTGCACCCGGACATCCATAATTTAAAATTTTAAATTTTTAATTTTAAATGAATTTATAATGTTTCGAATTTTAAAATTTAGATTTCACTTAAAATTTCAAATTAGAAATTGAAAATTCAGATTGCCAAAGGCAAGATTTAAGATCAACATGCATTTTATCGCGGAATTTGACTCCTTCCGAAGCTAAACGCCTGCGCTGTTTAGAAGCTCCGTCCCAGCCAAAGGCTGGTCCGCCTCTGGCGGAAAAGGCCTGCCGGTCAGGACCGGCAAAATTCGGCGCCAATCTGCCGTTTCGATCAACTATACGGTGACATGGCGTCTTTGGATCTGTATTCTGGTGCAGTGACCAACCAACCTGCCGTACCCATCTGCGTTTACCTAACACCTCAGCGATCAACCCGTACGTTGACACTTTTCCTCGGGGAATTTTTCTAACCTTCTCAGATACTTGTTCTTTGAAATTCTTATCCATACTTAATACTAGATACTTCATACCAGATACTGGTTAAATTGATTCATCGTCGCCTCAACCCCGCTTGCAAGATACGCGGAAATTGCCTCCTCGCAAGTTTTGATAATCGCAGGCAGTTTCTTCCGTTCCTCATCCGTGAAGTCTTCCAAAACATACTTTTCGGGGTCGATTTTGCCTTGCGGATGACCGATTCCGATTCTCAGCCTTGAAAACTCAAATGTCCCCAAGCCTGCAATTACGCTGTCTACACCCCGATGACCTGCACTTTGTGAGTCGTAGGAAATTCTGAGCTTTCCAAAATCCAAATCAAGATCATCATGTATTGCCAAAACATCACCGGGATTGATCTTGAAAAAATTTAAGACTTCCCTTACCGCCTCGCCGGATTTATTCATAAAAGTCGAAGGCTTAACAACCGCAAACTCTTCTGTTTTTGCAAAGTAACAAATCCAGTCCGGGTTGTATCTCCAAGAAAGTCCAAAATTCTTAATAAAAGAATCGGCAACCATGAAGCCGAAGTTGTGGCGAGTATTTTTATATTTAATACCGGGATTACCAAGTCCAATTATTAGTTTCATATTTCGAGTATAACGAAAAATATATATCAGCACTTCGTCTGATATAAATCATTGTAGAACAATGATTTAGTAAAGGAGTGCACTGAGTTTACCGAAGTGCGACCTGCTGATATATTTAATCTTTAATATCACGAAGCATTTCCTTCACTTCCTCATCCGAAACAGGCGCAAAATCTTTATAAAATTGGCCGACAGCCCAATAATCGGCACTTTGGGTCGCACAAATTACTTTATCATAATCCGCCTCAATCTTTTCTATGACAGCAGGCGAGCCGCAAGGAACGGCAAGAATCAATTCTTTCGGCCCAAATGCCCTGATTATTTTGGAAGCCGCAATTACAGTCTGGCCTGTTGCCAGCCCATCGTCTACAACAATCACAATTTTCCCCATAAATTTGGCAGGTGAAATCTTAACATTTAAGAATCTCTCCCGCGCATGTGCTCCCCTTTTTTTATTAAGCTGTTCTTTTTTCAGGTAATCAGCTGAGATATTAAGATCGGCAATCAGCCATCTATCTAAAACCGGTTTGCCGAAAGAAGCACAGGCGCCAATCGCAAGTTCCGGATTTTGCGGTGCGCCTATTTTTTTGATAACTAAGGGAAATATGGCAACGTTGAGTAAGTCTGCAACCTCCAACCCTACTGTCACACCGCCCCGCGGAATGGCAGCAACTATTGTGTTTTTAAGGTTGAGTTTGAGCTTTGAGAGTCTTTGGCCAAGAAGTATGCCTGCATGTTTTCTGTCTTTAAAAATCATCAGCTACCGACTTGTCTTTCTGTCGCGTCTAACGCGACGAGGACGTTTGACGTTCTGCGATATTTCCGACAATCGGCCATTTATAAATTTGTCCTTGGAATGCTTTAAGCATGGAAACTATCCAAACAACAAGAGCAATAATAAATACAAACGTATTTACAAGCGAACTTATAAAATTAAAAAGAGGGATTGCACCAACTACTGCCCCCAAAATAATGTCAATTATAAAAATTGCCCCAAAAACTAAAGTTGATTGCAATGCATGAAACCGGATGAATTTATCGTCTTTTTCAACCAGAAGAATGACAACACCGGTAATAAAACCCAGAAAATAAGAAAGGGCAGCAACCAGATTTCGGTTTCCGTCATAAACTGTCATTTCAAATCACCTCCTTTATAGGCGCTAAACGCAAAAGGTCTAACGACTAAGGCTTTTGCGTTAGTCTTGCGTCGTTAGTCTATAGTCATCTCATGTCGCAAACAAATTAAGCTGTTTTTCCTCAGCCTTGTCTTTTTCGCTCTGATCGGATTTTTCCTGGTTCCAAATTTTAACAATGCCAAATTTTCCGTCGTACCCCGCCTCAATTGCGATATCCCCTGTCCTTACCTTTTCTATCCCCTGGGCTATCTTTTGGGAAGAGACATTGGCTATCTGTGCAATATCTGTTTTAAGTAGCACGTTAAACTCGCTTGCGAATGTATTGACCAAAACCAAATACTGATCCATTACTCTCTTTGAAGTAACCCCTGATTCTAATGCCTCCGATAAAATTTCGGAAAGCGGCACCAAAGAAACATACGGTGGTCTGCTATTTCCTTGCTGGTAAACCCATCTGACACCTTCAGAATTTCGGATTTCGAATTTCGCGGCTTTAGATATTGTGTAAACATCATTTCGAATTTTTAACTGTTCTACCCTGTGCATTACGCCGATTGTTAATTTTCTCCCGCAAACTGCGCAAATGTCGCCCATTTTGGCAGTTTCTTCGGGGCTTTGCGAAAAATTGCAGTCCCGATGCCCGGTGTAATGATATTTGCCTTCCTCGGGGTGGAATTCGATGGTAAAGGCGATGCGAGGGGTAACGCCAGTGGAAGGGCTCCCGACAGCGCGCAAGGCTTCAGGTTTGGAAGATTGAGAGGGTTGGGATGGTTGAGAAGACTGAGCACTGGCGGGAGGGAAACTGGCGACAGGGCCCCGAGTATTCACTTTTTGACCTGCAATCGCTTGGTAAATCGCATCATAACTAACTTCATCTGCCTCAAAAACCGTCGCCTCCCGGCCCATTTTTAGAAGCGAATGGGCATCGGAAGAGGAAAGTATTGCCCGAGTATCTAAATCCGCAATCTGCCAGTTCATCGCAGGGTCAGACGACAAACCCGTTTCAATTCCCCAAATGTACTTTGCCATATCACCAAAGCACTCTTCAATCGAATCAAAACCCGAAAAGGCTCCGTACAGAGAAAACCATGGGGTCCAGATATGAGCAGGAATAATTAGAACCTTTTTGTCGCATTCAAGAGCAATTTGCGCCAGATCACGGCTAGAAATCCCAACGATCGGTCTGCCGTCTGATCTTAGGTTTGCTTTTTTATCCAAAAGTTTTTTATTGAATTTTTCTACGGATGCAATATTTGGAAAGAAAAAAAGATTATGGATGCGTCTGCCTTTCCCTCCCTGACTGTAAATTGACGATATTTCGCAGGAAAGCAGAAAATAAACTTCCTTTTCATCTGTTTGGAGTTTGGAGTTTGGAGTTTGGAGTTTATACAACCCATTCCCAGCCTCCCTAAGCTGACTTTTAAGCTGATCAAACCAAAAAGGGTGGGTAAAATCGCCTGTTGCGACAGTAGAAATTCCCTTCAATTGCGCATACTTTGCAATATTTTCCAAAGTCATATCCTGCGAAACAGCGCGTGAGTATTTTGAATGGAGATGCAAATCAGCAACAAATTTCATTTCGAGCGTTAGCGAGAAATATCAGAAAGCTTCCATAGACTTTTCTTAAGTACAATAACTCAAAGCTTTGCTGATATAAAAGTCGAGTCAATTCTGCGCTATGAAAAAGGAGATGTCAACTAAAATAACTTCTGACTACGAACTATAAACTACCAACTATGAACTAACTTATAGCCAGCCGATTCTCCGGACAAGCCAAACAGGAGTTGCACCCTCGCGGCCGTGTTCTTCCAAAAACTTTAAAATCTTAACAAATACTAGAAAACAGGCATTTGTCCAGGCAAAACCATAAGGCGTCGGGTACCTGTCCGCAACGCCTACCTTGCCGTGAACTACATCGTATTTTTCCCAAAAGCTCCCCGTTTCTTTAAAAATTTTGATATTTAAGGATAACCATTTCAAAATAATCCTTCTTGCCAAATTATTATAACCGTAGCGCATTAAACCTTCGACCACCCGAAGCTGAAGAGGCGCCCAACCGTTGGGCCAGTCCCACTGGAAGTTTTCAACAAACCGCACAGACTGCACTACACCGTATTTTTTCTGCAGATCCCTTTCAATTATTTTAACCACACGCTCTGCCTGAGCATTTGAGGCAATTCCAACATTCAGGGGGAAAACTCCGGCAACAGTTATTAAGTGGCTTCTTCGCTTTTTTACAAAATTGTAATCAAAATAATAACCTGTCTTTTCATCCCACATTAAATCATTAATTGTTTTGGCCCTTTTTTCGGCTTTTTGGCGATATTCGTCTCTTCTTTTGGTATCCCCGAAAACCTCATATGCCTTGGCAATATCCCTTTCGTATAAATACAAGAGGCAGTTAAGGTCAACAGGCAAAAAGTCCATACATTTTCCCTCAAACCTTGCCGTTAAATCCCAGCCTGATTCTGTCTCTGCCAAAAGATCAATCGCGTTCAAATCGTAATATCTGGAAAGTCCCTTATAAACATACCGAAAATTATTTAAATGGACCTTTCCCATCCAAACATCCTTGTATTCATGCTCCACATCCTTCATGGCTTTCTTAAACCAAATTTTATCGCGTGTTTTGGAATAAACCGTCCAGACCATGCTGGCAAGAAGCGGCGGTTGGGAACGGGAAAGAAAATAAAATCTTGATGCATTGGGGACTATCCCGAACCGGCGGATCAAAAAAAGCAGATTATCAACCATGCCGATTGCCAACTTCGAATATTTGGAATGATTGATAAGAGCCCTGACCACCGGATAGCTATCCCAATAATACTGTTCCTCGAAAACTCCGACATCGGATGGCACGATATAAGGGTTTGGCAAACCAATTAGACTTTTTAGGTCTTTGGGATGATGACGAATTAATTTTGGCCAGTAATTTTCAATGTGTTTTGTAACTTTATCGATATCTTTTTGGGAAACGGAAAGATGATGAGGTTGCGCTGGCATAGCAACAATTTAAAAGAACAAGGGCTTCGTGTCTAGGGGTCGAATTTTAAATTTTCCTTTTCTTAAGCTGATTTTCGTAGAGTTTTTTGACTTCAGAAACCGTAGTTGCATCTTCTGCCCTTTTTAGACCCGCAGTCCTGAGTTCATCGAAGGACGAGGATCGCAAGAAAGCTACCTTTTCTTAAATTGTTGATGATACATTTTTTGTATCTCATCAACACTGGTACAATCTTCAGCTCTCTTGTCAGCCTCTCTGAATTTGACAAGACGCGGAAAGCGCAAAGCATACCCTATGCCATCTTTTTCTCCTGCCGTATGAATCGGTGATTTGGTGATTTCGTCCGCATAAACTTCCAAAACAATCTTCGGCTCTACCCAAAAAGCCGGCTCGACTTTGGAATTTACCCGTGCCGGTTTTTTGGAAACTTTGATCTTTTTGGAAATTTCGGCAACTTTTCTAAATTCTTCATCGGTTAAACCCGTACCAATTCTGGAAATAGTCACAAACTCATCCTTTTTTTCGTCATAAACCCCAACCAGAAGCCCGCCGACACCAAACTCAGTCCTTCTGCCGCGGCCGGCATAAACCCCCAAAAGTACACAATCAACCGAATCGTTTAACTCTCCACTTTGAGCTCTTTTAAACTTAATCCAGTGGAAACCACGGCCTCCGGCAACATAGGGGCTGTCCAGTTTTTTAAGCATTAAACCTTCCAAACCTTCCGAAATTGCCTCATTAAAAAATTTTGTTATATCTTCGGCGCTGTGAAGAACTCTTTCTTCTGCAAGCCGAACTGTCGATCCATCTTTTAAAATCACCGACTGTAAAAGTTCCCTTCTTTCCCTGTAAGGTTTGCCGGTTATATCTTTCCCGTTTAGGTACAAAAGGTCAAAAACAAACAAAACTAAGGGTAATTTTTTGGCCATTTCCTCGACTTTATATTTGCGCCTTCTTTTGGTTGTTTCCTGAAACGGCAAAAACTCTTCTGTCTGT
>Ga0209210_1002845_pt1 | contig 12215 bp, 16 predicted proteins | sample RifGroA1_FD_183991 | JGI IMG/M metagenome (GOLD analysis project Ga0209210, IMG submission 183991) | Contaminated groundwater microbial communities from Rifle, Colorado, USA - Rifle Groundwater A1 (SPAdes) (version 2) | ecosystem: Environmental > Aquatic > Deep subsurface > Groundwater >...
AATTTTTGAAATTGCCACATGGGGAATACCATCCATTATTGTTCCCATCACCGATTCAAATGGCGATCATCAGCGCAAGAACGCGTATGCGTATGCGCGCGCAGGAGGATGTATTGTTATAGAAGAAGCGAATTTGACGACCAACCTTATTTCATCCGAAATAGAACGCCTTATGACCGATACTCCTCTGCGCGAGAAAATGAGTACAAGCGCAAAATCATTCGCAAAAAATGACGCAGCTGAAAAAATCGCGGAAGAGGTTCTTTTTGTTCTCAAGGAACACGCGAAGTAACTCATCTTTCTGGAAAAACAAAAGCCCCTGTGATTTCTCATGGGGGCTTTAACGGCTACGCCGTTTTGCGCGACTGATCTTTCGTACATACGCGCTTTGAAATTTTATTTGATCTCCTCGCACTAAACCTTTGGTCTGTCCCTTGTAGTTTGGATGCGGGATAGTAGGATAATCCTCAAGAAGTGTTGCGGTAAACCAATACGCGCCATTTGAATTAGACGTGGGTCGCGTGTCTGATTTCACCAAAATCCCTTCTGCGCGGATTATCTCCTTATTGTGTCGATATAGCCGATCACTTTCTCCAACGCAATCAACCACAAGACATTCTCCCGTCTTAAATTTCATATCGCCACCTCCGGATTTTTTGTGCTACAATTAATATATCGCTGAAGCGATTGTATGGAAAAGAAACAAATAAAGCAAGAGGTTCGCGTTCGTTTTGCTCCATCTCCAACAGGGACGATGCATGTTGGCACTGCTCGTACTGCTCTTTTTAATTTCCTATTCGCAAAAAAATATGGTGGCAATATGGTATTGCGCATTGAAGACACCGACAAAGAGCGCTCAAAAAAAGAGTATGAGGACGATATCCTTGAAGGATTGAAGTGGCTTTCTATTTCGTACGACGAGCTCTATCGCCAATCCGACCGGACCGCCGTTTATAAAAAATATCTTGAGCAACTCATTGCCGCGGAATCGGCATACGCCTCAAAAGAAGAAGCGGCGGAAGAAGGTAAGCGAGGGGAAGTGATACGATTTAAAAACCCCAACAAGACAGTAACCTTCCATGACATTATCCGCGGCGATATTTCATTTGATACGACCGAACTTGGCGATTTCGTGATTGCAAAAGATCTCGAAACGCCGCTTTATAACCTTGCGGTTGTGGCGGATGATTTTGATATGGGGATAACGCATATCATTCGCGGCGAAGACGGGATATCGAACACCCCCCGACAAATCCTTATACAGGAAGCGTTGGGCGCGCCTAGGCCTCTCTATGCCCACATACCGTTCATTTTGGCTCCTGATAGGTCCAAACTCTCAAAAAGACATGGCGCGGTGTCGGTGACTGAATATCGCAATCTTGGGTTCCTTCCTGAAGCGCTGGTTAATTTTCTCGCGCTTATCGGCTGGAACCCGGGAGATGAACGAGAAATATTTTCCCTCGAAGAATTAGCGAAAGAGTTCACCCTTGAAAAGGTTCAAAAAGGGGGCGCCATATTCAATGTTGAAAAACTTCGATGGATGAACGGGGAATATCTTAAAAATATGCCCATCGCGGAATTCAAAAAGCGTGCCTTAGAATATGTTCCGGATTCGATTCGAACGCTCCCTGGTTTCAATAAAAAAAGATTTGATGCAGTACTTGCGATCATTGGCGAGCGTATGAGCACATTCAAAGATATCGCCGCGATGGCAGAGCAAGGAGAGATTGGATATTACTTTGTTGCGCCGGAATATCTAAAAGAAAAACTTTTATGGAAACCTGCCCGCGCCCATTCGGCAGACGGGGAAGAAAGCGATTTCGTAAAAACAAAAAAGCGGCTTGAGCAGACGATAAATATTTTAAAAACTGTCGAGGAAAAATCGTTCACCGCGGAAAAAACAAAAGAAGCGCTCTGGGATTACGCTACAGAAGAGGGGAGAGGGTTCGTCCTCTGGCCAATGCGTATGGCTCTTTCAGGGAAAGATAAGTCCCCCGATCCGTTTGTACTCGCAGAAGTTTTAGGAAAAAATGAAACAATACAACGATTACTTTTGGCGGGCAAAAAATGCGACGCTTGATATGATGATGCGTTTATTCACATATATAGCTATTTTTTTTCTTGTTTTTACTGTTTCTCCGCTCTATATCCGGGCGGGAATCATTGAAGACCTCCGACAAAAAATAGACACGAGGGGAATAGAGATCAAAAATCTTGAACAGGAGATCGCGCAATATGAAAAAGATATCGCCGTTTTGGGAGGACAAGCAAAGACGCTCGCAAACTCGATTAAGGAGCTTGATATCGCACGCAAGAAACTTGATGTAAATATACGACTCACCGAAAGCAAGATTTCAAATCAAAATCTAAAAATTGAAAAACTGGAGCTCGAGATCGGTGATAAAGAAGTAAAAATAGACCAAAACTCCCGCGCTATCGGAGAAATCATACGATCAATGGATCAGGTTGAGACAAAAAATCTCACAGAAGTCATCCTTTCAAATAAAAACTTCTCCGAATTATGGGACGATATCGAGAACTTGGAGCTACTGGGGAATCAGATACGGGATCAAGTCAAAGAACTGCAGCATTTAAAAGCCGCTCGAGAATCCGATAAAGCGACGACAGAAAAGGAGCGTGCGGTGCTCGTGGGTCTCAAGAAGGAGCTTTCCGATGAAAAACGGGTCGTTGAGAATAACAAGAGTGGGAAAAATCGCCTGCTTGCAACTACAAAAAATAAAGAATCAAATTACAAAAAAATTCTTGAGAAAAAACAAGCGCTCAAAGAAGCGTTCGAAGCCGAACTGGAGCAATTTGAATCGGAACTTAAGGTTGCAATCGATCCGAGTAGTTTTCCGCCGGCAGGGTCAGAGGTTTTATCGTGGCCCCTCGACAAGATTCGTATCACGCAATATTTTGGTGATACTGCATTCGCAAAAAGCGGCGCGTATAATGGAAAAGGACATAACGGTATAGATATTGCCGCAACGTATGGAACAAAGATCAGGGCGTCTCTCGGTGGCACTATTGCAGGAACAGGCGATACGGATATCGTTTGTCCCGGGGCATCGTATGGCCGCTGGGTGCTTATAAAGCATAGAAACGGCCTTTCCACGCTTTACGCGCACCTCTCGGTCATAAGCGTCACTTCGGGGCAGGAGGTCGGCACGGGTGATATCATTGGGTATAGCGGTGATACTGGCTATTCTACGGGTCCACACTTGCACCTTACCGTATATGCAACGCAGGGTGTTAGCATCCAACAGCGAAAAAGTGCGGTATGTAATGGAACATATACGCTTCCCATAGCACCGCTTAATGCATATCTCAATCCGATGGATTACCTTAAAAAATTATGAGCCTAAAACACACACGTATGCCTCCAACCCAAAAATCCGGGCTTATTCAAATGGTCGTTATATTCATCATCCTTATTGCGATTATTTCATATTTCAGTATAGATGTTCGCGCGATCGTGGAATCAGATACATTTCAATGGGGACTCGGGCTTGCCAAGGGACTCTGGCAGAATTTTGTATCACCGGCAATCAATTTTATCTTCGGCTATTTTGAAAAAACAAAGGTTTAAACCCTATGCCACTTCGCACGCAAAAGAAAGGGAATCAAAAGCCGTGGACACTTGAAGAGCTTTCTCTAGGCCTTGAACATTTTTATAATAAACATAAAAAGTACCCAACTGCATCAGAGGTTGATGCGTATCCATACTTACCATCAGCTCGATCGATTGAACGCCGATTCGGAGGTCTTATAGAGCTCCGTCAGAATCTTAAACTAGAAACTCAAGTTGATCTTCGAAGTGGTAAGCATAGCGCCGAACGAGCTTCTAAAATAAACCGCCGTGCGCATAGTATTGAATTTAGGGTGTATGAATTTCTGCAAGACATATTCGGAAAAGAATTTGTGCATCGAGAATATTTTTTTACCGATGATAAGCGAACACGAGCTGATTTTTTTATATATGATACAAAGAAAGGCTTTTGTGTGGATGTATTTTATCCAAGCGACAGGCGGAATCTTATAGGATGCCTCAATAGTAAACTTCTTAAATACCATACTGAATACATGAGGCAATACCCAGTAATTTTTCTTCAAATGAATGAGGGAATCCCGCAAGAGACACTGGACACTATTGTACAAAATAAAAAGAAAAAGCTTTCTCAAGGGCAGTACCTGATGTCATGGAAGACATTTCAAAACTTCTGTAGATCAAGAGACCCACTTAAGGTCATTAAAAAATAGAAATGATACGGGGTGCTTAAATATGCAATATATATCCTGCTATAAACACAGCTATGTGTCGTATAAACTACCCGCGCAAAAGATATATTGTGCGACGTTAGTATGAAATATATATGGCAGTGATTGATAACCGCCCGATCTTATTCCCTGCTAATAGGCTTGCTACTAAATAATAACTCCCGCCTTAACGACGGGAGTTTTTTTATGAGACCTATCATCAGGCGGCACGTGCTGTGCGATGTTTCTTTCGTCCTTTCGGAGAAATATACCAGCACGATAGCCGATGAATGGTCTGTGCGATTTGAGCCTTGGAAGACGCTCTGAAACTTCTGAGTATCTTCCTCTCTTCTGCCTCGTTTTCGATTGGAATAGCTCTCCCGAAAACCGTAGCTACGGCAAGACTCAGAAGACCGCCCAATAACACAACGATAACAACAATACTAATGGACATACTGCCTCCTCTGCCACAACGGGCTTTGGTGAGTTAACTATCAATAATCATCTAACGCTTGAGAAAAATTGTCAAGCTCCGTACTGTGGCGCTATGTATGAGCAATAAAACCGATAACCGTCTCAATAAATGCGGCAGTAGCAAGAATAGGAACAATAACTTTAAAGAATGCATTCACCGCCAAAGAAAAACTTGGACGAAATGGCTCTCCCTTTCTCATTCGCGCGTAAAACTTCTCGCCAAGCATCACACCATAACTTGCGGCAAGAAGTACCGCCGGAATCTCAAAAATGCCGTGCGGAAGCGTGAGAATAAGAAGATCCACTATCCCTTTCTCTATAATGGCCACTGCGCCTACAATGCCGATCGCATACCCATTAATGAGAACAAACACAACAGGAATAATTCCAAAAAGAATTCCGCCCGCGAGCGCAAGAAATGATTTTATTGCATTATTAAAAAATATGACCCAAAAGATTTGAAACGGCCCAGCGTCGGATAAAAATTCCAACTGTCGAGACACTTCGTCGACTCCTTGCCGAGCCTCAAACGGAAAAAGTATGGCAGTGATAAATCCCACTGAAAACATAATTATCAAAAGAAGTGCGAGTGCCTTGAGATAAAACGTCGTGCTTTCGTCGAGCTTGTAGAGTTCCCGTATTTTTTCCATTGATATCATATAAGTTTTCTTTTTGTGAGTGCTTTGGTGACCGGACACCGCCCGTGGTCATGTCGAGGGGCCGCTTTACAGTATTTTCTTCCATACTCGATCATGCGATAGGTGAACCGAAACCATTCTTTCTTCGGCAAGATTTCCATAAGATCTTGCTCTATCTTATTCGGATCATGTTCCTTGGTAAGTCCAAACAACCGCGACAAGCGTCGTACGTGCGTATCAACGGCAATTCCTTCCACGACACCATAGGCGTTCCCCAAAACGACATTTGCGGTCTTGCGCGCAACGCCGGGTACCTCCAACATCTCCCCCATTGTGCGAGGCAATTTCCCTCCATATTCTTTTTTGATCATTTTTGCCGCTGCGAGTATATTTTTTGCTTTATTTCTATAAAATCCCGTTGAATAAATATCTTTTTCAAAATTTTTTTGCTTTGCGCGCGCATAATCATCAAGCGTTCGGTATTTTTTGAAAAGTTTCTCGGTGACCTGGTTCACCTTTTTATCGGTGCATTGCGCGGAAAGCTCCACCGCAACTAAAAGTTCCCAGTTGTTTTTATATCGGAGCATCATCCCCGCTCTTGGAAAAAGCTTTTTAAGCGTGCCAAGAACGATTGCCGCTCTGCGTTTACGTATTCCCAAATTTTTATTGCTTTCCTTCATAACTTAATCGGCAAGAGCGTATAGTTTCCCCTTCTTTTTTAAAAACCCCTCATGTACAAGATCATTAAGATTTTTGTGTAGCTCCGGCCGATCGATATACGCCTTAAGTTGTGCTGGCGGCAGAGATCCTTTTTCAAGAAGGATGCGAAGAATGAGTCCTCTCACTTCCCTGTTCGATCCCTTAAACGGTTTTTGTTTCGCGTAATGTCTGCTTTTTTTATTCGGGTTCATCACTGTCTTGGGTAGCGCCGATCCATAGTCCATAAGCGCCCAGTACCACTCTCGCGGATTCTTTCTATCGAGCGTTTTTTCGATCAACGGAAGTATGTCTTTGTCGCGTACACTGTGGTGATTTTTATGCGAAAAGAAATGATGAATAAAAACTCGTCGTATGTTGGTCTCAATGAAGACCGACGGCTTATTGAACGCGAATGTCGCGATCGCGCCTGCGGTATTCTTTCCTATCCCGGGAAATTTTGCGAGAAGAATCGGGTCATCGGGAATTACTCCGCCATACTCCCTCACTACTTCATCCGCGATATTTTTGAGTGCAATTGCCCGCCGATTATATCCCATTCCCTGCCAAACGCTCAAAATTCGCTTAAGAGGGGCTTTTGCAAGAATATCAAGACTAGGAAACGCCTCTATGAATTCGGGGTATTTTTTAAGAACTCGGGAGACTTGTGTCTGCTGGAGCATCACTTCCGACACAAGGATTTTATACGGGTCACGAGTTTCCCGCCACAGCATTTCTCGTTTATTTTTATAATAAAAACTCCAAACAGTTTTCTTGAATTGAGTAGCCGCTAGCTTTTTCATAGGCAATATAATACCACAATCACCAATACATCTGACGATAAAATATTCTAATCGACAAAGAAAAAATAAAAATAGCGGAGTCGGGATTATTCAACTACCACAGACTTTTAGCTATAGCGTAAACTCCGTGGTAGTACCTGAATAAAATAAAAATTCTTAGGAAAATATTGTGCCCCCATCTCCTAATACATTTATCTCGTCCTATAGGACGAGATAAATGTATTCATGACTCATTGAGAACTTTTTTAAAATAAAAGCCCCGGAGCACAACGTGCACTCCGGGGATACTGCTTTTTGCTTTGCTTGCTTATGTTGCTTTCTTCGCTTCGTTTGCTCGCATTGCTTTTACAATTTCTAGAACAAAGAACATCTCAATTAAGATTCATCTCAAGCCCCCAAACAAAATAAGCTCTTTTAATGCAAACTTCCTAAGTCAGTACCAAGCCAGAGATATATCCCTGTTTTTCACCCCATATACCGACCGGGGAACGTCTTTCGCGAAGGGGTGGTGACTGTCACACTAGCTCTCGGCAACCCGCCACAGCGATTACCGTGCTTCCGTTAAGTACGGTAGCATGCACAGAATTTTTGTCAAGCTCGGCTGGAAATACACACTTCCCCACATCAATCCTATTTAGAAAATTTGATCCATTGATAATTTTCTGAGAATTAAAAATTGGAAATTTAAAATTTTTATATTAGCTTCCCCTGCTCTGGTGTTTCCATTTGATACTGCGCAAATTCGGATAAAAGATTTTTTCCGTGAATCATGCGTGAGAATGCCTCCGCTTCATATTTAGCTCCATTGATTGCAATATGTGGTTTTGGTTCGGGCGGAAGGCCTAGAGACACAAGGATTTTGGTGAGCGAGAGCGCGGATTGGTCAAATTTGAGCGGCACTTCTCTCCCCTCTTTGATAAATCGGGCATACGCTAATGCATGAAGATCAAGGGTTCTGAATGAAAATCGCCACTCAATATTGGCGCGCTTGAGCGCTTGATTTAAAAATTGCGCGTCGAATGAAACGTTTTGCCCGGCGATCGTTTTATCTGCAATGGGTTGTATCCATTCATAAAATTCTTTAATGAGCTCTGTCTCACTTTTTTTATTTTTATCCCGACACTGCTCATCGGTAAACCCGTTTACTGCAAGCGCCTCCGGGTCCGTTTCTGCTCCATCCCAAATCCTGCATTCGCCATAAAATTGCCTTTCAGGGCGAGCGAAATCAACTGCGCCCAAACTCACGATCGAGTTTTTAAGCGGACTAAGTCCTGACATTTCTGCATCAACGATGATCATAATCTTTTTTAAAATATTTATCGGCATATTCTTTTGCCTCGTGAATAATGTTCTTTCGTCCTTCGTGGATTACCATTTCCAAAGCTTCTTGATAGTTAAACCACCCATATCCGATAATCTCATCGAGATCAACTGTCACCTTGGTTTCCGGTACGCGCGCAATAAAATACTTTACTGTTTTATCGAAAACAACCCCATCATCCTCAAAACAATAATGTTCAACAAATGATGGACCTTCTATAACTTGAAAATCAACAATGCTAGTTTCTTCAATAAATTCTCGTCGCGCAGTTTCTAATTCACTTTCTTTTTCATTGGGGTGTCCTTTCGGGATTCCCCAATGACCCGCTTTCTCGTGGACTAAAAGAAACAGAAATACTCCGTGATCCTCGTGGACAGGCACAATACCATACGATTTTTCATATACCATTTTTTCTTCAGTCTGCTGTTGGAGCATAAGTGTCTTAAAAAAAACTATTGTGGTAATCCCTTACAGTTTGTCGCGGGAGAATATCCTGCCGCTTTAGCTTCCACTTCATTGGCAAACCAAACCTTATTTTCCTCTTTGATCTGCTGCGCGCCGGCGCACCACGGAAAATGATACTTCTTTCCTGTTTTCGAACCTACAATGAATCCTTCTTGAGGAACGGCTATTTTATTTATTTCGGCGGTTTTTTGTACAGTACCCTTGATGCTTGTTCCTATGTTTGCGCTACTAGAAACTCCGCTCACTTGAGCTTCTGCGCCGCCAATCCCTTTAATTTGAAGGGGTGCTTTTGATTCCTCAATTCTCGAAAGTCGCCCGAGTCCGAAGCTTCCAAATGCCACAAGAACGATAATAAGACTTGTGGTGAGTGTTTCCGGCCACGTAGCGGGGTTCGCGTGTAGGGATATGCCTGAGAGGTTGATTTTTTTGAAGTGTTCTAGTATACTCATAGCCATTAACGATAAATAACATCATAGCATAGAGACCGAAAATCAAGCATTTTCTGCCTCATATGCATACAATTAAACAACATGGCAAGTAAAAAGGCGGGCGGAACAGCTAAAAACCTACGGGATTCAAGCCCAAAATATCTCGGCACTAAACTCTATGACGGAGAGAATGCCAAGACGGGTTTTGTTTTGGTGCGCCAGCGCGGCACCGTAATATTCCCGGGTAAAAACGTCGGCATGGGCAAAGACCATACTCTGTTTGCCCTTAAAGATGGAACAGTAAAGTTCACCCAGAAACGACGCGTAAAGTTCAACAATCAAACTTCAAAAAGAAAATTCATTAACATTGTTTAATATATAAAAAACCCCGATCACGGGGTTTTTTATATCGATTCCTAAGGCGTTGACAAAAACGCCTTAGGATATACATTAAACTCCAGATACATCGTGGGCTAATATATCCCAAAGGAGGATATTCGTGACCGAACTTAATCCACTAAAGAAATATCACCACGCTCCAGTGCGGGGCTTTAAACACCATTTTCATCTTCAAGACGAAGTGTGTTGTTATATAAAAGGCGAGAAGCCGCGAGTAAAATATTTGATAACAAGATTCAGAGATGAGCGCGACGTGGAAAAACCAAATTGGTGTTCTCTTACTGAAAAAGTGTCGGGGAAAATCTGCGGTGGTGTAAAACTTGAAGAGCTCGAGATAATTCCCTGCTAGACCGTCCATCCATATTCGGAGGACGGTCTTTTGTTTTTAGTAAAAAATACTCCCCCTGCATAAAAGAGGAAGATGTTTTTTATAGTAGGTACAAAAATTTTTATACCCTTGACAGGTGGATTTTTTAATATAGGTTTAAATCCAGACAATAAACCTTGTACTCTTTTCTGGAGGATACCATGATCACAAAAACTCGTGCTAGTTTAAAGCTCCAATTGCCCACATTAACCCACCCATCTGTATTGCCGAGAGACACACAACTTGTAAATGCAAATCCTCACTGTGGTCCATTCCCTTTCGTTGACATTATCTACGAACTTAATCTTGAGGATGGTCATGCGCTTTTCCAAGCTGAATTATCTAAGGAGTTTATAGTAGCGCAAATTTTACCTCGTGGAAGACCGCATTTTTCACTTTTGCATGTTGCACTTGTTGATGATGCGGTTGCCGTTTCAAGTTTTACTGTTGCCACAAAAAGGGTGTATGGTGAGCGGTATCGTTACGTTGAACTAGGAGCTACTGCCGGATTTCATCGAGAAGCATTCATGAAAAATAGTATCAGTAGCCATCAGTTTGGTACATGCATTGTTGATGGTTTTCGTGTCAGGTGGCGTTGCGTCCAAGCAAAAGAACGAATTCCGCTTATTCAACAAGGTATCTTTCAAGTATCAATACTAGGACTTATTTCGGGGGAAGAAGTACCTGTTGCCAGTGTTGAAGGACATTACTTAAGACGCCTTGCGGTGACAAACATTGTCACCAACTAGTAATTTAGTAAGAAAATAATCAAGCAGTTTAATCTCAATGCCGCCCTTAAAAATTAAAGGAGCGGCATTTTATTTTTTTAAATTTTGAATACCTGTTCGGTTTGTTCTACCACAACCTTAAACGATGCTTTTTTGTCTTGAACAATGATTTTCACTTCACGTTCACCTAATTCTTTGATTGGTTTTTCTAAAATAATGTGTTCGGCGGAAACATCAAGACGCGTAATTTCTTTGATCGCCGCGATGAGTTGTTCTTTGTGAATTCCCGCAAATAAGTGCCCTTGCTCGTTTGCCTTGCCGCGGAGTGTGATGGTAACACCCTTGAGATCCTCGAGATTTTTGATGAGCAGGTCTTCGTGCAACTTTTTCTCTTGTGAGAGACGTCCTTTTTCGCGCTCCGCCCATTCAATAAGTTTTGGCGTTGCCATATCACCCAGTTTATTCTTGATGATAAAATTGCGCGCATAGCCATCCGCAACATCTTTTATGTCGTACCTTCTTCCCACCTTGGGAACGTCTTTAAGTAAAATAACCTTCATACAATCTTTATAGTTAGCTGATATGCGTTACATATTCCACAGACACATTCTTAAATCAAACATCAAAAATAAAAATGCAAAATGACAGTTTAAAATAAAAAGATCAACACTCCTTTGCTTGGTTTTCTCATTTTAATTTTTGCATTGTAACTTTAATCTTTAATTTTTCATTTTTAAAATTTCTATCGCCTTATCCATTTGCGGGTCTTTTTTGTTCTCGTAGTCTTTCAGAGTTCTCTCTACGGAGATATCCGGAGTAAGCCCTTTCCCGGATATCTGTTCTCCATTAGGCGTCAGCCATTCAGCGACCGTCACCTTAAGCGAGGTATCGGGGGTAACATCGAGAAGTTCCTGTACTGATCCCTTGCCAAAACTTTTTTCGCCGACAAGTTTTGCGACACCCTGTTCATGTAGTGCCCCAGCAAGGATCTCCGATGCGGACGCAGATCCTTTGTTGAGCAAGATCACGAGCTTGAGCCGATCGTTAAAAATGTTATAGCCCTTACTGCGGTACACTTCGTCTTCTTTATTTTTTCCAAAATGCTCTTTTACCACAACTTTTCCGGGCGGCAAAAACCAGCTTGCCATATCAATGGCCGCTTCAAGATAACCGCCGGGATTATTTCTTAGATCAAGAATAAGTTTGCTATATCCGGAATCAACAAACTCGCGCAGCGCGCCGCGGAACAGGTTGGGAGAATCTGCGCTGAAGTTATACAGACTGATGACAAAAATTCCGTCTTCTCTCTTTTTGGTTTCAACGGTGGGAATATTGATGATGTCCCTCATGACCGATATCTCAACGGTATCTTTTGCCCCTTCGTGCAAGATAGTAAGCGAGACTTTCGTCCCTCGCTCACCGCGTATCAGTGAGATCGCTTCATCAAGATTTAACTCGGCGGTTGATGTCGCGTTAATTTTTAAAATTTTATCCCCAGGAAGCATTCCGGCGCGATCCGCGGGAGTGCCCTTGAGTGGTGCGATGACCGTAAGTATGTCATCTTCTATGCCGATCTCAACGCCAATTCCGCCAAAATTTCCACGGACCTCGCTTTGGAAATATTCCGCTTCGCGGGGAG
>Ga0209210_1002846_pt1 | contig 12210 bp, 16 predicted proteins | sample RifGroA1_FD_183991 | JGI IMG/M metagenome (GOLD analysis project Ga0209210, IMG submission 183991) | Contaminated groundwater microbial communities from Rifle, Colorado, USA - Rifle Groundwater A1 (SPAdes) (version 2) | ecosystem: Environmental > Aquatic > Deep subsurface > Groundwater >...
CCGCCCCCGACCCCGACCACGACCCCGACCACGACCTCGACCTCGACCTCGACCTCGACCCCGACCCCTCGTAGCCGGCGCGGAGCATCGCTGCCGAGGGCATCACTTCACGTCGCGGGGCAGCGGGTGCCGCCACGCGCTCACGTCCACGACCGCTCCGCGCGCCACGGACACCGGGACGCCCGACGGATAGGGCTCGACCTCGCTCAGCGCGCCGGTGGCGAGCGCCTGCGCGAAACGCCCGGTGTCGGTGATCCAGGCCGCGTCGAGGAGCACGATCTCCTCGCGGCTGAGCGCGACGATCCGGCCGACGTAGTAGCGGGTGACCGTGCAGATGAACACGCTCTCACCGACGCGGATGGGGGACTGCGGCTTGCTCTTGTTGGTGATCTTCTTCGCAGGCTTCATGGTGATCCTCTTTCTCGGGGCAGCGCCCCGGGTAGCTACTTGGGCGCAGGCGGCGTCCTCACGCGCCCGCATTTCGTCCCTGTCGACGGCCCTTTCCTCTGCATCGTCCATCTACTTGGTTCCTTTCTCCCCCGGGCGGGCGAGGGCGCGCTTGAGGACGCAATTCTCGGTATGCCCCTTGTCGCGGCTCGCCCCGCACGACGGGCAGTAGTAGGAGGTCACCGCCGGGAACTCGCCACCGGGGGCGGCGGGCACCGTGATCCCGTACCACTCGACGCCATGCAGCGCCTCCCGCAGCGGGGCGACCTCGGCGGCGAGGGCGTCGCGCTCGGCCTTGAATCGGTCGGCCTGCCGGTCGACTTCCACGAGCAGCGCGTTGCCTTCGGTGAGCAGGATCAGCCCCTCGTCCCTCTCCCGCGTCCTCTCAGCGAGGTCCCGACGGGCGGTGTCGCGCTCCCAGATCGCTTCCGCCACGTCGCGGGCGAGGCTCTGCGTCCCCCGGATCTCCTCCTCGTACCAGCCGCGCACCTGGGCTGCCTCCGTCGTCAGCCGCGCGACCTCCCGCTCCCCGGCTTCGAGAGCGACGCGGATCGTGGCGAGCCTGTCGAGCATCCAGCGGGCGTCGTGGCCCCGCAGCGTACCTGCCTCGTACTTCTCCTTCTCGACGAGGGCGGACTCCTCCATATTGGTCACGGCGGCGAGCGCCTCGTCCACGTCCCACGCCTTCCCCGCGCTCCCTGCCGTCGGGGGCGACTCGGGGACTGCCTCCTCGTGGTGTGGACACTCCGCCTCCCCGTGATCCCGGTGGTACGCGCGGCACCGGGCGGCGCGATCCTCCTCGCCGGCGTAGAGGGGGGCAATGGTGTCGCAGTCGTCGCAGCCGAGCTCCTCCCCGCCGGGCTTGGGCTCGCCCGGCACCGCACTCTCCCCGGGGGGCGGAAGGGCGTCGAGGGCCGCCCACAGCGCGGCGAGTCCTCCGCCGGAGCGGTCGCGGTAGTGGCGCGTAGCGGTCGCCACGGCTTCGAGGGCGGAGAGGCGGGTGGGGGTCACGGTAACCTCCCCAGGAGCTCGTTGACGAGGGCCCCGACGTCGACGCCTGGCTTGACGCGGTACGCCGTCGGACCGCGGGCGCCCTTCGCCAGGCGCCGGCCGACCTCCTCGATGGCCCCGACGAAGACGAGGGTGTGGACGAAGTTGTACGCGTGGCCCGGCGGCACGCCGAAGGCCGTGGCGAGCTCGGCGACGATGAAGTCCTTTTTCACGCTCGTCACGCCGTCGACCGCTTCGTCGTACGCCTCGACCGCCTCGGCGAGGCGCTTAACGGCGGCGGCCGTTGGCACGGCGCCCACGTAGCGGGCAGCCCTGAGGACACCCTCCGCGGTCGCGGCGACCTCCGCGAGGGCCGCCGCGGCGTAGGCCGACCCCTCCCCGCAGAACTTCCTCAGGTCGTCCAAGGACACGGCCCCGCGGCGGTAGGACGCCACCAAGCTCGCCACCTGCGCCCGGTCGAGCTTCACCTCACACCTCCTCTCCGCTTCCGGCGGCGGTCGCGCTTGCGGGCCTTCCTCCCCTCCCGGGCAGCCGCCGCCAGGGCCGCGTCGAGGCGGGCCGTGAACCGGGTCGCCACGGGGACGATGTCCGCCCTCGGCTTCCCGAGGACGTCGACGAGCTCGTTCGGCTGGACGCCGAACCGCTAGCGCCGTTGTAAGCGGTCGACGACGGCGACCTCGCGCTCCGTCCAGCCGACGGCGACGACCTCGTGCTCCATCTCACGACGGCCTTGCCGTCGACCACCAGACCTTTGGCGCTCACCTCGTGCCTCCCTTCGTGACGTACTCGACGGTGACCTTCTCGCGGGCCTCGGCCTCGACCCAGGCCGCCGGCGCGTCGGCGTCGGAGTCGTCGTCCCTCACGGCGTACCAGCAGGCCCACAGGGTCCCGCTCGCCCGGTGGCGGACGACGCACTGCGCTACGGGCACGCCATGCGCGGCCCCGGCGTCGAGGACGGCGACCTTCTCGTAGCGAGGGTCGGCGAGGGCGCCGGCAGGCGACATGCCGTCCGGGCGACCGACAGACGTCACGACTTAGACCTCCCTCGCCTGGCAGGCGTCACGCCCCGGCACGGCGCCTTCGGCGCAGTCGACGCACTCGCAGCGGTCCGCCGGCCACGACAACATGAAGTTGAGGAAATCCCCGTCGAACCACGGCGGGGTCCAGGACCCGGACCTGGCGAGGAAGACCGCGTCGACGCGGGCCTTCACCAGCGGCGCTTCTCGCTCGGACCACTCCGCCCAGGTCGTCCTCGAGAACCGCGAGGCGGGCGGCGCCACCGGCGGCGCCTGCTCAGGCCCGCGCCACTCAGGGTACACCACCTCGAGGTCGTCGACGAGGCCGACGCGCGCGGCGTGGTGCAGCCAGGACCCGCAGTCGGCGACGCCGGCCTCCGCCTCGCGCTCTAGCGCCTCAGCGACGTACCCGCAGTCGTGGTGGGCGTCGAAGTGGACGACCCGCGCACCCGGCCTGGCGTGCCTCAGCGCCTCGAACCCGCGGCAGTGCGAGTCGGCGTAGAGGAGCGGCGCCCGCGAGACGTCGAACCGGGCGAGGACGGCCTCGAGGAAGGCCACCGGGGCGAGGCCGCGGTAGCCGGCGACAACCCGCGGGTCGAGGCCGAGGCGCTCGAACGCCTCGCGCCTCGCCCGCCAGACGAACTCAAGCAGAGCCGGGTTCCAGAACTCGTCGTGGCCCCAGTCGAAGAGCTGCAGGGCGTAGACGCGCCTCGCCGCCCCGCCGTCCAGCGGCCGGCGCGGGTCGCCCCCGACGGCGTCGTTCGGAAACCACTCACGCCGGAAAGCCTCCTCAGCCTTCTCGACGGCGGCCGCCAAAACCTCGAGGTAGGCGTCCTCGTCCTTGGCCTCGGCGCCGCGCCAGAGAAAGAAGTCCCAGTCGACGCTGAGGACGACCGGCGGCGCGCCCGACCCCCGGCGCCGGCTCACGGCTCCCTCCTCGGCGCTCTCGCGCTCGAGCCTCTCGCGCCTGAGGCGAAGCCACTCAGGTACGTCGACCTTGTCCACTAACCTCACCCCCTCTTCTCGACGCCCCAAAACCACCAGCCGTTGAGGGTCTTCGAGACCATGCCGATCTTCTCGGCGGCGGCGTTGGCGGCGGCGCTGATGGAGGTGTATGCCTTCCCGCGGTAGACCCACTCGCGGGGACCGAGGTAGGTGCACTCGGCGAGGACCTCGCCGTGGCGCTCGTGCCTCACGGCCTGCCCCGGCTCGAGCTTGTTGGCGCGCGCCCTGGCGGCGAGCCTACCCGCCAGGCCGTCGATCTTTCCCTTCGCCTCAGGGTCGGGCGCCGCCTTCGGCGCGGCGGCCACCTTCGGCGCGGCGGCCGGCGGCGGCGCGGCGGCCGGCGGCGGCGCGGCGGCCTTCACCACCGGCGCCTTGGCGGTGGCGATGGCGACCGGGGGCGCCGAGGCCGGCGAGGCCGGCAGACCCATCATCGGCCGCGCCCGGCCCTCGAGCTCCATCCGACCGAGCTCGGCCTTGATCTCCTTTCGGAGCGCGGAGGCGTGCTCCGACCTGGTGTCCTTCTTGAAGACGGCGCAGTAGAGCATCCTCAACTCCACGCCCCTGGCGTCGTCGACCATCTTATAGGTGACCTGCTCGACCATTTGATTTTCCTTTCCGACAACGTCAGTGGACGCGCCTCGACACAAGTTTTAGTTGCACTCCCAGAGCGCGACGTACTCCGCGACGGTTCCCTCCCAGACGAACGGCGGGGAGACGGGGTCGTCGTACCCGATGACGCAGACGCGGTCGGCGGCCTCGTCGTACGCGGCGAGCCGCCCGTGGTGGACCGGGAGGTGGCGCCAGCCACCCTCCCTCTCCAGCGACTTGACGGCGCACCCCGACCGCTTGGCGGTCTCCTCGCGGGTCGTGCTCGACTGGCACCCCGCGGGCGTGTCTAACCAGAGCGCGTGGTGCCTGGCCGCGTCTATGACCATCCCGTCCTCGATCCTCATGACGCGAACCCTCCCTTCCTCAGGAGGTCGACGAGTCGGGCGGCCGCCTCCTCGGTGACGGTCGCCTTGACCTCGACGAGGACCCGGGTGGCGTCGGTCGTCGCCCAGACGGCGGCCTTGACGCCGGCGGAGCCCTCGAAGCCGCCCCCGCGAACCCTGGTGGCGGCCTCCTCGGAGGCGACCCTGGCGACCCGGGCGGCCTCCTCCCGAACCTTCAGGGCCGCCCGGCGGACCGCGGAGACCTCGACGGCGTCGGCGAGGACCCGGACGTCCCACCCGCCGCGCCGCGGCTCGCGGAGGTCGCTGCCGTCGACCGTGAGGACGAGCGGCCCGGCGCCGCCCTCGAACCGCGTCGAGACCCCGACGACCACGCCGTCGACCTTGGTGACGGGCGCGCCGACGTCGCCGCGCCTGAGCTCGCGCTCGTGCCTCGCCCCGCTCTCGCCCTGGACGACGCTGCTGAGCTTGTGGCCGCGGTCCATGAGCTCACCCGCGAGCGCCGCCCAGAGCTCGCGCCGCCGGGCGTCGCGGGCCTCCGCCTCGGCGGCGACCTTCCTCCTGTTGTCGTCGAGGCCCATCAGCTCACCCACCTCTTCCCGCGGTGCCCGCTCGCGGGCCTCGCCTCAGCCGCGCCGCCGTCGACGCGGATCGCGAAGTCCTGGAACTCGCCGAGCTCTCCGGTGACGTCGACCGCGGCGATCCTTGCCTGCGGCTCGCCGCGGTCCATCTGGAACAGGACGAGGACGGTGCGCGCCTTGCCCGCCTCCAAGCCGGCGCCGTCGACGACCTTGGCGACCTCCTCCGACACCAGGGCGACGAGGTAGGCGTCCATGACGGCGGCCACGGCCTTGATGCGCTCGAGGGCACCGCGGACCGCCTCCCCGTCCGGCAGCGGCATCACCGCCAACTGCTCGTCGCTGACCACGAAGGCCACCGACGGCACGCGGCCGTACTTGTTGAACGTCCGCCGGACCTGCGGCTCGATCCTGTCGCTGAGCACTTTGGCCGCCTGGTCTTCCTTGCCGCGCATGTTCGCCTCCTATCGGCGAGGCGGCTGGACGGCCGCCTCGCCTGCGGTCGCTTACCTACTTGCCCTTCTTCGCCGCCTTCGCCTCGGCCTTGAGCTGGCGCTTGGACTTCGCCGGCTTCTCGGCGGCGACCGCCTCGGCCTTCGACCCGCCCTCGGCGGGCGCGGCGGCGACCGCCTCGGCCTCGGCCTTCGACCCGCCCTCGGTGGGCGCGGCGGGCGCGGCGGCGACCGCCTCGGCCTTCGTCGCGGCCTTACCCGCCTTGACCTTCGCCTTCGCCTCGGCGGCCCTCTTCTCGGCGGCGACGGCGTTGGCGGCAGCCCGGGCGGCCCGGACCTTGCCCATAATGTTGTCGGCGAGGGACGCCGTGAGGATCGTCGTGAGGCCCTGGACGCGGAGGGCGGCCTTGCGGGTCGCCACGACGTCGTCGGACTCGGCGACCGCCTCCATCTCCGCCGCCGCCTCCTCGACCTCGAGGGCGACGTCGCCCGACTCCTCCGGCAGGACCCGCGACGGCAAAACGCGGAGGACGACCCGGGAGTGCCTGGCGCCCTTGTTGAAGGCCGCCACCTCCGCCCGGGCCTCGGCGACCTTGACCTTGAGCTCGGCGATCTTGTCTTCCGGGCAAAAGAGGCCGAACTCGGTGAACGTGCAGCCGTACCAGATCTTGGCGACGGCCTTGCCGCGGACCGCCTTCGCCCGCTTGTACTCCTCCGGGTCGGCGACGCGCGCGACGGTCTGGAAGGCCCGGACCTCCTCGCCGTCGGCGGGCGGGGTAGCGCCGGCCTCCTCGAGGCCGATCTGCTTCCGGTCGTACTCGGCCCCGCCGACGACCTTGCTGCGGAGGTTGAGGACCCAGCCCAGCGCCACGCGCGCCGTCGGGACGGCCACGCCCTCGTCGGTGGCCGCCTCGGCCTCACCGCCCTCGACGACCTGGCCCTGGTCCTGCTCGCCCTCGATCGCGTTCCGGTTTTCGATGGTCTCCATGTCCGTCTCCTCGTTCGCGTGCGTGTTTGCGTCCGGCGGGCGTCCGCCCCCGCCTAGCGGTTCTGACTCTCGAAGGCCTCGTCGCGGCCGCCGTGCTCCGCGACGCCCCGCCTGACGAACCCCACAGGGTCCTTGACGGCGGGGTCGGTGAGGAAGGTGGGCGGCAGCACGAGGTCCGCGTCCGACGCGCCCAGGGCCGCCCGGAGCTGCCGGACGTACTTCGCCCGGAGGCCGTCGTCCGACGGGTAGTAACCGAAGGCCCAGTCCCAGTGTTTGTGCTCGGCCGTGCAGTAGGAGTAGCCGAGGCCACGGATGAGCCCGATGGACGTGAGGGCGTTGCATGCCGTCGCCAGGTCCAGGGGCGCCGACGGGATCTTCATGACGACGATCTTGCGGCCGCTCCGGTCGCCCTCGCCGACGACGGCGTGGAGCTCGACGGAGCGCTCAGCGCCGAGGGCCATCGCCAGCGCGAGGGCCGCGACGCCGCGGCGCTCGAGGTGCTCGTGCTCGATCCCGGCCGACGAGACGAGGTCGACGAAAACCCGGATGGGCGCCTTGTCCGACGGGACGACCACGCGGCGCCGCATGGGCTCCGGGAAGCCCGCCAGGGCCTCGGGGACGCACGGGAACGAGCCGGCGCGGGAGGCGACCCACTCAGACCGGGGCGTCACGACCTCGGCTTGGAGCTCCTCGAGGAGCTTCTCGGCGTCCGCCACGCGGTCTAGCCGGCCAGAGGCGGCGCGACGGGAGGCCTCGCCCCAGTCCTCGCCGGTCCACCAGCTCGGGCAGAACCGGGCTGACTCCGGGACGGCTTCGGCCGCCCGGGCGAACTCCGCCGGGGAGTCGAACCAGTCCACCGTCGAGGTGCCGTCGTCATTCGTGACCGTCGTCGTGTACATGTCCGTCCCCTAGTTCCTGAGGGCCGGCAGGCCGAGGTTCGTCCGGTCCTGCGCGGTCAGCTTGGCGGCGATGGTGGCCTCCAGGGCCTCCTCCTCCGACGCCCCGGCGGCCATGAGGCGGCAGCCGAAGATGGTCGCCCGCGGGCTCACGACGACCTTCAGGCCGCGCTCCCGACCCTTCGCCCGGACGCCCTGCACCTGACGCGCCCACGCCGCGCCGCGGTCGCCGAGGGCCTCCTTGGCAAGCTCGCGCTCGAGGCCCTCGTCGTAGTCCCACGTGAGCTGGACGAAGCGGTCCAGGAAGGCCGCGTCCAGCTTCGCCCGCCCGACGTACTCCGACGTCGCCCCGTGGCCCCAGGTGTTCGCGGCGGCGAGGCACCGGAAGTCCGGGTGGCAGGCGACCGGCGCGTCCTCACCGGGGAAGTCCGCGTGGCCGTTGGCGAGGGCCGCGTTGAAGGCCAGGAGCGCCCCGGCCATGGACGCGTCGACCTCGTCGAAGAGGTACAGGCCGCCGTCCTTGTAGGCCTTCCGGAAGGCCGTCGAGACGATGCGGCCCTGCGCGTCGACGAACCCCGAGAGCTTGTACTCGCTGTCGACGGCGCCGTTGAAGTAGAACCGGAGCCCGAGGCCCTTGGCGACCTGCTCGGCGGCCGTCGTCTTGCCCGACCCCGCCGGCCCGCACAACCAGACGTGGACGCCGGCGGAGACCATCTGGAGGAGCTTGTCGAACTGCTTGTGGGTCCGCCCCACCTGGACGGGCGGGCGGTCGGCGACCTTGACCTCGACGCGGCGCGGGGCGAGCGCCAGCACGGCGGCCTTCGCGGCGGCGGAGGCGGCCTCGGCGGCGACGGCCCGGGCGGTCGCCTCGACCCTCTCGTCGAGGTCGCCGACGGCCTCGGTGACCGCGGCGGCGACGGCCGTCGCCAGGGCCTCCTCGTCGACCGTCGCGGCGGCCGCGGCGGCCGGGGCGGTGCCGGCGTCGACGATCGGGTGGTGCGCGGCCGGGGCGGGCGCCGGGGCGGGCGCCGGGGCGCCGCCGGCCGCGACGAAGCGCGCCCACGCCTCGTCGGTGGCGCGGGCCCTCGAGGCCTGGTAGCACACCTCGGCGTGGGGGCGGTACTTCTTCGAGCGCGTCACCTGCTCGCCGAGGGACATGGCGAGGCGGCGGGCGTCCTCCGGCCGGAGGGCGTACGCCTGCCGGAACCGCGCGAGGACGCCTGCCGGGATGGCCGCGCCGGCACACCAAGCGTGGACGGTCCGGGCCGGCGCGAGGTCGGCGCGGTAGGCCGTGACGTCGCCCGGGTTGATGACCCGGCCGCAGGCGCAGCAGAAGCAGAAGAGGGTCGCCATCGTCGTCCTCCGTCCTTACCGGGCCTAGGCCTTGTTCTCGAGGCGGACGAGCATGCCGCGCTTGGTGGGGTCCTCGTCGAGGGCCTTGACGACGAGCTTGTAGACGCGGTCGGCGGCGGTCACGCAGATGTGCTCGCCGACGGGGACGGCGAGGTCACCGTCGGTCGGGACCTGGAAGACGCCGGTGAACCCACCGACCTTGAGGCCCTTGGCGCGCTCGCCGACGGTGAGGAGGACGGCCCGCGCGACCCGCGCGGCCTCGCGCTTGGCCTCGCGCTCCTCCCGGGCGGCCCGGGTGTCCTCGAGGGCGTCGACCAACGTGAACTCGGCCTGGAGGCGGTTGGCCAGCGCGACGACCTCCCGGTACAGGTCCACCCTGGCGGTCGCGGCGGCGAGGCTCGTCGTCCCGTGCGCCGGCCAGCTGACGTCGAAGGTGACGCGGTAGGTCGCCCAGCTGTTGCCGTCGGCGTCCTGCGGGAGCTCGTCGCGGTCGCCGCGGTCGCCGCGGCCGAAGGTGTCGGCGCGCATGTAGAGGGTGCAGGAGACGGCCCGGTTGGCCCGCTCGAACTCGACGTACATGTAGTCCGTCCGGGCGCTGTCGCCGGCGGCGATGGTCTGGAGCTCGCGCACGCCGCGCTCGTTCTCGTTGACGACGCCGGAGGCCAGGATGCGCGCCGCCACGCGGGCGGCCAGGGTAGCGTAGGTGTCCGTGTACGTCCTCGTCCTCATGTTCGTCTCCTCGTCCGCATTCGAGTTGCTCGAGTTGGTCGTCTATGTCCCGGGTCCGGGGCGGCTCCGGTTGCCGCCCGAACGAGGGTCCTAGCCAAACTTAGGCCAAGACCCCGCGAAGCCCGAAAAAGCCCGCGAGATCGGGTACTTAGCCGCGAAAGCCCGCCCCGGCCGGGAGGGCCCGCTTGGGCACCCCCGTTCGCACCATCGAACCGCCCTCTCGGCCCAAAAAGCCCGCGATTTCGGCTATTTACCTAGGCAAGATCGGGCGTTCGCGGGGTGCGAAGCGGTTTACACACCCCGAGAGGGCCCACCTCCCTTCCTCCTCTCGCGCGCCCGGGCGGCCCCGGGCCGGCCCCGGGCCCTCGGGTCCGCCCCGCGGCCCGAAAGCCCGGCCTCGGGTCTCCTAGGACCCCTCCCGGCCCCGGCCCGGCCCGGCCGCCCCGCCCCCGGCCGCCCCGCCCCCGGCCGCCCCGCCCCCGGCCGCCCCGCCCCCGGCCGCCCCGCCCCCGGCCGGCCCGGCGTCCCTCCGCGCCCGGTGCTCGAGCAGGCGCTCGAGGAGCCAGCGCGCCCCGCCGGAGTAGTCGCCGCCGACGACGTCTCGACGGCCCTCGCGGAGGGCCCTCTCGTCCTCGACGAGGAGGTCCAGGTCGCCCCGGCGATCGATCGCCGGAACCGGCGGCGCCGGCGGGCCGGCCTCCGCCGCGACGGCCCGGGCGAGGTCGTCGTGGCGCGAGTAGACGTGGAGGCTCCCACAGGTGTGGACGTACGCGCCGAGCTCCGCGTCGACGCCGCGTGCCTGGAGCTCGAGGAGCATGGCCTCCTGGAGCAGGGTGAACGAGAAGACGTCGTTGGCGAGCCCCCAGACCGCGTCGCAGGAACGCATCGTCACGACGGCGTGGAGGCGCGGCCTCGCCCGCCCCGCTCTGTACCACGACCGCCGGAGGAGGAACTGGATCGACAGGGTGCAGGGCACGTCCTTCGTCCCTGTGGCGGCGCGGACGGCGTCGTAGGGGACGTAGATCCCGACGACGGCGCGCCGGCTGTCTGGGTCGCGGACGAGCTCGTCGACGGCCAGCTCCCACTGCGACCTGCCACCGAGGCCGCGGTCCCACAGCCCGCCGTCACCGCGGACGCGCGGCCCGTAGGCGCCGGCCATCACCTGCCCGTCGTCGGACCACGCCTTCATGCGCCGGTTGTAGTAGTCGATCGAGGCGACGTCGGACGCGCCGCGCCAGTACCACAGGAACTCCCCGGCGGCGAAGCCGTAGTTGGCGGCCCGGGCCGGCGACGCGAGGACCCTGGCCCGCGGGTCGTCGAGGACGAGCCGCGCGCCCAGGACCTCCCTCACGGCCATGCCCCGCGGCGAGCAGACGGCGTCGGGCCGCTCCATGACCGCGAGCATGACCTGGCGGTAGGCCTCACCGAAGGTTGCACCTCTGAAGTGGTAGTCGAGCACGGTCACCTCCTCGCCCGGAGGACCCAGGCGACGTTGCGCGAGGCGTCTGGGTACTTCGGCGCGAGGAAGCACGCCGCGACGTCGTCGCTGTAGAATTGCCGGCAGGTCTCGAGGAGCGCCAGGTCCGCCGGGTCGGCGGCCCTCTTGATGTCGGGGTACGACGCGAAGGTGCCGTAGCGGCCGACGACGTCGAGGCCCGCGCCGACGAACGCCTCGCGGAGCTCGTCGACGCGCCACTCGTGGAGGTGCGCCGCGGCGGCCTTCCCGTTGAACGCCGGCGTCGAGAGGAGGACCTTGCCCGCCAGCCGGTCCGCGCCTGCCGGCGCGACGCACCCAGCGAGGCCATCGAGGAGGCGCAGTCCGTCCTCTTTCTTCATGTGTTCGATGACCTCGAAGCAGACCACGAGGTCGAACAGGCCTCCCTCGTCGAGGGCCGCGTCGCGCACCTCACGCCACCTCTCGACGAAGTCGAACCCGCCGAGGGTCTCCACCCACCTGTCGCCGGGTGCCCGGTCGACGGCCTGGTAGTCGACGCCGAGGTAGTAGGCGGGCCGCGCGCCCGGCGGGAAGTTGAGGACCCGCGCGAGGGGGCAGTCCCGGCCGCACCCGACGTCGAGGACCCTAGCCGTCCCACGGCCGGCCGCTTCGACGAACCTGCGCGCCCAGCCCCACCTGAGGCAGTGCGCGAGGTAGTCCCTGTGGACGACCTCGCCGCGGTTGGCCTCGGTGAGCTGGCTCGTGTCGTACCTGGCGTCGGTCCTGGCGCGCTGTTTCACGACGGCTCCTCCTCGCCGATGCGGACGACCTCCGGCGGCAGCAACCGGCCCTCGTTGACGAGGTGGTTGACGAAGGCGACGAGGAGGTCGACGAGCGGGCCGGCGTTCGTCGCGTGCATCGCCCCCAGGTACTGCGCTGTCTCGCGGACCGCCTCGCGGTCGAGGTTCGTGCCGGCGCCGGCGACCGCGTCGAGGAAGGCCTCGTCGTTCGCGCAGCGGCGGAGGAAGTCGCCGACGAACCTACACGCGTCAGCGTGCCTCGTCCTCACATCTACGATGAGCATCACGGCAGCTCCCTCCACCAGCCGACGGCCGGCGTCGCGTGCAGGTGGTCGTGGAACGTCGACCGGCGCGCCCGCCGGTCGACGGGGACGTTCGCCGCGAGCCCGCGGGCGACCTGCAGGCCGAGCCACCTCGCCGCCGGGGGCGTCACGGCCTTGCCGATCTGAGCGTACTTCTGGTAGAGGCTCCCGACGAACTCGTAGTCCGGCGGGTAGCCGGCGAGGACCTGCTGCTCGCGGACCGTCAGGTAGCGCGGCTCCTCGGGGTG